>Ga0209415_10000968_pt1 | contig 54493 bp, 45 predicted proteins | sample PeaSoiSIISIP2007_FD_187696 | JGI IMG/M metagenome (GOLD analysis project Ga0209415, IMG submission 187696) | Peat soil microbial communities from Weissenstadt, Germany - SII-SIP-2007 (SPAdes) (version 2) | ecosystem: Environmental > Terrestrial > Soil > Wetlands > Peat | place: Germany... | reverse complement strand
CGACAACGATCACGGCGACATCGGGCACTCTGTCGGGATCTACTACGCTGACGGTCACACCGGCAACGCTCGTCTCCGTGGCAATAACACCGTCCAGTCCAAACATCGTGCTAGGGACCACACAGCAATTCACTGCTGCCGGGACGTACTCCGACGGTTCGACGCAAAACCTGACAACGACAGTAACCTGGAGTTCATCGTCAACATCAGTAGCAACCATCAGCAACGCAGCAGCTTCCAAGGGACTGGTCACCCCGGTAGCAGCTGGCTCGACAACGATCACGGCGACATCAGGGAGCATATCATCATCAACCATATTGACGGTAACTCCGGCGACATTGATTTCAATCGCCGTTACGCCTCTAACTTCTGCTCTCACGACCGGATCGACGCAGCAGTTTACAGCTACTGGAACGTTTTCAAACAGCACAACGCAGAACCTAACCGCCTCGGCTACCTGGAGTTCCTCCAATACAAGTTTCGCAACAATCAGCAACGCAGCGGGCTCAAACGGACTTGCCACTGCTGTTGCCGCGGGATCAGCCGTAATTTCAGCTGCTTGGCAAGGCATTTCAGGAACTGCCTCACTGACAATTACGGCACCGACCAGCGTGACGCTTACCTGGGGCGCCCCAACGTCATATTCAGATGGGACTCCCTTGAATCCCGCAACGGATATATCAACGTATAAAGTATATTACGGAACCGCATCAGGAGTTTATACGCAGGTTGTAAGTGTTCCGAATCCGGCGACTACCACCATTACCGCGACAGTAAACCTGACACCCGGGACCTATTATTTTGTCGTCACAGATGTGGATACATCAGGGCAAGAAAGTACGTACTCTAACGAAGTTTCAAAAACAATTTAACGGGAAAGTTCACTCCCTCCCCCTTGGGGGAGGGAGTCCGGCAGAGGATACTACAGTAGGACAAGCTGCAAAGAATGCAAGTTAACAAACAATATAACTGACTTCTGAAATACAGCATGAGTTCTCCCACCTGAATTTTCCGCCGCAGTAGGTCCCCACCTTCATTACAGGCACGGATATCCTGCCTGTTTCGGAACGAATAAATTAAAGGGAACGCTCTCTCTTTCGCGGCTGACGGTGGAAGGGCATGACCCGTCAAAAGCCTTCCCTCCATTCATGCCTCTTCTTGCATAAGGCCTGAATAATCCAGCGTTCCATTGCAGCATCCTTCAGAATTTTAAAATCACCGTCCCGACATATTTGTTCCATCTGCTCTCTCTTTCTTGTTCTATAATAAGTTTATGAGTAGGAGATGAGCCTGATGCCTCAGAGAATTCTTATTATTGAAGACGACCGGGAAATCGCCCATCTCGTGGAACTCCATTTGAAGGACGCAGGTTACGAGCCAGTGCCTGCTTATGATGGCGACACCGGTCTCCACTTTGCACTCTCGAAATCATTCGACTTTATAATACTCGACCTTCTTCTTCCGGGCATGGACGGACTGGAGGTCTGCCGCCGCGTTCGTGCTGCGCCTGTTTACACACCCATCCTGATGCTGACCTCCCGTTCAGCCGAAATCGACCGCGTCCTCGGTCTAGAAATCGGAGCGGATGATTATCTGACCAAGCCATTCAGCATTCGTGAGCTGCTGGCGAGGGTAAAAGCACTGCTCCGCCGCGAACATGCGTTTCATGAGGAGTCAGGTGAAACAAAGAAAGTCATCCGTGCGGGCGGCCTTGTCATTGATCCGGAAAAACGTAGCGTCACCCTGACTCAAAAAACGGTTACCCTGACAGCTAAGGAATTCGACCTCCTGCTCCACTTTGCCAGGCACCCCGGTCGGGTCTACACGCGCTCGGAACTGCTGGCCCTGGTTTGGGGCTATGGATACGATGGTTACGAACACACGGTCAACTCGCATATCAACCGTTTGAGGAGTAAAATAGAGGGTGATCCGGCTCATCCGCGCTATATTCTGAGTGTCCGTGGGGTCGGGTACAAGTTCTCCGATACAGCTGGCCCGGATGAGGAATAGCGTCATGTTTAAATATCTCTACACCAAACTGGCTGCGGTTCTTCTCGGTTTATTCCTGGTCATGGGTGTTTTGTATGTTCTCCTGACGCTCTATACGACGCGATTGTATTTCCAGGAGGTAAACCAGAAGCTCAACCTTATCCTGGCGCAGCACCTAGTTTCGGAAAAGATACTCCTCAAAAAAGGAAAGGTTGACGAAAACGCGCTCCAGAATATTTTTCACATGCTGATGGTTGTGAACCCTGTCATTGAAGTTTATCTCCTCAGCCCGGATGGAACGATTCTGGCCTACTCTGCGCCACCCGGTAAAGTGAAACGGCGCTCGGTGTCCCTGGAGCCTGTGAGGCAGCTACTAAGCGGGACCCCTGTGTTGCCCGTGCGAGGTGATGATCCCCGCGACCTTGAAAGAAAAAAAGTGTTCTCCGCAGCTCCCATTCTTCTGAACGGGAATACCGTAGGATATCTCTATATTATCCTGGGCGGCGAGCAGTTTGAGACAGCGACTGGGATGCTACAGCGCAGTTATATCCTTCGGCTCAGCCTGTGGGCAGGGGCAGGAGGCCTGCTGTTCGCTCTGCTGGCGGCGCTTCTGCTGTTCAACCGCATGACACTGCGGCTTCGGCTGCTAACGTCATACATGGAGATGTTCCGCCGAAGCGATTTCGCGGAGCCTCCCCGCCTTCCAGCCAAGTTCGCGGTTAGGAGCGGAGATGAAATTGACAAGCTCGGATCCATTTTCATCCAGATGGCAGACCGCATCGTCCGCCAGATCAAGGTCATGAAAGACGCTGACTTGCATCGGCGAGAGATGGTGGCCAATATCACCCATGATCTTCGAACGCCGCTCACGTCACTTCATGGTTATCTGGAGACCTCGCTCATGAAGGCAGATGCACTGACCCCGGAGGAGCAACGGTACTACCTTACGATAGCCCTCAAACGTTCCGATCAGCTGCGAAGACTGGTCACCGGGCTCTTTGAGCTTGCAAAGCTTGACTCACCTGATATCCAGGTTCGTTTTGAATCGTTTCATCTCGACGAACTCATCCAGGATATTCTGCAGAAGTTTCATCTTGCTGCAGAGGACAAAAAGATTACCCTCCGGATGAATATCCCGGACGACATTCCATTGGTTTTTGCTGATATCGAACTCACCGAGCGGGTATTTGAAAATCTTATCGATAACGCAATCAGGCATACCCCCGGAAACGGCGCAGTGGCGGTCTCCGGCACGCTTCAGGAGGCGCGAATAAAAGTAACCGTCTCAGACACCGGCTCAGGCATAGCTCCAGAGGATCTCGCGCATCTCTTTGACCGGAATTATCGAAAAGAGCGGATTCGCGGCAGCGACCGAGCGGGACTGGGGCTCATCATCGTCAGGAGAATCCTGGAGCTTCACCACAGCACCATCGACGTCAGCAGCAAGATCAATGCCGGCGCTACCTTTACCTTCTTTCTTCCCGCCTACCAGGGGGCGTCATCCTGAGCTCAGTCGTATCGCCTGCGACTCGGCCTTTGGTCCCCTTCTATTCCGTGACGAACATTTTACTGTCCTGTGACTGATCCGTGACCTGACTGTAGTATCGTTTATTCAGTTGAAGAAAAGAAACGGAAAAAAGTTGAGGCCATGCAGTAACGGCAACACGAGTCTTATCGGCTAGATCGCGGTGGAGTATAATATCTATAGAGGAAAGAGAGGGTTTCATTATGGTAACTAAAATATTACTCGGATCGTTGCTCGTTCTACCGCTCCTGATAACTCAGGTTAATGCCGGCGGTACAGAGCATCTTGAGAAGGCGACTTTTGCTGGAGGTTGTTTCTGGTGCATGACGCCGCCTTTTGAAAAGCTGGACGGAGTCAAGGAAGTCATATCGGGATACACCGGCGGGCATACGGTCAATCCAACCTACGAAGACGTCACATCGGAGACGACGGGGCACCTTGAATCCGTGGAAGTTATCTACGATCCCGCGAAAATCAGCTATGCAAAACTGCTGGATGTTTTCTGGAGGCAAATCAATCCCACCGACGCAGGAGGCCAGTTTGTAGACCGCGGACCATCATATAAGACTGCGATTTTCTATCACAATGAAGAGCAGAAGCTGCTGGCTGATGAATCGAAAAAGAAACTCGAAGAGTCGGGGCGTTTTGATAAACCGATCGTCACTGAGATCCGGCCTGCTGGCGCGTTTTACCCGGCTGAAAAATATCACCAGGACTACTGGAAGAAAAATCCCGTTCGGTATAAATTCTACCGCTACAATTCCGGACGCGATCAGTATCTGGAAAAGATCTGGGGAAAGGATGCTACGATGCATGCAAAGTATGAGACAAAAACCATGGATCCAGGAGATCTATTCGTAAAGCCGTCCCAGGAAGAACTGAAAAAGATGCTCACTCCCCTGCAATATGAGGTTACGCAGAAGGGAGGCACGGAGCCGGCATTCCATAATGAATACTGGGACAATCACAATCCGGGTATTTATGTAGACATCGTTTCTGGAGAGCCCCTGTTCAGTTCGCTGGACAAATACGATTCGGGAACAGGGTGGCCGAGCTTCACCAAGCCGCTCGAACCCGGCAACATCGTGACTAGGGAAGACCGGACCTGGTATCTTGCCGTACGGACCGAGGTTCTGAGTAATCACGCGGGCTCGCACCTAGGCCATGTGTTCGATGATGGCCCCAAACCGACGGGACTGCGTTATTGCATGAATTCAGCAGCGCTCAGGTTCATTCCCGCGCAGGACCTGGTAAAAGACGGGTATGGAAAATATGCAAAGCTTTTCGAGAAATGATCGTTCCCGGCGAATCGATATCAGCAGGAGCATATGATTGTATTTCTTGAGGAAAATGGAGAAAACCATATCCAGACATGTCGCAAATAAACATAATTTGACGTATCTGCGGCAAGAAATACCATTACGAGCAGTCGCTTAGGCAAGGGAATGATCGCCGCATGCCCAGTTTCAGTGTGAAGCATCCATGAAGAGATGTTTTGGCACGTTTCCCATCGCCCTGAGGGCTGACGGATCGTGCTCCCGTCTCCACTTGTTGTCCTTTTCAACCATCTGTTGCCGCTACAACATATACGGATTCTCGACAATGGAATGAGCCTGGAAGCGCAGTACCATGGTAAAAACGCAGGATGAGATGCGGAGGACGACATTCAGAGAAACATTCAGGGGGTGCTTCACTTATCAATCATCGTAAACCCCGGATTTCTAGTGTTAAAAGCTAATGTGACAACAAAAAAAGCATGCATTTTCCTTTTCATTACATGCATGCTGATACGTAACTGGCTTCTTTTCTTGTTACGACTCTACCGAGCACAGATCGTTGTCGCCGAACTGACAATCATCAGGTAGGATTGTCTGTTCACCGTGTCCCTTGATCATGTTTTTGATTGCCTGAATGGCTCCCTGCTCTGCATGAAGTATTTCGGGAGTCACCGTTTCGGCCTCGCGAATCTCCTCCGACTCATCACGAAATGCCCTCACTTCGTAGGCCTCCACTAATGTTTCACGGCTTGTTGATTTTAAAGCTTTCTTTATGAACCGTTTCATTGCCCTCGCCTCCTTTCCGTCCGCTGCGACTCTCTTATAAGTATAGCACCGGGAGGAGGGGTCCTTTTTCAGACAGTTCGGAAACACGATCGTTACGAGTGAAAATATGAATTGGGGTGTTCTTCAACCTTGCAGCACGATCTTTCATCCCAAAATCTATTTGATGAGCTGGATTGTCGACCTCGGGTTTAACTCCTGCGCATTTGGCGATGTCAATGACTAGAACTGCAGCTGAGGCATTAAGCATATCAACTAGAGGACCCGTCAAATGGCAACTGGCCGAATGGATTGTATCATTGGTTCCCTTTTTGCTCAGAAGCCTTTTGCACAAACCCATCTTCTATTTCCCTGATAGTTTTTGAGGCATGCAGGGGGTAAAATTGTCTGACCTGCACGTTTCAGATCATCTAACCTGATAAGACGATTGAGCTGCACGAAACGGTGATCCGGACGGCTCCGCAGCGAAACTGGCAGCAAAGCGAAACTATTACGGCTAGGAATGCGACAGGTTGAGTCAGGTAGAGGTCTTTCCCGCAGTATGCTATACTCGAAAAAAGCGTTTGCGAAAGGAGTGAATGATGAGACTCGTAACAAGGGGGGATTTGGACGGGCTCGTGTCTGCCGTGCAAATTACGACCATGGAAAACATTGATTCGTTGGAGCTTATTCATCCGCAGGACATTACTGACGAGAAATTTAAGGTTAGGGAGGGGGATATTCTTTCCAATCTCCCCTATCACCCCGGCTGCGCGATGTGGTTCGACCACCATGAAATTACGGAGAGCAACAGAAAGCCGCCCGAGGTCATTAAAGGAAAGCATGCCCTTATGCCGAGTGTGGCCAGGGTGGTCTATGAATATTATCGGTCAGAAAAACTAAAGCGGTTTGAACCTCTGATTGCGGAAACAGACCGGTTTGATTCGGCGCAGCTGTCAGTGGATGATATTTCAGACCCCCATGGAGCAATTCTCCTCGGCTTTACCATCGATCCCCGAACAGGACTCGGCATCGACAAGGGCTTTTTCATGCTGCTGGTGGAGCAGCTCAAAACATCGAAAATAGAGGCTGTGCTCGAAACGCCGGAGGTGGCCCGCCGGGTCGCGCTCTGCAGGGAAAACGATATCAGATTCATGCAGGCGCTGAAAGATAATTCGAAGATTGATGGCAATGTGATCATAACGGACTTCAGGAAAAGTACCGGCGTTCCCGTCGGAAACCGATTTCTCATCTACATGATCTTTCCGGAGGGCAACGTATCGGTGAGACTCCAGTGGGGTCCACGAAAGGATTTTGTCGCCGTTACCATTGGACACAGCATCTTGAACCGGACCTGCAAAACCAATATAGGCAGCCTCTGCAGCGATTTTGGAGGGGGCGGCCATCGTGGAGCCGGCGCATGCACTCTTGATCCGATGACGGCGGATAGCAAACTGGAAGAAATTATTAGACGGCTTAAAGGGTCATAAGCTTCAGAACACTCTGCGGAGCTAGCAGAAGGAATAGAGAGAGAATTAGTAGTTTAACAGGCCCGCGATTCGCGGGCCTGTTGAGAGGGACTGGCCTCCTACGGTTTTGCCACAGACCACAGGTCCTTAAATCCCTGGCCGGATGTATCACCGGGCTTTGCGTCCTTGCTGAAATAATAAAGCGGCATTCCCTTGTAGGTCGTCTGCTTTTTGCCGTCTGCCCGGGTGATCGTCCCGAAATCTCCCGCCGCCAGACCATCCTGGGCATCAATCGTTTCTTGATAGAACAACGGCCAGTTGCCAACGCAAGGCCCTTCGCAGGAGCTCTTTCCCGGTGAGTCTTTCTTGAAATTGTAGAGCGTCATTCCTTTGATGTCAGTGAGGTAGCTGCCGAGCCCCTCCTTCTGCGCGACTTTGACCGCATGATGTTCGGCAAACGCTGTTTCCGCTCCCACGATGGCTACGATCATTATTGCAAGCACCGCTAATTTAATAAATGTATTGATCTTCATAGTTGACCCTCCTTGTTTATTTGAAACATAGCGATACTAAAAGCGTAGCAGACGGCATCATGCGAGCCAAGAAGGCGCCTTTCGTATAAATTTTGCTTTATATATTAGCGCGGAGCGTTTTTTGTCAAGAGGACTCTATTTATGGCGTGCAGGTTTCCCGGTGGGTCTACTCTGAAACTTGCTTGGAATCCGGGCGATGAGGAGGGAAAATTAACAAGATAGGAATTTCTATTGCAAAAGTTAAATATTAAAATCTTTTAAGGTCTCACACTGGAAATGACAAAGGCAACACTTGAATATCCCCGAAAACGAACATTCCCGCAGCGCTTCCGGGAATCCGATTCTGGTTGAAGGGGAGACCCTCTCCCACTCAGGCATTGATCCCGTATTTCTTTAATTTGAGATATAGTGTTTTGCGATCGATGCCCAGAAGCTGGCTCGCCTTAGATTGGTTGCCAGCGGTCTCGTTCAGGACCCTGAGGATGTAGTTCTTTTCCATCTCCTCCAGCGACGGATTGACGTTCATGTCATCAATTCCGGAGTAGGATGAGATGGAGAGATCCTCGGCACCGATTGTACCTGTTTCGCAGACGATCACCGCACGCTCAATTACATTTTCGAGCTCACGCACGTTTCCGGGCCACCGGTAGGCTGAAAGCAGTTCCCTTGCCTCGGCCGTAAATGCGGTAATGGGCTTGGCAAGCTTCTTCGCATACTTTTTCAGAAAATGCCTTGCTAGATCGTCGACGTCCTCCTTCCGTTCCCGAAGGGGTGGGATTGTGATATTGATGACGTTTAGCCGGTAGTAGAGATCTTCGCGAAACGTTCCGGCCTTGATCATTGCCAGGAGGTCCTTATTGGTGGCTGCGATCAAGCGCACGTCGGCGCGCAGGGATTTGTTCCCGCCCACGCGCCGGAACTCGCCGGCATCGAGAAATCGCAGGAGTTTGGCTTGGAGGCTGAAGGGCATCTCCCCGATCTCGTCCAGAAACAGGGTCCCCGTGTCAGCCACTTCTACAAGCCCGTGCTTCATCTGGTAGGCGCTCGTGAAAGCACCCTTTTCATGGCCGAAGATCTCGGATTCGATGAGGTTTTCCGACAGTGTGGCACAGTTGAGGGGGATGAAGGGAGCATCCTTCCTCGCACTGTAGCGCCATACCGTGTTCGCGACCAGTTCCTTGCCGGTCCCACTTTCTCCCTGGATAAACACCGCCGAATCCGTTGGCGCCACTTTCTGTATGAGCGTAAGGATATCCTGAAGCTGTCTGCTTTTCCCGATGAACTCGAAGGGCGCTTCCTGCCTGATCAGCTCCTGTTCGAGGAGCTTACTCTTGACGGATAGCCTGCTGAACTCATAGGTGCGCTCGATCACGATTGCGAGCTCGTCGAGCTTGTAGGGTTTGGTGAGATAGTCATGGGCACCGTTTTTCATGGCCTCCACGGCCGTTTCCACGGTGGCCTTGCCGGTGAGCACGATAATCGCCGGCGCGCCCGGGTCCTCCTTCATCTTTTTCATGAGCGAAATCCCGTCCACGCCCGGCATGACCACGTCGAGCAGGATCACATCAAAGGAGCGATCGCGAAGGAGGCGCTGTGCCTCGCTGCCGTCGGACGCGACCTCCACGGAATATCCTTTGCGGGTCAGCTCTTTTTTCAGGAGCCTTCTGAAGGGCTCTTCGTCGTCCACGACGAGAATGTTGATCATAGGCAGTTTATTTTCCCTCACCAGGCGTAGCTACATCGCGTGCCGTAATTCCTGTATCTGGGTTTATCATCCGCGCCATAAATTCATCGGCTTTCAGGCCGGGGAGGATGTCAACCCTCCGCCCCCATAGAGAGGCCCGGGCTCCAAGTTTCCTATGACCGATGGTTTTACGGCGTCACTCCCTGCAGGAGATCGACGGCAGGGTGATGATGAACCGGGCGCCTTTGCCGGGTTCGCTCTCCGCGTCAATGACGCCGCCATGCTCCTCCACGATCCGATGACAGATAGTGAGACCGAGTCCAGTGCCTTCGCCCACCGGTTTGGTGGTAAAGAAAGGGTCGAAGACTTTGTCCAGAAGGTCCGCAGGGATGCCTGCCCCGGTATCGGCCACGGACAGGCGAACCCGGCTCGGACATCCCTCGAACCTCGTTTCCTGCACGCTGTTGTCGTCCTGTTCCGTGCTGATGAAGATGCTCCCGCCCTCAGGCGTGAAGTAGACGGCGTTAAGCAGGAGGTTCATCAACAGCTGGCGGAGGCTTCCGGCATCGGCGTAAATCTTGGGCACATCCCGATTGAGGTTCAGCACAAGAGAGTGCTTCAGGCGGGACGCGCGGTGCTGAAGCAGAAGCAGCACTTCCTTGATCAGCTCATTGATATCGATCTCCCGGAACGTGCCTCCCGAAGGTCGAGCAAATTCAAGCAGGCTTTTCAGAATCCCCTTGCAGCGGAAGATCTCGCTGTGGATGGTCTTGAGGTATTCGGGGAAGTCCTCGAATTCCCTGATCCTGGTTAGGGCCGTGTTCTCCGCGCGGTCAAGGAGCGCCTCGGAATAACCCGCGATAATTCCCAAGGGATTGTTGATCTCATGGGCCACGCCGGCCACTAGCGTTCCGAGGGAGGCAAGCTTGTCCGTGCGGATAAGCTGCTGCTCAATGCGCTTCTGGGCCGTTACATCCTTCAAGGAGTGGACGATGGCATAGAGCCGCCCCTCTTCATCGATGAGGGGGTAGGCCCATAAATGAAAGATACCGCCGGTGACGCTTTTCAACTCCCGGAACGAAGGGTTCCGGCAAGATAACGTCTCGGAGCAGAGACAGCCGCCAGTGACGGCGATACCGACCTTGTCGAGGACCTCAACGCATAGCTTGTCCGCGACCTCTACCTTTGAGAAGCCGGTCCGCGCAAGGAGGGCGTGATTGGCGCGGACAACCCGCTGCCTTCCATCCTCGATCCAGACCATGTCGGTTATCGCATCAAAGGTTCTCTCCCATTCCTTTTTTTCCTTCGAGATCTCCTCGAAAAGGAGCGCGTTCTCGAGGGCGATGGCGATCTGTTTTGCAACGGGCAGCAGGATCTCAAGATCCGTTTCCGTATATTGCGAGGGCTCTGTGCTGTCGAAATTGAACACGCCGAGCATGCGGTCGTGGAACAGGGGAATGCTGATCGTTGAGCGGATGCCCTCGGCCAGGAGCTTCTTGTCCAGGGTAAACAGGGTGTCCTTGAGGTCATGGCTGATCCAGGGTTTGTTGTTCCGAACAACCCAGCCGGCGCTGGTGCCTTCGATGGGGGCCTTCACTCCTTTTTTCATCACCGTCTTCATTTCTGTGTCCAGCGCAAAAATCGTGAGATTGTCGTCCTTTTCGTTGTATAGCAAGAGGCTTGCCCTACTGTAATCGATGATCTTCCGTAGTTCGGAAACGACCATGCGAAAGATTGTCCCGATACTCAGGCTGGAGTTGATAATGCTGCTCAGCTCGCTAATCAGTTCTCCCTGTGCGGCGCCATCGTGCTGGATTGCGGATACTATGTCCAAGGGCAGGGTTTCCCGGTCCGGGGTATCGCGCACGACGACGATCATCCTTTCCGGCTGGTGTTTTCTATTCGGGATAATGGCAATCCGGGACAATACAGGACCGCCGAGCCTGCGGAAGCAGAACGAACGGAGGGACGGTGATGCTTCTCCGTCCAGGGCTACATCGACAGCCGGAGAATAGCCAGCAGTTTCGCGCTCCCGGAGGATAGTATCAAGCGATATGTATTTTTCGATGTTGCGGCCGATGATATCGGACCGGTCGTATTCAAAGAAGGAGGACACGCCGTCATTGCACGAAAGTATGGTCCAATGCCGATCCACGATGAACGCGGGCATGCCCAGTACGTCGAGCGTTCTGAGCAATTCAGAACTGTCCTTGTCGAGCACGATCTTCATAGTGTTATATAGTAACACAGCATCAGGAGACGGGCAACTGGAAAGGGGTCGGTTCACAGCAGCCCCAAGTTTCCGGCATGGCACATAAAGAGCACGAAATCCTAATTAGAGGGACTGGTGAATAGATACATGCGTAAAAAAAGCGCACCGTGCGTCAATGCCGCATGAACATGCGAGATTACCGTGTCGTGCCTGTCGCTTTGCGCCGCGCAATGGCGGCGGAAGGACCTTTTGGCGAGACGATCAAGCTTGTTGACTCCGCGGTGGATCAAGATTAAGATGGTTACAGGTTACAGACTCGCATTCAGGGGGCGGACTCAATGAAAATCAGGATAGGCCATCTATCCACTTTTTATCATACGGCGATCTTGCTCATGGCAAAGGGAGATGCTGATGCCCAGCTCGAGGCGGAGGTAGAGTGGAGGCTCATGGGCACCGGTCCTGCCATCATGCAGGCTTTTCAGCGTCGCGAGCTTGATCTTGCTTATATCGGCCTTCCTCCGGCTATCATCGGCATGGCGCAGGGTATCAACGTAATCTGCGTGGCTGGCGGCCACATGGAAGGGACGGTCATGACCGGGAAGGCTCAATGGCTGGGGCATACCGAGGGGGCTGATCTGCGTGCGGTCTTAAAGCAGTTTCGGGGACGGAGAATCGGCGTGCCCGGCAAAGGATCGATACATGACGTCATCCTGAAGGACAGCCTCGAGCGCCATGACCTGGGTTCGGAGGTGGAGGTCGTCAATTACCCCTGGGCTGATCTGGTTACGGAGGCTGTGGTCCATGACGAGGTCTCGGCAGCTTTCGGCACGCCCGCGCTCGCCGTCGCCGTTAAGCGCTTTGCCGGCGGCAAGATACTCTATCCGCCGTCGCTGCTTTGGCCTGCCAACCCAAGTTACGGCATCGTGGCGGACCGGGGATTCCTGCAGTCGGAAGGAAAGACCGTGGAACGGTTCCTTCTCCTTCATGAAGATGCAACCGCATTCATGAGACAAAACCCGTCCGAGGCGGCGCGCATGATCGCGGATTTCGTCGGCATAATTGATCAGGAATTTGTACGGGACACGCTATCGGTTTCGCCGAAATACTGCGCCCAATTGACCGGGGACTATATCGCTTCGACCATGAAGTTCGTACCCGTTTTGAAAAAAAGAGGATATATCGGCTCCGATGTGGATCAGGGCCGGATCTTTTCACGGGAGATCATCAACCGCATTCATCCCGAACAAGAGCATTACCGCGACGGGATTGCAAAGGCGGGATAAGGGATTGAGCCACGTTCCTGGCCGCCGGGCAGAGCAGTTTCTTTTATTGCTCTTAAGGTCGTTCCTTTGTATTATGAGAAACTAATTGGTTCATGCGAGGTGTTATGAAAAAGTCAGAAAAGAACAAACCGCTGCCCATTCCGCCGACCACCGCCTTCGGCAGAAAAAAGCCGTTCGAGGAGAGCGAGGGCAACGAACCTCTCACTGCAGACCGCATGGCAGCGGCCATGGTGGAAGGTAAACTTGAGGAGTTTCTCAAGCAGGAAATGCCTGATAATGAATATGCCAGGAACCTGGCGACCATGATGCTGGGAATGACGGGAATGATGCCTGGGACCGGCGTACCGCAGGAAGCGCAGCCTGCATCGAACCCGCAGCAGTCACCGGAAGGCGCGATTCCTGAGCAGATGGTTACGGCAGGCAATATTCCCGAAGATGTTCGAAGCGCCATCCAGGGCGGTGATGTGCAGGGGGTGATGGACAAACTCCGGCGGGAACATCTTAAGCGGAACCCCGGAGCTGGTGCGGAATCGCCGGAACCTGCGGCTAAAGAGGCGGTCAGGCCGCAGGACATGCCCGCCATCGACAAAGAGACGATCGATGCGTTGATCGGTATCGCTCAGGAGAATAACGTCACCCTCGACTGGATAATCCTCAGAGCCATTAAGATGTATGTACGGGAATACGGGAGGTCGGGCAGGCTGTAAGTCCATCCGCCATCTTTATTGTTTGCCTAAAAAGTCCTGCACCTGCTTTTTGATCTCCAGATGATGGAGCGGAATGTTCGGCACATCCTTGTTTCCCGGTATTGCCAGGGCATGAATAAAGGCGATGCTCTGCCGTTGCCGCTTCATAACCTCAACTAATTCCTTTTCCGTCGCCGCTTTCACTGTCTCCCTGAATCCGAATCCCCTGGCCACTTGCTCTAGGTCCGTGCACAACGCCGTCAATGTGGGCTGGTTTCCCGTCGAGCCGTAAGCCCCATTGTCAACGGCCATGATCATCAGGTTCCGCGGCGCGGCAGCGGCAGCGGTTGCCAGCGTTCCGGGATTCATGAGCAGGCTACCGTCGCCGTCGATCACGACAACTTCTTTGGAGTACGTGAGGGCGATGCCTAGGCCGATCGGAGTGACCATGCCCATGCTGCCGAGCATGTAAAAATTCGACGGCTGGTGTTTGATAGCGTAGAGCTCCTTGGAAGGCCATCCGAGATTGCACACAACAATCTTGCCCTCAAGATAGGGAACGATGGTTTTCAGGATCTCATACCGCGTCAGTGTCGGCAACGATGCATGAGGCGCGATCGGTGATGCATGCTGAACATTAATTTTTTCGTTCTTGCTTCCGCAAATCGCATTCTGCGATCGGCAAGCGGAGTTCTCCCACACCGCAGGACTCATCAGAAAAGCATGGATCACGTTCTTTCGGTAAATCTCCGGCAACTCACGTTCGATAACGGAGAGGTCGGCGGCAGTGTTTATTTCCGAATAGCCTATTCCCGCGCCGTCCAGGATCGCGGGAAGCCGTCGGCCCATGGGAAACTGGGCCTCGATCTTCTCCTGGTACACGCCCCGCCTGCTGATAAACAGTGTAAGAGGCAGTTCATAGAACGCCGTAAGTGAAAGCAGAGCATTAATCATGTTCCCGACACCGGAACTCTGGATGAACATGGCCGGTTTCTTGCCCGCGAGCGCCGCACCGGCGCATATGCCGACGCCTTCTTCCTCGCGCGTGAGGGGAACATGGGGGAAGGACCGGCCCACCATCTCAAGAAGGGTTTTGATCTTTTCGCAGGGAAGAGAGGCAGTAAAGTCGATGCCGTTCCTCCTGAGCAGAGTTATGAGTTCTTCTTCAGGTTGTGGCACAAAAGCTCCTCCACCTCTTTCTCGGTGATGTTCTTGGATATGTACTTCGGCACGACAGCATGGGTCATTCTGTCCTGCCGCATTCTCGCTTCTCCGCCGCCCGTAATGTTCAGGAGAATGGTATCGTTGCTTTTAATGGACCCCCTGTGCAGGGCCTCCTGGAGCACGGCTACCGCGACGCCCGAGGCGGGAACGACGTCGATGCCCTCGGTCTTCTGGAACAGAGCCATGCCGGAATAGACATTGTCATTATCAATGCCGTAAATGCCGCCGCCGGTTGCTGAGAGCGCGTCGTAAACGCCGCCGATGACCGAGTATGCGGGATACCGGGTCGAAAGGACCCGCGTCGTGATCAGGGAAATCAACTCCGGTTTCAGGTCATCGGGGAACAGGGTCCTGCTGCCCTTCTCCCAGGCATGGAGCATCGGCGCAAACGGCAAGTTCTGCCCGAGGTGCATGCGGGGCAGGCGGGAGCCGTACCGTCCGTCTCTCACGAACCGTTCCGCCATTTCCCATGCGCCGATTCCACCAGTGCCGCTTCCCACTGCCTGGACATAGTGATCGGGCAGTTTTCCGATCGTCGAGACCGCCTCAAGCATCACGATGCCGAGACCGTCGCGTTTGGCAATATTCTTGACGCCGCCCTCGAAGGGAAACCCGTGGGTCGTGGCTATTCGCTTGGCAACATCGATGGAATCAGCGTAATCACCGTCACCCACCGCCAGCGTCGGCACTGTGGCATTGCTTTCAAGGTACCACATCTCCATGAGGCACATTTGCGGCACGATGATGATGACGGGAAAACCCGTGACCGCAGAAAGATGGGCAAAAGCCCTGGCCGTGTTCCCGGCAGAGGCGACGATCAGGCCTTGCACACCGTTCTCACGGGCATTCTGGAGCACGACGGCCGCCTCGAATTCCTTGAACGTGCAGGTCTCGAGCAATGCTCCACGCTCCGGCCAGTAGCCGTTGAAGGCTATAAACAGATTATTCAGACCAAGGCTCCCGGCAAGACCCTGAGACCGATACACCACGGGGCCGGGCTGGACCGATCGCGGTTCGTGGACCGGCAGCCAGTTGAACCTCCAGACGCCGCCGGTCGCGCGTTCCGAAAAGCAGGTCTCGTGATAATCTGTCACCAGAAGCGCGTCCGCGCAATGTTCGCCAAAGGCACAGTGCGCATTCTCAAGGATTTTGCCGCACTTCCTGCAGCGAATGGTATAATGACTCATTACCTGTCACCCTCAATTATAGTGCTCACCAGCTCCATGATGTCCGTAATCCGAATCTGGTTCTTGTGTCCCTGCATGGCCTCGTTCACCTTGGCATAGCAGGCCGGACAGCTTAGGATCAGACGATCAGCCTTCTTTGCGACTGCTTCATCGATAGTCAACCTGCCTATGGCGATGGCATTTTCGTGGAAGATTTTTCTCGCGGCTCCTCCCGAACCGCAGCAGCGGGAGTTGAGACCGTGGTGTTCGAACTCCAGCAGGGTAAGCCCGGGTATGCTCCTCAGCACGGTACGCGGCTCCTCAATCACACCCACGCCTCGAGTGAGGTAGCACGGATCATGGTAGATCACCGCCTCGCGCAGCTCCTTTATCAAGCGCAGTCTGCCGTCCCTGATTGCATCGGAGACATATTGCGTGATATGCCGTATCTTGAACGGAAGCGGCTCGCCGTAGAACAGAGGCCAGTCCCTGGTCATGATATTCACGCAGCAGGGGCAGGAGCAGACCAAGAGCTTCACTCCCCGCGCCTCATACCCCTTCACCAGGCCGGTGACGAGATCTTTGAGCTGGTCGTGCTGCCCGGTGATGAAGAGGGGAAAACCGCAGCAGACCTCTTCCTCCGGGGGAAGCATGGTAAAGGGCGCCCCGATCGCATCAAGCACCAGGACATCACCACGGACCATGGGCTGCGCCTCATAGGCGCCTGTGCACCCCGCGTAATAAGCAATTTCCGATCGTTCCGCTATTTTCACGTGCCCCGGGAACCATGGATGGTATCGTTCCGTGGGGGATTTGTCGTAGGGATTGCCGCTGTCCATGATCGCCTTTGGCATGTTCGCTTGCACGCCGATGGGACCAAGCCCGCGTTTGACCATCTCTTTCCTGAGCACAGGCCAGAGCCGCTGTGTAAAGATGCCGACGGGGCAGCTCTGGCCGCAGGCACCACAGGTTGTACACTCATACACCGCCCGGGTAAAGTTATCCAGCAGTTTCCGGTCCACGTCCCCGGACCCAAAGAGCCTTGACTTGAGTCCGTCGGTGGCGCGGATGAACTCACGGAACATGCGGATTTTCTCCGGCGGTGAGACCGAGGGATTACCGGTCACGTCCTGAACGGGGCAGTGCTTGAGGCACTCACCGCACTGGGTACAGGCCCCGATTTCGAGGAGCTGCTGGGAAAGAAGCTCTTCAGTGAACGATCGCTTACTTTTCATGCATAACCAGGCGCAGCGCCTGCTCTCGCTTTCTCGCCTCCATCATCACGAAGGGAGCGAAAAAAATATGGGTTGGGAGAAAGGGAATCAGGATAAGGACCAGGCAGAAATGGACCGCGAACAGCACACTCTCCGGCGTCGCGGCGGGCATGAAGCTCAGGATGCCTAGGACGAACAGCTTCACCTCGACGAGGTTCGGTTTAAACAGCAGTTGCATCGCAACACCGACCGAGCTGATGACCAGCACGAGACCAAGGAGAAACACGTTCGCCGGCGAAGCATAGCGCTCCCTTCCAAAGAGCAGCCGGACGATGAGGATATAGACCAGTGACACCGGCAGGATATAACCGGCGATCAGGCCTGGCGTCTGAACCCACCATATGCACGGAGGTACAGGATTTAAAAAAAACCGCAAATGCCTCAACACCACCAGGAAAAAGGAGAAATGGAATATCCACTCGCCCAGCCAGAGCGCCGGGTTCACCATGAGGAGTCTTCCGAAAAAGACCACGTCCATTACCGTGAGTATGTATGCTTTTACGCTCGAAGGGGCAGCGACCGAAACAGACTCAATACTACGCCTTGCTGCCCTCCACCAGACAAGAAGGTGCGAAAAGAAACGTATCCAAAAGGCTGTGTACACTGCGTACGCCGCCAGTATCAATATTTTGCCCATTCGTTATGGTCGTCTGCCTTTTTTCTATTTTACCATATCGGGGAGATAACCGAGTCGCAAACATCCCACTGCCGGTTTGCAACGAAAACGGGAGCAACTATATCGACAACCAGCTCCCCTCCTGCCGCGATGGGACGCCAGAACATCTGCCCGACGATCTTGTATGTCCTATCTCCGGACAACGAAATGGCGTCCTGCATCTTCACTTTGGCCCGAGCAGGATTCTTGTGGGTGGGCATATAGTCGTTTTTGTCCATGGTAACCACGTATGTTATCGGCTTGTCGGACTGGGACCATTTTTTAAGCAACGGCAACACTTTAGCTTCGAAAAAACAAAGCCGCCCCAGTCATATATTTGCCCGGCTCGTCCGTCCTCATGTAGTTATCGTCGAAGAGCGCCAAAGAATTTAACCGGTCTTTTCCCCACTTTCCCCATCAGCTTCTCCATTTTTCCTGCGAGGTTTCTAAGGTGTCCACCATAAAACGTATAGCTCAACGATTGTCCGAAAGAGTCAAGATTTATCGCTTACTTCTCCTTTTACGAATTCGATCGTAGCGTCCTTCGGAACATTCAACCCAACCTCGACCTCGATTGCCTTTATAATTCCCGACGGCACGGTGCAGGCGACATGTTTCAGGTGTTTTCCTGCGGAGCGGTACACGGGATTGTTCTGGAAGGCAGTGAGCGCTGCAAACCGGTCAAGGACGGCGATCTCCTCGAGCATCTTTTTCACCATCTCGCAGTCGGTATCAATCCGGATCTTTATCTTTCCCCCTGAGATCTTCTCCGCCTTTATCGTAACAATGAAACCGCAGGCTCCCGAATGTACGATGACCCTTGTCATGGCCGCCTCTTTCCCGCCCGGGTGTTGCTGCTATGCATTGATTGCCACGGGACTCTTAGACTTCTCGAGGAGTGCCTTCAAGTTTGGGAACTTGTCTTTCATATGCGGGATATGCATGGCCATCACGAATTCCTTTTCGAACGCCGGGTCCGTGGCGATCTCAACGAACTCGACCCATCGTGCCCGCTCGTTCGCCTCGCGCCGCTTATCCCGGTTCAATAGCGCCATGCGCGAACCGTCGCCTGCCGCGTTGCCCACGGCATAGACCATGTCAATGGGGCAGTCGGGAAACATCCCGAGTGTAAGCGATGCCACCTTGTCGATATGGCTCCCGAAGGCGCCGGCGAGGATAACGCGGTCAAGTTTGGTAATGCCGAGCCGTTTCATCATGAGTTTTGCGCCCGCATAAAGCGCCCCTTTGGCGAGCTGGAGCGCACGCACATCACCCTGGGTAATGGTGATGTCATGGCCTATGGATGTCTCTGCTGACCAGGCAAGTACGTACTCCGGTTTTCCATCAGCGTCTTTTCTTATACGTGGCGTGCCGAGGTCCATAACGAACCTGCCGCTTTTATCAATAATGCCTGCTTTGAACATTTCCGCAACAACGCCGATGATGCCCGAACCGCAGAGACCTTTTGCGTTTACGGCTTCAATATGCGTATGCCAGTCCGCCTTGCCGATGACCTTGTAGCGTGGCTCCTTCGTTTCCGGGTCGATCTCGACGGTCTCTATCGCGCCCGGTGCGGCGCGCATGCCGAATTTTATCTGGGCGCCTTCGAAAGCCGGTCCGGTGGCGCACGATGTAGAGCATACCTTGTTCCGGTTGCCCATAAGCAGCTCGCCGTTCGTCCCAATGTCGATGATCAAAACCATTTCATCCTGGTTATAGGGTTCTTCAGCGATCAGGACGCCCACGTTGTCTGCGCCCACGAAACCCGCTTCTATAGGCAGTACGTGGACGTAGGAAGCGGGGTTGATCCGCAACCCCAGATCGCGCGCCTTGATATCAAGCGAATTCTGAACCGCGGGGATGAACGGCGAACGGCCGATATATTCGGGGTTCAAGCCAAGAAAGATGTGGTGCATGGCTGTATTGAATACGATCGTGAGGTCGTCGATCACATACCCGGGATTCTGACCGTCCTTATTTATTTCCGTGACCACCCGCTCAATGATCTCGTTTAGACCTTGGATGATCGCTTTCTGCATGGTCTCGAGACCTCCGGGATTGCTCATGGCGTAGGTAATACGCGACATCACATCCTCGCCGTAGGGCACCTGGGGGTTCATCATGGATTCGGTGTTCACCACCTTGCCCGTGTTCAGGTCCGTGAGATAGCCCACGCAGGTCGTGGTTCCCACATCCACGGCAAGGCCGAAGTTCGCCTCGACAAAGCCCGGCTCGACTTTAACGATTTCCTTGTCCATCCAGACCGTGACCGTTGCCTTCCACGCGTCTTTTCGCAAGACGTCCTGGAGGTCCCGCAGGACCAGGTAATCAAAGGTGAGCCCCTTTAGGTTGTAGTTGTCTTCCAGATATTTCAGCACCCGCTCCCAGTCGCCTGTGGTCATATCGTGGAGCGTCGGCTGTGCGAGTTCAACATTGTATTTTTTTACTGCCGGATCGAGTTTTATCGTCAGCTCTTTCGCAGCCTTTCGCACGACCTGTTTTCCCGCACGCGAACGTTCCGGTACAAATACCTTAATGTCGCCATGGATCTCGGCAGTGCAGGACAGCCTGATTCCCGGCCCGTCCTCCGGCTTGATGTGTTTTTTCTCCGCTTCTGAAAGCGGCGAAAGGTGGGCCATACCCGACTCGATATTGTCCTTCTCGAAATACCCTTCTTCGATCCTGACCTTGCACTTGCCGCAGACTTTCTTATTGCCACAGAGCGCTTCGATGTCAACGCCGAGGGATTGGGCCGCTTCAAGAATGGTCTTGCCGTCCTCTACTTCGCCGCGGCTGCCCGAGGGCTGGAATATCACTTTGTGTTTCTTAATCATGAACTTCCTCCTGATAGAAATAGATCAAAACCCTGTAACGCTGTCGAACAGGGAGAGACGTGGCAAGAGCTGAGGCAAGTCGTGGGAAATACTTATGCTAACATCGTTCACGGGCGGACTTTTCCTGTACCACATGCTGCGAATCTGCTTCTCTTCTCCCATAGGGACAGATATTGATGCACAGCCCGCAGTTGGGTTTGCCGTCCGTGGCCCGCTTTGTCGCCTTGTGGCTTCTGCAGGCACTGAGCTTCACGAGTTCGACAAAGGGTGAAGAACGCGACCATTCCGACCCCGTGATCGCCTGAGAAGGGCAGTAGGTCATACAGAGCGTGCAGCTACCGCACAAACTATGCTCTACGGGTTTGTCCGGATCCAGCGGAGCATCGGTCAGAACCGATGCCAGAGAAAGCCGGGGCCCGTAGTCCGGGCTGATAAGAAGGCCGTTCTTGCCGATCCACCCAAGCCCTGCTGATGTCGCTGCCATCTTGTGATTGAACAATGAGTAGAGCTTCGAAACAAAGGTCCCTTTTCCCCGGTCCGAGTCCGGAGGTATAGCCAGGGTGCGGTACCCCCGGGACTTCAAAAACCGGACTGCCCGCTTCTGGAGCTTGACGAGAATGCAGAGAGTATCCTCGTTGAGCCTCCTGGCAACGCCAATGGATACGGCATGATCCAGGTGAGCGATCTCGCCGCTCATATGCCCCTGGAGCCCGGCGAAGCCTACGACCTCGGCGCCCAGACTGAGGAGCTCTTTTCGAAGCTCTGTCTTCATTTTGCTTTCTTTGCTTCTACCTCATCTTTCATCTTCTTGAGCGAGGCAATCATATTGATGGCGTCCTTCAGGGCGTTGGTTGCGTCCTTGGCATAGCCGTCGGCGCCGTACTTGTCGGCCACGTCCTGGGACACGGGAGCGCCGCCGATCATGATCTTGACGTTGGGGTTCCTGGTCCGGAGGTCGTCGATCACTTTTTTCATGCCCGTCATGGTCGTGGTCATCATGGCTGAAAGGCAGACGAGGTCTGAATCGGTCCGGAGCTGCTCCTGCACGAACTTGTCCAGGGGCACATCGCGGCCGAGGTCATAAACTGTGAAGCCGGCCACGTCGAACATCATCTTCACGATGTTTTTGCCGATATCGTGCACGTCGCCTTCGACGGTCCCGATCACCACCGATCCCTTGACCCCGAGGTCAAGCTGCGTCACGTGGGGCTTCAGGATGTCCAGGCCGGCGTAGAGCGCATCAGCGCACATGAGCAGTTCCGGCACAAAGTACTCCTGCGCCTCGAACATGCGGCCCACCTCGACCATGCCGCTCACGAGCCCGTTGAAAATCGCGTCATTTGCATCTATGCCCGTGCTGAGGGCTTCATTGGCTGCTTCCTTTGCGGTGTCCTCATCATACTGGATCACGGCGTTTCGGAGCTTTTCCAAGAGTTCTTTCTTTTTTTCTTCCGTTGCCATGGGATTACCTCCTGTAATTTCTGACTTCTTCCATCATAATCTTGAAATTTTCCGCCGGCACCGTGGGCCATATATCGCAGCCGGGCCAGACCGCGCTTACGCCGTCGTCCAAGCACTTCCTAATGGTCTGACGAATCAGATCAGGTGTGCCCGCAACCAGCACGTTGTAGGGGTCGTAATTCCCGAACACGAGCGCTTTGGGGCCGAGCTTCTTCCTCGTCTCGGCCACGTCGTTCTTCTGGTCCACGCTGATCGCTTTCGCTCCGCTTTCGACCATGAAAGGAACGATGTCGTTCGTCTTGCCGCAGATATGGAGCACGCTCGGAACGGTGATTTTATCGAAGATCTTTTTGAGATAGGGAAGAATCAGGCTCTTGAATACCCGCGGGGAGAGAACATCGGACGTCGCACCCATCTCCCGCACCGTGATATAATCGACGCCCGCCTTTTCATACTGACCCGCGACCTGGATGATCACGTCCGAAAGCTGGTCGAGCAGTTTTCCGATCTTGTCCGGTTTCTTAAAGGAGAGCTTCAGCAAATCATTCAGCTCCATGACCTGGCCTGCCAGGGTAAAAGGGCCGAGTACATAGGACCCTACCGCGGCCTCGCTGCCGATGTCCTTCTTCATGAGCCTGATCACATCAAGCATGAGCGGCACCCTCCCGCGTTCGGTCAGGTTTGAGGGGATGGCAATTTCCATCCCGGCCTCGTTGTGGATCAGCTTTTTCTTTATCGTGGGATACAGCAGGTCCTCGGAATGCGCGTATACGTTTATCTCGCAGCCAAGGGCCTCGGCCTCGATGCAGAGGTCAAAAGGCGCCACACCGCTTTCGAACCCGAAGAGCCGGTAGGTCGAGGCTGCTGCCGCAGCCATCATCTTCGCGTCCAGGTGCGTGGCCGCGAATTTCTGGTTCAGCGCTTTCAGCCCCTCGGTGGTCACGTTACCCATGCCGCTGAAACACGGCGGCCGGTCCACCTCTTCTCCGGCAAAGAGCTTCAGAACCCGTTCTCGTGCAGTCATTGTCGTTGTCATGCATCCTCCTTAAAATCGTCTATCGAGTTCACGCTCGTCCCGCAAAACCGTCCGGCTTCGCTACAAAGTTTCCTTTTGCTACGCGGCCGGCCGTGCGGGAAAAGAGCCGCTGCCTGCATTCGCTTATTTCCGCGTGCCCCCTGTCGTCAATTTGCTGATAAAATCGCCGAAATACCGTTTGATCGGAACATTGGCATTATCCGTAATCTTCTGCGTTTCGTCATAAACCAGCGTGCTCAGCAGAATATGTGCTGCGGCCACGGCAGGAAATATACGCGGCGCCGTGACAATGGGGCCGTAGAAGTTGAAGTCGCTCCACATCACCGAGGCCATTCCCTGCACAACGGCGTCCATTGCCTTGAACCCGTCGAGACTCCACAGAGTCTTCGCTTCCTTCCACATGTGTGTGCCGTTTGAATAGGCGCCGCCGCAGGGAAGGCCCAGCTTCTCCTTGATCATGCGGTTTGCGACGAGGGAAAATGACGTGGCCGGAAGGTTCATGACTGACGTATCGACGATCACGGTCTCAAAACTGTCCGCGCCCTGAGAAAGAATGTTTTCGAGAGACTTGAGGCGGCCCGCAGGCGACTGGTCAGCGTCGTCGAATGCCTGGACGACAACGTGCTTAATGCCGAGATCCTTGAGCTTTTGGACTTGGCCCTTGATGTCCTTGTCCCAGGGAGTAATGCTGTTATAGAGAAACTTGTCCTGGAGACCGAGCTTGGCCACGTATTCGGTGGCCTGCGCCCTTTTTTCCGCGACCCACATGTCGATGCCGAAGGGCATGGTCGTCGTTTCGCGGTAAAAATCGATATAGATCTTAGCTTCTTCCGGCGAGTTTGCCACCATCGCCACCATGGAGGGTATGCCGGTGGAAGCCGAAAGCTGCTCCTGCATCTTGATGAGGTCCGCAGCCTTCTGGCGGTCAAAGTTCCCCTTCCGGTCGGTCACGATGCGGTCCTTGTTATGGAACATCGAAGCAATCAGAAGCGGGGGGTTCTCAGCCGGCTGTCCGCCGACTTTTATGCCGGCCATCGAAAATATTTTTTGTTCTTTATTAAATTGAAACATTTTCGTTCCTCTTTTCTCCAGCCAGTCCAATTCTGAATAGTTTTGTAACGTCAACCCAAGATGAACCGCCAAGACCCAAGGAATTCTTGCATGATTTCATTTCGCTGTTTTTGGTGCTCTTTGCGTCTTCTCGGTAAGTGTCTTTTGCATCTGCTTCCGTGCCTGATAAAGGTATAAGTCCAAAATCGGGGGAGCTTCCGGAATGCTCCCCCTCAAAGATGAATTTAGAATACACCGTGATCGAACTTCGGCTGCGGCAGGTATTCCCACTTCTCGCCCTTGCGGAACTTCGCTTCTATGTCAAGGCACTTCAGGGCGTATTCAAAGGCATAGGGAATCCCGGGACCGCCCGGTACAAAGCCGGCGAGGATCATGCCGACCGATGCGGCCTCAAAAATCTCGCCCGTGGTCGCGCCAGCGTTGATCGCGGGGATCACGTGGATAATACATCGTGGTGAGCAGTAGGCAACGCCGCCGGACATGAACATCAACTCTTTCACCTTGCGGGACAGCGCGCCGTCGCCGAAGATGCTGGCGTAAAAATCAGCAAACGTCCTGCCTGGTTCCGGTGTGACGGTGTTGATGATCTGGAACATGCGCGGCACGAATCCGCACTGCTTCTTCATGTACTCGTTCACTTCTTCCAACGTCATTTTCTTGTCTGCCATGTTTGTTACCTCCCCTTTGCCCGACGCACTTTGTGCCCGGGAAAACAGTTTTTTCAACTCCTCAAAAATCGCCATTGACCAAACTCCTTTCGTTTAAACCGAACGCTTCACCTCCTTTTGCAGCGGTTGTACTACGCTTTCCACTCATGGGCCACCTGGATGAACTTCTGGATATTTGCATAGGGAATGGTTGGCGGAATGTCGCATCCTGGCATGAGCACGAATCCCCCGTCCGTGCCGGCCGTTTTGATCACGTCCTTGCACGCGTTCTCCACGTCCTGGACAGAGCCATTCAGCATAATCTTCACCGGATCGACATTCCCGCCAAAGCACATCTTGCCGTGAAGCGCTTCCTTTGCCTTGGCCATGTCCGTCTTGTGATCCAGGCTGATGCAACTCGCGCCCGTCGCCGGAAACAGGTCCAACCTGTCCGTGGTGTTCCCGCAGATGTGAACCAGGGTGTAGACGCCCCTCGATTTTGCCCAGTCGGTGAATTTCTTGAGATAGGGAACGGCGAATTTCTCGAACTGCTTTCTCGAGATGAGGTCGCCCGACGCGGTCGGGTCGGCAAGACTGATGAGTTCGAGCGTTTTATCGGCCACAAGAGGTTCATACAGGCGAATCAGGACATCCGTCGCAAAGTCCACGACCTTCTCGACAAAAGCGGGTTTTTTGAAGGTTGCTTTCATCATCGTCTCTTCGCCGACAAGCCTTGCTCCGAGGGTAAATGGGCCCCAGGCCGTCATGGTCACCGCATAGGTATTGCCAATTTTTGCTCTGGTCTGGCGGAGCGCTTTCTTTACAGTGTTGATTGTCTCGTCCTTGTCAAGATCGGCCAGGTTCAGCTTCGCGAGGTCCTCCTCGGAATTCACGAAGTGATTTTCCAGGTCCGGGGCGCCCATTTCCCGAAACTTGATCCTGCCGCCGAGCGCAGAGATATGAAAATTGTTGTAGCCGGATCCGGCGTAAACCACATCACACTGTAGTTTTGCGCTCATATCGACCAGGACAGCTGTCATCTTGTCAGCGTCGCGCGAGAGGGCCTCAAACGATGTGCCCCAGCCTTTGATGCTCCACATTCCCGCGCCGAACAGCGTTACAGGGAGCCTGTCCGTCTTGCTTCCTTCGAATGCCTTGAATAATACCTCTTTCGGTTTCATAGAATCTCCCTTCGTTTGAAGTGAATGACTCATCCAATTGCGATACTGTGAATAGTTCGTTTTAGGTCCTCGAGGTCAACCGGTGATACATCGCTTTTCCAATAATCATCGCGTGAGTCTTTTCCCACGAAAAGGACGGGGATTTCGGGGACAACGTTCTTGATAATCTCGACCGCATCCTCCCCAGAAAGCCCGAATGGTTCCGAATCAATGATGATGAAATCATACCGTTTGAGCATGACCATTTGCACTGCCATGGCTGGGTGTTCGATGGTTTCCACCTGATACCCTTCGTCTCTTAATACGCCGTAGAGGTTTTTTGTCAAAATTGGATTGGAAGAGCAGAGGATAATCTTCATAACCAGCCAATCAGGTGCAACTGTGATGCCAAGGAAATAATTCAGTTGAAAAAGATATTGAACGGCCCGAAGGGATGAAGGTTTCTAGTCAAGATGCGAGATCATCGGAGTAGTGAGCGATAACCTACAGCCGTTATGGACATAAATCTGTTGAAATAATTCATCATTCATACATCCTAACTCGGGAGAAAAGCATGTATTTGGAAAAAAAGGGAGGCCCGTGAATCCTGTGCGAAATATCGAGCTGTGGGTTGCGATCTTCTTTAATCTATAAAGTCGTTGAATAATTCCTCACTAGCGGGGTATTTTTCCCCACGCTCCTCCTACTATTCATACTACTAAACTCCGCCATCTTTTCTGCCACCATCAAGAGATTGCTCAAATTGCGGCATGATCGCGACTTCAGTGATATGCTTCCGGATTTATTGAGAAGCTGAGTTTTTGGCATTGTCGTTGCAGCAGTCTACTCAGAAGCTTTTTAATTCATCGAGGTGAAAGGGAATTATCTGTATTCGTAAGGATCGTCCATGAAAACAACTGTGGTTTGTGGATTACTGGGATCGGGCAAAACCACATTCGTCAAGAACATTGTGCAGGGTGTGAGAGAAAAAACCGTGGTTCTAGTGAACGATTTCGGCTCAGCCGGCATCGATGGTGAGATTATCTCCGCTTGCGGCATCGAGACCGTCGAGCTGCCGAGTGGATGTGTGTGCTGCACGCTGAAGTTCGATCTCATCACGACGATCCAGAGGATTGTGAAACAGTTCTCTCCGGAGCGCCTGCTAATCGAACCGAGTGGCGTCGCGTCGCCCTCGGGAGTGTTGGAAGCGCTCGAGAACGCGGGCTTTGGCGGGGCGTCGGTCATCGGGGTCATCGACGTTGTGGAGTTTTTGGAACTGTGCGAATCGGGGATGTATGGGAGCTTCTTTCAGGATCAGATCGAGAATTCCGATGTTATCCTGCTGAACAAGACCGACCTCGCCGAGGAGGCCTTGATCTCCGCAACGGAGCGGATGGTCGGATCCATCAATCCCCTGGCTGTGCTTCTACGAACCGTAAACGCTGTGCTCAACATCCCCCTGCCCGAAGCGCCGGCACACCGCGAAATCCGTCAGAGCGACTGTCATCGTCCGTTCGAAACCCTGTCCATTCGGACGAAACAGAAAATGGACCTCGCAAAAGTCAGCCGCGCCTTTGACGATATTGCCGGAGGAAAATTCGGTGCTGTTGCCCGCGCCAAAGCATTGATCAACACCGGTCACGGGCCCTATCGGTTCGACAGCGTCTATGGTAAGGTGAACAGGGAGCACTTTGAAACGGACATTAAGGACAGTCGTCTGGTAGTCATCGGAGAAATGCTGGACCGCCAGTCCATAGAAAGGGCGCTGTTTACCAACGCATAAGATAGCAGAGAATCTTGTCTCGTGCTATTTACTTCGTTTTCCCCGGGATCGCTGAGCTTCGAACCAAATTCTGAACCGGTCAAGATATAGATACACGACTGGTGTCGTGTAGAGCGTGAGCATCTGGCTGAAGATCAATCCGCCCACGATGGCAATGCCGAGCGGTCGACGGAGCTCCGATCCCACGCCATGGCCCACAGCAAGCGGCAGGGCGCCCAAAAGAGCAGCCATGGTCGTCATCATGATCGGCCGGAACCGCAGGAGACAGGCCTGATAAATCGCCTCTTCCGGGCTCTTCCCTTCCTTGCGTTCCAATTCCAAAGCAAAATCGACCATCAGGATGCCGTTTTTCTTCACAATGCCGATCAAAAGGAGTATCCCGATGATGGCAATCACGCTGAGGTCAATCCTGAAGATCATCATCGCGAGCAACGCGCCCACGCCGGCTGAGGGCAGTGTAGAGAGGATCGTGATCGGGTGGATATAGCTTTCGTACAATACGCCAAGTACGATGTAGACCGTTATGAGCGCAGCCAGGATCAAAAGCGGCTCATTGGTAAGGGAGTCCTTGAACGCCTGAGCAGTGCCCGAGAACATCCTCCTGATACTCGGCGGCATGCCCATCTGGCGCGTGGCCGTTTCGACCGCATTAACAGCGTCGCCGAGCGCCACGCCGGGTGCCAGGTTGAAAGACGTCGTGATCGAGGGGAATTGACTCTGGTGGTTCACCGCAAGCGACGTTGCAGTCTGCTCATAATGCGTGAAAGTGCTCAAGGGAATGAGCAGACCGTTGGATGAAGGAACGTAGATGTTTTTAAGCGTATCGGGCCGCTGCCAGAACCGGGGCTCGACCTCCATGATTACGTGATACTGGTTCAAAAGCGTATAGTTGACCGCAACCTGTCGTTGACCGAAGGCATCATATAACGTATCGTCGATGGTCTTCGTGGTAACGCCCATTCGCGAAGCAGTGGCACGGTCAATCATAAGCGTAGACTGCAGCCCTTTGCTCTGCTGGTCGCTGCTCACGTCGACCAGTTGAGGTATTGTTTTCATCTTCTGTAGGACTCGCTGGCCCCATTCGTTCAGCTCCTCAAGGTTTTCACCCTGGAGTGTGAACTGATAGAGCGCATTGCTGATCCTCCCTCCGATACGCAGGTCCTGCACCGGCTGAAGGTAAGTAGGCGCCCCGGGCACTCCGACTAGTTTTCTGCGCAAGCGCGCGATGATTTGTGTAGCGCTGTCATTTCGCCTCTCGAAGGACTTGAGCGAGATGAACATCCGTCCCGTGTTTGTCGTTGATCCTCCGCCTCCGCCTCCGCCCGTGAAGCCGATCACATACTCAACATCGGGGTCCGTCTTAATCACATTAACAATGTCTAGTAGTTTTCTCTCCATCGACTGGAACGATGTGTCCTGCGCCGCCTGGATGATTCCGGCGATCCTCCCCGTGTCCTGTTCTGGAAAGAATCCCTTGGGCACGAAGATAAAGAGAAACACGTTTGTCGCGACCGTTATTATGATGAGGACAAGCATGAAGCGGGCATGGCCGAGGGCCCAGCGAAGACTCTTTTCGTAATGACCGTGCATCCAATCAAACGTCCATTGGCTGGCCCGGAACAGAATGCCGTGTGCACCTTGCTTTTCAGGCCTTAGGATCATTGCGCACATCATAGGCGTCGTGGTCAGTGATACGAGGAGCGAGACCATGATCGCTGCAGAAAGCGTTACCGCAAATTCACGAAAGAGCCTGCCCACCATGCCGCCCATAAGGAGAATCGGGATGAACACGGCAATGAGCGAGGTGCTCATGGATAGGACCGTGAAGGCGATCTCTTTGGTACCGGATAGCGCGGCCTGGAAGGAAGATTCCCCTTTCTCCCTGTAGCGAGTGATGTTTTCTAGGACGACGATTGCATCGTCGACCACAAACCCTGTTGAAATCGTGAGCGCCATAAGAGAGAGGTTATCGAGCGAGTAGCCGCAAAGGTACATCACGCCGAAGGTCCCGATGATGGAGACGGCGACCGCGACGGCCGGAATAATCGTCGCGCGCACGTTCCGAAGGAACCAGAACACGACGAGGATCACGAGTACGCCCGACGCCATAAGTGTCCACTCGACGTCTCGCAGCGAGCCACGGATCGACGGACTTCGGTCGAGCACAACCGACAGGTTGACGTCGCCGGGTAGGGCAGCTCCTAGTTGCGGAAGAAGCTCTCGCACGTTGTCCACGGTCTCGATAATGTTTGCGCCGGGCTGGCGGAACACTATGACCATTACGGACGGCTTGCCATTTACGTACCCTGCATTACGCAGGTCCTCCACCGAATCCTTCACGTCAGCTACATCCCCAAGCCGCACCGCAGCCCCTGACTGGTACCTGACAATCAAGGGCAAATACGGTTCAGCTATTCTCAGCTGGTCGTTCGCTTGAATATCCCACGTTTGGTCGCCAAACGCCAATTGCCCCTTGGGCGAGTTGACGTTCGTGCTTGCCAGTACGCTTCGTACTTCTTCCAGGCTGATGCCGTATTTCGAGAGCACCATCGGGCTTAATTCAACGCGTACTGCCGGAAGAGAACTCCCTCCTACGAACACCTGTCCCACACCCCCCACCTGGGAGAGCTTCTGTGCGAGGATGGAAGAGGCTACATCGTACATCTGCGCCCTGGTTTTCGTATTAGAGGTAAGGGCAAGAATGAGTATGGGTGCGTCCGAGGGATTGACTTTCCGGTACGTCGGGTTGGCGGGAAGGTTAGCAGGCAGGTAACCCCGCGCGGCATTGATGGCAGCCTGGACGTCGCGCGCCGCTCCGTCAATGTCGCGGTTCAGGTCGAACTGCAGGGTGATACTTGACGAGCCCTGATAACTGGTTGACGTCATTTCTGCCACGCCGGCGATGCGGCCGAACTGACGTTCCAAGGGAGCCGCGACCGACGTGGACATGGTTTCTGGGTTCGCACCGGGAAGCGATGCCTGCACCGAGATCGTCGGGAAATCCACCTGGGGAAGCGGCGACACCGGCAGCATACGAAAGGCTATCACACCGGAGAGCAGGAGTCCCATCGTCAGGAGCGTTGTTGCGACCGGTCTCTTAATGAATGCTGCTGAAATGTTCACGCTGATTCCGTTCTGATGTCCACTTCAAAAAAAACTTTCGCCGCAGAAGAAGCGGAGAAGTACAGCGAATAAATTTGAATAAAAAACTCTCAAGCTCGATAATCTGGCTGAGGTGAAAGGGGGAACAAAAGATTCTTAAAGTCTTCTAACTCTTTTCGCCGTTTTTTTCTCCCTTTCTCCTCCCAAGATTTTCGTTGCTAATGAGGTTAATCCATTTGTTCAGTTTTCGAGCGAACTCCACCTCGCATAATCATCTAGCTTTTGGAACGAATTTCTTTAACCCTTCTTGCAAGCCGGTCGAACCAGAGATAAATGACTGGCGTCGTATACAGGGTGAGGACCTGGCTAATGACAAGTCCGCCTACGATGGAGATGCCGAGGGGGCGGCGGAGCTCGGACCCCACCCCATGTCCGAGCGCTAAGGGCAAAGCTCCCAAAAGCGCGGCCATGGTCGTCATCATGATCGGCCGGAACCGCAGGAGGCAGGCCTGGTAAATTGCCTCTTCAGGTTTCTTTCCTTCCTTGCGCTCAGCTTCAAGTGCGAAGTCGATCATCATGATGCCGTTCTTCTTCACGATACCAATCAGAAGGATGATGCCGATAATGGCGATGACGGAGAGCTCGGTATGAAAGAGCATCAACGAAAGCACGGCGCCGACCCCTGCCGAGGGAAGCGTGGAAAGGATCGTAACCGGGTGTATGTAGCTTTCGTACAATACGCCTAGCACGATATAGACCGTTATAAGTGCGGCAAGGATCAAAAGCGGCTCATTGGTCAGCGAGGCCTTGAATGCCTGGGCCGTTCCCTGGAAACTCCCCTGGAAGCTCAGAGGAAGATTCAAATGCCGTGCCGCTGCCTCGATCGCGTCAACTGCCTCACCAAGCGATACGCGCGGCGCAAGGTTGAATGAAGCTGTCACGGCAGGGAACTGGCCCTGCCGGTTTATGACCAGAGGGCCTGTTGTTTCCGATGCCTGAGTGATTGCAGAGAGCGGAACTTGTCCGCCGTTCGTCCCGCGAAGATAAATCGATTGTAGTCCGCCAGGCCCTTGCTGGAAGTCGGGCTTGACCCCGAGCACGACGTGGTACTGGTTCAGCTCGGTAAAGATCGTGGACACCTGCCGCTGGCCGAAGGCGTCGTAGAGCGTGTCGTCGATGTTCTGCGGCGTGATGCCGAACCGCGCAGCAGTGCTCCGGTCGATCGAGAGCGCCATCCTGAGCCCCAGGTTCTGCTGGTCGATGCTCACGTCGCGCAACTCTGGCAGGGTGTGCAGCACGTCGATCATCTTCGGCGCCAGCGTGTTCAACTCATCGGTATTGGGGTCATCGAACGTATATTGGAACTGGGTGCGGCTCACCCTTGTGTCCACCGTGAGGTCCTGCACGGGCTGCATGTAGAGCATGATGCCCTCGACGTTGGCCAATTCAGGTTGGAGGCGCCTGATGACCTCGATCGCGCTCGCGTCCCGCTCGTTCAAGGGCTTGAGGTTGATCAGTATCCTGCCGCTGTTTAAAGTCGTGTTGGTCCCGTCCACGCCGATGAAGGAAGAGAGGCTTTCGACGGCTGGGTCTTTGAGGATCACTCTGGCAAGTGCCTGCTGCCGTTCGGCCATGGCGAGGAAGGAGATCGACTGCGACGCTTCCGACATCCCCTGAATCACTCCTGTGTCCTGGACAGGGAAAAAACCCTTCGGAACGATAACATAGAGCAGCACAGTCAGGACCAGTGTACTCACGGCGACAGCGAGCGTCGCTGTCTGGTGCTGAAGCACCCATTTTAGCGTCCTCCCGTAGGCCGCGATGATCCTGTCAAAATAAAGCTGGGACGTATGGTAGAACCTTCCCTGTTTTTCCTCGGGAACGTGCTTCAGGATGCGCGCGCACATCATGGGCGTAAGCGTTAATGAAACGACTGCCGATATGAGGATCGTGACTCCCAGAGTGATGGCGAACTCCCGGAAGAGGCGGCCGACCACGTCCCCCATGAACAGCAACGGGATAAGCACCGCGATGAGCGATACGGTGAGCGAGAGGATCGTGAACCCGATCTGCTTGGCTCCTTTGAGCGCTGCCTCCTTCGGCGTTTCCCCCTCTTCGACGTAGCGGGCGATATTCTCGATCATCACGATCGCATCATCAACGACAAAACCCGTCGAGATCGTTAAAGCCATGAGCGAAAGATTGTTCAGGCTGAAACCCATCAAATACATCACGCCGAAAGTACCAATAAGGGAGAGCGGTACAGCAACGCTCGGGATGGTCGTTGCCGGAAGATTGCGCAGGAACAGGTAAATGACGAGAATGACAAGCGCAACGGAAAGTAACAGCTCATACTCGACGTCCCTGACCGAAGCGCGAATCGTTGTCGTGCGATCGGTCAGGACCGTGACCTTGATGGACGAGGGCAATGCATTCTGGAGCTGCGGCAAAAGTTTCTTGATCCGGTCGACGACCTCGATGACGTTGGCGCCCGGCTGGCGCTGAATGTTCACAATTACGGCAGGAGACGTATTGATCCAGGCAGCTTCGTTCACGTTTTCGGCATCATCCACCACATCTGCGACGTCGGACAGGCGTACTGGAGCGTTTTTGCGATAGGCGATGACAAGCGGTCGGTAATCCTTGCTCGAAAAGAGCTGGTCGTTCGCACCGATGATATAGGCCTGGCGAGGGCCATCGAAGCCGCCCTTCGCCTCGTTGACATTCGCGGCAGTAACGGCGGTTCGCACGTCTTCAAGCGTCAGGCCATAGGCTGCAAGAGCCGTGGGATTGGCGTGAATAGAGACTGCAGGGCGCTGGCCGCCGGAGAGGCTCACAAGCCCAACGCCGGGCAGCTGGGAAATTTTTTGGGCGAACCGCGTGTCCGCCATATCTTCAACCTGCGGTAGAGCCAGCGTATTTGAGGTAAGCGCCAGGGTCAGGATCGGCGCGTCTGCGGGGTTTACTTTGCTGTAGACCGGCGGGGTCGGAAGGTCCGGCGGCAGGAAGCTAAAAGCCGCATTGATGGCAGCCTGGACCTCCTGCTCGGCAACATCGAGTGAGAGGTCCAAACTAAACTGCAGCGTAATGATCGAACTACCTCCGGAGCTCGCCGAAGTCATCTGGGTGAGGCCCGGCATCTGGCCGAACTGGCGCTCGAGCGGAGCTGTGACCGAGGTGGCCATGACATCGGAGCTTGCACCAGGATAGAACGTTCTGATCTGGATGGTCGGGTAATCAACCTCTGGCAGTGCAGAGACCGGGAGCTGCTTGTACGCTACCGCTCCAGCAAGAAGAATTGCAATCATCAGGAGCGTGGTTGCAACCGGTCTCTCAATGAAGATGCGAGAGAAATTCATTTACGTTGCCTTTGAGGAGTTGGGGGCCCACTGTTCTGGCCCTTTACTTCGACCTTGCTTCCGTCGCGCAGTCGATCCGCTCCGTCCACCACGACGAGTTCGCCACCTGACAGCCCAGTCGTAATGGATGCGTTACCTTCCTGGGTGATCCCGACGGCAACCGGACGCAGTGCTGCCGTCTGGTCTTCTTTGACCACATAGACAAATGTGCCCTGAGGCCCCTGCTGTATGGCAGGTGCCGGCAAGATGATTGCACCGTGTTCGACTTCGATGATAAGGCGGGCATTGACGAACTGGTTCGGAAAAAGTTCATTGTTCGTATTCGGAAACGTCGCCTTGAGTCTGACTGTACCCGTGGTCGGATCGATCTGGTTGTCTATCGTCAGAAGTGTACCGGTAGCGAGTTTTTGCTTCTGTTCTCTGTCGTAAGCCTCGACCGTCAGCCGTACTCCGCTCCTGAATTTACCCAATATCTGCGGGAGATTGTCTTCAGGTAGGGAAAAAATCACTGAGATTGGCTGTACCTGGGTGATGACTGCAAGCCCGTTGGTGTCGGTCGCATGCACAATGTTGCCCGGGTCCACTTGGCGCAGACCGATGCGGCCGTTGATCGGTGATGTAATGCGGGCGTAGACCAGCTGCAGCTTCGCACTGTCGATCTGGCCTTGGTCGGTCTTGACACTGCCTTCGTACTGGCGCACCAGGGCTTGCTGCGTATCAAGCTGCTGTGTGGGAATGAGATCCTTCTTGACCAAGTCCTTATATCGTTCCAGGTCGACCTTGGCGTTTTGCAATTGAGCCTGATCGCGGGCTAATGCACCTTCCGCCTGGGTCAGCTGCACCTCGAACGGCCTCGGATCGATTTCGGCCAAGAGCTCGCCTATACTTACGACTTGACCTTCCCGGAAAAGGACTTTAGTCAGCTCACCGTCAACGAGGGTCTTCACGGTGATGGTGTTGAGCGATATGACAGCGCCAAGGCCGGGAAGGTAAACGCTAAAATCCTCCTTTGTTGCCAGGGCCACCGAAACCGGAACACCCGGCGCGGACGACAGTCCTTGCTGGGCCGCACGCGATGCCTTCCGATCTCCCCTGCCCAAGAAAAAATATGCGCCGACGATCAAAAGGCAAACCACCAAAACCATCAGCCATCTATTCCGTTGAAATACCGAAGAGTTGATCCGGTCCTTCCGATTATCATGTGATTCTTGCATAAACACCATGGTCTCAGGTGCTCCTCAATAGTTCCGACATATGCCAACTCATCATGCGGCGCCACGCACGCTAAGAATAGCTGGATTTGTGATCAATAATAAGCGGAGGCTAATTATTATAGCATCTCCTTTCGGGTACTTCAATGAAAGTATTGCTGCTTATAAGTGGGATAAGATGGCGCTCCCAAAGATGTCTTTCACTTCGTATTTACGTTTTTGTATTCGGTTGCTTGCCAATTGCACGTTTGACAGCGGCAAAAACGAATACCGTCATCAACATCCCCAGGGTTTGCCATCTCGACACTACTACTCGACACCGCTGCCATTCTATATATAATATAGACATCACTATAAGTAAATTTCATCTCGAACGAATTGGTCTATTTATGTTGCCTTCATCATAAAAAATGAAGAGGTTTTGAAAAAACCTTGTGGTGCGTTTGGACGTTAGTTAGACACGATGAAGGGAAAAAGGTTTAAAAAAAATTCATTCCTCTTCCGATTGGTCGTCTAATAATATCGGATTCCAAGCATTATCAAAGCAAGTAGGTGAACATTTGTCTACTTAATTATCAAAAACAATGCGTTTTTTGGCTGCGTTGCAACCAGCGCCTCCTATCCCCGCCCTAAAGAGACAGGGTTTTACGGCTCAGAAGGATAAAATTTCAAAACAATGTGTCCAATGCAAATTTGGCGGTGTAAATCGGACAAAATCAAAAATCACGGACTGAAGTGCTTGATGAGTTCTTCCGCTTCGCTTCCTTCGCTGATTGATGCTATGTCCTTCGCTTCCTACCGTGATTAAGAAAGAGGGTCACGTCAGAATTACTTCCCAACAACAAGGACGGTAAAACTGCCTCTAATTATCGTGGGACGCGGCTTTGGTACTTCTGCTGATGTTGGTGGTTCTGGGGCAAACTCAGCCGTTGGCAGAAATATTTTATGGGCTTTATCTATTGCCATTGTACGGGCACCACGTTGAGTTGGTATTGTCTCCGCATCAAACTGTCCCGGCGACGATTCTCGAACTATTGTGAGTGTTCCTTCGCCATTGGAACTAAATATGAGCCCAGTCTCCGGATCAAAAGCATTCGCATCCACCCCTTCTCCAATAGGGACAGTAGCAATTACTTTCCCTGAGTCCACGTCCAGAACCGTCATTATCTTATTGTGGCAACCCGAAAATGTCCGATGATGTTCAATATCAATTGCCATTCCTGATGGTTCTTCACAAGGACTTAAAGAATGGCGTTTTACTATCGTAAGCATTTTGCTATCCAGTTCGACAACCTCGTTTGTATCCTCGATATTGACAAAAACCCTACCCTTATTATCCGTGGTTGCAAATTCCGGCTTACCACCAAGAGCAATCGTTTCCAGAACCTTGCCTGAAAGTGCATTAAATATGGTGGTATCTTTGCTTTTCCCGTTAAAGGTGAATACCCGGAGATAAGCAGGATCATATAAAATGGCATCCGGATTCTCCCCGGTTTTAACTTGCTTGATTACCTTCAGGGTGTCTAAGTCGAATATGGAGGCAGTATTTGCCTTGCCATTGCTGATAAAGCCACACCTCAGTCTAGGGGCAAGTGCTATGCCGTGGACTCCAGGGGTGTCAGGTATATCACCAACCACTTTTTCAGTCACAGTGTCGATAACCATAACATGAGTGCTGCGGGAAATATATAGTCGATTGGCTGCACTATCCACGGTCAAGTAATCCCAACCACCTTCACCCCCTAACGGGAGTTTATTGATAACGTGATAACCCGATGCTGCATGTGCTGTTGAACTGATAAGCAGAAGGGCGGTGACAATAAGTGATTTCATGATTATCCTTTCTTTCCAAGAGTGTATTTTTTTGACACCTGATCTTCATAAAAGCCTAATAGCATGCCAGTGGCAGTATAGCACTGTAGCCTCTGATGGGAAATCCTAATCAAAAATAATAATATTTTTTATAGTGGACTCGCCCATGTATATTCGCTATAATGCGCTGTTGAAATTCTTAAATTCTATTATTTTAATAGGAGCTTAAAGATGTCGTTCATTCACTATTTGAGAACATATGGTATTGTCGCCCTTCTGGTTCTTGCCACAACTTCATCCGCTCTTGCCACTGACAATTCGATAGTTCCTGCTGCAAGTACCCAATTGCCAGACTCAGGGACAACGTCGGTTGAACTCAATAAGGATTATTTTACTGGCTATTTGACAGATACCATGAATATCTTAACATCGCCAGCGCGTTGGAACCCATCTGACTGGCTGGAGGCATCCATCGTTACGGGTGTCGCCGTGGGATTATATACGCAGGATGAGCAGATTAAGACATGGATGCTAAAACACGATAGCGGGACATATCAGAATCTGTCAGACGATGCCAAAAAGATAGGCACTTACTCTGTGCCTGTCTTGGTGGGTCTTGGTGCTTACGGATTCATAGCTTCAGATAATAAAGCCAAGACAACATTTCTATTGTCCACCGAAAGCTTTCTCATTACGGGTGCTTTTGTTGAAGTTTTGAAATACTCAACGGGAAGGCATCGTCCCTATACGGGGGATCCGCACGATACGTGGTCTGGATTTACGACCAACGGAGACTACCAATCTTTCCCCTCAGGTGATGCCGCTTCAGCATTTGCAATAGCCACCGTTGTTGCCAATGAGTACGACAATATGATTGTTCCTCCATTGGTGTACGGGGCATCTGCACTCATAGGCTTCGAAAGGCTACATGAAAATGCTCATTGGGCATCCGATGTTTTTGTAGGGTCCGCAATAGGGTATTTCACGGGTAAAGCGGTTGTTGCCTCCCATACTAAACAGAGTAACCTGAGTTTTGCGCCATTTATGGATGGGAAGGATAAAGGCGTTTTGATAACCTATCGGTTTTAGGGCGAGATTACAGGATTCTTAAATCTCTGCTTGTCCCTGACATCGATGATAATGACGCTCGCCTTTGCATCAAATCCTTTTTGACATCAACAAGGGAGCCTTCTTTTATTTGCTTCATTGTTTCTCGAACCATTTGACCCGGAGTTTTATCAATTATCTCGACCTACCCACGCGACCAGATTGTGAAACATGCTGAAACAAGTATGATTGCCACGTCTTGTCTATAGCTATTCCTCGTGTAAGATCTTCAGTTCAACTAAAAAAGCAAATTATTTCTATCATCCAACCTGTTAAAGGAGACGAGCATAGCTATGCTATAATGTTTTTATATAAAAATAATCCCGATGTTGATTGTGCTGTTATCCGACTCTTACTTGGTCACAGCCGTCCATTGAATTACAGACCAAGAAGCATGGCTTGGGATTTGTACGGCAAGGGAGCATCTCGGGTTTACTTTTGCATTCACCAACGCGGTCGCCGATGTTTCGCACATGAATACTTCTGATATTTCCTGGCAGTGATGACCAGTTCAAGCCATCTGAAGCATGATGAGCACAGTATCATGACGATAAAATTTCTACAGTCGGGAAGAAAGATCTTACTGTTGAAGCAATCGAGGTTGTAAGCAGCGATCCGAAAAGACCAAAGGCGGTCCACAGTCTGCAAGCACCGATCGTGGACATTTGCCTGCACAGGGGCTGGATAGTTGTCGATGAACGCTTAGCGCTATACGTATAGTTTGCCGGTAAAAAAGGGGGCTTCGCTGATGAGTGTCACCACAGCTCTAAACTCACGGTATACGGTACGAGCTTTCAAGCCCGACCCGATCGAGAAGAATACGCTTCAGAAAATATTCGAAGCTGCTCTTCGGGCGCCTTCCTGGGCCAACACCCAGCCCTGGGAAATATATGTTGCCGGTGGTGATGTTTTGAACAGGCTCCGCCAGGCATATCAGGAACATTTAAAAAACTGTGTCCCGAGGAATCCTGACCTTTCTGTCCCCCGGGAGTGGCCGCCTGACTTGCTCAAGCGTATGGAAGCAGTGAAGGCGGAACGGTTTGCCATTCTTGAAAAAGGATGCCTTGATAATTCGATTCTCAAAGACATTTCCCAGCTCAATTATAAGTTTTTTGGTGCGCCGATCGTAGTGTACCTTTGCATGGACCGCACACTCACACCCTGGTCGATCTTCGACCTCGGCCTGTTGGCCCAGAGCATCATGTTGGCTGCGCAGCAATTCGGTGTCGGGTCAGCCCCGGCAGTCACGCTGGTCTCACACCCTGAACTTATCCGTGCGGAATTAAACATTCCGGAAGATCTGTTGATTATTATCGGAGTGGCACTGGGGTACGCGGACCGGGATCACCCGCAAAACAAATACCGAAGTCCCCGTCGGGCGATCGGCGAGGTCGTTCGATTCAAAGGTATCTAACATTAAAGATGACCGCGCTGTACGGTGTATTGCCCTGCTGAATGTGATCCGCAATCACAGACAAATGTTTTCGTCGAAGATTAGTATGCGGTCAAAAAATTAATGGGTAGCTCTTTTCCAGGTACACAGTTGGTCCCTCCAAAGTGATAATTCCACGTTCTTAACGTATGATAAGAAGCACATCAAATGGTGGTTTAAGAAGACAAACTCACCAGCTTGGCGACCACATAATGCACAAGATTGGTCATGCGTCCAATCTAAATGGTTGAACAAAAGTGTGCTAAAATACATTCATGAGCGTCATTTCATTGAAAACACGAAGATGTCGAGGTTAGAACCGACACTTTGGGAGTTTCAGACAGATCGAGGGATTGTCGGATTCTGCCCCCGTCTCAAATGAGAACCTTGGTAAGCTGACTCCTGTCAGCAGGGAGAGGACTAAAAAACCATTCGCGACCACTTGAGTCGCCACGCCGTAAATGGAGTACAGCAGTGCTAGGGATCCTAAAAATCGCGTATAAGTTGCTAGTGAATGACAAGGGCAAATTCGCCGCTTTGCTCGTCGGCATAACCTTCGCGGTCTTTTTGATGGTCATGATGACATCGATGTTCGCCGGCATCCTGCACCGGTCGTCTGCCACTGTCTTGAACATAGGTGCCAAGCTTTGGGTGATGGACCCGGCCGTCAATACCCCAGCTAACAGTATCCCCCTGCCGGATTATGTACTGGACGCGGCACGGAGCATTAATGGCGTCAAATACGCAGTACCACTCTATTCCGGCTCGGCGCTCGTAAAGATGCGCGATGGTGTCTATCAAGCGGTGACGGTCCTCGGGCTGGACGACGCCAGCCTGTATGGAAGACCTGCGCTCATCGAAGGGAATATTAATGATATCTATGCAGAAAATGCATTTATTGTGGTTAAGGATGCGGAATTTGCCAAGCTCGAAAATCCCCGAGTAGGCACCGAATTTGAGATAAACGATCACCGGGGAGTCATTACCGGCATTGCAAAAGTCACTACCAGCGGATTGTTTGGAGTGCCGACCCTCTACACCACGTATAACAGGGCTATCACCTATATACCCACCACGAGATTTACCGCCGCATTTATATTGATCGAGCCGAAGAGCGACGACGCTGTGCCGTACATCAAGCAGCAGGTAGCGCAGCTTGGATACGAGGCGCTGACAAAAGAAGAGTTTATGGATAAGACTTCCACTTTTTATAAATACCAGACGGGGCTGGGTATCAATGTGCTCATCATGACGGTAATAAGTTTCATCGTGGGCTTATCCATATCAGGACAAACCTTTTACACCTTCATCCTGGAGAACCTGGAAAAATTCGGCGCTTTAAAAGCGATCGGTGCAAAGGGGAGGGAACTGATCTATATGATCCTGTTCCAGGCTACATTTACGTCTCTTACCGGCTACGGCCTTGGTATCGGCCTCGCCTCCATCCTAATCACGATGGCAAGACTCAGGTTGCCCAGCTACGCAGCCAGAATAACGTATGGATCTCTCGGTTTCGCCTTTGTCATGGTCGTGATCATTGCCAGCATTTCAAGCTATATCGGTGTTAGAAAAGTGCTCAAGATAGAGCCATTCGACATTTTCAGAGGATAAAATGGCCACAGTGGCGGTAAAAGCCAACGAGCTGACCAAATGGTTCGGCGAAGGAGAAGCAAAAACGATTGCCGTGCGGGGCGTCAGTTTTGAAGCCAACTTTGGGGAAATGTTTTACATCGAGGGCCCCTCAGGGAGCGGTAAAACGACCTTGTTAAGTCTGATTTCGGGAATTCTCAAGCCGAATTCGGGCACGGTGCTGGTCGAGGACAAGGATATCTGGAGCATGCCCGGCGACCAGATCGCCGATTTCAGGCTGAACAAGGTTGGATTCGTGTTTCAGGATTACCACCTCTTTCCGCGCCTTACAACAGTTGAAAACGTGGCAATCCCCCTTATCCTCAAAAGGCATGACTGGGATGAATCCATAAACAAGGCTTTGGAGTATCTTGACATAGTAGGGATCAAAGATCGTGCATATCTCCAGCCGGTCAAATTGAGCGGCGGGGAGCAGCAACGGGTGGCGATTGCAAGAGCGATCGCAAGCAGTCCTGATATCCTGGTATTCGACGAGCCGACCGCATCGTTGGACGGTGACACGGGGAGAAGAATCGTGGATTTCGTCAAGAAAAATGTCCTGAATGATAAGCGGTGTATCATCATCGTTACCCACGACAGCAGAATATTTGAATACGCCGATAAGATCATGAAAATGGAGGACGGCAGAATCACCGGCATCGTTAAAGGAGAACAACGTGAGGAATAAGGTGATATTTATCGCTGCGATCATCGGCCTGATGATCGGTATCGGAAGTGCCTACATATTCGGCATACAGCAAAAGCCCTTGCCCCCGGCGTTCAATCCGGCTTCCAATCCCTATGCCAAGGGTATCTATGCCAACGGCATCGTTGAAAGTTACCAAGAAAACGGCGAGAACATTAATATATACCCTGAGGTTCCCGGAGTTATCATACAAGTCCTGGTGTCCGAGGGAGCAGTTGTAAAAAAAGGTTCTCCGCTGTTACGAATCGAGGATTCCGTCCAGAGGGCAACTGTAGAGCAACAGAAATCGCAAATAGAGTTCGCTGGCGCAAGTCTTAAAAATGTTCAGGACCAACTGGACAAACTAAGGAAATCATATGAACTGGAACCGAAATCCGTGAGTAAAAACGATCTGGATAACGCGGACAACGCGGTCAAGGTGGCAAAAGCAAATATCGATGTAACGCAAAAACAGTATGACCTCGCCCAAACGCTGTTGTCTAAGTACACCGTAAGGGCACCCATAGATGGCGCGGTCCTGGCGATCAATGCTGCGGTCGGCAGTTACATATCCACACAAGGCACGTATGATAGCTATACGCAGGGATTTGATCCCGTCATTGTGATGGGAAGGGCACAAGCCTATATCGGTGTCAGATGCTATATTGATGAGATACTGATATCCAGACTGCCCCAAGCGTCACAAATGCACGCGCAAATGTTTATTCGAGGCACGAATATTAGCATTCCTCTTGAATACGTGCGGGTACAGCCTTATGTATCGCCTAAAATTGAATTATCGGATCAAAAGCTTGAAAGGGTGGATGTAAGAGTGTTGCCCGTGATATTCAAGTTTAAGAGGCCAAAAGATATCGATGTCTATCCAGGTTCACTGGTAGATGTTTATATTGGAGAAATGGAGACAGAGACAAAAAGTACCGGGACTCAACAGTGATCACTAGAAACATTTTCAAGGAAAGGTCAATGTCATTGTATCGACAACAACTGACAAGCTGTCCGATAACAACAAGGAAGGCCAACCTCAACAGAGCGCAGATACCGGCACTCAACGGGCTATGCGCCATATTACTATGCTGCATGCTCAGTTGCGCCGTAGGGCCGAATTTTGAGCGTCCCAAACCGCCGTCGATTGAGAGCTACACAACGGGAACAATACCGACCGCGACGATACCTGCGGATGGCAAGGCGCAGCACTTTGAACAGGGTGCAAAGATCGTTTCGGACTGGTGGCGACTTTTTAATTCTACCAAGCTCGACGCAGTCGTAAAAGAGGCCATTGCAAATAACCAGAACCTGCAGGCGGCGCAGGCTAGTCTGCGCCAAAGCCAAGATATCCTCCGCGCAGGTTATGGTGTATTTTACCCCCAATTGGATGCCGGCCTTGGAGTCTCTCGGCAAAAATCCACTCCGGCTCTCACAGGAGGAATTACCCCCAGCAGCATATTTAATCTGTTCACTCTTTCAGCCACAGTCAGCTATGCTCTCGATGTTTTCGGCGGGGAACGCCGCACCGTAGAAAGTCTCGGCGCCCAGGTGGATTTTCAACATGCTATGGTTTCGGCCACATACATAACCCTATCTGGCAATGTTGTTAACGCCATGATAGCACAGGCGGGCTATCAAGAACAGATCAAGGCCACGGAGCAACTGATCGATTTACAACGGGAACAAATCAAGATTACCGAAGCAGAGGCGCAATCAGGAACGGTCCCGTATGTGAACGTACTCAGCCTCCAGAGTCAACTTGCCTCTTTTGAGGCAACGCTGCCGCCACTCCGGCAGAAGATAAACCAGACAGAGGACTTGCTCGCAACACTGGTGGGCCGCACGCCAGCGGAGTGGGCACCACAGCAGGTCGAATTGGCCGATTTTATGCTGCCCGGTGAGCTGCCGATAACATTGCCCTCGCAGTTCGTTCGCCAGCGTCCCGACATACTCGCAGCTGAAGCACAGCTACACAGTGCCAGCGCAGAAATCGGAGTGGCCACTGCGGCATTATTCCCCAGCTTTACGTTGAACGGCGACTTCGGTGTCGGAAGCAATACTTCCAATAACCTCTTTAAAAGTAACAGCAGCTTCTGGAGCCTGGGTGGCAATGTTAGCGCCCCCCTGTTCCGCGGTGGAACGTTGTGGTACGGACGACAGGCTGCACTTGATGCGTATCAGCTTTCTTTAGCAAATTACCGCCAGACCGTTCTCAGTGCCTTTGCCCAGGTTGCCGATACCTTGCGAGCGTTGGAACATGACGCCGAGTTGGTGCAAGCACAGTCCCATGCGCTCAATGCGGCGGGGGAAGCGTTGCGGTTGATACAGACGAATTACCAGGCCGGCACGGCCAATTATGTTCAGGTTCTTGTTGCAGCCGGCCTGTACCATGAGGCGAATATCGGTTATATCCAGGCCCAGGCCCAGCGCTATCAAGATACGGCCGCTCTATTTGTGGCTCTTGGTGGAGGCTGGTGGAATGCTGAAGAGAATGACATTAGCACAGTATCAAACAAGGACAGTGTACTCCATTCCCCGCAAAAAAGCGTCATTCCGTAATGTAACCCAAGGTTTCAATCGAATCTACAGGTATGATTTGTGTTCGCAGAACGGTACGCGTACATCGTCGGAGAGTGAGCAAATGTCGTTTCTCTTGACGAATTGGATCAAGGAGCGGATGTGGTGTTGTTGATTCTACCTACTAATCTGTAGACTGACTAAAGCGGACTAACTATCAATTACATTACAGGTTTCAGGACATCGTTTACTACTATGTCAAGACATCGGTAACCGAAACATCATTTTCTATGTCAGGAGATTGGTGTCCTGGGTTCCATTTAGTGCTGTCATGCTCCCTTATCCGACATCGACAAAAGAGAGCATCGATGGAACAAGACCCCTTATACTCTTATGTCAGGGCACGGACAGATTGTAACAAAACTTCATAGGGTAGAGCTCTATCTTAGAAAAGACATCGCCGATGCTCTTGAGTAACAAATGCCTGAACGCTTACAACCTGATGAATCCATTATTCCCTACGCGGAACCGATGACCTGATATTTGACAATTACCAGTTGAAATATGTGATCCGGCGCGAAGTAATCAATCGTCCGTCGTCAAGACCCTCTCAGAGCGCGAGAGCGCTTTTTTTATCCAAGGGCATTTCATTCCGTTCTCTTTTTGAAGACCCGAAGCTCGACATCCACATCTAAAGCAAGCCGGTCAAGAGCCTCCACCTTGGATTTGGTCTTGCGATCGATATTCCAGAAATAGGGCGTCATTGCCAGAAGATCCATGATCGCCTCACGGCTTTTCAGCTCAAGCTGATAATTGATTCTCGTTTCAGTGTAAAGAGAAAAAAGTCCTTTGACCTCTTCGCAGATTGTTGATGGCGCATGCTCCCTGGTCTCCGGATAAATGATCTCCCTCAGGCCGTTGAGGTGCCTCGGGCCGGGGCTTACGACCAACAGCCGCCCTGTTTTCCTGAGCGCCCTCGAGAATTCAGGAAAGTCAGCAGGCGAAAATACGTTCAAAACCATATCAAGGGAGGCTTGTGCAAAGGGCAGGTCAACGATGCTGGCAACAAACCAGCTCATCGTCCTGTCCCGTTGGGTGGCCTGGTGGATGGCAAATTTTGAAATGTCCACTCCGTAGTATTCATTAGGGACCGGGGTGCCGGGTCTCTGCGCCAGAAACTCTTTGAGGCGCTTGAGATAAAAACCCTCACCGCAGCCGGCGTCAAGAATGTTGTAATCGAGTTCACTTCCGGGTCCAGAAAGATGGTCTGCTACAGCTTCGTTGATGCCATCAGAAATCCTGTCGTACAGCCCTAGGTCCAGAAATCGCCTTCGGCTCCGGATCATTTCCTTGCTGTCACCGGGCTCTTTGGACTTCTTCTTGTGAGAAAGCAGGACATTGACGTACCCCTCGCGGGCAGCATCGAAAGTATGGTTATTGGAGCATTGGTAGCCGTCAGCGGAGTTTAGTAGGGGAGTGCGGCAGACGGGGCATTGCAATATGATGGTCATAGTATCACGTCTTTAGTGCCGCATTTTGCAAGTCTGATGGGTTCTATTTAACCTGCTTGTCGTACTGGATGTTGACTTCATAGGCAATACTGGCGTGTCCGAAGGTATGGTTCATGCCGTGACAATAGACCTTTCCCTTTGTTGTCTTTTTATGGGATTTAGCCAGGCCCGCAACCACGGGGGCCAGATCGAAACCGCCGCCCGTGCATCCATCCTCCATGCATTTCATGTGAAAACCGGCGTAATCCGCGGACGAGAAACTGAGCGTGCGCTTCATTAAAACCGCGTCGAAACCGCGCCGGTAATAGATCATGCGAAATTCGATATTTGAAACTCCGGCATATCGCTCGGAAATCAGACCAAGGGCGACAAGGGCGGTCCTCTCCAACTCCTGTTTTTGTCTATAACTCTGTCTGTGGTTCATGTTTCTCCTTTAGTGTAAAAGACAAAAGCCCCAAGCAGTGATGCATGATTCACGATGATGTTTCCGGATGAAGCAAAAGGGAAAACGCAGGCCCGCTCGGGACATCACGGAACAATTTTTTCTGCCAGGCGTCGGGTCGTGAAGAGGACCCGTCGCTTTTATCCCCCCGGCAGGATGGGGCTATCTGTTGCGACAGTAAGGGAAAAGAAAAAAACAGGCCCTGACATTATCAGGGCCTGCAGAGGTCTAAGCCTTGATTTAGAGCTTTACAACGTTGGCTGCTTTGGGACCTTTGGGTGAGTCGACAACGTCGAACTGCACTGACTGGCCTTCGGCCAACGACTTAAAGCCGCTGTCCTGAATGTCGCCGAAATGAACGAACACATCGCCGCCTTTTTCACGGGTAATGAATCCAAAGCCTTTGGAATCATTGAACCATTTTACGGTGCCTGTTTCCATGATGAGCTACCTCCTTCTTGTGAAATTGAAGCGACGGAAAAGGATAAAAAAAAATGCCGCAAAGTCTATCAGTCTTTGCGGTTTCCCTACAAGAACATCCGGAACTTCTTAACACTATAATGCCCCTTCTATGCCAAAATGTCAACGGTTATTAATGCTCAAGCGACAATATTTCCGACCAAGGGAGCGAATAACATGGCAGTGACCCCAGGGGAACATCCGAATTAACAATTACTTGTTGAAGCATACTCCCAAATTCTCGTTTAGTGGCAGAGGGGCTGTAAGTCCACTTCGGCAGCTGTGAAACGGAGATGTAAGGAAATGTTTACAATTGACGTGAAAACACGTATAATAGTTATATACTATCAATGGGGCAAGGCCCTCTCGTTCTGGAACGAGATGTCGGACGCGCTTCAACATCGATCACTGACTCCTCCTGCTCTCACCTTTTCCCACATAAAAAAGCGACTGCATGCCTAGTCGGCGAACGATGCGGTTTAGCAGATACCCACGCGACTCATCGCTCCCTCTTCAGGGGTGCGTCGTGATCGCGGAGAAGATGTAAACGAGCTGTGCGGCAATGACCGTCAGCGCGAAATTGAAATTACAGAGGGAGGCAACATGGCAAAGAAACTTTATGTCGGAAATTTGTCGTATAATACCCACGAGGAGGATTTGCGGGACGCATTCTCGAAGATCGGCGAGGTTCTGTCTGCCACGCTGATCGTCGATCAGACGAACGGCAGGTCGAAGGGGTTTGGCTTCGTGGAGATGGCGTCGGATGAGGACGCAGAAAAGGCGATCTCTACCATGAACGGTACAGCGTTCATGGACCGGACGATCACGGTGAACGAGGCCAAGCCAAAGACTGAGCGCTCGGGGTCCGGCGGCGGGGGTGGCGGTAGGGGTGGTCGCGGCGGATACGGCGGCGGCGGAGGGGGAAGGTCGTGGAGGTAAGGGTCCAGTCCCGAGACATCGAAAAGGCCCTGCGTAACCTGAAAAAGAAACTCCAGCTCGACGGGGTATTCGGGGAATTGAAGAAGCGGCGCTTTTACGAAAAGCCCTCGGTGAAAAAAAAGAGGAAGCGGCTGGAAGCGCAGAAACGAAAGCGGAAACTTCTCAAACGATCGCGGCCATCCGGTACGGGGCCGAGGTCGGGAAGCCCGTCCCATTCGCCCGCTGCATAGAACGGCTGAACCCGTATTTGCACGTGTGTGATGGAACGTAGCGATGAAGAAGGGAATAGCATTGGAGAGTAGCGGGTCGGACTCTGGTCCGGCCCGCCCCCCCTATCAAGGACCTGCTCAGTTCATCATTTTTCCCCGAGGAGGCGTGCAGTGGGAAACCGAGTTTTAATTTTCAAAAACAGCAGAAGGAACTCGCGAAGCAGAAACAGAACGAGGCAAAAAGGCAGCGCAAGCTTGATAAAAAAAATGCAGTAAAACCTGGTGTGGATCAGGAGACAAATGGGGAACGAACTTTAGTGTCAATAAATAGCACCTTAGAGACGTCACTTAAAGGTTAAACTTTCTGTTATCCCCCTGACAAAATATTCTGATCTCTTAATATTCTGCAACAATTCTTTTTGTTATCACATGCATCCCGTTGATGTTTCCGTACCTGCTTAACCAGCACAGTGTTCAGCAGAAAAAACCATCCCCATTCACCTTTCTGCAAAACGACGAAAAAAACACTGCTTGGCCCCTTCAACCGCAAAGAGATATAATACACAAGTGCGGCCGGGATCACATATCATATAATGATAATGGCGGGGGCACGAATCCGAAGTATATGTCAATCGATGTGAACGGAAGCACCGCTGCAAGGTATGCGACCGAAATAGAACACTAGGTGAGCCGGCTATTGGGACGGCTTTTGAACGGAATACGGCGGGTGCGGATGATGAAAATAACCAGTACCTACTCCTCTGCCTTGATGCCCTTATGCCTTTCCTTCCCCGACCATCGTGAGGTCGATATATCCGCCTTCCACGTCTGTTCGCATTAGCTGCACGTGAACCATTTGCATGCCGCAGAGTTGACTTTTACGCTGCACGAGACAACTTAGAAATTTCTGGTAGCGATAAAAGAAACATGGCACGCCTTTTAATCTTGATTTGGCATTAGGTAAGTTGATATCAAATCGAGCGACAATTTCGAGGCTAAGCATACTCTACTCACGTCACTAAGTCGAGCGCATACCAGGAAGAACATCTTACTTTTGATAAATAGTAATCAGTGAAATAACGGCAACTTAAAAATCATCAGATATCCGTTCAGCATCAGAATCGTGCCAAGTGATGCGGAAACAAGCGCAAAATAAAATATCTGGCGAGAGACAGCCAGGATAGAGATAGATGCCATGACAATCGATATCTGCAGCAAGACCTCGGCGTAGTCGAAATAGGGGTCCTTGCTGAGGTTCTTATCCCGCTCCGTCTCGAGAAGTTTGGCTTCTTCTTCCATTTTTTTCTTCTCCTCGCCATATCGCGCTTCTTCCGCTCGCATTTCCTTGAGCATTGCCTCATACCGCTTCTTTACCTCCGGTTTCATTCCTGCGCCTCGCTCAAGAAGATCCAATTCGATCCGCAGGCCGTTCGTTCTGTAAAGATGCTCCCGCAGCGTCTTTGACTGGTAAAAAGCCCACTGGTCCGATGCCTGCTGCTGTAAAAGTAGCATTTCCTTCATAGCGTTGTTGCCACCCAGTGAGGTGATGGCGAGGAGAACTGCAAATATCGCCGTTGTCATGGCAATGCGTTTCGTAAAAGTCTTTGCTTTGATCTCTTTTAGCTCTTCAAGATTGGGAAATTCTACTTCGGCCATGGCTTGTTTCCTCTCCATTTTACTTACTGATCGTCTTTTATTGGGTTATTGGTGTGAAAGAGATCTTGAAGCATTCTGATTCGACCATCTTTAGCTAATAATAGCAAAGTAGTGAACACATGTCTACTTTTTTCGCAAAAACAATGTGTTTTTTTTGTTGCCTGCAAACAGCGCCTTATATCCCCGCCCGGAACGGACGGGGTTTACGGTGAGAAGGATAATATTCAAATGGCGAGGGACGAGTGGAAGGAAACCATTGACAGGATGATGGACTAAGGCGCCAAAGCGCCAAAGGGAATCTTTCGAATCTGCTGGACTACTTGTGAACACTCATGGGCTTGCTGGTGCCGCGACAGCTGCGGAGAAAAAATGAAACCGTCATGGGGTCCAAGGGTGTTTTTACGGTAGAAGATTCTGGAAAGAAATTGTTTTTATGATATTATAGAAGCTGGCAGCGGCGCCTTTTTTTGCTGGCGGATTTGAATATCAGGTTTTTATTGAAGATAGAGAAAAGCATGCGACTACGAGCTGTCTGTGCAGCCCACCGGCTGGCAGCAATTGTATTGACATCCCTTCTGATTTCAACTGTTTTCAGGTCGTCTGCTGCTTGGGCAAGTCCACCTTTCATCACCGATGACCCTGAACCAGTTGAACATCTTCACGGGGAGTTCTATATCGCCTCGCAATATGCCGACAACAAGGACGGGAAGGAAGGGACCCTGCCTCATTTTGAGTTCAACTATGGTATTGTTCCCGATGTTCAGCTGCATGTTCTTATCCCATTCATGTATGTCCATCCAAACGGCGGTGCGACCGCATATGGTTTTGGAGATACAGAAGTTGGTGTAAAGTACCGATTCCTCCATGAAAATGACTCCACGCCGCAGGTCGGAGTTTTTCCGATCATGCACATTCCGATGGGCGATGCCGATCGAGGCCTTGGGACTCGCCATGTACCGTTCTTTTTCCCGGTCTGGCTTCAGAAGAGCTGGGGGCCTTGGACGACCTATGGTGGTGGCGGTTACTGGATCAATCCCGGAGAGGGAAACAAGAACTTTTATCAGATAGGATGGCTGGTGCAGAGAAGTATATCCGATGCTCTCGCAATAGGGGCGGAGATTTTCTCCTTTGGCAAGGATACGGAAAACGGCAGCAGCCAGACTGGCTATAATGTCGGAGGTATCTTCAACCTCAGCGCAGATCATCATATGCTGTTTTCCGCGGGAAGAGACATATCGGGAGACAATAAACTATCTATTTATATCGCATGGCAATGGACCTTCGGACCTCGTGAAAAGGAGAAAAAGGAGTGACTCGATTGAAACTAATTTCAACGATGCATGTTGCAGCATGAAAGTCACAGGTACCTATCTGGATGGGCAATTCTTTGAAAACGGAACAGGATGATTTGCAATCGCGACGCTAGGAGTGCCAATTTCCTGAGAAAATGGTACTGCTTACGGTTTTGGTTCCCGGGGCGAAACTTTCAGCAAAAACTCTTTAGTATCCTGTTTCGCCTTTTTATTAATCTCTAAACGCCCCCCTTACTTTCGCAGGGTCCGACGGGATTCTTCCCCCTGTATAACCGGTACTATAAGGGCGCTACAATGTCTTGCTTCTCATTTCTCCGCCTTTCATTTTCTTCAGTTGTCGATACTGTCTCTTGCGCGGATTGTTTTGTTTCGTGCCCCAACGCGCCTCCTCAAGCGTCTCCGCGCTGACGCTTGGGGCATAGAGTTTTTCGTTCCGTTATCCCCACCGGTGTTCTAAAGACGGAGTGACAAGACCTCCCGGCTTCCTGGATGACCCTCTTCTGCCAAGCCCTGCTCTCTAACCCCGGATGGAAAACTGTCAAACAAAACTGTGCTTCAGGTTCATGATGTCGCGATAAGGTATGACGCCGAGAATTACTCCGTTATCATCGATCACGGGAATCGCCCGGAAGCTGTATCGTGAGAACATTTCTGCGGCCTCGAGTAATGTGTTGTCGGGGCTCAAATGGATGACATTAGTCGTCATGATGTCCGCCAGTTTATCGTCACCCTTGGCCTTTAACACTTCTTTAATGTCTGCCACACCCAGCAAAGTGTCCCTTTCATCCACGATGTAGAGATACATGATCTCGTCCTTGTCCCGCGCGATCTCGCGAAACTGCTCGAGGACCTGGCCTGCCTGAGTATGGAGCGGAAGTTTGATGAAATGCGATGTGGACAAGTTAATGATCTTCTCGTCCTGTTTGTCCAGCATGTACTGTATCTTTTCGGCATTCTCCCTATCGATTAATTTGAGAATTTCGTCGGCCTCTGCCCCCGGCAGGATGGCGAGAATATCGGCCGCTTGCGCAGGGGTCATGGCATTAATCAGTTCCGCAGCCCGCTCCTTCTTAATAGAAGAGATGATCTGTCGCTGAACCCGCGGTTCAATTTCTTCCAGAGTATCCGACGCGTGCTCGGTTTCCAGCTCATTGAAAATGGCAAGGCGCTGCTCCCCGCTCAGTTCCTCCAGAATGTCCGCAAGATCGACCGGAGGGATCTCCAGAAGCTTCTCTTTCAGGATAGTGAGCTTCACATCGCCGTTGAAGCTGCCGATATGCTTCGGCAGCGGCTGGACATAGGACCAAGAGAGAGTATCTTTTTTTATGAAGTCGGAATCGCCGAACAGTTTCATGAGCGGTTTGAGGCCCAACCTTTTGAACAGGGCATATTTACTGAAGTCGACGTCGGTTACATAAAGGACCCGGTTCCGTAGTGCCAGTTTAATATCATATACGACATCGACCTCATTGTCGTCCATATCAAGGACCTTTTTGTCCACGATGTAATCGTTCAAAAGTACCTGTGATTCCGCCGGTTCTCCTTCAAATTGTTCAATAACTTCGAGATCGACAATGATCCGCTTTGCCTTAGCAGCCACCACTCGTTCCCAGGGGATCAGGAGAGGTTTACGGCCAAAGGACCGATGGACCATAAAATGAGTCACGACAGGGAGCTTTCCCTGTTCCATAATGACGATATCCTGAAGTTTGCCGATCTTCTTGGCGCCATTAAGAACTTTTGTACCTAGAAGATCGCTTAGAAAATACACGGCTTCGACGGTTTCCTGTTTTTTTTCAATGAGGGTGTTCATGATGCGCCTCCCTTATTTCAGCAGCGTGATAAATTTATAAATCGATAGGCCTATCAGGGTAAAAAGATAAAGCCGTAATAACAGCAAAGAAACTTTTACCCACTTAGACATCTCGATATTAGGGGTTTTATATTTTTTATTAATTTCACGGATTTTTGCATAACTGCTATTAAAATAATCCTTTATCATGGTTTATCTCCTCCATTTATTTAAACATATCCGGGAACAGGGTGCTAACGCCATACAGTGTAGAAAGCACGATAATGACGGCAACGATGCCGATATTGACAATATTCTGCCATCGTGTATTGACATACTCGCCCATGGTCTTTTTGTCATTCAGGAGCAGGATCAGAAAGACCAACGCGGCAGGCAGCAAGGTTGTCGCGATCACCTGGACGAAAAGCGTAATCAGGACGAGGGGCGCGCCAGGAATGAGCACGACAGTCCCGGCAAGCAGCAAGTCAAAGACATAATAGGCATAAAACCATGGCGCTTCCCTGACCTTGGCGTTCAGCGAATGGGCCCAACCGAATACCTCCCCAAAGGCCCAGGAGCTGGCCAGCGAGATACAGATTGCGCCGAGCAACCCGGCATCAAATAGACCGATTGCTATCAACGTGCCAATGATGCTGCTTTGCGGCATAATCTGCCTGGCCGCTACAGCGGCATCATCCACCGGCACGCCATAGAGCAGTATACCGCAAACTATTATCAAAACCATCGCTACAACGACCGTCAAAACCGATCCGATAGCCGTATCGATTTTCCCGAACTTGATGTCCTTCTCATGCAGACCCTTGTCCACGACAGAGCTCTGCTGGAAGAATAGCATCCAGGGCGCTATCGTCGTCCCGATATTGGCCATCAGGAGGAAGAACAGCTCGTTCGTGAAGCCGCCCGGCGGGAAATGCGGTACCACGCTGTTAAAGGCGATGTCCTTCACCGATGGGTGCACCATGAACGCGGCCGGAATGTAGATCAAATTGAGTCCGCAAAAAAAAAGCGCGATCTTCTCCCAGGTCCAGTATCGACCGGTAGAAATCATGGCCCCCATGATAATCCAGCAGATCACAACCGTTACAATAGGCGGAATGTTAAATATGCTCAGAGCCGCGGTCATTCCGATGAACTCGGTGATCATTGTCAGCCAGTCGGTCAGGACCAGATCCATTAACGAGAACCAGCCCCAGAAACGGCCGAAGGCGGAGAAAATCGCCTCGGCATGTCCTCGTTTGGTGACCGCGCCCAGGCGTACAGTCATCTCCTGAACATAATAAGCCACCGGGCCCAGAAGAATCAAAAACCACAAAAGGTGCATCCCGTATTTGGCGCCGGTTACAGTGTAGGTCGTGATGCCACCTGCGTCGTTGTCGGCAACCATCACAATAATGCCGGGTCCCGCAGCAAGCAAAAAAAGTCGCATCGCCTTAGACATCCTGCGGTATCGGTAATAAAGCCGTGTAAAAATATTCATTAAATATCCTCCTTCCTGATAAATTAATAGCTCAGGCGTAAGCGCAGAGAATATACTTCAACAGGCCCCCGGTCACGGTTATA
>Ga0209415_10000967_pt1 | contig 54517 bp, 52 predicted proteins | sample PeaSoiSIISIP2007_FD_187696 | JGI IMG/M metagenome (GOLD analysis project Ga0209415, IMG submission 187696) | Peat soil microbial communities from Weissenstadt, Germany - SII-SIP-2007 (SPAdes) (version 2) | ecosystem: Environmental > Terrestrial > Soil > Wetlands > Peat | place: Germany... | reverse complement strand
GCCCAGGGGCGGAATCGAACCACCGACACTGCGATTTTCAGTCGCATGCTCTACCAACTGAGCTACCTGGGCACAGGCACCTTGCGGTGAGGACGCCGCTTATAGACAAAAACCTGAGCGCTGTCCAGACCCGGAACGCAGCATTTTTTCTCAATCTTCATCGCCTTCGAACGCCCCGCCGCTCCCGGCGAGCGGTACGGTTTCGTCGCCCGGCACCACATAAACGTCGCTCAGCCAGCGATTACAGTCGATCTTGGCGCATCGGGGCGAGCAAAAGGGGCGGTTTTCAGGCGTTGGCGGTTTGCCACAGATCGGACATGCGGCGCCACCGCCGGCCTTTTTGGTGAGTTTGGTCATCTCGGGTCCTCGACGATTTCATAAGCAATGACACCCGGGGCCGCGCGGATTGGCAGCGGTCGGCCAAGACGCCGCGTAACCTCGTCCAACGCCCCTCGGTTCCGCAGCAAAGCCGCCGCCACCACGGGAGACGCCTGCAAGGCGATCTTCGCCTGCGGCCGTTCGAGCGCGGCGCGCAAGGCGGCGCGCAAAGCCTCCAAGCCGACGGTCTCGGCGCTCCGCTGCGGCCCTTTGTCGTCCAACATGACGTCGGCCAGACTGGGGGCGCGGCGTTCGCGGGTCATTTCGATCAAACCGAGCGGCGTCACCCCCACCACATGGGAGGGCGTCGGGTCGGCGGCAACCGCTTGGCGCAACGCGGCGACCAAGCGCGCCTGCGCCTGACGGTCCTTCAAGGGAATGATATCGATCAGAATATGGCCCGCCAGACCGCGCAGACGAAGCTGGCGGGCGATTTCGGGAACGGCCGCCAGATTGGCGGCCAAAGGGGCTCCCCCGCCGCTATCGATGTCGATGGCGACAAGCGCCGCCGTCACGTCGACGATCAACGCCCCGCCTCCCGGCAGCGGCACCCGCCGCTCCAGCGCCTGATCGAGACACTCGCCCGCCTCGCGTTCGAACACGCCGTCTTCGCAACAGGCTTCGGGAAAAAGGGCCCTGACCTCGGCCAAGGCGGCACGATCGTCGGCCCGCAGACGGCGCACCGATGGATGATCGGCCAGCAAGCGGACCAGTGGCGACGCGGATTCCAGGCGAGCCGGCGGCGCTGCCTTGGCGGCCTCGCCAAGGACCGTCCGCCATCGTTCGCGCAGCGTGGCCAATTCGGCGGACAGAGCATCGTCGGAGGCCATTGCGGCCTCGGTTCGCACCACCAGACCTTCGCCCGGCATCAGCAACGGCGCCAACAGCCGCCGCAAGCCATCGCGCCGGGTCTCGTCGGTGATTCTCCGCGAAAGATTGAGCCCTGCCCGCGACGGCGTAAAGGCCAGTAACCGGCCTTGCAGCGACGGCGCGGCCGTCAACGCCGCGCCCTTGCCCCCCCGCGCCGCCGCCGTCACCTGCAAGAGGACCGAGGCCCCTTCCCCATGCGGCCCCGGCGCCGCCAGGAATCCGGCCTCGGCCTCGCCGATGTCGACGAAGGCGGCATTCAAGGCCCGGTTGACGGAGAGGACCCGGCCCAGCACAAGATCGCCGGCGGCGATTCCTCCCCGGTCGATGAGAAACTCCACGGGAATGCCCTTGGCCAGCAGAGCGAAACGGCTCTCGCCGGGCGCAAGCGAGACGAGGATCTCGTCAATCGGCGCCATAACCCAACCCATGCAGCAATCCATAGGCTTCGTGAAGCCCCAGACCGACCACATTGGAATAGGACCCGGCGAGTTGCCGGACAAAGATCGCCGCCCGCCCCTGGATGGCATAGCCTCCGGCCTTACCCTGCCATTCCCCGGAGGCCAAATAGGCATCCCGTTCCACGTGGTCGAGACTTTTGAAAGTGACCGTGGTGGTCACCAGCCGCTTGACCAATCGCCCATCCGGAGCCACCAGGCAGATACCACCCAGCACGCGATGACGCCGTCCCGACAACAGCCCCAGGCAGAACTTCGCCTGCCCCACGTCCTCGGCCTTCGGCAAGATACGCCGACCGCAGGCCACCACCGTATCGGCGGCCAACACGAAAGCGCCAGGATGTCTCTCGGCGACGCTCTTCGCCTTGGCCTCGGCCAGACGCAACGCATGGGGGCCCGGCAATTCCCGGGGCAAGGGGGTTTCATCGACATCGGCCGGATCGACATGGTCGGGGACTACCCCGATCTGCGCCAAAAGATCGAGACGGCGCGGGGACGCTGAAGCGAGAACCAAAGAAAAGGACGTCACAGTCAAATCACTCGAACCCAATGAAAACGGATTGCCCCCTTGCGCGCGACCCTCGCCACATTGGGACGGCGGATGGAACCACAGACTGCGGTAGATAGCCACAGATGAACACAGATAAACAGAAGATCGACAGGCGCCGCAGGCATTGTGTCCCCTTTGCGCCAACATGCGGCGAGGTGAAGATAAGAATGCCTGCGGCGCTTTTTTCATCTGTGTTTATCTGTGTTCATCTGTGGCAAAACGCATACCGCCAGCCTCACAGCGCCGCGGAGACCAAAGGAAAATGTTGCAGGATATGCCGTGACAACTGGTCGCGAACCTGCCGATAGACGGCCAGCCGGGTATCGCGGTTGCCTTCGATCAGCGAGGGATCGAGGGTATTCCAGAACAGGACGTCGCAGGCCATGGTCCGGGTCATTTCCACGGCATGATGCTGCGCCTCGGGCGAGAGCGAAATGACCAGATCGAAGCTGGTGTCCTCCAACTCGTCAAAACTGGTGGCCAGATGGTGCGAGATGTCGATGCCGATCTCATCCATCGCGGTCACGGCGAAGGGATCGAGCAACCCCTTGTGGACACCGACGGATCGCACCCAAACGTGACGGCCATGATAATGCTTCATCAGCGCCGCAGCCATCGGCGAGCGGATGGCGTTCATGGTACAGGCGAAGAGAACCGCGGATGGGAGATCTCTGAGCGTCACGTTACCCCCGGATATGCAAGACGCAGATGAGGGTAAACAACCGGCGCGCGGTTTTCAGATCGATTTCCACTTTGTCGGCCAGACGTTCGCGCAACAGCACGGAACCTTCGTTGTGCAATCCGCGACGCCCCAAGTCGATGGCTTCGATTTGCGAGGGGGTCGAATGCTTGATCGCCCCGTAATAACTTTCGCAGACGATGAAATAGTCTTTGACGATGCCGCGAAACGGCGCCAAAGGCATCGCCACCTCGGTCAAGGGATCGCCCGCCTCAGACCGGATGTCGAAGACCAGCCGATTTTCGACCAGGGAAATATGCAGTGCGTAAGGCCCGCCCTCGTCACCGACGGGATGGAAGTAATTGTCTTCCAACAGATCGTAAATGGCGATGGCGCGTTCGTGCTCGACCTCGGGCTTACGCCGCACAAAGGTTTTTTCGTCCAGTTGGACGTGGATCAGCCGGTACTGGCGGTCCTCGCCACTCACTCTGTCCTCGAAATATTGATCCTCAACCCCACCGACAATCCGTGCGCGCCCAGCCCCTCGGATTCGGCCAAGGTGACGGCCGCCGGACCGATCCGATGCAGAGCCTCGGCATCACATCCCAAGAGGGTCGTCCGCTTCATGAAATCCAACACGCCAAGACCCGAGGAAAACCGCGCGCTGCGCGCCGTCGGCAACACATGGTTGGGTCCACCGACGTAATCCCCCACCGCCTCGGGCGTATAACGGCCCAGGAAAATAGCTCCGGCATGCTTCACCCGGGCCGCCAGACGTTCCGGATCGCTCACCGCCAACTCCAGATGTTCGGGCGCAACGCGGTCCACCAGCGACGGCGCCCTGTCGAGCGAGTCGACCACAATGATCGCCCCATGGCGTTCCCAGCTTTCCCGGGCGATCGCGGCGCGCGGCAAGGTCGTCAGATGACTTTCGACGGCGATGGCCACGGCGCGACCAAAGGCGGCATCGTCGGTGATCAAAATCGATTGGGCGGCGGTGTCATGTTCGGCCTGGCTGAGGAGATCGGCGGCAATCCAGGACGGATCGTTCTCGCCATCGGCGACCACCAGGATCTCGGACGGACCGGCGATCATATCGATGCCCACCGTGCCGAAGACATGCCGTTTGGCGGCCGCCACATAGGCATTGCCGGGCCCGACGATCTTGTCCACCGGACGGATGGTTTGCGTGCCATAGGCCAGCGCCGCCACAGCCTGCGCCCCGCCGACGCGATAAATCTCGTCGACACCGGCGATCCGGGCGGCCGCCAGGACCAGCGGATTGAGCTTTCCGTCGGGAGTCGGCACCACCATGACCAGACGGTCGACTCCGGCGACCTTGGCCGGCAAGGCGTTCATCAGCACCGACGATGGATAAGAGGCGGTCCCCCCCGGGACATAGAGACCGACCGCTGAAATCGGTGTCCATCGATAGCCCAGTCGCACGCCGGCGTCATCGGTGTAACGCAGTCCCTCGGGCTTCTGGCGCCGATGAAAATCTTCGATTCGCCCCGCCGCCAGGGCGAGCGCCGCCAGAGTCTCCTTGGAACAATCGGCGAGCGCCGCGTCGACCTCGTCGGCACCGATGGCCAAGCCGGACGCGTCGAGACTCAGGCGGTCGAACCGCCGGGTATAGTCCAGCAGCGCAGCGTCGCCTTGCTGGCGCACCGCTTTCAGAATATCGACAACCACGGCATTGACGTCATCGGCGGTTTCGCGCTTGTCGTCGAGCAGGGCGGCAAACGCCACCTCAAAGTCCGGTGATCCGGCATCCAGATTACGCGGCATCGGCAGCCTCGCGGAACCGTTCGATCCATGCCGACAGCTCAGTCGGGCGAGTCTTGAGAGCGGCGCGGTTGACGATCAACTTTGAGCTGACGTCGGCGATATGTTCGATCTCGACCAAGCCGTTGGCTTTCATCGTCGAACCGGTCGACACTAGATCGACGATCAACCGACAAAGCCCCAAACTGGGCGCCAATTCCATCGCCCCGTTCAGCTTGATGCATTCGGCCTGGACGCCGCGCTGGGAGAAATGCCGGGCGGTGATGGCCGGATATTTGGTGGCGATGCGGATATGGCTCCACCGGCTGGGATCGTCGGCGCCCGCCAGATCGACCGGTTCGGCGACGGCCAAATGGCAAAGACCGATCTTCAGATCGAGCGGCGCATAAATCTCGGGATAGTCGAATTCCATCAGCACGTCATTGCCGGCGATGCCGATATGCGCGGCGCCGAACGCGACGAAGGTCGCCACATCGAAGGCGCGAACCCGAATGATATCGATATGCGGATGGTTGGTGGAAAAGCGCAACGCCCTCGATTTCGGATTGTCAAAGTCAGGCTCGGGTTCGATACCGGCGGCGCGGACCAACGGCATGGCTTCGTCGAGAATGCGCCCCTTGGGCAGGGCCAACACCAATTTCTGCAGATCGCTCACTTTGATCTTCCATCCATGAGGGAGCTGGTATTTACAGGGATTTTCCCTCGCACCGCAAGGCGCGTAGCTGGGAATCAGCCCTGCAGGCAGGGAAAATAAGAATTCACCACAGAGGCGCAGAGGACACAGAGAAAGGAATAATTTCTATCCAGGCAAAGCTTTGGGCTCCCCGTTTTCCCTCTGCGTTCTCTGCGCCTCTGTGGTGAAATATCTTCCAACTCAAAGATCGCTTACTCGGCCGCAGAGCCGTCTTTGATCCGTTCGATCTCGGCGCCGCAGGCGGCCAATTTCTCTTCGACCCGCTCGTAACCGCGATCCAGATGATAGACGCGGTTGACCAAAGTCTCGCCTTCGGCGGCCAACCCGGCCAGGACCAGGGAGACCGACGCCCGCAAATCGGTCGCCATCACCGGCGCGCCCGACAGTTTGGGCACGCCCCGAATGATCGCCGAAGCGCCATGAACATTGACCCTGGCCCCCATACGCGCCAACTCCGGCACATGCATGAAACGGTTTTCAAAGATGGTCTCGGTGATCATGCTGGCCCCTTCGGCGGTCGCCATCAGGGCCATCAACTGGGCCTGCATATCGGTCGGAAAGCCGGGATAGGGCTCGGTCATGATGTCGACGCCGCCGATCCGGCGTCCGTCGGCATCGATGAGAACGCCGCGCGGCGTCTCGGTGATCTTGACACCGCTCTCGATCAGAACCTTTTCCACCGACTGCATCAGATCGCGCCTGGCGCCGACCAATTCGATCCGTCCGCGGGTAATGGCGGCGGCCACCGCATAGGTGCCGGTTTCGATACGATCGGGCAGCACCGAATATTGGGCGCCATGCAGGCGATCGACGCCTTCGACGCGGATGGTCGGCGTGCCGATCCCGTTGATTTTCGCCCCCATGGCGATCAGACAATGGGCCAGATCGCACACTTCGGGTTCGCGCGCGGCGTTGGCGATGATGGTTTCGCCATCGGCGAGGGATGCCGCCATCAGAATATTTTCGGTCCCGGTGACGGTCACCTGGGGAAAGATCACCTCGCCGCCCTTGAAGCGGCCGCCCGGCACCGAGGCGAGGACATAGCCGCCCTGCACGTCGATCTTCGCCCCCATCGCCTCGAGAGCCTTCAGATGGAAATCGACCGGTCGGGTCCCGATGGCGCAGCCGCCCGGCAGCGACACTTTCGCCTGTCCGCAGCGGGCCAGGAGCGGGCCCAGCACCAAAATCGATGCCCGCATCTTGCGGACCAGGTCATAAGGCGCCGTGGTATTGGTGATCCGTGCGGCATTGAGCTCGAGAACACGCCCCGTCGGCCCGCCGTTTGCCGCATGCCCGTTCAGCGACATGGAAACGCCATGCTGACTGAGCAGATTGGCCATGGTGGTGATATCGACCAAATGCGGCAGGTTCGACAAAGAGAGCGTCTCGTCGGTCAGTAGACAGGCCGGCATGAGGGTCAATGCGGCGTTCTTGGCGCCCCCAATGGAAATTGTACCCCGCAAGGGAGTGCCGCCGACGATCCGGATTTTGTCCATGGTAAGAAGTGTCCTGAAAATAAGAGCTGCGACCGGCCTGAAAGCCGATGTCCTAAAGGCGTGGCAACGTCACGCCGGTTTGCGCCTGATATTTGCCGGAGCGATCACGATATGACGTTTCGCAGGAACTGTCCGCCTTCAGGAAGATGAACTGGCAGGCGCCCTCGTTGGCATAGATCTTCGCCGGCAACGGCGTGGTGTTGGAGAACTCCAAGGTCACATGACCTTCCCATTCCGGCTCCAACGGCGTCACATTGACGATGATGCCGCACCGGGCATAGGTCGATTTGCCCAGGCAGATAACCAGCACGTCGCGCGGAATACGAAAATATTCGACGGTACGGGCCAAGGCGAAGCTGTTGGGCGGAATGATGCAGACCGGACCGGCGCGATCGACGAAACTCTTTTCGGAAAAATCCTTGGGATCGACCACGGCCGAATCGACATTGGTGAAGATCTTGAATTCCGGCGAAACGCGAGCGTCATAGCCGTAAGACGACAAGCCGTAGGAGATCACACCCTCACGTTGCAGTTTTTCGGTGAAAGGCTCGATCATGCCGTGATGGACGGCCATGTCGCGGATCCAGTGATCGGGCATAACGGGCATTGGGTGGGCGCTCCCCGGCAATTCCCCGCCGATGCGGAGAAGACATTGGGGCTCCTTGTAGCGCAGGACCCCCGAAGCCTACAAGAATTTGGTTCACGTCACATTGGCGTGAAACCGTCCGCGTTCTATTGATCCTCGGTTTTTTCATCGGGAGCGTCGCCGGCAAGCGGATCCGGCGATTCGGCCCGCGCCCGGCTTTGCGCTTTGCGCCGATGCAGATTGACCCGGAGCGCCTCGGCCAACCGCTTCCGCTTCTCGTCCGCCTGCCGCTTGACCTTATCGGCCCGGCTTTCGCCAGCGCTGTCCATGCTTCGCTCTTTGTCCATCATGACGCCCGTTTGCTCTTCTGTTGCGGCGCTACTGTGCGAAGCCCAGTCGTCGGCGTCAACCCGTTGCGGGATACGCCTTCGGAAGCACATCTGCGCACCGGTTCTCAGTTATGGAGAAAAGGGAATCCCTCTCCCACAAGAGGAGAGGGAGAAAAATGCTACAGTGAGAACCGCTGCGCATCTGCAAATGCGCTTGCATCCCTCTGCGCCCTGTGGCATGAAGTCCGCCTCTTCGCACCGGCGTCCAGCCGACCCCGCGAAGATATGGCTTGCTGGTGTAGCTCAGGGGTAGAGCACGTCCTTGGTAAGGACGGGGTCGGAGGTTCGATTCCTCTCACCAGCACCAGCTTCACCCCATACCCTATTTTTGAATCACCACGCGGCACAGTCGCTTCGGCGCACTTGTCCAAAGCCGATAAATCTGAGCGATAACGTCTTTCCCGATCGGCTCGGGACTGAGTGGCGATAGGATGCCGGTGACAATGTGGCCGGCATCCAGCAAGCGGCAAACGGAATCGATCGCCTGTTCGGCGTTCTCGCACTTTTCGGAACGGGTTGTCCCGTCGTGAGTGTAAATGACGTCGAACTGCATACCAAGATATTCATCCGACAGTTGGGCCCCGTCAATATCACGAAGATTATAGGATGTATGACCGGTTACCAGGGATGACCAAAAGGAAATGGGCCGCGCTCAAATTTTGGATAACCGCCTGATGGTTGAGGATTGACTCCGGCCGAACAGGTGATATTCCTCTATTACAGTTTTCAATTAATACGAGATCAAAATGTAAAGGGGACTCAGAATGAATATCGAAGAAATTCGCAAAGCAGATAATCAAGTCGATCCACTATTTATCAATCGCTGGTCGCCGAGAGCCTATACGGGAGAGGATATTCCTGACACAGTACTTTTAAACGTCTTGGAAGCAGCACGTTGGGCCCCCTCCGCACGAAACATTCAACCGTGGCGCTTCGTTTACGCAAAGCGTCACTCTCTTTCGTTTGCCAATATCCTGGGTGTGTTGTCGGAACGGAATCAGCTGTGGGCGCCACAGGCTTCGACCTTAATCGCGTTGCTTTCGGCCAAGACATTCCTCGTCGATGGTAAACAAGAGCCGGCCCACTGCCATTCCTTCGATGCCGGCGCGGCCTGGACCAATCTCACGTTACAGGCCAATCTTCTCGGGTGGCAAACGCGCGCCATGGCCGCTTTCGATCACGAAGCGGCCGCCAAGGTCCTCAAGGTTCCAAATGGCTATGACATTGAAGTCATTATCGCCATAGGCAAAGTCGCGGATAAAGAGACCTTGCCGGCGACGTTGAAGGAACTGGACGTTCCAACGCCTCGCCGCCCCTTGCAGGAGTTGGTCAGCGAGGGGACATTCCAAGAATAGCTTCGTTGGGAGCGACGTCTCGCTCGGCTTGTTTCCTTGCGACCTCGGAGACCTTCCTGGCCTCCCGTTCTGACTTCCGTTTTAGCCGGAGCTTTGATCGGCCAAAAGAAAAGCCCCGCCGATGAGAGCGGGGCCGAGATTGCCCTTGGGAGAGCCGCGCGAAAAGCGCACACCATGGTATGGCGATTGGTCCGTTCGAACATAGTGGACGTTCGTTATAGTCCATCGTCTCGTTGCGGCTCCCGTTCCAACAGCCCCCACGCCGACGACGGTCGTTCCCCCTGCACGAATGGCCTTGACTCCACATTAAAGTAGCCTAATACTAATCATGTCACTCACTATTATGGGGGTGCATAAAAAACATGACACCACCTGGTATAGTTTAGGTTGCCGAAGCACTTGGCATCGGTGGCACAAATACAAAGCCCAAGATATAGCTCGTCATTCGAGCGCGGACAATGTTCCGCAATTAACCCCCGCGAGCCTTAATTGGCGTTATCAGCGGGGGTTTTGTGTTTCTCGGTAAGAACTATTTGACGATCCGGGGAAAAACCCTGGCGCTGCGAACGGGCGTTAACGGCTAGACCTCGGCCGTCAGACTGGGACGGGCGGCTATAGCCTTGACCGGATCGACGATGGTGATTAGGTCTTAGACCGCATCTTCGATGGAATCGGTGAACCGTCTCCGAGCCTCCGGAGGGGGCGAGACATCCCAAGTGTCATCATCCGAGACATCGTGATGGCCTGAAAAAATGCTGGAGACAACGTCACCGATGACCATGAGAGCACTTCGTCTCGCGTTCATTGTCGGTATCCTGGCTATTGTGACGGCCTATTTCGTCGTCACCAAACGGCCATCGAACAACCATGCCGAACAACAGGTTACGATCACGGGAAACTATTCCGATGATTGGATGACGACGTGCGGAGCCGTCCAAGGATCGGCGCAGAACGTCTGCACGGCACGCCTGGACGCGGCATACGGACGGGTTGCCGGAAGCCCCGTGCCGGCCAGCACCACCGACGATGGGTCGAATGGCGCTCCGAAGAGTAAGGACACGTTGACGCGGCAAGACCGCAGGAGTACCGAGAACGGCGATAAGCTTGGCGTGACTGAGGAACCTACAAAGCATGAATGACTCCGGCCCCATGGGTCTTTCGCGACAACGCGGGATGAAACGACATCGTCGACAAAGACATGGCGCGTGGCATTGGCTCGTGTTGGCTCTGGCCATCGTCGCCGTCGGCGCCTATTGGTGGATGTCGTTCCAACACCCTTGATCGTGGCCAGGTGACGATCGGCACCAAAGGCATTTTCCCACGTCAATATTCGAGCTGATAAGTCAGTCCGACGCTGCTGCCCGGATCGTTTTGCGGCGTCACCTCCGTCGTGCCGGACGAATTTCCGGTGCCGATCGTCGTCTCAAGCTTGAGTTTGTCCATCAGGTCGATCTGCACCTGGGCGCGGGTCCCCCCCGAGGTGCCCTGCTGCGCTCCGACATAGACGCCGTTTGCGACATATTTGCCCGCCTGGAGACTGGCGCCGCTGCCGCTGCTGCCGGAACCGGCGGACAATCGGTCGAGACCGAGGCTCTTGCGAACCGCCCCCAACGGATCGAGGCCGCCGCCGACATTGGTCAAGGACGCCACGGCCTGGGCGACTTGAGCGATTTGCAGCGGACTCAGTTGCTTGACGCTTTGTCCGAAGATCAGTTGAGCCAGGACTTCGTCCTGCGGCAACGAGGGGACGCTGGAAAGCGTGATTGTCGGAGCATCGGCATAGCCGCCGATCGTCAAGGTGGCTGTGACAGCGGACGACGAGGATTGCGCGACGAATCGGAGCGTCGGATCGATCTTGTGCGTCACCCCCGATCCATCGAAGCTCACCTGCCCGCTGACAAAATCCAGTGTCTTGCCGGCGAGGCTGAACGTCCCGCGCCTGAGGCCGAAGCCGCCGGACACTTGTGGAGCGAGAGAGGTCCCGTCAATGCGAATTTGACCGGACATCTCGGCGTCGATGCCATGACCGCGGACGAAGATCTGCTCCGGCGCCGCGAGGCTGAGCGCCAAGCTCACCGATGTCGCGGCTTTTGGTGGCGGCGGACGATCCTGACCACGCCGCCGGACATCGAGCACCGCGACGCGGCTGGCGAAACTATCGGGAATATTGATATCGGCGCGACGGACATGAATGGTTCCCGCCAATATAAGGTTACCGGCGGCCGGGCCGCGCAGGGTCAGGTCCGTATCGATATTCGCGGTCAGAAGATCGCTGGCCAGAGGTCGCGCATTCTCCGCGGTGATCGAAAGGTCGACCGGCATTCCGTCCGAGAGGAGATCGATCGTACCGCCGGCCGCGATCGTCCCGGACCCGGCCTTGGCCGTCAGCGACAGGATGTGGAGCAGGCCGCACTTCGCCTCGACGGTCGCGGCCACGTCGGTGATCTCCACACCTTGGCTAAAATCCTGCACCGCGCCTTTTGTAAGCTCCACCGTACCGGTGATGCAGGGAGCCGTCACGGCACCGGCGACCGTGGCGTTGACGGTCACATGTCCCCGAACGGTGCGGTCTCCAGCCACGAGAATCGGCCCCAGGAGTGCGAGATCCACCGTCCCGCTGGTCTTGACATCCAATATCCCAGCCGGTTGCAAGGGAACGTCACCCGTGAGGCGCAGATCAAACGCGCTTCCGGCCTTCACGTCCCCGATCAGTTTCATGGACTGGCTGCGCAGATCGCCCGTGACGTCAAGATCGGCAAACGGCAGGGCTCGCCCTGCGTCGCCTTGCATTTGCAAACCCCGGCCGGTCACATGGAAGGATCCCTCCGGAGCCTCCGCCGTGCCGCTCAGTTTGAGATCCGCCGCGAACGCACCACGCGCAAGGGGAAGGGGTATGGAAAGACAAGGGGACCCAAGGCCCGGCGGGACATCCCGCACCGAAAGGCTCAACGCCAACTGTGGAGACAATCGACCGGCCAAGTCCAAGGTCGCCTGCCGGACGCCAAGTTGCAGGTGACCGACCAGGATGCCGTCACCGGCGAAATCGATATGGGCGGGGGCCAGGAGATGCGCCGTTTCACCGCAAGACTGCGCTTGCAACATGGTGAGGCCAAGACGCTTCCGGGAAACGTCCAGCGTCGCATCGCTCCTGAGTTGCGCGGCTATTTCCGAACGCGACACATCGGCGGCCAGATGCAACGCCAGCGCATCGGTCGATCCGGTCGCGCCGAGTGTCAAGGCGCCGGTGATGCCGCCGGCCGAGATATCGCTCAGGGTGACTTGCGCCGTCAGTTTCGGTCGCGTTGACGAAACGACGATCGTCCCCTCGATCACCGCGCGTCCGACGCTCCCCCCCGCCAGCGTCAGCGAGGTCGCCGTCATCATCAATCGAGCCTGAGCCTGCCCGGCCTTCTCGCCCATGACGATGGCGCCGTCGAGCTTGCCGCCCAAATCGGTTCCGAGCAACGTCCGGAGATCGGCGAGGCGCGCCATCCGCAGCCTGACCTCGCCCCGCGGCAATTGCCAATTCTGATCCACGACAATCCCGCCTTGAACCTCGGCGCTCTTCCAATGGGCCTGTTCGATCGATAGTTCGATCTTTCCGTCGACCCGATGCTGGGTGCCCACCGCCAAATCGAGCGGCGCTCCGTCCATGACGCCATGGACACTGATCCGGCTCGTCGGCGACGTCGGCAGCCCTTGCGCGCGAACAGAAACCGAGAGCGGGCTTCTGGGCAATCCGCCGACGGCAACGTCGCCGCTGAGATCAGCCTCGACAGTTGGATCGCTTTCCGCGCCGTGGAGGCGCCCTTTCGCCGATAACGTCCCCGTCGCATTCGCCGCCAGGGCCGAAAGATTGCCGATCACCGCCTCCCAAGCGAAATCGAGCGTCTGCCCCTTGTCACTGCCGGTGACGGACAGATGCAGGGATTTACCATCGATGGCGGCATGCTCGATCGTCAGGTCGGCTCCCCGCCAGGCGGCGGCGATGTCAATCCTAGCGTCCTGACCGATCAGGACTTGTAGCGGCGGCGCGCCGCCATCGGCACCGAGTGTTCCTGCGAGAGTGAGAACTGTCGCGCCCTCCGTCTCCGCCATCTCGGCGCGAAGCTCGGCGTGTCCTTGCAAGTCGAATCCGACAGCCTCGGCGACGGGGGCCAGCACCGGCACCGTGAGCGCGATTTGCCCATGCGAACCGTCATTCACATCGACGCGGCCGCGGCATTCAAACAGAGGATGGCTCAGGGTGAATGTCAGCGGCATCTTGGGATCGTCGAGCCTCACCTCGGCGTCCAGCGTCAAAGGCGCCGCCGCGAGAAGATCGGGCTTCGACCCTGGAACGCGCACCTCCAGCAATTGCGCCCCCAGATGGAGAAGGCCGGCGTTGCCCTGCAGGTCCGCCTTGACGCTGCGTGTGGCAACGGCACCAACCGCCAATCCTTCGATGTCGAGATGCCCACTGGCATCCGGCCGATGGAACGCGCCCTGGATCTGCGCCGTCAAGAGCACCGACAGCCAAGACATATCGGCTCTTGGTGCCATCGCCGGCGCGTTTGCCCTGACATCGAGGTTCAGGGTCCCCGCCGCCAGATCGATCGTCCCTTCGACGTTTGCCTTGAGCTGTCCCGCGACAACGGCAATCCGCGCCTGCTCCATCGATCGCGGGCCCTGCAGGCTGGCCAGGATGGAAAGCGGCCCAAGATCGGGCAGACCGGCAATGCCGGACATCAAACCGCCAGCCGGTTCCTGCAGGTCGAGATGCAGATCCGCCTTATCCTGGTCGAACTCTCCCTGGAGGACGAAACGCCCGGGGACGCCGAGTCCAAGCCCCTCCACATCGACACGCCCTCGGTCCTGAGACGCAAGATGCAGACTTCCGTGCATGGAAAACGAAGAGTCCCTGTTGGCGAGCGGAGCCTCGACGTCGACCCGATCGATTTGCACAAGGACCAAATCGATGGGAAGCGGCAGATCGACACTCCCACCAGCCGGCGATTTTTGAGACTCTCCAGGCAATCGCCGCACGACGACCCGCGCAGCGCGGAGGTTGTCGATCCGAACACGCCCCGACAGCAAGGCGAGCGGCGACCAGTCCAGCGCAAGGTCCTCGATTTCCAGCCAAGCCCCCTCGCTGTCCCGCAGATCCAGGTGGGACAGACCGAACGCGTCCGGAAACCGGCCGGCAAGCCCGCGCACCACCACCGCTCCGCCGGTGATCTTCGGCACCATTCGTTCGACGAGACGCGGCTCGAAATTGGCGGCGATCCCCAAGCCGGTCAGCGCGAGGCACAAAGCCAGCGCGACACCCACCGTCACCCAAGCAAAAATTCTCATCGGGCGTTTCATCAGAAGGACTGTCCCAAACCGACATAAAGTTCGAACCCGTCGCCACCCACCGGTCGATTGACGGGAAGCGCCACGTCAAGACGAACCGTTCCGATGGACGTGTAATAGCGCAAGCCGCCACCGACACCGACACGCAGGGTGCCACGGAAAGGCTGGCTGGTGTCACTGACCTGCCCGGCATCGACAAACATGGCCGCGCCAAAATCGCTGACCAGGCGCTGCCGGAACTCGACGGTGCCCGCGTCGATCGCCGTCCCGCCGATGGGCTTGCCATCCGCGAAAAGCGGGCCGACCGACTGATAACTGAAGCCCCGCACCGTCCCGCTGCCGCCGCCATAGAACCGCCGATCGGGCGGCAGCTGGAATTGCGAAGCGCCTTGCACGCTGCCCACCAATCCCCTGAGCGCAACAACGCTTCCGCCGTCCGAGCCGATGCCGAGCCGCGCCAAGTCGAGGTAAATCGACGCGGACGTCTGCACCGTCACGAAAGTGGCATCGTAATGCCCCAGAGATTCGGACGGCGTGACGGTCACCGCCGCGCGCATCCCATGCGTCGGATCGAGCAGCGGATTGGCCAGTCCGGTACTGTCGTAGGCCGCACCGACGGGCACGCCGATCAAGGCATAATGCCGAGACACGCCCTCTTGCAGGATTTGCTCGGTCTCGGCGGAAAGACCGAAGTTCGCGCTCCATCTGTCGAAAAGTTTACGGTGCAGCGAGGCCCCCGCCGTAACGGCATCCTGGTCATAGGCTTGCAAGTCCTGCTTCAAGGCGCCGAGATCAAACGCCAAGGACTGGTCGCGGATCAGGACGTCAGGCTTGATGAGTTGGGCCGTCACATTGTAGCCCAGCCCCCTTGTCGCGCTGCCGCCAAGTCCTGTCGCTGCCGCCGAGAGGTTGAGCTGCTCCGCCGCTCCGAACAGATTGCGATCACTCCAGCTCACTTTGGGAATACCACCGAGATCGGTCGAGTAGGCCGCCGTCAGATCGATCAGATGCTGGGGCCGTTCCTGTACGTCGAAGATCATAGGAATTTGCCCATTGGCATCGGCTTGTGTCCCGGTCCGGACCGCGACACCGGAGAAAACCCCCTGCGCCGACAAGTCCATTCGCGCCGCTTCGATCACGCTCGGCTGGTAAAGCTGGCCCGTATGCACGCTCAGCCGTCGGCTCACAAACGCCAGACTGACATCATGCGTTCCTTCGATGCTGATGGCCCCGATGGTCAGACGCGGCCCAGCCTCGACCTTGAGGGCAATATCGAGACTCTTCTCCTGGTCGTCCGCGATCGCGATCGGCTCATCGATCTGCGCCAGCGCGTGGCCGTCTTCCTGCAACGCCGTCAGCAATTGGGACCGCGCAGCCAGGACGTCGGAGGCGATCGCCGGCTGCCCCGAGGCTATGGCGATCTTTTGCGCGATATCGGGAGGACAGTCGCCCGTGACCGCCACCCGGCCAAAATGATAGAGAGGCCCCTCTTGCACCGTCACGTCGATCTCGACCGACTGGTCCGCGGGAACCGCCCGGAGGGTGTCGAGAAGCTCCGCATCGTCCAGAGACAACCCAGCGATCCGGATGGTCACATGACCCGCATAATAGCCGAAGCTCTGAAGCGCCGTTTCCAGGCGAGGGATATCGTCCTTGGCCCGCGAGACCAATGCGAACGGTCCTGCCGGAGCCCGTTGCCGAAGAGACTGGAGCTGCGAGCTGTCGCGCAACGCGGCACTCAAGGCGGAATCGTCGCCGGGTTTGATCGAAAGATCGTAAGGCTGGGGATCGGCCGCGTAGGAATGAGAGACCACACTCGCCACCGCCAGGACGCACGCAGCGCCCAATAGAAAGGATGATTTTATGCGGTGGACCATTCACCCTCATCGCGAGTGTCATCGGGCTGAATTCAGCCATGCCCTGTCTGAGCGATTGTCGACTAGAAATAAGGCGGCACGGAGGCTCTGACCAGAGGGGCTTTTCGTCTCCCACGATCCGCACCCCCCTCAAATGGGGATATCGGATCTCTCCAAATAAGATCACCCTAAGATTTACCAGAGACAGCCAGCGGGCGTTTGGATCTTCCGTGTCCGCTGGCGAATATTTCGGCTTGGTGAGATGGGATGGGCACGGAGAAAAACCAGCCGAAACCGGGGAAGCGTCATTCGATAGCGGCCCTTGTGATCGCTTTGGAAGTGATTCTGGTGGCCCTGGTAACGGTGGAAGTGATCGAAGAGGTCTCGGAACAATGGTCGGCCTATCGCGGAGCCCGACTCAGCGTCCAGACGAACGTCATTGTCGATCGACTCTTGCAGGCCGCTCAGCATTTGGCCTTCGAACGCGGTCGCGCCAATGTCTTGGCAAACGCACCGACCCCCGCCAAAGACAACGAGCGCGCCTTTCTCCTCATCCATCGCAAAGCTGCGGATCAGGCTTTGAACCAAGCGGCTCAACTACTCGGCGATGAAAACGCCCCCGAACGGATCCTGCTTCGTGACCGCTATCAAAAGACTCTCGCCTTGCGGTTCGATATGGACGCGGCCCTTTCGCTGCCCCGCGAACAGCGCCCGCCGGACTTGGCGGACCGTTGGGTTGGTAACGAAACGCGACTATTGACGAGCATTACGGATCTCATCGCGGCATTGACCGAACATTTCGACCAATTCACGCCGACCTTCCGCGTTTTCAACCGCGTCAAGGTGCAGGCTTTCGAACTGCGCGAAGCGATGGGCCTGGAGTCGTCGCGCTATGCCGCGAGTATCGCCGGAACGCCGATGACCACGGCGACCTTGGTCGAGACCATGCATCTGCGCGGGCGCGGGACCGCGACTTGGTCCGATCTGCGACGAGAGGCGACGCAGCTCGGGAACGCGCCGTTAACCGCGGCGCTGACTGTCGTCGAGACAGAGTTTTTTAAAAAATTCCGCCCCTTGGAAGATCGTGTGGCGGCGGCGGCGCTTGCCGGAATGCCTATTCCCGTCTCCACGTCCGAATTTGTCGAGGCCTCCATACCGGCCCTTGATTCGATCGTCGCCGTGATCTCGACGGCAACAGCTGAAACCGCCACCTATGCAGAAGACAACGCCAAACAGGCAGAACGGCGGATGGGCGAGCGATTGGCAGAGGCCTTGCTCGCGCTGGTGGCCGCAATGGCGGCGCTCTTCGTCATCATCGTTCGCCTGCTCGTGCCACTCCACAGAATTCAAGCGGCGTTGGACACATTGGCAACCGGCAAAACCACCATCAATCTCCCCCTCTCACCGCGTCATGACGAAATCGGGTTGATGCGAAATGCCGTGACCTCATTTCGCGACAGTCTGATCCAACGCGAAGCCCTTGAACGGGAACTCAAGGAACTTTCCATTCGGGATCCCCTCACCGGATGCATGAACCGGCGCTATCTGGAAGAAACGGCCAAGCTTGAATTTGCCCGCGCCACGCGATCACAGAGCCCAATCGGGCTGCTGATGATCGATGTGGATCACTTCAAGCAGTTTAATGACAAATTCGGACATGATGTCGGTGACAGGGTCCTCCGCGCGGTCGCCGAAACGCTTCGCGATCATGTTCGCGACAGCGACTTGGTCTGCCGATTTGGCGGCGAGGAGTTTGTCGTTCTTCTTCCCGGGGCATCCCCGGAGCAAACGGTCGAACGAGGAGAGTGTCTCCGCCGGGCCGTCAAAACTCTCAGCTTGAGCCACGCCGAAGAAACGCTGAACAGTTTGTCGACCTCGGTGGGCGTCGCTTTTTTCCCGATACACGGCCAAACCCTGACAACCGTGATCGGGGCGGCCGATAGAGCGCTTTATCGCGCCAAGCAGGGGGGGCGTGACAGAGTTCTGGTGGCCGCAGCACCCGCCGACATCGAACATTAGAATGCCGAAAAAGGCGTTGTTGGACCGATAGAGCGCGATGACATTAGGTTGGCGCAATTTGGTTGGCAGCCCGCCGCCCTTTCCGCTATGTCTGGCCAGCGTGACGCACGGCGGATTCCATCGGTCAACCGAAATTCATTGCGCCAAGCCCGCGCCCACGGCTTTATTATCGTTCCAAGATCGTCAGCGATGGCCACCGTTTCCGGCGCAACCAGCCCATCCGCGCCACATCGCTTTGTAATGCAGGATATCAGAACATGAACACCTCGGACTCGAATGAACAGGCTGGCCTGATGGCCGAAATGGAAATCGCCAACCTCAAGGGGGAAATCGCCGCCTTACGCCGCGAGATCGAGGAGTTGCACACCGAGGCCGACCTGGATGCCTGCCATGTCGCGGGGCTGTCCGCGCAGATCAAGGCGCTGATCGCCGAAAGCGAAGCTTGCCCCGACAAGGCGGCCCATCCGCTGATCGAACGCACCGAATATGTCCATAGCCGCACCGGACAGACGATGATCAAAACACGGGCTTTGCCACTCTATCGCGACGCCTTTGATGCCGAGGCCCGCAGCCTGGGGATCGAGCACCCGGAGCAATTCCGCAGTTAGAAGACGAGGTGATTCGTTTATTTTTGAGGAACCCCTAAACTCCGCATTTCTCCAAAATACCGCCCCAATTCCGCCGCTTTCCGTTCCGATAGTGCGCCGGTCGCAGATGTTGGAAATGGATGAATTGCAATGTGGCAAAAGTTGATGCGGACGTGGTTGATCGGCGCCGCAGTGACCCTGGCCACACCGGAGGGTACCTTGCGTGCAGAAACCAATAGCCCCATCGATAAGATCGGCGGAAGCGGCGAGAGCACCGTCGGAGGGAACCTGATGTCCGTCAAGCTCAAAAAGCATCCGCTCACCCTCGTCGGGGAGCCGAAACTCGAAGACCTCCTGACGGACCCCATATGCGTCGCATTGATGCGTCGCGACGGCGTTACGCCGGATAAGCTGAAACCCCTCTTCGCGTCTTTGCGCGCTGAATTGAAATCCTGACTTCTCGCGGTACCTGCGGGCTCTTCCCTCAAACCGCAGGCACGCCTATGTTAGCCGGGCAACGGAGTACGGAAGCGCTGACTCCCCCACCCCTCCCGGCAAAGAGGGACAGCATTTCTCCAAGGTGATGTGGGAGAAATGACCTGCGAACATCAGAGCTCCCGAACCGGTTCGCAGGGGACCCATGCATGAGATATTTTGCACGAACGCTATGCTTCGCTTCCTTGGGCCTGACCGTGATGAGCAGCATGGTCATGGCCGAAGCGCAGCAACCTCCCGCACTGTGGGATTTGCACGCCCTCTTTGCGACGGATGCGGCATGGGACGCCGAACGCCAAGCTATCGAGGCCCTCGTCCCAACGCTGGCGGCGCTGAAAGGCAGCTTCACGGACAGCGCTGCGCTTGAAGCGGGACTCGACAAGATCTGGGCTACAAAAAAACGCCTGGCCAAACTCGACACCTACGCCTCGCTGTCGGCCGATGTCGACACCCGCATGGACGCCAATCAGGTCCGTCGGCAAAAGGCGAACGATCTCAGAAACAAAGTCGAGGAAACCACCTCTTTCGTCAAACCGGAGATCATCGCACTGGGCCGCCAAAGGGTGGAAGCGTTCATCACAGAACGCCCGGGTTTGGCGAAAGACCGTTACGAATTGCAATCCATCCTGCGCGAGGCTGATCACACCCTGGGCCAGGAAGCGGAAACTGTTCTGGCCGCCGCGCAAACACCGCTCGAACAACCCGAATCGATCTTCAGCCTGCTGTCCAACGCCGATATTCCCTGGCCCACCATCGATATCCACGGGAAAAAAATCACGCTGGACCAGGAAGGCTACGTCACGCACCGCAGCGACCGCGACCCGAAGATCCGCCAGACGGTTTTCGAAACCTTCTGGCCGGTGTTCAAGACCTATGAGCGAACATTCGGCGCGATCTACGCCGCCAACCTGCGCGGCACGGCGTTCTCTGCCAAAGTACGCAAATACCCCGATGCGATGAGCGCCGTTCTGGCGCGAGACAATGTGCCTCCGCAGGTCTATCGCACCCTGATCGCCGAAGCCCATAACGGGCTGCCGACGCTGCATCGCTACCTTGCCCTCGGCAAGAAACTGCTGGGATTGAAAACCTACCGCTATTCCGACGTCTATGTGCCCTTCGCCGCGCCGCCAAGGCATTACACCTTGGCCGAGGCCGAACAATTGACTTTAAGAGCCGTCAAGCCGTTGGGCGACGCCTATGGCCAGGATCTGAACGACGGATTCCAAGGCGCCTGGATGCATGCCCAGCCGCAACGCGGCAAGCGGTCGGGAGCCTATATGAATGGCGCCGCCTACGATGTTCACCCCTTCGTGTTGCTGAGCTTTTCTGGCAATTTCGACAGCGTCTCGACGCTCGCGCATGAATTCGGCCATGCCATGCACACCGTCCTCGCCAACCGGGCACAGCCTTTTGAAACGGCCGACTATTCGATATTCGTGGCGGAAATTCCGTCGACCACCAATGAAATGCTCCTGGCCGACGACGTGATCGCGCATAGCCATTCCAAGGCGGAGAAGATTTATGCGCTCAGCCAGGCTTTGGAATTGCTGCGCGCCACCTTCTTCCGCCAAGCGATGTTTGCCGAGTTCGAAGCCGAAACCCATGCGGCCATCGAACGGGGCGAACCGCTGACGGGCGAAAGCCTCAGCAAAATTTATCTGGCCCTTCTGCGACGCTATATGGGGGAGGCCGAGGGGGTGATGACGGTCGATGACATCTACGGTGTCGAATGGGCCTATATTCCGCATTTCTATTCCGATTTTTATGTCTATCAATATGCCACCTCGATCAGCGCCGCGGCCTATTTCGCCGAAGGACTCGAAAAGGGTGACACGACTTTGCGCGAACGCTATTTCGATATGTTGAAAGCGGGCGGTTCAGACGATCCCTATCTGATCGTGAAAAAGGCCGGCCCGGATCTGGCAAGTCCGGAACCCTACCAGGCTCTGGTCAGACGGATGAATCATCTGCTCGACCAACTCGAAACGGTGTTGGCGGAAAATGGTTAACATCGGGGAGACGGTAAAAATTCAAGACGGCACCGATACATTGCATCGCATTTTCGATATCCAGCGACAAGCCTATCTGCGTGAGATCATCCCCGATCAGAAGCGAAGAACAGATCGCCTCGAGCGCTTGGCGCACCTTATCGAGCGCCACGAAAAGGACATCGGTTCCGCCATTTCGGCCGACTTCGGCCATCGCGCGCCTCAGGAAACCCGGTTGACGGAAATATTGCCGGTCATCGGCGCCATAAGGCACGCCAAACGACACCTTGGCCGATGGATGCAAACACGCCGCCTGCGCACCGCCTTTCATTTCCGGCCGGCACGCAATCTGCTGATCCGTCAACCGCTTGGCGTGGTGGGCATCGTCGCGCCCTGGAACTATCCCCTGCAACTCTCCCTTGGCCCGGCCATCGGCGCCATCGCCGCCGGCAATCGGGTGATGATCAAGCCGTCCGAATTGACGCCCCGCTTTGCCAGCCTCCTGCAGAGTCTTATCGCCGCCAATTTCGCCGAGGACGAACTGGCCGTCGTCCCTGGCGACGCGGACTTGGCCAAAGCCTTCGTCGCCTTACCCTTCGATCATCTGCTCTTCACCGGATCGACCCTCGTCGGCCGCCAAGTTGCCCAGACGACGGGCAAGAACCTGACACCAACCACCCTTGAACTTGGCGGCAAATCGCCGGCCATCATTGACGCCTCGGCGAACATCGCCCGGGCCGCCCGCCGGATTGCCCAAGGGAAACTCCTCAACGCGGGGCAAACCTGCGTGGCGCCCGATTATGTGCTGGTGCCCCGCGATGCCGAGGACGATTTCGTCACGGCCTTGCGCGCGGCCATCGGCCGGCTCTATCCCAAGATGATCGACAACCCAGACTATAGCTGCATCATCAACGATCTGCATTTCGCCCGGCTGGAAGCCTTGCTTGACGATGCCCGCGCAAAAGGAGCGACGGTGATAACCGTCAATCCGGGGCGCGAATCCGACGATCCGAACAGCCGAAAATTTCTTCCGACCCTGGTCTTGGACGCGACAGGTGAGATGCGGCTCATGCAGGAAGAGATCTTCGGACCGATCCTGCCGATTCTCGCCTATGACGATCTCACCGACGTCGTCGCCGGCCTGGGTCAATGCGATCGCCCGCTTGCTCTCTATTGGTTCGGCGAGGACCCCGACCAGCGCGAGCGTATTCTCCAGGGCACCATCTCCGGAGGCGTCGCCATCAACGACTGCATCTGGCATGTCGGCCAGGAAGACGCCCCGTTCGGCGGTGTCGGCGCCTCCGGCTCCGGCGCCTATCATGGAGAACACGGGTTCCTCACCTTCAGCAAGGAAAAGGCCGTGTTTCTGCAAGCCCGGCACAGCGGACTCCGCCTGCTGTCTCCGCCCTATGGCCTCTTGTTCCGCATCATCACGGCGATCCTCCGGCGCATCATCTGACGGCACGGAACAAAAGGGCGGGCAAAAGCCCTTCTCCCCTCGTGGGAGAAGAGTTGGGATGAGGGGGCCGTCAACCGATAAGCGGAAGAAAATTCGCGGTTTCGTGCGACGTCCCCCTCACCCTCCCGCTTCGCTGGCCCCTCCCTCTCCCACCAGGGGCGAGGGATTTGAGGTTGATGATCGCACCAACCTGTCTCAGAAATAAGATTTTGTCTTGCTGGTGAGATTTCTTTGTGGATATAGTTTCATAGGCCTAAAGGTTTAGCCTTTTCCGCGTATATCGCTGGACTCAGGAATGAAGGGGGACTCTGCCTTGAGTGACAACCGAACCGCTGCCGCCGAAACATTCGTTTCGGTCAACCCAATCGCCGTCGATAGCAAAGCCAGGAAAGCGCTGTGGGGATCGGCGCTCGGCTATGCCATGGATGGGTTTGACTTGCTGATCTTGGGGTTCATGCTCAAAGCGATCTCGAAAGATCTCGCGTTGACTCCGGCCCAAGGCGCGTCCTTTGTCACGGCGACCCTGGTGGGCGCGGTGCTGGGCGGCATCGGGTTTGGCATGCTGTCCGATCGCTTCGGCCGCGTCCGCGTCCTCACCTGGACGATCGTTATCTTCGCGGTCTTTACTGGTCTATGCTCTTTCGCCCAAGGTTATTGGGACCTTTTGTTCTATCGCACGATTGCGGGGCTTGGCCTTGGTGGCGAGTTCGGAATCGGCATGGCGCTGGTTGCCGAAGCCTGGCCGGCGGCCAAGCGCGCCCGGGCGTCGTCCTATGTCGGACTTGGCTGGCAGCTTGGCGTTCTGTCGGCGGCGGTGGTGACTCCGATCCTGCTGCCGGTGATTGGTTGGCGCGGCATGTTCGCGGTTGGCATCCTGCCGGCCATTGCCGCCTATTTCATCCGTCACTCGCTGCATGAACCGGAGATTTTCGTTGCGAAATCCCAGCATCGGCCGAAAGAGTCGTCCTTGCGCCTTCTGGTCAAGGACGTCCCGACCTTCAAGCTCAGCCTGGGCATGGTCATCCTCTGTTCGGTGCAGAATTTCGGCTACTATGGCGTGATGATCTGGTTGCCGAACTATCTGTCGACGCGCTTTGGCTTTGCGCTGACCCAATCCGCCGTCTGGACGTCGGTCACCATTGCCGGCATGGCGTTGGGCATTTTCCTGTTCGGGCACATTGCCGATCGGATCGGCCGCCGCCCGGCCTTCTTCGCCTATATGTTGGGCGCCGCCATCATGGTCACGGTCTATTCGCGCCTGACCGACCCGATCGCCCTTCTCATTGGCGGTGCGGTGATGGGCTTCTTCGTCAACGGCATGCTGGGTGGTTATGGGGCTCTGATGAGCGAACTGTATCCGACGGCAGCCCGCGCCACGGCGCAAAACGTGCTGTTTAACATCGGGCGCGCGGTCGGTGGATTTGGCCCCGTGGTCGTCGGCGCCATCGCCGCGAGCTACAGCTTCGAGGTTGCGATCGCCCTGTTGGCGACGCTCTATGTTCTCGATCTCATCGCCATGTGGTTCCTCATCCCCGAGCGTCGGGGAACGGAACTCGCATAACCACGAGGCATGACCTCATGTCGACCCAGGTCGGTCGTAACCATAAAGAGACGGCGGCCCCTCCGGCAAAGGGAGACCATGCCCACGCGCCCTGGAAGGCCAGTGTGGTCGCCGAACTCGCCCTCGTCATCACCAACGAGGCAATGAACGACGAATACCGCCACCTCGTCGTGAGTTGTGGCGAAGAAGCGGCCCGGGCCAAGCCCGGGCAGTTCTTCCAGCTTCTCTGCCCACATCCGCCGACGGGTGAGCAGCCGTTCCTCCGCCGCCCGATGAGCCTTTATGGCGCCGACCCCGAGACACGGCAGGTCGCGTTTCTCTATAAGGTGACCGGTGCCGGCACACGCGGACTCGACACGCTGAAATCCGGGGATCGGCTTGACATCATGGGGCCGCTCGGACAGGGCTTCGTCCTCGATCCGCGGTGGCGCCATATCGTGGTTGTCGGCCGTGGCGCGGGGCTCGCGACTCTCGCCCCGCTTGCCCAGGCCGCACATCGCGTCGGCACCGCGGTCACCGCGATCTTAAGCGCTCGCCGTCCCGAGTTGCTGGTCTCTCAAGAGACCTTCGCACATCATGGCGCCGAGGTGATCGCCGTCACCGACTCCCAAGCGAGCAGCGGTCCGGCGAATGTCGAACGCATCCTGCGCCAACTGATCGCCGATGGACGTTGCGACGCCTTCTTCACCTGTGGATCGAGCCGTCTGATGCGCGTGCAGCAGAGATTGGCCCATGAATTCGGCCTTCCCGGACAGGTCGCCATGGAACAGCAGATGGCTTGCGGGATCGGCCTTTGCCATTGTTGCGTCCGCGATTTCCGCGTGGACGGCGAGATCGTCAACCGCCGCGTCTGTTGCGACGGTCCGGTGTTCAATCTCATGGAGGCGTTGCCGTGAGCACCGCCGTCACGCTGTCCGTCCGCATCGGAGACCTTCATCTTCGCAACCCGGTGATGCCAGCCTCCGGCACCTTCGCCGAAGACCTGGCACAGGTGATCGATTTCAATCGGCTTGGCGCCATCGTCACCAAAACCATCACCCGCGAACTCCGCAACGGCAACCCGCTGCCCCGCGTCGTCGAACAACCTGGCGGCATGATCAACGCCATCGGCATCCCCTCCAAGGGCGTCCCCGACTTCATCGAAAGAACGATGCCGCATTACGCGCCTTACGACACGCCGCTCGTCGTCAGCATCTCGGCGCCGACAGCCGAGGGATTCGCCAGCCTGGCCGCCGAATTGACGATCCCCGGCATCGCGGCGATCGAAGCGAACATTTCCTGCCCGAATATCGAAGAAGACGGCAAAGCCTTCGCCATGCGGGCCGAGTCCACGGAAAACGTCACCCGGCAACTCCGCGCCGCAACCAATCTGCCGCTATGGATGAAGCTCACGCCGAATACCGGCGACATGCCAGACGTCGCCCGCGCGGCGGAGGCGGCCGGCGCGGACGCCGTGGTCATCGCCAACACCATCCTGTCGATGGCGATCGACTTGAAGACCTTCAAACCCTGTCTTGGCAATATCATGGGCGGTTTGTCGGGCCCCGCCGTCAAGCCGATTATCCTCCGTCACGTCTTCCAATGCGCCAAGGCGGTCAGCATCCCCATCATCGGCTGCGGCGGTATTTCCACCGCCGAGGACGCCATCGAATATCTGCTCGCCGGCGCCAGCGCGGTGCAGGTCGGAACGGCGACCTTTCTTCAGCCGGCGGCCATGACCACCATCATCGACGGCCTCGAGACCTTCTGCATCCGTCGGGAAATTCCACGCATCACCGATCTCATCGGCGCGGTCGTCGTCGAAGAGGCCGACGAACCCGATGTCGCCTGGCTGAGTCCGGCGTCATGACTCTCAAAACAGGACAGGAGCGGGCTATTTCAACCGATAGCGCACGCGATCGCACGTTGGCCGAGGACCTCTTCGCGGCCCTGCGTGACAAAACCGGCGATGGCATTGGCATCACCCGCGCCAGCTATGGCGAAGGCGAGTCCTTGGCACTCGATATCGTCGAGGCCAAGGCGCGCGCGCTCGGATTGCAGACCGAACGCGACGCCGGGGCCAATCTGATCGTCACGCTGGAGGGGCGGGAGCCCGACTTGCCGTTCCTGGCCTGTGGATCGCATCTCGATTCGGTTCGGCAAGGCGGCAATTTCGACGGCGCTGCCGGCGTGATCGCGGGCCTCTCCATTCTCGCCGGGTTCAAGGAGGATGGGTTCACCCCCCGCAGAACCCAGAAGCTTTACGCGCTGCGCGGCGAGGAAAGCGCCCGCTTCGGTACCGCCTACATGGGATCGAACGCCCTTTTCGGACGCCTGACCTCGGCGGACCTCGCCGCCAAGGACGCCAGAACCGGCGACAGCCTGGTCGACTGCATGCGAAACGTCGGCGTTGACGTCGATCGCGTGGCGAAAGGCGAACCGCTTCTCGACGCCAAACGCGTCGGCGGTTGGATCGAATTGCATATCGAACAAGGACCGGTGCTCGTCGCGCGCGCGTTGCCGATCGGCATTGTCACCGGCATCCGTGGCAATCTGCGCCACCGCGTCGTCGAATGCGTCGGCGAGGCGGGCCATTCGGGCGCCGTGCCACGGTGGTTGCGCCGCGATGCCGTTTTCGCCACAGCTGAACTCATCACCCATCTCGACCGTCATTGGCGCACCATGCTGGAGCGCGGCCGCGACGTCGTCGTCACCTCGGGCGTGTTCGGCACCGACCCGCAGGAACATGCCATCGCGCGCATCCCGGGACTCGTTCGCTTCAGTTTCGAAGTACGCAGCCAAAGCAAGGAGACGCTAGAGGCCTTTTACGATCTGTTCTTGACCGAATGCGGCCTGATCGGCGATGAACGCGGGGTGGAATTCAAGCTCGACCGCAGAATCGAGTCCGCCCCCGCCACCATGGATCCGGGATGGATCCAGCGATTGAAGTCGGCAGCCCAGGGACTGGGATTGCCCGACGAAGATATTCCCAGCGGGGCTGGACATGATGCCGCCGTCTTCGCCAATATCGGCATTCCCAGCGCGATGATCTTCGTGCGCAATGGACAAGGCTCGCACAATCCGAAAGAAGCGATGGACATCGACGACTTTCTGGCCGGCGTCGCGGTCATGCGGGCGGCCATCAAGGAGGCAGAACAATGAGCGCGGTCCCGTCACCGAATAGCTCCAGCAAACAGACGGACAGCATCACCATAAGGCGACCGGACGACTGGCATCTCCATTTGCGCGATGGAGCGATCCTGCAAGCGGTTCTGCCCTGCACGGCGGCCCAGTTCGCCCGCGCCGTGATCATGCCGAATCTCGCCCCCCCGGTGACGACGCCTGCGGCGGCGGCGGCCTATCGGGATAGGATTCTGGCCGCACGCCCAGCCGGATCCGATTTTCAGCCGCTGATGACCTGCTATCTCACCGACGCGACCTCACCGGACGACATCGAGAAAGGCTACAGCGAAGACATCTGGATCGCCGCCAAACTCTATCCGGCGGGCGCCACCACCAACGCCCACCACGGCGTCACCGATCTCTCCGCCATCGCCCCCGTTCTGGAACGCATGGAACGGCTCGGCATGCCGCTGCTGATTCACGGCGAGGCGACCGATCCCTCGGTCGACGTATTCGACCGCGAAGCGGTGTTCATGGAACAAAGCTTGACTCCCCTCCTGACACGGCACCAGGGACTGAAGATCGTCATCGAACATATCACCACGGCGGAAACCGCCGATATCGTCCGCGCCCACGCGCCGCGTGTCGCCGCGACGATCACGCCGCATCATCTGATGATCAACCGCACCTCGATCTTCCAAGGGGGCCTCCGCCCCCATCTTTATTGCCTGCCGGTGGCCAAACGCGAGCACCACCGGCTGGCGCTCCGCAAGGCGGCCACCTCGGGTGAAAATTGCTTCTTCATCGGCACCGATTCGGCACCGCACAAGCGGGGCGCCAAGGAGACGTCTTGCGGCTGTGCCGGCGTCTTCGTCGGGGCGACCGCCTTGCAAAGCTATGTGCAGGTCTTCGATGAAGAGGGCGCCCTCGACCGCTTCGAAGCCTTCGCCTCGCTCAATGGCGCGCGCTTCTATGGCTTGGCCCCGAACGACGGCACAATCATGCTGGAACGACGACCGAGCCAAACTGAGGCGGCGATTAGGGTCGGCGATGAGGAGATTGTGATCTTCCGGGGCCGTGAATCCCTTCCCTGGTCGATCGCCGGAGTAAGATTATGACGTCAACGGAAATCGGCGACGCTATCTCGCGGCTGCTCTTCGAGGCGGGCGCGATCCACGTCAGCTGCGAACAGCCCTTTATCCTGGCCGCCGGATGGGCGAGCCCGGTCTATGTCGACTGTCGGGTTCTGCTTGGGGACCCCGTGCTACGGCATGCCGTGACTGATCTTGCCGCCCAATATGCGACCGCGACGTTTCCGCCGGGTTCGTTCGACGCCATCGCCGGCGCCGAAACCGCCGGCATCCCCTTCGCCGCCTGGCTCGCCGACCGCTTGAACCTCAAACTGCGCTATGTGCGCAAGGGACCGCTCGGTATCGGGCGCAACGCGCAGGTCGAAGGCGGCCCCGTCGATGGCCTCAAGGTTCTGCTGATGGACGACCTGACCACCGATGGCGGCAGCAAACTCGCCTTTGCCCGGGGCCTTCGTGCCGCGGGCGCGACCGTCGAACATATTTTGACGATTTTCTATCACGGCGTCTTTCCCGGTGCCGAAGATCGCCTGCAAGAGGCGGGATTGACGCTTCACGCCCTGGCGACATGGGCCGACGTGCTGCGCGCCGATTTCGACGGCCAACTGGCGGCGAAGGATCGTGCGGAAATCGAGCGCTTTCTCGCCGATCCGGTTGCCTGGTCCACCTGGCACGGCGGCCGCGCAAGCCTGTCGCCGCGTCTTTAACCTGTCCGCCTTGATCCGATAAGGCACCCCCCTTGTCCGATGAACCGCCAAGGCGCCAAGAGCGCCAAGGCGTCGCCCGTGAACGGTTGACCTCGGCCATTTCATCGTCTAGAAGAGGCCGTTTACCGATTTCGAACAAGCATCCGTCACAGCCACGCTGATGATAGCGGTCGCTCGCGCTCAACCTGGAGATTCCCCGCCATGACAGTCTTTTTTCCGCCTGTCGATAAGGAAAAGATAGCCCTCGAAGTTGCCAAGATGCTCCTCGAGATTAAAGCCGTTCACTTCTACAAAGATAAGCCATTTTTCTTTACATCTGGTTGGGCAAGCCCCGTTTATATTGATTGCCGCAAAATAATTTCCTACCCACGTCTTCGGTCTGCCCTGATGGACTTTGCGGCAGCCACCGTGGTCCGCGATATCGGCTATGAATCGATCGACAATGTCGCCGGTGGCGAAACAGCCGGCATTCCTTTTGCCGCTTGGATTTCCGACCGCCTGATGCTGCCGATGCAATATGTCCGCAAGAAGGCCAAAGGTTTCGGACGGAATGCCCAGATCGAGGGCGAGGTCGTCGTCGGAGCGCGCACGCTGCTCGTCGAGGATCTCGCCACCGACGGACGGAGCAAGGTCAATTTCTGCGAGGCTTTGCGCAAAGCGGGAGCCGACGTCACCCACTGTTTCGTGCTCTTCTATTATGACATCTTCCCCAAGAGCCGCGAATTGATGGATGAACTCGGCGTCAAGCTCCATTATCTGACCACATGGTGGGACGTGTTGAAGGTTGCCAAGGAAAGCGGGCATTTCGAACCGTCCGTCCTCGCCGAAGTCGAGAGCTTCCTCAACGAACCGGCCAAATGGTCGGCGGACCATGGCGGCATCGCCGATTTCGGCCAAGAAAAGTCGGCTTGATCAAAACATGTTCTAAAGCGTTTCGCTTTGGACGTTTTCTTTTCTCGTCATCACCGGGCTTGACCCGGTGATCCACGGCGTCGGATCACCCTGAGACGTGGATGGCCGGACCCGAGTCCGGCCATGACGACATGAGAGTCATACAGCCAGCAATCCTACGCCTCAGGACGAATGGCGCATTCCGGCAGGCTCGATGCCGGATCGGTCGAGCACGGCGCGTAAGAGCGCCACCGCCGCAGCTCCCTTCTGGGCACGACACCAAAGATCGTTGGCGAGATTCTCATACAGACGCACCGGTTGTTCGTCGGCGGTGAAGGTCGCCACGCCGATCCGGATATTCGGCAATTCACCGCCAAGGCGAAAAGGGCTAAGTCCCAACAAGGTCCGTTCGGATGACCGGAAAAGCTGAAACGTAATATGCGGCAATGTCTCCTCGATCACGCCGATCTGCACGCCCATCGGTTCGCTTTCGATGAGGCGGATCAGATGTTCGACCTCTGCGCGGGCGGCAAAACGGCGCTTTGCCAATTCATCGGCGGGAAGATTGAACCGGCCGATGATGCCGAGCTTCAGCAATCGCTCGATTTCGGGACCATTGACGAGATTGACAATGCTCAAGCCCCTCCGCTTTCGGGCTTTCTTCCGCTCATCGAGAATCGAGATGACAGCGTCGATCTCCACCGCGACCTTTTCGCGATCGACGACATAGCCGGGCAGCGCCTCAACCAACGTTTTCTTCAAATAGATTGGATATTCATCCGAGGTGAGAAGATAGGACAGCGGCGTAAAACAGGCGATAACCTGATCCGACTGTGCCTCGACCTGCCGCATTCGCTCGAAATAGCTGAGGGACGAGGAATAATATTCGACGCCGACGCCAAGAAGAGAGGCTGTCGTGGTTTCCAGCACCGAAGCAAGGCGTTCCAACGTCTCGATCTTGACGACCGCGCCGCTTTCAATGCGGTAGACTGCTGCGCGCGAAATCCCCAGCCTTTCGGCAATTTCCTCCGCCGTCAGGCCTTGACCAAGGCGATAAGCGCGTAACCGCTTCCCAATGTCATCAAAGCATATCGCCATTGCTGGCCGCCTCCGGCGCTGTCTCGAAACTGAGACAGCATACCGATTTTTCGTCAGTTGGGGAGTCCCTCGACGAAAACCGACCCGGAAACCAGACGACAAGCCGGTCTAAAAACTGGAACAAACCTGCTTTTGCAACAACGCCTGCATCATCGACAGAGCGACAACCTCGGCAACGGCTTCAGATGGCTCCACATTCGAAACCTCGCCATTGGCCGCCGCGGCCCGAACGATGATATCCATCAAATCGGAAATCAAACGGTCCACTTGCGATTGTGGCGCCGAATCATTGAGATCATTGGCCAGACAGGCGCGGCGCTGCATTGCCGCAACCCCGCTTGTTGCAGCCTGGTCCATAAAATCGCGAACGGTCACCGGCTTCATTCCAGCGACAAAATCGCCGGACGGCCGACCGACCACGTCAAGGTAATCATTGGCGGTAAGGCTCTGAGCCATGGCGCATCTCCCAAAAAAAGCACTCCCGTCTCGTTTTGCAAAATCGGGGCCACCGCAAAAAGCAGCAGAAACCCTGACCTTTTTGAGACGTCTGTGATTCCGGTCGGAAAGATTTGTCCGGCAGGATATGCCGAGTACAGGGAGAAACAGGAGATGTCCGCGGTCTGATTTGTTCGCGTCACGCTTGCGAAACACGCCGCCGGCATCGGATTCGCGCCACATGGCATGGCCTTTGCGTGGTGCTTCGGTGATGGAAGAACCGATAAGGACCGCTCCGATGCGCGCTTTCTGGGCTTTGCTGGCCTTTTCACTGATGTTGGCGTTTTGCCCGGCCGCCCAAGCCGATTCGCAGGCTCTCACCTTGAGTGACTACCGAAACATGGCCATCTTACCCGCCGCCTGCACGCAGGTGGGCGGCACGGTCGTCTATGCGACTCATGGCACAACATGCAAACTGCCGACAATTACCTCTAAGGTCCCGTCGGCGGCCACGACAGCCACCCGCGCCCTGCCCGTCACCACCAAACACTGACCACCATTCTTCCGTAAAAATGGCCTCGGGCGACGCTTGTGCGTCGACCGAGATGGAACCGCAACGCTTGCTCTGTTGGAATGCGCCTTTCAGACGTGTACCCTGGCGTTCTCCTGATCGACATCGGCGGCGACCACACACCCATGCCCACGAAAGTCACCCCACGGCTCCGCTTCAAACTCGGCTCGACCATTGTGCTGGGTCCCGGAAAAACGGATCTCTTGCAGGCTATCGACCACACCGGATCGATTTCGGCCGCGGCTCGGGCCATGGGGATGTCCTACAAGCGGGCCTGGCTTCTCATCGATGAGATGAACCGCAATTTCAAGGAACCGGTGGTCGCCGCGGCGTTCGGCGGCAGTCACGGAGGCGGCGCCCACCTGACGCCGTTCGGCCAGGAGGTCCTCGCCCGCTACTTACGCATGATGTCGTCTCTTGAGACGACGCTGGCCGAGGATATCGCCTGGCTCGACAGTCATTCGGTCGAACCGCAATAGCCGGAAATGGACCGTCACGGCCAGGGTCTTACCCGGCGGAAACCCGCACAGACACTTCCGAAGGCTTCGCCCAGTAAGGCGAACTGGTCACCAGGATCTTGGCGCCGGCCCGGACATAGGCTTCAGCATTCGTCAGGTTGACGCCGCCAGCCGCCGCGAGAACCGGTGGCGCCACCAGATCTGCAAGCGCCGCCGCGGTTTCAGCCACAGCCGCCGGTGAAAATTTTTCCAATTGCAACACGTCGACACCAGCGCGGGCCAAATTCAGAGCCTCTTCGTGACTCGTCACCTCGGCCACCACTTTCTTTTCCGGACAGGCCGCCTTGAGACGTCTGATCGCCTCGGCCACATCCGAGCCAAGGAAGACGCGATGTTCCGGAAAAACCAACACACTATCCGAAAGCCCCAGTCGATGCGGCACACCGCCACCGGCAAACACAGCCTTCAACGATGGCGCCTTGGCGCCGGGAAAAGTCTTGCGGGTACAGGCGACGACCGCGCCCCCCCCCTTTTGGGCCGCCTCGACCATCGCGCGCACCGCCGTACTGATCCCCGAGGTCGCCTCGATCAGAGTCTGCGCGACTTTCCAGGCCGCCAACAACGCTTCAGCCGAACCATCGGCAGACAGGATTGGGGCACCGGCAGACAGGATATCGCCCGACCGACAAGCGGCGACGGCGTGTCCGCCCGCCCGTTCGATCAGGCGCACCGCCTCTTCGACGCAACAAACCGTCTGCGGCGTGCGCGCGACAAAATGCATATGTCCCGGACAGGCCCCGATGGCCAAGGCGGTCGTTGTCAGATCGCCATGCGGCAGGTCTTCGGCCAACAATTGATCGAGAAAGGCGTCAGGAAGTCGCAACATGCTTAAGACTCATCCCATTTTTTGAGAAATTAGCGAAGGGTCCGCCGCCGCTCGGCCTGCAACCGGCGGCGCAACCAAGGCTGAGGGCGGCTCCGCAATGTCCATTGCAATTGGGCCAAGGCTTCGTCGATCGACTTCCCGGCAAATTGCTCCATCGTATGCACGCCCTGGCGCACCAATCGCGCATGCGCCGCCGGCCCCACCGCACTGACGAAAACCAGATCACAGCCCTTGAGCGCGCGCATTTTGGCCACCAGTTTGTGTTCGTCGCCATCTTCGCACAAGGGACCGAAGTCTCGCAGCTTGAGATAATGGTAGCCCTCCGGTGAGACGTCATAAAACACCAGATGCCGGGCCCAGCCGAAGTGCGCATCGATACGGGTCAAGTCCTGAGTGGCAAAAGCGACCTTCATGTCTCTTGCTCTCCCAACTTTTGGGAAACCATCGCCGGCTCATGCTCGGCGATATCGCTACGGCTGATCGCCGCGCTCTTGATCAGGGCGAAGAGAGGCATCCCGACCGCCAAACCAAGATCGGCGCAAGCCTGCGCGCTGATCCGCGATTGCAGCGCGCACCCCAGATCAAGACCGACATCGACCTGTTCGTTGTCATGCCGGAGCGAGGAGACCCTTGCTGCGAAAATATTCTGCACCGACAACCCCGAGGGCTTCGTCAAGGCCAGCATCACGTCGCCGGCATCGATACGCACGCGCAATCGTCGGCCAGGTTCCGCCGTTATCAAAGGAACGCGAAGGACTCCCCCGGGAAAGGTCAGATGGGTGGTGCCATAGGCCGGATCATGGTCCGACACGGTGGCGATAATGACGCTGGCCAAGTCTTGCTCACCCGAAACCGCGGCAAAGCTGGGACGACTCATCACCTCTTCGACCGTCCCGCTATCGCGCGCCTTCCCGGCTTCCAGCAGCACCAAATGATCGGCGAGACGTAAGACCTCGTCGGTCGAATGACTGACGTAGAGGATCGGAACACCGAACTGTCCGGGGAGACGGGCGATGAAAGGCAGCAATTCCGCCTTGCGGGCGCCGTCCAACGACGCCAGCGGCTCGTCCATCAGCAACAGTCGCGGGCTGGTCAGCAAGGCCCGACCGATGGCCACGCGTTGCTTCTCGCCACCGGACAGCTTGCCTGGACGGCGATCCAGCAGCGGACCGATCCCCAACACCTCGATCACCGAATCGAAACGAATGCATCGTTCGGCGGCGGGCGTCCGCTCCATCCCATAGACCAGATTTCCCCGTACCGTGTAATGAGGAAATAAGCGACCGTCTTGAAACACATAGCCGATCCGGCGCCGAGCGGGCGGCAGATCGAGTCCCCGTTGGCTGTCGAACAGCACGCGGCCATCGACCGCCACGCGCCCCTCATTCGGACGAACCAATCCGGCCACCATATCGATGACCGACGTCTTGCCGGATCCCGAGCGCCCGAACAGCGCGGTCACCATCGCGCCGTCGCTTTGGAAGGCCAAATCGATCTGGAAATTACCGTTCATTTTTCGCAAGGCGACGTCCAGCATCGGGTCAGCCCCTCATCCGACGTTCGATACGACGCGCCAGAGCGTCCGAGGCGATCAGGGTGGCCAAGGCGATGACGACGGAAATCACACACAGGCGAAAGGCCGCCGCCTCGCCGCTGGGAACCTGGGTCAATCCGTACAACGCCAAAGGCAGGGTGCGCGTCTCGCCAGGAATGTTGGATACGAACGTTATGGTCGCCCCGAACTCGCTCAAACTCCGGGCAAATGCCAAAATCACGCCGGCCAGAACCCCCGGCAGGGCGAGCGGCAAAGTGATGGTGAAAAAGACCCGGACAGGACCCGCCCCCAAGGTTGCCGCCGCCGCCTCGACACCACGGTCGACGCTTTCCAACGACAGACGGATGGCCCGCACCATCAGCGGAAAGGCGATGACCGCCGAGGCCAGTGCCGCCCCCTTCCAGTTGAAGGCGAAGCTGATGCCCAGCGTGTCATAAAGCCATCCCCCGATGATCCCTTTGCGACCAAACGACACCAACAACGCGTAACCAACCACCACCGGCGGCAAGACAAGCGGCAAATGAATCAGGCCGTCGAACAAACTCTTGCCAAAAAACTGGCGGCGCGCCAGCAACCACGCGCACAAGATGCCGAAAGGCAAGCTGGTGGCGACGGCCCACACCGACACCAGGAGGCTCAGTCGCAGAGCCTCCACTTCCAGAGGGGTCAAGGTGAGCACAGCGCCAATCGCCCTATTTCACCGCAAAACCATATTTTTGAAAGATCGCCTTGGCTTCGGCTCCCTGCAGGAAGGCGAGGAACGCCTTGGCCTCCACCGTGTCCTTGTCCTTGATCAAAGCGACGGGATAAACCACGGGCGGATGACTGTCTTCGGGAAACACACCAACGACTTTGACTTTGTCGGTCACGGCGGCATCGGTGGCATAGACGATTCCAAAGGGCGTTTCCCCACGCTCGACAAACGCAAGGGCTGCACGCACCGAATCGGCCGGCGCCAATTTGTTTTGCACCTCGGCCCACACGCCCAGTTTCTCCAGCGCCGCCTGCGTATAGGCGCCAACGGGGACATGACTGGGATCGCCGACCGCCAGGCGTCCGTCGCCCAGCAGCTTGGCCAGCGGGAAACCGGGACCGATGTCAACCTTGGCCGTGCTGTCCTTGGGCGCCACCAGGACGACGCGATTGCCCAGCAGATTGGCCCTGGTGCCAGCGGCCAACAATCCCTTGTCGGCCAAATAGTCCATCCAGCGTTCATCCGCCGACAAGAACAGATTGGCGGGCGCGCCGCTTTCGATCTGCTTGGCCAAGGTGGAACTGGAGGCATAGGACGAAACGATCGGCTTGCCTCCGGCCGCAACGAACGCTTTGCCGATATCATTCAAGGCGTCGGTGGCGGAAGCGGCGGCAAACACCGTCACTTGGGCTTTTACCGGAGCGCTGATCAACAGCGGTAAAACGACGGCGAACAAGGCCGCGAGAACAGGTGGGAATCGGAAAGAGCGCATGACAACCCCTTAACACAACGTGGCCGGCACCCCGCTCGCGCTGAGCTGCACCGCAGGTGCCTATATTCAAGTGACCATAAGTGAACGTCAAGGGACAGAGCGCTTTGTCACCATTTTACCGGCATTTTCTTCCCCCCTATTGAACCGTGCCGATAACTCCCAATCTGTGGATTTGAGAACGAGAAGCTGCCGCAACTCCAGAAACAACATCCCGAAGCGACCGCAACAGGGAGAAAGGGTAAGGAGAGTGGCGGGCAAGTACGGCAGGCAAAGGGGGGAGGTACATGTCCCGGATCGTCGTTCCCGTGATTTCCGTTTTCTCGGCCACCGTCTTGGGTATCGGCCAAGCTCTGGCGGACCAGCCCGTCCCTTGGGGGATTTGGATGCAGGACGCGGCATCGCCGACAATGCATCAAATCGCTGCGCTGAACACCACCATCACCGCAATCATTCTGGCTGTCCTCGCCGTCGTGTTCGTTTTGCTCGGCTATATCTGCATCCGCTTTCGCGCGAGCCGAAACCCGACCCCGGCGAGATGGGCGCACAATACGTCGCTGGAGGTCGCGTGGACCCTTCTGCCGGTGTTGATTCTGGTGGCGATCGCCTTTCCCTCGTTCCGCCTGCTTTACGCCATGGACCGGGCGAAGGATGCCGACATGACCCTGAAGGTCACCGGACATCAATGGTACTGGTCCTATAATTATCCCGATCAGAATGTGTCCTTCGACGCCAATATGGTTCAGGACAGCGATCTAAAGCCCGGCGACCCCCGATTACTGGCCACCGACAACCACATCGTGCTGCCGGTCGACGTCACGGTGCGCATCCAGACGACGGCGGACGACGTCATCCATAGCTGGTCGATCCCGGCCCTCGGCGTAAAAATCGACGCCTTTCCCGGACGCCTCAACGAGACGTGGGTCAAAATCGATAAACCGGGGATCTACTTCGGCCAATGTTCCCAGCTTTGCGGAATCAATCACGGATTCATGCCGATCGAGATCGAGGCCGTCTCCAAGGATCAATTCGCCATCTGGCTCCAAAGCCAATCCAAGAAAGCCGCCGCAGCGGCCGGCACGGCTCGGATGGCCGACGCTACCGGCACAGTCAATCCAGATGCACAAGCCCTCGAGAGGAACGACGGACCATGACGGCAGACACCGGCAGCCACACCCTCCATGCGCATGAGGCTCCTTACGGATGGCGGCGCTGGGTCTATTCGACCAATCATAAGGATATCGGCACCCTCTATCTGATTTTCGCCGTGATCGCCGGGTTGATCGGCGGCGCCGCCTCTGTGGTCATCCGCATGCAATTGATGCATCCGGGCGGAACGATCTTCAATGGCGACTACCAGCAATACAATGTCTTCGTCACCGCCCATGCGGTGGTCATGGTGTTTTTCACCGTGATGCCGGCTCTGATCGGCGGATTCGGCAATTGGTTCGTGCCCTTGATGATCGGCGCGCCCGATATGGCCTTTCCACGCATGAACAACATCAGTTTCTGGCTGTTGGTTCCGGCTTTTGCCCTGTTGCTGCTGTCGGCGGCGACGGGAACCGGAGCGGGAACCGGCTGGACGCTCTATCCGCCGCTTTCCACCACCGGCCATCCCGGCTCGTCGGTCGATTATGCGATCCTGGCGCTGCATCTGGCCGGCATCTCGTCGATCCTGGGCGCCGTCAATTTCATCACCACCATCATCAATATGCGGGCGCCCGGCATGACCTTTCATCGCATGCCGCTGTTCGTCTGGGCCATGTTGGTCACGGCCTTCTTGTTGCTTCTCGCCGTGCCCGTGCTGGCCGGTGCCCTGACCATGCTGCTCACCGACCGCAATTTCGGCACAGCGTTCTTCGACCCGGCCGGCGGCGGCGATCCGCTGCTTTATCAGCATCTGTTCTGGTTTTTCGGCCACCCCGAAGTCTACATCATGATCCTGCCCGCCTTTGGCATCATCAGCCACATCGTCTCCACCTTCTCGAAAAAGCCGGTCTTCGGCTACCTCGGCATGGCCTATGCGATGGTCTCGATCGGTGTCGTGGGTTTCGTGGTGTGGGCGCATCACATGTTCACCACCGGCCTGTCGGTGGGCACGCGGGCTTATTTTGTCGCCGCCACTCTGGTCATTGCGGTGCCGACCGGCATCAAGATCTTCAGTTGGTTGGCGACCATGTGGGGCGGCTCCATCGAGTTCAAAGCACCGATGCTGTGGGCGGTGGGGTTCATCGCCCTGTTCACCATGGGCGGCGTGACCGGCGTGGTTCTGGCCAACGCCGGCGTCGATGTTCAGTTGCATGACACCTATTACGTCATCGCCCACTTTCATTATGTCCTGAGCTTGGGGGCTGTGTTCGCCATGTTTGCCGGCTTTTATTATTGGATCGGCAAGATGTCCGGCCGCCAATATCCGGAAACCCTGGCGAAGGTCCATTTCTGGATCATGTTCATCGGCGCCAATCTGACCTTCTTCCCACAGCATTTCCTCGGCCTGCAGGGAATGCCCCGGCGTATTCCCGATTACCCCGACGCCTTCGCCGGCTGGAATTACGTCTCGTCCATCGGCGCCTATATCGGCTTTGCCGGCGCACTTCTCTTCGTCGTCATCGTCTGGATGACGTTGCGTTCGAAGCAGCGGGTCGCCGACAACCAATGGGGCGTCGGCGCCACCACGCTGGAATGGACGGTCTCGTCACCACCTCCGCTGCACAGCTTCGAGACTCTGCCGGTGATCGGACCGGTCGCGCACGGGCATCCGGCGGAGTAACGCACAATGGACGGAAAGGCGCGCACCGTCGTCCTGACCATCATGGTCTTGGCCGTGATGGTTGGCTTGGTCGCCGCCAGTGTGCCGCTCTATTCGCTGTTTTGCAAAGTCACCGGCGCCGGCGGCACGCCCCGCGTCGCCGACGGGCCGGCGGCCTTGACCACAGGCCAAACCGTGGAAGTGCGTTTCGACAGCACCGTGATGAAGGACATGCCCTGGCGTTTTCGCCCCGCCCAAACCAGCATGACGGTGCGTTTGGGTGAAACCAATCTGGCGATCTTCACCGCGGAAAATTTGACCGGGGAGGCGATCACCGGCACGGCTCAATTCAACGTCATGCCGGCCAAGGCCGGGCCCTATGTCGACAAGATCCAGTGTTTCTGCTTTTCCGAGCAACGCCTGGAAGGCGGCGAAAAAGCTGAGTTGCCGGTCTCCTTCTATATCGACCCGGCCATCGCCGCCGATCCGGAAACCAACGACGTGCACACCATCACCTTGTCCTACACCTTCTTCAAGGCACGCCAACAGGCGCCGCCCGTCTCGGGTGCCGCCGATAAGCCACGCAGCGAGGGAAAGTCATGAGCAACACATCCCATACCCCCGCCTCTTCAGCGCCACACCCCTTTCATCTGGTCCAGCCGAGCCCCTGGCCGGCGATGGGCGCCCTGGCGGCTTTCATCTTGGCCTTCGGCGCCGTCCAATGGTGGCACGGCAGTTCCCCCTTGATCCTCGTCGCCGGCTTTCTGCTGGTGCTGCTCACCATGTTTGTCTGGTGGAAAGACGTCCGGCACGAAGCTCAGGTGGAAGGTGTCCATACCGGCGCCGTGCGTCACGGCCTCAGGGTCGGCATGGGACTGTTCATCGCCTCGGAAGTGATGTTCTTCGTCGCCTTCTTCTGGGCTTTCTTCAATTCCGGCCTGCGGGTCAATCCGTCCATCACGCAATGGCCGCCAGCCAATATCGAACCGCTTGAGACCTGGGGCATTCCCTTCCTCAACACGCTGATCCTGCTGTCATCCGGCCTGGCGGTGAATTGGGCGCATCATGCGCTGCTTCACGCCGACAGAAGCGGCCTGAAACGAGGATTGGCCCTGGCGGTCAGCTTGGGCATTCTGTTCCTCAGCCTGCAAGGCTATGAATATGTCCATTCCCCCTTTGGCTTCCGCGAAGGGGTCTTCCCGTCCATATTCTACATGGCGACCGGGTTCCACGGCTTTCATGTCTTCGTCGGCGTCTGTTTCCTCTCGGTGAATTTTTTCCGGGCCCTGGCCGGCGACTTCACCGCCGAACAGCATGTCGGATTCGAAGCCGCGGCCTGGTATTGGCATTTCGTCGATGTGGTCTGGATCTTCCTGTTCGTCTGGGTTTACTGGTGGGGGTCGTGACCTCAATAATCGAGGCGCCCCCGCATGTCTTCGAACGCAACCATGACATGCTCCCGATAGGCCGGACGGTCCTGGAGACGCCCGTACCAAGCCTGCACGTGCGGCAAACGCGGGCGCTCGATATCCAATTCAAAATAGCGGTAGAGGGATGTCCCGATGGAAATATCGGCGAGTGACAGCCGGTCTCCCATAAGGAAAGGCCGCGTCGTCAAAATCCCTTCGAGACGCTGAAAATGATCGGCACAGCGTGCAAGACTTCGACGAATGGCCGGCCAGTCGCGTTGGGCCTCCGGCGTCCGGAAATGCAGCATCGAGCGGGGCGGTGCTCTCCAGGAACAGGCTGGATTGCACCGCCGCCGACCCGGCGATGACGGCCGGAACAGCGACCGTCATCGCAACCCCAAGCGCCTTTCTCAGGGCACCTTGAATTTAAAATTGTGGCATTCCGCGCACAGGTTCTCCGACGTCTTGTGCTGGTGATGGCAGAGATTGCAATCGGCTTCCGTGCCGTAATGACGAGACTCATGCGGATTGGTCGGCTGCACGGTCGCGGTTTTCTGCGCCAGCGCTTTCGTGTCCGTATGACAGGTCAAACATTTGGTCATGGAAACCGGTGCGGGTTTTCCACTCTCGTGGCACTGCGCGCACGCCACGCCCTTCAAGGCATGCAGATGCCCCAAAGGAACCGTCGTCGGCAACGCGTCGGGACCGCCTTCTTTCGCCCCGTGACACCCCTGGCAGTCCTTCAACGCCAGATCCTGTGTCGCGACATGCTTCCTTGGCACCACCTTGGCGTCTTTATGGCAACCGGCACAATCCCCAGGCTTCACATTGGCCAACATCTCCACCTTCGGCTTGTCGGAAGGCGTGGCATCGGCGGCGAGAATCTGAGCACCACCGCCAATAACGGCGCTAAGTAGCGCAATAATAAAGAATAATTTCTTATACATTTTTCCTCCAATATCGACGGCGCGCCCTTCATCCAAGGTGAATGCCATTACGATTTCGCCACCTGCCGCCCGACCAGATAGCCGAAGGTGTAGCAGCGCCCCAGGGACAACCCGGGGACGGTGAGCGGATAGTCGACGCCGCCGTAGAAGCCGCCGCCAAGATTGCCGATGACATACAATCCCTTGATGGGACGTCCGTCCGCATTGAGGGCGCAATGGGTGTCATCGATCAGCATGCCGGAGCAGATCGCCGAGATGCGCACGGTATGGTGAATGCCGTAGAACGGCGGCTTTTCCACCGGAACCAGCAGGTGGGCCGGCTTGCCGAAGTCGGTGTCCTTGCGGGAAGCGACAAGCTCGTTGTAGCGTTTGACCGTTGCCAAGAATGTCGGCGGATCGAGTTCAAGCTTCTTGGCAAGTTCCTCGAGGGTATCCGCCCGGTGCGTATTGACCAGGGAATTGAAGACGCCCTTTTTGGGACCGGGCTCTTCCGGCATCCAATTCTTCAACGCGTCCGGCGGAAACAGCTTGCCCGGCCATTTGGCGGCCTGCGTCATGTAATTGGCATCGAAGACCTTGCAGTAATGCCCGGCGTTCTTGGCGTCGCGCAGGTAGTTGTTGAGCACCGACATCTCGGCGGTCTCATTGACGAAGCGTTTGCCCTCCCGATTCACCGCCAGGAACGGCATGTCGCACATCGGCGCCGGCCCGGCGTCGAAGTCATGCAGCATCTTGGTGTGACCGATCGGCTCGATCACGCCCCCCGCCCAATAAATCATGGCGAAGCCGTCGCCGGTCTTGCCCATCTGCTTGCGGCCCATGTGCTTCACGTCCGGAATGAAGTAATCCGACATGGCCTTGTTGTTCTGGTAGTCGCCGGTCGCCATGATGACGCCCTTTCGGGCGAGAAACTTCGTGTATTGGCCGTCCCGGCTCTTGGCGATGACGCCCTGCACATCGCCGGATGGGCTTTGCACCAGCTGTGAGGCGGGCAGGTTGTAGAAGAATTTGACGCCGGCCTTCTCGGCGGTGACGGCCAGGTGGCGCATGCCATCACCATTGGTGTAAGGCTTCGGCCCGAACATCGCCGTGACCCAGTCCAGTTTGTAGCCATTGACGTCGAGGGTATCGCCGTGCTGGGCGTTGCCCTCGCTGATGACCGGCGAGCCGCCCTGCCTGGCGCGGTCGATCACCCAACTGACGGCTTCACCGGAGTTGTAGGCCCATTGCCGCACGAGAGCGGGATTGCAGCGGTGACAATTGTCGGCAACGATCCGCGAGATCATCGCTTCGACACCGGCCTTGTCGCTGTTGGCCAGAAGAATGCCGGAGCCTGTATTGCCCTGCGAAAGAGCGAACGGCGCCTTCTGGATCACAGCGACCGACGCGCCATTCTCAGCCGCCGAGAGGGCCGCCGGAACACCGGCGGCACCGGCGCCGACGACCACAACATCGAAGGTCAGCGTCGTCGCGATGTCTTTGTCCGCGATCGACTGCGGCTTCGGCAGGAAGGAGAGCGATGCTCCGCCATCCGAGCTTTTGCCGAAGTCTCCACCGGCGGCCCCCGTCGGCGTGGCGGTGTCGGCGGTGGCACAGCCCGTCACCCCCAGCATGCCGAGGCCCGTCGCCCCCGCCGCCGTGCGGGACAAAAAGCTCCGGCGCGAGACGCCCTGTTCAAGCACGGTCCTGGTATACTGGTCCATTACTTTTCCGTCCTGGGAATGATCCCGGCTCATGGTTCTCTCCTCTTTCGGCGCACATCCGTGTGCAATCTCTTCTTCGCCTCAATACAGGGGCTGCGACTGGCTAAGGGGGGAACTCCTCGCCGCCGCTGTTTGGCCTTCAGGGAGGAAAAGACCAAACCACAACGGCGAGGAGCACCAAGGCTGCTTATCGGCAGTCGAATGCCGCAGCCTCGTCGCTATTGCCAGCCCCCCGGTAGTGCGGAGTCTGCGGATAAGGACAAAGCGGCCGGGAGAGACCGGGGCGCAAGCGGGATCCGCTTTGCGCATCGGTCGACGCGGTGGCGATCAGCCGCTCCGGCGCCTTGCCCCGCTCGACCCAGGCGACGATCGGGTCCAGCGTATCGAACGAGTCCAGGGCGTATTGACCGCCGCCACAGTGGTTCATGCCGGGTGCCAGGAACAAGCGTGCGAAATCCGACGTACCGTCGCGGTACTTTTCCTGCAATTTCTTGTAATAGCCGATGGTATCGAGCGCCGAGAACACTGGGTCGCTGACGCCGTGATAGAGAATCAGCTTGCCCTTGTGCTTGCGGAAAGGCTCCAGCGCCGTCTTATCGGCCACCATGAAGTCGAGGCCCGAGGTTTTGTAGGTGGCATCGGTGGCGGCGACCGCCGCACGGATGTCGTCAACCGGCGTGGTCAGGATGTCGAAATCCCCCCCCGCCGGCGTCATGAACACATATTTCAGCGAAAGCCCGCCCAAGATCAGATTCAGCGCCGGTGTCTTGGCGTTGCCCAGTTTCCACAGCCGCCATCCCGGGCTGCTGATCCCTGAATCGTAAGGCCAAGGGCTATAGAGCGCCGTACCGTCTTTCCCTTTGGCGCCGCCGAAAATCTTGTGCAAGGCCGCCACCTGCGGAGCGCTCAGACAGTTGTCGGCTTTGTCCCCCGAACATTGCAGGCTGGCTGGATCGAAAGTGCAGGCTTCGGGATCGGTGATCAACTGATCGTCGGTGCCGTCATGACCGGCGCATTGCTTGACGACGGCGCGCGAGACCAGGTCGAGATCGGCATCGGTGAATGCGCGGGTCAGATCCGGTTTGCCATCGGCCGAACGTGGTGCGATCTCCGCCAACGTCTGGCTATCCCAGGCCTCGGCGACCGCCGCCAGGGGCAGACGATAACCGGGGGCGCCGGAGATGATGCCGTCGAACTGATCGCCATAACGCTGCATGGCCTGCAACGCCTCTTGGCCGCCTTTCGAGCAGCCGGCGAAATAGGACCAGCGGGGCTGGCTGCCATAGAATCGCTTTTGCAGGGCCTTGGCGACATCGGTGACTTGGCCGATCGACGCATAGCCGTAATCGACCCGGGCCTTCGGATCCATGCCGAAACCGGGATTCTGCGCCTCCACATGCCCGGAATCCGAGGTGACCACGGCGAAGCCGCGATAGAGCGCCGGAGCATAACCGGCCGGCGTCCTGATCGAGGGAATATGGCCGACGGCCTCCTTGACCACGCCGTTGCTGCCGCCGCCACCTTCGTAATAAAAGCGCTTAGCCCAACTCTGCGGCAAGCGCAGTTCGAAATTGATACCGTAACTGTCGTTGTCCGCCGGCTGGCCGTCCTTGGCCGGCCCCGTGAACGGCGCGGCAACGCCATGCCGAGGTTCGATCACGCCCTTGATCAGACAGTGCGCCGGCAGCAGAGCCGGTGCTTTCTGGCTGTCAGGCGCTTTGGTGTTTTCCGCAATCCATTCAGTTTGCGTAATCGCCACCCCCGGTAGAACGACAGTGCGAAGGGCTTCGCAGGATCTGGCTCCTGAAACCGGCCTGGAAGCCGATCCGGAAGCCGGCACACCGTCCGGTGTACCGGCCTGAGCCAAAGAACCTGCGGCCAGCAGGCAAGACGCCAATAGAATAGTTGGCCGCATGTTATCCTCTCTCTTCTTAGTTCATTTAAAAATGAAAATATTATCCAAGAAAATAAAAGTATATGCGATCAGCTTATGAAGCAAATCGCATATACAATTTACACAATCCTAGAATTTGTAGAGAAAACCGCTACCCGCAGTGAATGTAGCAGTCCCAGGAGCAGCCACCATTGAGGGAGCAGTCGCATCGACCAATGCATTCGATCCGGACTTCGCGCGAATCATCCCCATATTGGTCCAGTACGTCAGACGATTTGTGAATTTGTGATTGTAACCAATCACATACCAATCGGCAGCGCTAAGTTTATATTTCTCATCGATCGTCTTGTAGTACGTCAGCTCGAGAATATCCTTCGCGGTGATCGACCACCTCGCGCCTTCTTCATAGACGCGCACATCGGATTTGTTCGTAATATTCGGCTGCCCGGTGAACCCGGCGAACCATACGCCATGGGGTTGGTAAACATCGACGATGCCGCTCTTGAACAACCAATCCCCGAGATAATAACCGACAGCGAAAGAATAATTACGGACGTCGAGTCCCTTGAACGGCGGGTTACCGCTAACACCGGTGCCGGTGCCGAATTTCTGCATATAACCGGTGGTCACCAAATAGGTCTTGTCATCGTAGGTGACACCTGTCGATTCCTGCTGCCCGGCCGCATGGTTGCCGGCGAACGGTTGGGTCGCGCTCGCATTGCTGTTGCTGGAAGGCCGGAAAAGGGCGCCAACATGGACAGCACCTTTGTCCAGACTGTACCCGATGGCATTGGACGGGCCCATATCCCACTGAGGATTGCCGGTAATCGTCCCTTGCCCGAAGCTCCAGGCGCCTGCGGTGGCGCTCAACAGGTTCTTCACCTCATCGGGATCTCCCTTCAGGGTCGCCTGCCATGCCGGATCGAGCTGCGTTCCACCGATCACCTTGCCGTAAGGCGTATCAATCGAAAGATTGAAAGCCTTGTTGAACGGAGACCATGTGGGATAGGGCGACATCCCCGAACCCGTCGTGCTGACCGACGACAACATGTCGAACCCCAGCTTGTAGTCAGGAGAGAGCTTGTACTCCCCCCTCAATCCGAGATTGCTGTCGTGTTCGCCAGAACCGATGAAGCCAAAGTAGTTGCTATGATTGGGCTTATAGGTAAGCCCCGGGCCACCATTGTTTCTTTGGTAGACGAGACCAACGTCGACGCCCCCGTAAAGAGTTATCTTGCTGGCAGCGCTCGGTTTGTAGGACAAGCTGTCGTCATTAGGGTCCAGAGCCCTTTCAGCCGCTCGCTTGTCTACTTCCGCCTGTTTCGCCTCGTCGACGGAAACCTTTTGCGCCGTCGTTGCCTGTTGGGCCTTGGTCGCCGCCAGTTCCCGCTGCATTTCCTCGATGAGTTGCTGCTGCTGAGAGAGCCGCCGCTCAAGATCGTCAACCGATGTGGCGGCGATCGCCGGCGATACGGTCGAAAGCAAACAGAGCGCCGCGCCACCGACGCAGGCTTTCGACGCAAGCCGCTGAATTGGTTTTCTCATTGAAGTTTCCCCATTTAACAATCATTATAATTTCGCAAATTTGGACGCACGAAGCCGCCCCACACTTGACATGGCAAATATTTCTCTCGTGCGTTATTTGCGAAATAGATGTCTATTGACCAGACGTGCTGTTGACACGCCAGCCGATTGAAACATGTCCTATTTTTTATTCTTCTATGAAACGCCTCCCCTTGAATTTTTGAGGGATCGTAGGGAGGGCTGCCGGATCATGTAAGACGACAAAATTGACCGCGCGATACCCTCTGGGTATCTCACCGCCGATGAATGCTCGATCAGACTGAGGAAAATGAGACAATTCCGAACGCGCCGCCGGCGCGTTCACCGATATTTCGGTATCACAAACGTTCCGGTATTTTCGGCAAGAGCATGTGCAACGCCAGCAAGCTGACGGCATAAACGCACGGTATGCTCAGGAAAAGAACGACATAGCTCCCCGTCGTTTCAAGCACATAACCAACCACTTTCGCCATGGCCATACCACCGCACGCCCCAACCAGACCGCCCAAACCAAACACGGACGCCACGGCGCGATGGGGAATCATGTCGGCAATAATCGTCCATAAATTGGTGACCCACCCTTGGTGCGCCGCCCCCGCGAGTCCGATCAGAAGTGATGCCGACCATGGACTAGCCATTCGCGGCGCCAGGGCCACCGGCAGAATACAGAGCAGGCAGATCAACATGGCGCATTTTCGGGCGGGAACAGCCTTCATTCCACGCTGAATGAAGGCTGAGGATACGAATCCGCCGACAATGCTGCCGGCGCTGGCGGCCAAATATATGATCAGAAGGGGCGGCCCGAGGGCAACAAGATCAATGCCGTGGGTTTTCGTCAGAAAATCCGGTATCCAGAACATATAGAAAAACGCGATCGGAACCGACAGACCGCCGACAATGACGCTAACCCATGTCGTCCGCCAGCAAAGCAGCCGGGCATAGGAGACTTTCCCGGCCCCGGACACCAAGACACCCCCGAGATCTTGGCGCGATTCGAGCACGGGCGCTTTCGAATCATCGTAAAAAAACCACCAGACGACGAGCCAGACAAAACCCAGCCCCCCTGTCATGGCGAACGTCATCGCCCAACCATAGCTTACCGTCAGCCACGAAATCAGAAAGGGAGCAATCATGGCCCCCACGTTGGCCCCCCCATTGAAAACGCCGATGGCCAGCGCCCGTTTTTCCACAGGAAACCATTTGCAAACGATCTTGAAGCCAGCCGGCAAATTGCCGCTTTCGCCGAACCCAAGAAAGAAACGGCAAAGACCGAAGACGAAAGCCGAACGCGCGAATGCATGAGCGCAAGCAGCGACCGACCAAAACCCCACGCAGAACAAAATTCCACGCTTAGCCGCCCCCCTATCCATCATCACCCCCCAACAAACGAAGCCGAGGGCATAGGCGGCCTGAAAGGAAAAAACGATATTGGCATAGTCCATTTCGGACCAACCAAGATCACTTGAAACGATGGGCTTCAGAATCGACAAAACTTGTCGATCGATATGGTTGATGACCGTCACAGAGAAAATAAGAAAAAGAACCCACCATCGCACGCCACCAACCATCGCGCGCATCAAACAAATCCCCACACCTCAAAAAATATCATTGTATCTCCATAATATTGTTAGCCGATCTCAGTAACTGAGATAAAAAGCATTCCGCCGCTGGAGTCAAGGGAACGCTCGTTTTTTTTACTTTAACAATATCTATACCTACAATATTCTCCGATATGTTTATTTCAGTAATTTTTTTACCAAACAAGTTTGACGATAAGATCATTTTCGGCAAAATCATGACAGCATCTGTTGATGACACAAAACTCAGCGCTGACAATATTGACTCGATAAATATGACCGATTTGGGCGGCTTAATCCCATTTTCATAAAACAACGACTCAAGAGCAGCGACACCACCCGCCCTGCTTCCGAGAACAACCCACTCACTATCGCAAAGGCACTTAAGATATTTGACGCCACCCAAGGGATGGCCGTGACGCGCGACAATGACGCGTGCAGCATTCCACAATGTATCTACCTGCAATTGATTTCCAAAATTTGCCGCCACCCTTGGCCCAATATAGAAATCCATGCGTCCATCATCTATATCCGACCTGATCTTCGGAAAAAAAGACTCAATAATATCCAGCTTTATTTCTGGGTATTCACGACGAAACGCCACATAAGCGCGCGGCAACAACATGTCTTGTACGATGTGTGAAAGACCGATCGCAAGAGCCCCAGTCGCCTCGCCCCGCCATTGGGCGGCTTCTTCTTCGGCTCGACGCAACTCCCCCAAAGCAATATTGGCCCGAACAAGAAACCGCTGCCCCGCCACAGTCAGGTTAATGCCTCGAGAATGTCGCTCAACCAGAGGAACACCAAGCTCCGCCTCGAGCTCTTGCAAACCACGACTTAACACAGGCTGCGCAAGACCAAGTGATCTTGCGGCAGATCTCAAGCTTTTTTCGCGATCAATAGCAACAAACTGCCGCAAATGATGAATTTTTATTTTCGACATCCACCCACCATGATTATTAGTATTAGTTAATTACAGGCACACAGCATCCATCATCATCTGAAATATCTATGATGACCACATTCCCACCCTCGTCACGTCGGCTTGCCGCGATACTATAGTTACAATTGGAACTCAATTCCATGTCGATTCCGGTTTTAGGTCCCCGCCCCGATTTTGCCAGGCACAAATCCGCGTCATCGTGACGGTAACGGCCAAAGGAAATATTGACCTTCCGGGAACATCGCCGTCCAATGTCGTTCATGATCCGATACATCGCACATGCACTCTGCTTGTTTCTCGGTCTCGCCATATTCGGTGAGGCCGCCGCCACGACCATGGAATTCGATGGCCATGAGCGAAGCTTCGAAATGTATGTCCCGCCCACGGCGCCCCGACCGCTGCCGGTTGTCCTTCTCTTGCATGGCGGCAGGGGAACGGCGGCTCAGATGCGTCGTTACACCGATTTCGACCCCTTGGCCGCCAAGGAAGGAATTCTGGCTGTTTATCCGCAAGGCTTGGGCGGTCAATGGAACGACGGCCGGCCCGAGGTCGGCATCATGAACCCCGAAGTTACGGACACGAACGACGTCGAATTTTTGTTGGCCGTGGTCGACAATCTGGTCAGTCATGGCTTGGCCGACCCCAAAAGAGTCTATGTCGCCGGCATTTCCAACGGCGGCATGATGGCGATGCGTCTGGCCTGCGAACACCCCGGACGGCTGGCCGCAATCGCCGTCGTCGCCGCCAACCAGCCGCTCAGCGCCGACTGCGATCCGCAAACGCCCGTACCAGCCATTTTCTTCCATGGTACCGCCGACCGTTTCACCCCCTATACCGGTGGCGATATCTTGCAATGGGCCAACATCGACCGCGGCAAAGTGCTCTCGGCGACTGAAACGGTCAATCTCTGGCGGACAATCGATGGTTGCTCCGGGGAACCCAAAAAGTTGCGCGTCGCCGATGGGACTCGAAAGGGCAGCCTGGCGATCGATAAAGTCACCTTCGAGCCCTGTGCCGGCGCCAGCGTTCAACGCTTCATCACCCGTGGCGGAGGTCATGCCTGGCCGGGCGCCAGACAGGGATCGGTTGGCGACGCGATCCTCGGACTGGCCACCGACCTCGATGCCAATAGCGTGATCTGGGATTTCTTCAAAGCGCAACCAACACGGTGAGCATGTCCGAACACCCTTTCGCTCCCTTCGTCCGCATCCTCGGGAAAGGGCCTAATCTCAGCCGCTCGTTGACGCTCGAAGAAACCCACGCCGCCGTCGGAATGATCCTGCGCGACGAGGTGGAACCCGTGCAGTTGGGGGCGTTCCTGTGCCTGATGCGGGTGAAGACGGAAACGCCGGAGGAAGTCGCCGGCTTCGCCTTGGCCATCCGCGACAGCCTGACGATTCCCCCGGATATGCCGCAAGTCGATCTCGACTGGCCGTCCTATGCCGGAAAAAGCCGGCAGCTGCCGCTGTTCCTGCTCGCCGCACTCCTGCTGGCGGAAAACGGTCTCACCGTCGCCATGCATGGCGCCGGTGGACATACGACGGGGCGCCTTTACAGCCAGGAGGCCCTCGCCAGCTTGGGCGTTATCGCAGCCACCTCTTTGGGACAAGCGGCCGATCAACTCGCGGCGAGGCGTTTTGCCTTCGTGCCGATGGACGTCCTGCACCCGCGGCTTCCCGATATCATGGGCCTGAAGAGAGTGCTCGGCCTTCGCTCCCCCCTGCATACCGTGGCCCGCAATATGAATCCGTTCGACGCCAAAGCCTCGCTGATGAGCGTCTTCCACCCCAACTATCGTTCGGTTCACCGCGACGCCGCCAAACTGATGGGGATGACCGAATTGGCCTGCTTCAAAGGCGAAGGCGGCGAGATCGAGCGACGGCCGGAAAAGCCCTGCCTGGTTCAAGGCTTGCGCCGGGGAGAGGCCTTCGAAGAGGAATGGCGTCCGACCCTGCAGACCGGTCCCGGTCACGACTTCGAAATGGATGGCAACCGGCTGCGGCTCCTCTGGCGAGGAGATATATCCGACGCCTATGCCGAAGCAACCATCGTCGCCACCGCCGCCGTAGCCCTCCGGCAGGTCGGGCGCGCCGAAACGATGGAGGCTGCCCAATCTCTGGCCGAGCATCTTTGGACGGACCGCCGTCCCGATGGCCTTCTTGCCACGCGGGCTTGACTCCCCGGCGGTGAAGGGCCATCTACCCGCCCGACACCTCCCGCCATCATCAGGCTGGAATCGACCCAGGGCGGACCTTTACCGGACGAACCGTCTGTGGGATAGATGTGCATTCCGTCCGCATCCCAGCCCATGTCGGGCAAGCCCCATTCCGGGAACGCCATGATCAATATTTCCCACCTCAGCCATGTTTATCCGGGCACCCGGAAGTCGCCGCCACGCATGGCCATCGACGATCTCTCTCTGGTCATCGACGATGGCGAGTTCTGTATTCTCTCCGGGCCGAACGGCAGCGGAAAATCGACGCTGTTCCGGATCCTGTGCGGCATGGCCTTGCCGTCCTCCGGCACCATCTCGATCGGCGGCTTCGATCTCCTGGCGGAACCGGCCAAGGCCCGCGCCCAGATGGCCGTGGTTTTCCAAAGCCCCGCCGTCGACAAGCATCTTTCGGTCGCCGAAAATCTTCGCCTGCAGGCCACTCTCTACGGCCTCAAGGGCAGCGATTATCAAGAACGCCTCGCCGAGGCCGTCGACTGGACCGATCTCAAGGATCGATTGGCCGATAAGGTCGATACTCTTTCGGGAGGCTTGGCGCGTCAGGTGGAATTGGCCAAATGCCTGCTGACCCGCCCCTCCATTTTATTGCTCGACGAGCCGACCACCGGCCTCGACCCCAGTAGCCGCCGCAATTTCATCGCGGCTCTGCATAAGATTCAACGCAGCCGCAAAATGACCGTGCTGATGACTAGCCATATCTTCTCCGAGGCGGAAGATGCCGACCGCGTCGCCATCATGAAGGGGGGGCGCCTGCTGGCGCTCGACAGCCCACAGGATCTCCGGGCAAAACTGGGCCGCGAAATGGTGGTGGTTCAGTCACGCCAAGCCGAGAGTCTGGAGGCGAAAATCCGCGCCGATCTCGGGCTCAAGACAAGGCAATATGGCGACGAGATCCGTCTTGAGGAAACCTGCAACGGCGACAGTTTGCCGGTTCTCGAACAATTGCTGGCGCGCTACCGCGCGGACATCGACAGCATCGCCATCAAACAACCGACCCTTGAAGATGTCTTTATCCATATGACCGGCAAAACCGCCGAACAGATCGAACGCGAGCAGTTGGAGAGCCACACCTCATGATCCGCGTCGCCCTCGCCCTCGCCCAGCGCGAATTCACCCGGTTCATCCGCCAGCCCCAACGCGTTATCGGCACCGTCGCCCAACCAATCCTGTTCTGGCTGTTTCTCGGGTCGGGCTTCAGTTCGTCCTTTCGGGCGCCGGGCATGGAACACATCAGCTATCTCGAATATTTTTATCCTGGCGTCATGCTGATGATGATGCTGTTCGCCAGCATCTTTTCCTCCATCACCATCATCGAAGACCGTGACGCCGGCTTCTTGCAAAGCGTTCTGGTCGCCCCGGTCTCGCGCTTGGCCATCGTGCTGGGCAAGGTCCTCGGCGGCACGGCGATCGCCATGGTGCAAACCCTGATCTTCACCATCGCGGCCCCGTTCCTTGGCCTTTCCTTGAGTTGGGGATCGCTCTGCCTACTGATCGGCGCTTATGTGCTGTCCAGCATGGGGTTTGCCGCCATGGGATTCTTTTTCGCCTGGCCGATGCGCTCCTCGTCGGGCTTTCACGCTATCATGATGGTCTTTCTGATGCCGCTTTGGATGCTCTCCGGCGCCCTGTTTCCCATCGAGAAAGTGCCAGGCTGGCTGCATATCCTGATGACCATCAATCCGGTGGCCCATGCTCTGGTCCTGATGCGCACGCCCTTTTACATGACCGCCGCGCAAGCCTTCGCCGACCAGCGTTATCTGATCGCTCTGGCGGTGACGGCGGTATGGACGTCGGCTTGCCTGTTGGGGTCGATGGCCCTGGTCGAGAAAAGGGACAAAGGCGTGCCCACGCCACGATGACGTAAAAACACATATTGCCATTAAGGATATTCTCCGTTATCCCGTCGCCTTTTCCCGAAACCGTCGCGCGGAATTGCGTCTGGATTTTATGACGAGCCTCTTGCCTGGAGGCCGAAAACGGAGCCCTTATGTCGAATATCAGCCCCCTCTCCCTCGCCTCCCAGCACGACGGCGAACCCGCCGCCGCACATGGCAAAGGTCCAGGCAATCCCGCCGTCATCGGTCTTGGCGGCTTTGGCCTGACCACTATTTTGCTGCAACTCCACAATCTTGGATTGGCCGGGATCGGACCGGTGATCTGGGCGGGCTTCGTCTTCGGCGGCTTGGCCCAAATGATCGCCGGCTTCCAGGAACAAAAGGTCGGCAACAATTTCGGCTCCTGCGCCTTCACCGGGTTCGGATGCTTCTGGATCGCCCTGGCGGCCATGCTGGTGGCGAAAAAATATGACGTTTTCCCGGTCAGCGACACCGACCTCGCCTGGTTCCTGACGGTCTGGGGTCTGTTCACCAGCCTGCTGTGGATCGGCACCTTCAAGATCAGCAAAGCCATGTTTCTGACCTTCACCACTTTGGCCGTCGGCTTCTTCCTGCTGGCCTTTGAACATTTCGGCTTTGGCGAAATCCTGGGCAAGGCCGCGGCCTGCATCCTCCTGCTGTGCGCCGGCACCGCCTGGTACATGATGGCGGCGATCATTTACAAGGATCTCTACGGCCGCGATATCCTGCCGATCGGAAAGCCGATCCTGTAACGACGAGACAGGGACCGGACTTTCATCGCCCCCAAGTCAGGGCAACGAATCCAGGTTAACGCGGATTTACGCCGAGGATTTCGGCGAGATATTCGGTGTTC
>Ga0209415_10000966_pt1 | contig 54551 bp, 54 predicted proteins | sample PeaSoiSIISIP2007_FD_187696 | JGI IMG/M metagenome (GOLD analysis project Ga0209415, IMG submission 187696) | Peat soil microbial communities from Weissenstadt, Germany - SII-SIP-2007 (SPAdes) (version 2) | ecosystem: Environmental > Terrestrial > Soil > Wetlands > Peat | place: Germany... | reverse complement strand
CCCTGCGGCATGTTTCCTCCTTATCCGAGCCGGGTTCGGCGAACCCGCAATTCAGTTGCGTACGAGCCGGACCAAGTCATTCACGGCCTGGTCTATATGGATGGGAACATTGACGGCAATACCGCGATCCCTCAATTTAAGAAAAAGCTCCGTGAGTAGAGGCGGATCAATATTCGACGCCTTCAATGCGTCGGCCTGCATGAATATATCCGAAGGGGTGCCGGCCGTAATTACCCCATGACCCCGGACAAGAACGTAAACCCGGTCGGCAAATGACGCAACGAGGTTCAGATCATGGGTGGACATAATGATGGTCATGCCGGCCCGGTTATAGGCATTGAGGAGGGTAACAAGTTCGGCCCGGGAGCGGTTATCAAGGCCCTCGAACGGCTCATCCAGAATGAGCAGTTCCGGCCGCATAACTAGGGCTCCGGCAAGGGCCACTTTTCGTTTCTCTCCTCCGGAAAGATAATGGCAAATTTTGTCGCGAAGATGCTGAACCCCTAGTTCGGCAAGAACCTGCTCGACCATTCTGTCCGTCTTCTCTTTCCCGTACCCGTAATTTCGCGGTGAAAACGATATATCTTCCTGCACCGTTGGGGAAAGGATCTGGTCATCGACATTCTGAAGAAGAACGCCGATTCGTTCGCGGATAGCATTATACGCTTCAGCTGGATTGACGCCGAATACGGAAACGCTGCCTTCATTGGGGGCGAGTAGACCTAGGATATGATAGAGGAGCGTCGTCTTTCCCGATCCGTTTCCGCCAAGCACAACCACCCGTTCACCCCGGGCGACTACAAAATCGAGACCGCACATATGGATCTCAGTCGTGTCGGGATAAACATGCTTCAGACAGCTCACTCTCACAATCTGCTCATCCCTATTTATCGATTTGATCTCGTTCTTATCCATATTTTCAGGCAAGCATTTACAGGCTCAGCTCAACAAATCTTTGTCCGGTTACCAGATGATCACAAGCAACAGCACAACACAACCGGCGCAGAGCGGAAGCCAATCCGCTCGCTCAAGGCGGATCGGGCTCCTTTCCGCCATACTGCCGCTATATCCGCGGACGACCATGACCGCGTAGATGCGCGAGGCACGCTCCACCGCCCGCACGAGCAACATCGCGATTCCCTTTGATATATTGGCAGAGTTTTTATACAGGCTTCCCGGAGAAAAACCGCCCCGAAGGCGGATCGCCGCGCCGAAATTATCCATCATGTCCAAGAGAATGAAGAGCGTACGATAGGTCATAAAAAGGCCCGCGGTAATCATTTCGGGGAGCGCTGCGCTGAGTAGGGCGAATATTTTCGGGTACGGAGTGCTGACAATCAGCATTAGCATTGCACAGGATGGTGTGATCGCCTTCATCACAAAAAGTGCGCGGATCCAGACTCCTCCCCGGATGCTGAAGCTGTACAACAGGGCAAACACGGCGGCGTACCAGGAAAGGACCATCACCCTTGACCAGGGAAGGCCAGCCGCCACCGCAACGGCGATCAGCACCAGATATCCGGCCGTCAGAGCATAAGGGTTTTTTGATACCACCGCGGCGGATACTACCAGCAGCAAGAAAACAACCTTGGCGACAGGCGAGGCCCGGTGAAGCATGCCCGTACCGCTGGCCGCCCAGTGATCAATCCTCGCAACATCAATCATCGCGAAGCCCTCCTGCCCGATGGGCATTCTCCCGGCGAAACACTTGTCTGAGCAGATCGGGCTTTACCCTGGCTATGAAGGATACCACTGCGCCGGAAATAGCGGCTTCTATAATCCATCCGACCGATCCAAGGATAAGCACCACCGTCGCAAACCGCGAGACCGATAACTGCTCATCATGCACAACGCGCTGCTCCAATCCATGCCCCTGATGCTCATAACTGAAAAGGTCCGGTTCAAGGTGAGATGCCGCCACAATTCCTATCAGGGCTATCGTCGTAATAAACAGCGTCAGCACCGTGGCAACAGCGGCTCTCCAGAAGACCGGTAGTTTTTTCGGGAACACGAAGAACAAGGTGTGGCCTAGGATCGCCCCCGCGCCGAGAAGCAGTGTATTGAGCCCTATCGACGTCACATTGCCGCTCCCCATGAACGCCAGAACAAGGTTCGTACTAAACGCAGCGAGAAAAACCAGCGACATCCCCAGGGGAATGCCAGCGACAACGGACAAATTGATATGATAAACGATCGGAAGGATCTCCAGACTCATGACAACCAGCATGGCTGCGCTGACTGCCCCAAGCAGTGGGATCTCCCTTTTCAGGTCTCTGCCCCTGAGCCGGATCAGGCTAATTGCCATGGTGATAAACATGGCTAGGAAGCCAAGCAGACAGGTCCTAACGGGAAGAACCCCGGCCAGTATATCCATATGCGTCATCCCGCATTACTCCTGGCGTTCATGCCATGCCTCTCATCGCCTCGTGCCGCGGTTATCACCCTTCTTCGCCCGCTTGATGAAAATAAAGGTTCCATCGCCGCCGACAAATATATTCACCAGCCAGCTGATAAGACTGATCAGCAGCGCGCCGAGAAAAGCCGCCCGAAACGACTCGATCGTGAATCCGGGCACGACATCGGACACGAGATTGAGCATGGCAGCGTTAATCACCAGGGTAAACAATCCGAGGGTGAGAAGATTTATCGGAAGCGTAAGAATGAGGACCACCGGCCTTATGACGGCGTTCACGACACCGAAAATTCCGGCGGCGATAATTCCCATTTCGAGGCTCTGAATCCTAATCCCTGGGATTATTGATCCGGCGATCACCATGGCCAGCAAATTGACGGACCAGCGCAGGAAAAAACCGAACATGAAGCCTCCCGAATGCAAAAATAGTATCATACTTCCCGACACATTGCAACCTTTGTGTACCTCGCTGAAAACGGTTACATGTACAAATTCACCCTTTTTCGGAAAAAGGCCATCGATCACGGCGGCCTGCGGGATGAGCGTGATTTGTTCAAGAAACCCGTTGACTTTACGCTGCTTCTATGTTAAAAAATCACGCATTGATTTCATGCATAATAAGAAAGGGTTCTAGAGAAAAATGGGAATAGCAAAACGGGTACAGGCCATCAAACCTTCCCCGACCCTGGCGACCGCAGCAAAAGCAAAAGCCATGAAGGTCCAAGGGATCGATGTGGTGGATTTCGGTGTCGGCGAACCGGATTTTGACACACCGGAGAATGTAAAACAGGCTGGCATAAAGGCGATTCAAACTGGGTTTACCAAATATACTCCGGCCGGCGGTACGGATGAGTTAAAAGAAGCCGTCATAGAGAAACTTAGGAAAGACAATGGACTCCAATATGAAAAAGCGCAAGTCCTGATCTCCTGCGGCGCTAAACACAGTCTCTACAATATCGCCGAGGCCTTGTTCGATCCGGGCGACGAGGTTATCATACCCTCGCCATACTGGGTTTCCTATCCGGACCAGGTGTTACTGAACGACGCAGTTCCCGTTATCGTGGAGACCACGGAAGAAGAGGGTTTCAAACTTTCGGCGAAGAAGCTTGAAAAAGCCATCACCAGAAAGACAAAAGCGCTGGTTTTGAACAGCCCTTCGAATCCCACCGGTCTTGCCTACGACAAAAAAACGCTGGAGGACATTGCCGCACTGGCAGTCACACACAATATTTACGTCATCTCCGACGAGATCTATGAGAAGTTGATCTATGACGGATTCACACACACGAGCATCGCTTCGCTCAGTCCGGAGATAAAAAACCTGACAATTGTTGTGAACGGAGTATCCAAGTCACATGCGATGACGGGGTGGCGCATCGGCTATGCGGCAGGCCCCAGGGACGTGGTTACCGCCATGACTAACATCCAGAGCCAGAGCACATCAAACCCCGCATCTATATCGCAGAAAGCGGCGGTGGAGGCTCTTCGCGGCCCCCAGAACTTCATCGGGACCATGAATGCCGAGTTTGACAAAAGAAGAAGATACATGGTGGACCGGTTGAACAAGATGGCAGGAGTTTCCTGCCTGATGCCGGTAGGCGCATTTTACGCCTTCCCGCGTGTTTCGTCTTTCTACGGGAAAAGTGTGAAGGGGAAAACTATAAAAAACTCGGCCGACCTGGCAGCCTACCTTCTGGACGACGCACAGGTAGCGCTTGTGTCAGGGGACGCCTTCGGCGCTGATGCATACATCCGTCTTTCCTATGCAACATCCATGGAAAACATTCAAAAAGGGATCGATCGAATCGAAAAAGCATTGAATGTGTTGAGGTAGCACTGGTATCGCCATGCCTTGCGGCAGTCTTTCACTAATCTCAAAAAGGGGTTACCCATGAACATGAAAATCGTCACCTACGTTCTTATCGCGTTGCTCGTCGTTACACTCGGTACCGCTTCCGCTTTCTATTTCAATACTTTCAAACCGATGGCGGCGGATTATGCAAGAATGAAAGAGGGGATTCCCGGGCTCGAGAAGGCGAAAACCGACCTGAAAAAGTACCGGGACAGAGAGAACAAAGAGACCGCGTGGATGAGCCCGGCCGTGGATACCCTGAGTGTGGGTCTGAGCGACGAAGTCAAGGCAGGCAAGGTTGAAGTGCTCACTGCCGGAAACCGTGTCATAGTGAACATAGCGGAGGATGCGCTCTATCTTCCAGGTTCCTATACCTTCGGAAAGGATAGCACCCGGCTTCGGCTGATACTGATATCCCTGCTGCGGAAAAACGAACTGAATGGCAAGGAGATTTATATCGGGAACACGGCTGAAGATGTCCCAGCCCAGGGTAAAGGCAGAAAGAAAATTCCAGCCAAAGATGCTCGCACGCTTGCCTCTGACCGGTCAGCGGCCCTGATCAAGGACTTTGAGAAAAATGGTGTGAGTCAGGATGCCCTCATTGGAGCAGCCTATTCATCGAAACAGCCGGAGATCGGCTTCAAATTGAAATCCCGTAAAACAGTCATTATCATCGATAATCCGCCGATGGTACCGATGGTCGCCAAGCTACCACAGCCGGTCCAGCAGCCACTGCCCAGAGCAATTCCCATTCAGCCAGCACAGCCGAAAGCACAGTGACCGAGACTGGAACGCTACCGGTATCTGGACAGGGTGAGAACACCGTCACGACTATAGAACGCCTAAAAGAAAAAATCGTCAAACTCGATGACGAGTTGCAACAACCCCCACCCATGAATAGCGCTCGGGGATTTGCTTGAAAAATAGCTGAACGGAATACGTTCACTGTCACATATCGCGAACAATCGGATCGCTGTTCGACTTGCAAGAGATTCTCCTGCAAGTCATTGCCATCATCAATAAATCCCTCTCTTTTTAACAGATCTCGGCTTACCTGCTCGATGAGAAAAGGAACCACCTCGAGCTCGTTTTCTACAGCGGCATCAATTTGAGGCACGAGGTCATCCTCACCGTCCGGGAGGAAACCCCGGGATGGATCGTCGACAAGGGCGAACACGTCCACCTGCTCAATCTCCCCTCTTTTATGAAATATTCAATGATTTCATCCACCATCCGAGCGAAGATAGTGATGCGGCTTCTACATCGGTATCGCTCTAAAATGCACAATGCCACAATAGGCGTTATCGGGAGGGACAACTCCCTGAAATCATGGTTGAGTGTCGTCGACATGGAAAAAATCCTCCTCTCTGAGAAAATTCAGCGGATATCCCGGCGCGGCGGTCTTAAATGGAGATATGCTGTCATTATGGCGGCAAGGAATTCATGGGAATCATGCCGAGGCTGGATCGGAAACATGCTGCCACGGTGGGTAGAACGGAGCAGGGTAGCGGTGGAGGAAACCCCTTTTCACGTCAAAGAGGTTAGAATGCTTTGCCGAGTAACGATCAGCGTCAGCTGTCGGGGATTATAGATTGTGATGATTTCGGTCTCGGGGAACTCGTTCGGAGAGCCGATGACGCCCTGTACTGATCGAAGCGGAACGGTAAAAATCGCGTCAGCTGTTTTACGTAGTAAAGCTCAAGGCGCGCGGTCAGCGCAGTCTGCCTAAGGGACTTGTGAAAAAAAGATCTGTTGTTGCGAGGAAAATTGAATTCTTTTTGAAAATTACCGGCTATCGGCCTTCCCAAAGTACAAATCTATTCCTGATTGATTTTTTCATTCATATGGTTAGTGCTTCATGGCAGTCTGCAGATAGCTTATGAACTCTGCAGCGCGTTTACGGCCTGCGGGGTCCGGTTCCATGGCAGCGTACTTGTTCGCATATTGCAACGCCATATCATACTTTTTCGCCTGCGACATGGCGAGCGCCACATTCCAGTACCGAGCCGGTACGTCGGGCTCGCTTTCAAGTGCCCTCAGAAAATACTCGATTGCCTTGTTGAAATCCTGCTTTGCCATGTACACCTGGCCCATCGTATTCAGGGCCTGCGGCATACGGGGATCCATGGCAAGCGCCGTCTGAGCCTGCCCGGCGGCTTCATCGAATCTTCCGGTCTGCATGAGCACAATCGACAGATTATTTGAAAGACTAGCATCGTTCGGCGCATACCGCAACCCGGTCTGCCAGGCGGTAATCGCATCATTGTACTTTCCCATGCGGAAATAGACCACGCCGATCTCGCGGTACAGGTCCCGCATCGGCACACTGCCATCGTCCCTGAGCGCCATGACCGTTTGAAACTGCTGCAGAGCTTCCTGATAGAATTCCATTGCTTCATTCGGGTTCCCCGCGTTCGCTCCGGCGGTGGACAGCGCCTGTCCATAGTTCTCATGCGCCCTCCGCTTGTCCGGCGATCGTTTCGTAATATCGCGCCACAGAGTAAGATGGGTACGGTAGATGCTGTTTCTCATATACGCTGCAACGGTCAAGGCTCCGACAATCAGGAGCGACAAGGTCAGGATGACAAGCAAGAGACTATCACTTCTTTTTACCGTAGTTGTCGTTGTTGCTATGAGAGCAGCCGGTATTGGTTTGGCCTGTTGTCTCGATTTATTTTTCATCCGTGCCATACTTACTCCTTGCAATACGTCGACGCTGGCGGTCACGAGTTCTCACAAACTGCGGAATTAAATCTGCACGTCATATTATCCACGTGTATTGTGCGAGTCAAGGGAAATGATTTCGATCCGGGAGAAACCGGTAACAAGCATCACGGCAATTGAAGGAGATCCGTTCCCGGGTAGTAGTGCGAGAGAATTGCTTGATAATCCGCCCCCCGCTCAGCCATTTCCTCGGCTCCCCACTGGCACAGACCGACTCCGTGACCCGATCCCCTTCCTGAAAACACCGCTTCACTCCCGTCAACTTCCAGTTCAAAAAAAACACTAGGGATCGCCGAATTTCCGATTGCGGCTCTCAGGGATTCCGCGGGAACAAGCATCTTCCCCTGGGAGGACCGGATTGACACCGCTTTAACCCGACCCGCAGGAGTAATTCCCTGTATGCTCATGCCCGAAATATTGTTCACGCGAAATCCCTGACGCCGAAGTGCATTGACAATCTTCGCGAGACCGATTCTTTTTTCCCAGATGCCATACTGTGATATCCGCTGGCATTCGCAGTCGACGCCCTTGAGATAAGGGGCATCGATACCCCAGAGCTCTTCGGCATTTTCCGTCTGCCCGCCGCAGCTGGCATGGTAAAAAGCGGGAATAATTTCCCCCCGATATACAAGGACAAGCCCCCTCGTATCCGTTACTGCCTGATCCTCTCGAGGACGCTCCCTCTTGCTGCCCTCGTAGACCTGACTGTTCACGCTAGCAACGATATGGTAAGGCCGGCGGCCGGCCGTTCTTTTCTGATACAGGGCGTAGGTCCTCGCTGCGACAGCCTGCGCTTTCAGTGCTTCGTACTCCCAGCCGACAGGAACCTCGGAGGCCAGTACTCCCCGGAGATAATCTTCAATGTCCAGTTCGTTGATAACGAGCAACAGTCCATTCCCTTTTTTCCGTAGTTCCACCCAGCCTCGGTAACTTTTCCCATTGACCTGGATGAATTCACCCGGAGCCCTGAGACGCACCGGACTGCTGCCTGTAGATGATGCATCAAATCTGATTTTTTTCGAACCATAATCGATCGTTCTGCCCGCGTTGGTAAACCCCGTACTCGATGAGACGAGGACGGTTTTCTGGTTATCCCCGAGGGCAACGCGAATATTCTCCGAACCGAGCGCCATTGCCGAAAAACACAAACAACCAAGCATGGATAAAATTATTTTCAACAGCATAGCAATCGGTGACCGGAACACTCGGCATCACCCCTGGTCGGCTCCCTTTCTATACCGGTCACATTCGCTGTAAATGCAGCCGCAATATTGTTGGCGGTACAGACCCATGGCTTTGGATTCAACAATTCCTTCCCTCCAGCCTCTGCGAAAATCCTCATAATAAAATTCCACGCCGTGCTCGGCACTCATTTCTCTCGCTACCCCCGTGATCAGATCATGCTTCTGGTATTTACTATACAGAAGAGAGGTCGTGAAAATTCTGAATCCTTTTTCCCGGGCGGCCGCTCCAGCTGCATCCAGTCTCATCCGGTAGCACTGTTCACACCGGAGAGCCCCTTTTCCTGCGACACGGATCAGGAAAGGATCAAGGTCATATCCATCCCGGTATACCACGTCCAGTCCGACCCGTGCAGCAAACTCCTTAACGGTATCGAGCCTTCTGCGATACTCTTGATAGGGATGGATGTTGGGATTGTAAAAATAGCCCGTTGGCTCCATTCCCTCTTCTTTCAGCCGAAAGAAGGGATAGAGTGCGCAGGGGGCACAGCAGATGTGGAGCAGGATATTCATGAATATGCCTCTGGTGGGGGTGGCTCCGGTTTATCCAAGCCAGCCTCGAGCGTCGCAACCAGTGTGAGGGACTTCGGTGTTTCTTATAAAAACCATGCAGAACAGAGTCGTACAGCGCCGCATTGCCCTTTATTTTACAACAATTTCTCCTGCGACGATGCCGGCCTTTTTCTGCCGAAATGCTCATAGGCAAGACGCGTTGCCTGCCTGCCCCGGGGAGTCCGGTCGAGAAAGCCTTCCTGAATCAGGAACGGTTCATACACATCTTCGATGGTGTCCTTTTCCTCGTTGAGCGCCGCGGCGAGCGTTTCGAGCCCTACTGGTCCGCCTTCGAATTTGTCCATGATGGCGAGCAGGAGTTTCCGGTCCATGTGGTCAAAACCCTTCTCATCTACCTCGAGTCTTTCCATGGAACTTGCGACGACCTCGGTGGTAACGGTCCCATCGCCCTGGATCTGGGCAAAATCCCTGACCCTCCGGAGTAGCCGATTGGCGATCCGTGGGGTGCCCCGGGACCGCCGCGCGATTTCCGATGCAGCGACGGAATCAATCGTGGTCTGAAGCAGTCCGGCTGAACGCTGGACGATTTTCCTGAGTTCGTCGGGATCATAAAAACCGAGCCGGTCAATGATGCCGAATCGATCCCGGAGCGGCGATGTGAGCAAACCCGTACGCGTTGTGGCGCCGACAAGAGTAAATTGCGGGAGCTCAAGCTTTATAGAACGAGCGCCCGGTCCCTGTCCGATGATGATATCGAGCTGAAAATCCTCCATGGCAGGGTAGAGAATTTCTTCGACAACCCGGTTCAACCGGTGGATTTCGTCGATAAATAAAACATCGCGTTCCTGGAGATTAGTCAGGATGGCAGCAAGATCACCAGCGCGTTCGAGTACGGGGCCGGAAGTGGTTTTTATATTGACGCCCAACTCGTGCGCAATGATGTTCGCCAACGTCGTCTTTCCCAGTCCCGGCGGTCCGCAGAAAAGAACATGGTCCAGCGCCTCTCCCCTGGCCTTCGCTGCTTCGATGTATACATGAAGATTGTCCTTAATTCGATCCTGGCCGACAAAGTCGTCAAAGTGAAGTGGCCTCAGACTCCTGTCGAGTTGGACATCGTCATCATTTTTTTCCGGCTCTATGATTCTCTCCTGCAATTTCATCCTCGAAAATATTTATGAGACATTACGGCAGTCACTCCACCCCTCGGGGATGGTTCTCAGTGCCTCAACAAAACAGAAAGCGCTTCCCTGATCAGGGCCTCGATCGTAAGGCCTGGTTGGACATGAACAACTTTTTTCAGCGCTTCTTCAGCCTGCTGTTTTTTATATCCCAGATTTACGAGTGCCCACAGAGCGTCTTCTCTGTGGTCTGTCGCCGTGGCCCTGCGGTCTGATGGCATGGCAACGATGGGCAGCAGTTTCGTCTTGTCCTTTAGTTCAAGCACCAATCGCGCGGCGGTCTTTTTCCCGATACCGGGGATGGTGCAGAGTTTTGAATCATCGGAAGTTTGTATAGCTGCAGCGATATCCGCGACGGACAGGCTGGACAGCATACCCAGGGCGAGCCGGGGACCTATTCCTGAAACCCCCATTAGCAACAGGAATAAACCCTTTTCCTGTTCCCCCAGAAAACCGTATAGTGAAAGGGCATCTTCGCGTACGTACGTGTGGATGTGAAGTGTGACTTCCTCGCCGATTTCGGGAAGTTTGTAATAGGTTGATAAGGGTGCCTGCACCTGATACCCCACACCGGATACATCGATAATAAGGTGATCAACGGCTTTACGCCTGAGCCTCCCTGTAAGTAAGGCAATCATCCTATCCTGCCTGCGTCCTGCGAACGGTCGAGCCTTTCGCCGTACCGATTCCTCTTCCCGGCTGGCGCAGTGACGATGGAGACTTGAGGATCTCCCGGAGCCGTGATGAATGTATATGACAGATCGCCGCGGCAAGGGCATCGGCAGCATCGGCGGGATGGGGAACTTTCTGGAGGTCCAGCAGGGTTTTAACCATTAATTGCACCTGTTTTTTTTCCGCCTTTCCATGCCCCACGACCGCCTGCTTCACTTCCAGCGGAGCATATTCAAATACAGGAAGCCCTGCGTTCATTGCTGCAAGAATTGCAACTCCCCTGGCATGGCCGAGCTTGAGCGCCGATTTGATGTTCTTCGACACAAAGAGGTCCTCGACCACGACGACATGGGGCCGGTACTTTTCAATAATCTTCTCGAGTTCCTCATAAATCTTTTTGAGCCGTTGAGGAAACGGCTGCTTGGCGGAGGGACTGATGCCGCCTGATACTACATGAAAAAGTTTGTGGTTTTCTTCGGCCACGATCCCATACCCGCTTGTCAGCGTTCCCGGGTCAATCCCCAGCACCCTCATAGATCCTCCCTCACCGAAACCAGATGCGCAATAGATTCATGATCTGCTGATTTTACGGATTATATTCATCTAGAACGTCAGAAGCCGAACCGTTACTCGCCATTCATGATTTCTTCGGGGATATCAAAGTTGGCATACACGTTCTGCACGTCATCGTTGTCTTCCAGCGTTTCCACGAGACGCAGCATCTGTTGCGCTTCCTTACCGTCAAGCTTCACATAGGTTTGCGGGATCATCGTGATTTCAGCGACATCGAGAGCCACTCCCGCGTCCTCGAGTGCCTTCTTTACCTTCTCGAAATCATTCACCGCTGTCGTGATCGCGAAATTATCGTCCTCGGTCTGCATATCCTCCGCGCCTGCGTCAAGCGCCAGTGACATGAGCTTGTCCTCTTCGGCCTTGGCGCTGCTCACTACAATATACCCTTTTTTATGAAACATCCAGGAAACGCAGCCTGCCTCCCCCATGTTGCCGCCGGCTTTGCTGAAAATATTGCGAATCTCCGATACGGTCCTGTTCCGGTTGTCGGTCATAACTTCGACAATTACCGCCACCCCGCTCGGCCCGTATCCCTCGTATATAATCTCCTCGTAGGATACGCCCGGCAGTTCGCCCGTGCCTTTCTGGATGGCGCGTTTGATATTTTCGGCAGGTAAACTAACGCTTTTTGCCTTGGCGATCGCTGTTCTGAGCCGGGGGTTCCCGCCGGGGTCGCCGCCACCCAGCTTTGCCGCAACCGTTATCTCTTTCGCAAGCTTGGTGAAGATCTTTCCGCGCTTTGCATCAGTAGCGGCTTTTTTATGCTTCGTTGTTGCCCACTTCGAATGACCTGACATTGAACCTCCTGAGATGAAGAACACGGTAGAGGGCCCAACCGGAGTCGTGGCAAGATTGTCGTTCTCTTTCCCCCCCGTTTACCGTCTACAGTTTCCTGTTTATTTAATCATCGCTCCGCTGGCTGAAGATCATGTTCAAGGTCTTCCTTCAGCTTCGTGAAAATCATCCTGCCCGCCGCTGTCTGCAAAACGCTCGTAACCGCAACGTCAATGTTTTTATTGATATACTTCCGTCCATTTTCCACGACAATCATCGTGCCGTCGTCCAGGTATGCCACCCCCTGGCCAGCTTCCTTGCCTTCCTTGAGTACGAAGACCCGCATGCTCTCGCCGGGAAGCGCTACCGGCTTAACCGCATTCGAGAGGTCGTTGATATTCAGCACCTTGACGCCCTGGAGCTCCGCCACTTTGTTCAAATTAAAATCGTTTGTGATTACTTTTGCCCCCAGTTTCTTGGCCAGGGCTATCAGCTTGCTGTCGACTTCACGGATTTTTGGAAAGTCTTCCTCGGTTATACGGACTTCCATATGGCTCATTTTCTGGATACGGTGCAGAATATCGAGGCCCCTCCTGCCCCGCGCCCGTTTCAGCGAATCCGAAGAGTCGGCGATATGTTGCAATTCGTGCAGAATAAACTGAGGAATGATGATCGTACCATCCAGGAATTCCGTCTCGCAGACGTCGGCGATCCTGCCGTCAATGATTACACTGGTATCCATTATTTTGATATTTTCTTCCACGCCGCTCTTGAACAACTTTTTAATGTTGGCAGGATTAAACCTCTCTCCCTCCCTGATACCAATCGTGATGCCGATATACCCGAAAAACCCGTTCATAAGCAACAGAATAAAATTGACGATGCTCCGTTCAAGCGGCACAAGCTTAAGGGGAGCAGCAATAAGATTTGCTGATGTCAGGCCGAGGATAAAACCGAGAATACCGCCAATGATAACCTTTAATGAGACCCGTCTGAACAAGAATTCGGTAAGGATAATCAACACTGCCACACTGAACCCCACGGCCATTCCCTCAAGCTTGCTGACTTGGTCGTAGAGCTGTGTAGATACGTAATATCCGAGCAGGGTGCCTAAAAAAATAAATAATACCCGTATAACGATTAATCCCATCATTCTCACCCCCTTTCCTGAAATCCCAAATTAAACTGATGTGAATAAGCTATGACTGTTGACGGGGCACAACCCATTCAAAAGATTGCCCCCTATTCCGGCTTGATGGTGACGAATAAATCCTGCCCTTTTCTGCGAACTAGAAGCAATATCCTGTCTTTCGCTTTAAACCTGGTTGCGACTTTATTATACTCCTCCAGTGTCGTTATTTTTTTCTGATTGAGCTGGAGGATGATATCGCCGGGTCGGATCCCCGCTTCGAAAACCCTGCTGGAGGCATCAACTTTCACCACGATGATGCCTTTTTCATGCACATCATAACCAAAATGGTTCGCAAGTTCCGGCGTAAGTTCGCGTACAACCAATCCACTCAGGGCACCGCTTTCCTCTTCTTGTGATTGCCCGGAGGGTTCCTCCCCGGTCGAGGCTTCGGCTATTTTCTTCGTCAGTTCGGCGATTTTCACCTCAACCACGACCTCTTTCTTCTGGCGCAGTAGCTTGATTTTCACCGTTGTACCGATGGGGGTCTGGGATACCATATTTCTGAGATGACCCGTATCCTCGACTACCTTGTCATCATAGTTAAGGATTACATCCCCCTGTTTGATGCCGGCTTTTTCCGCGGGGCTCCCCTTCATAACGCCGCTCACCAGGGCACCTTTGAGGTCCTTGACACCGAATTCCTCGGCAAGATCCGCATTAATGTCCTGGATACTGACGCCGAGCCATCCGCGAATGACTTTATTATACTTCACTAGGCTGTCCATCACCTGCCGGGCCATGCTGCTCGGTACGGCAAATCCGATGCCCTGATAACCGCCAGACCGCGACAGGATGGCGGTATTAATGCCGATCAATTCTCCACGTGCATTAATTAGCGCTCCGCCCGAGTTTCCGGGATTTATGGCTGCATCGGTTTGAATAAAATCTTCATAATCCGCGATACCCACATTCGCGCGTCCGACGGCGCTGATCACACCCATCGTTACGGTCTGGTTTAATCCAAATGGGTTCCCGATTGCAAAAACTACCTCTCCTACTTTGAGCTTGTTTGAATCCCCCCATGGCAACGCCGGTAATCCCTTGGCGTCTATCTTGATGACAGCGATGTCGGTTTTCGGGTCTGCGCCAATAACCTTTGCTTTATAGTCCCGCTTGTTTAAAAGCAAAACCTTGATTTCCTGGGCCTTCTCTATCACATGGTTATTCGTGACGATATAACCGTCATCGGATACAATGACCCCAGACCCCAAGCTCTGCTCCTTGTGTTCCTTCGGGACATTTGGTTGGGGGAACTGATCTCCGAAAAACCTTCTGAAAAAGGGATCTTCAAAGAGATCACCCGGTATTTCCTCTCCTGACTTGATCACCCGTGTTGTCGATATATTAACCACCGAAGGAGTGGCGACTGCGGCAACCTCGGACTGCGCATCGCTCAGCTGCGTGAGGATATCCACTGTTTTGGACGATATCTGACTTTTGGCTGGAAGCGGTGAAATGATATTGAGGTGCGATGACAATACAAGTCCGACAAACACGCCGAGCACGAGTAAAAATGCCGCAACGATAAAGTATCTTTTCTTATTGATCATGATGCTGAAAAACCTCCGGGATGAACGGGTCTGTTCGACCGTGCGGGATATAATACTGTGCCGGTATGCCTAAGTTTACTATTCTACCAGAAAGAAGTGATTGTTTTCAAGCCCTTTTTGTGATTGACAAAAACCATGTGCGCACTATAATAACAATCATCGACATTCTTAACGGAAAGCAGGGGAGATCATTCTTTGGCACCGCGCAAAATGCAGATACAGACTACGGGGAAACGCCTGGAAAAACTGGACAAGATGTATCTGTGGCATCCTTTCACCCAGATGCAGGACTGGGAAAAGGAACCACAGATAATCATCGAAAGCGGAAAAGGTAGTTCTCTCACCGACATACACGGCAGGGAATATCTTGATGGCGTATCGTCGCTCTGGGTAACAGTTCATGGTCACGGGAAAAAAGAAATCAACGCTGCCGTCACCTCGCAACTTAAGAGAATCGGCCATTCGACCCTGCTGGGGCTATCCAACGTTCCCGCAGTACGCCTTGCCGAAAAGTTAGTCCAGATAGCGCCGAAAGGCCTGTCACGAATCTTTTATTCCGACAGCGGATCGACGGCTGTGGAGATCGCACTCAAGATCGCCTTTCAATACTGGCAGCAAAAAGGTCCAGAATATCAACGAAAAACCGGTTTTCTTTCCCTAACCGAGGCTTACCACGGCGATACCATCGGATCCGTAAGCGTTGGAGGCATTGATCTCTTCCATAGAATATACAAACCGCTTCTGTTTCAGACACGCAAGATCGAATCACCTTATTGTTACCGGTGCAAATACGGATTGGCCTATCCCGGTTGCCTCAAAACCTGCCTTACCCATGCCGAGAGAACAATCCAGAAATATGCATCTGTAACCGCAGCGATCATCATTGAGCCTTTGGTGCAGGGTGCCGCGGGCATGCTCTTGCAGCCGCCCGGATATCTGAAGAAAATCCGGGAACTGTGCTCTACTTACGGAATTTTGATGATCGCGGATGAGGTCGCCACCGGTTTCGGGAGAACCGGGAAAATGTTTGCGTGCGAACATGAAGGGGTCGAACCGGATATCCTGTGCATTGCGAAAGGCCTCACAGGCGGATATCTCCCCCTTGCCGCGACGCTTACGACGAACGAAATCTACCAGGGTTTCCTGGGAGAATACGGCGAATTCAAGACCTTCTTTCACGGCCATACGTACACTGGGAATCCCCTGGCCTGCGCCGCCGCTCTTGCAAGCATCGACCTGTTTAAAAAGGAGAAGACGCTGACAAAGCTTCAGCCAAAGATCAAGTTGTTGTCGAAAGAGTTGGCGGCTTTCAAAAACTTCGCACACGTGGGCGAAGTGAGACAGCGCGGGTTCATGGTGGGGATTGAACTGGTAAAAGAGAAAACAACAGGAGAACCTTATCCGGTGGAAAACAAAATCGGCATCAAAGTTGCCCTAGAATGCCGGAACCAAGGCCTTATAATCCGGCCGCTCGGCAATGTAATCGTGCTGATGCCGCCGCTCTCCATCACTCCGAGAGATCTGAAGCAGATGGTGCACATTGTCGCCAGCGCCATTCAGTGTATTACAGGCATTACAGAAAAAAAGTGATTCTTGCCCAGCGTCATTCTTTCCCCCTTCGTGTCGGTCCCCCCGGACTCATGTTGAGACTGCTCTACCTGATCAACCAGTGCATCAATCGTTTTCACCGCTCACGCAGCTTTTCACCCTTTTTTCTCTGACTGCTGCTGAACCGCATCTATTGTATGCCCCTCTGTGGCAAAGACATGGGCCACATCGCCTGCGTGGGGATGAGCAAATGCCACACGTCAGTATGATGCGCGCTAATGGCGTCCAAGTGCTCTCGTTTGGACCGTGGACTCATACCGCCCCCTCCTTATATAAGGGAATTCTTCCGGTAAAATGATTTATGAGTCAACGATCTATTTCAAAATTCACTCGGGTAACATTTTTAAGAGTCAATTCGTATCGTATTTTTTCTTGACAAATCGGGAGCTTCTCTATATAATTCGTCACTTACAGCCCCTGGAGCAAAAGAAATGGCAATCAAAATCAATGATATAGCACCGGAGGGGCTAACACTGGAGCTAGAGCAGCAGCTCGATCTTTTCGATACGGGGACAAAATCTACTGCCTTCAAGGCTATTCTCAGCATCAAGCCGATGGAAGGCGGTATATTTCATATCTCAGGGCGGGTAAAGTCCGGACCCATGCTTGAATGCAGCCGATGCTTGGAGCGCTTCACTTTTGGCATTGATACGGAATTAAGCATCGATCTTGCCCCGATGAATTCCCTCGGCACTGATGGCGAACATGAACTTGTCGGCGGCGAACTGGACATGGAGTTTTACGAAGGCGATGAAATTGACCCCTTGGATGTCATTAAAGAGCAGTTGCTGATATCCATCCCTATGGTTCCGCTTCACAGTCCCGATTGCAAGGGTCTTTGCAGTGTCTGTGGGACGGACCTGAACAAAGCAGAGTGCGGTCATCAGCGAAATGCACCGGGAGACTTCGGTGCATTTTCAGCGTTAAAAGATTTACTGAAAAAATAAAAAGGAGCACTATACAACCATGGCAAACCCAAAACACAGACATTCTAAATCACGCAGGGACAAGAGGCGTACCCATAAACACCTCAAGGCGCCGAGCCTGACGGTCTGTCCGCAGTGCCAGGAAGTCAAAAAGCCTCACCATGTCTGCATGTCATGCGGCACTTACAATGGCCGCGAGATCGTAACAGTTCAGCAGATATAACGGCACTTGCTTGAAGGCAAAGGGATGATACTATCGTTTCGGTATATTCCTTTGCCTTTTATATTGTAGGAAGTTTACATGAAAATTGCCGTTGACGCGATGGGGGGGGACAATGCACCACAGGCCGTTGTCGCGGGTTCGGTGCAGGCTGCTCAGCAGTTTGGCATCGGCATCATCCTTGTTGGCATCGAACAGCTTATCCGGCAAGAACTCGATAAGCACCCGTCCGCTAAAGCACTCCCTCTTGAAATTCGAAATGCGACGGAAGTGGTGGACATGCATGACTCTCCTGCCACGGTCTTTCGCAGAAAGAAAGACTCATCCATCCGTGTAGCCAATGAACTGGTAAAAAAGGGAGAGGCGTCAGCCGTCATCAGCGCAGGTCATACCGGTGCGGCCATGTCGACATCGCTCTTTGTGCTTGGCAGGATTGAAGGCGTGGAGCGTCCTGCCATAGCCACCTTCATGCCTACGATCATGGGAGCGTCCATCCTCCTTGATATGGGCGCGAATGTTGATTGCAAGCCGAATCACCTTTTGCAGTTCGCGGTCATGGGTGATGTCTATGCCAGGTACTTGCTGAAGAATCCGAATCCCCGCGTCGGTCTTCTGTCTATCGGCGAAGAGGAAACGAAGGGAAACGAATTAACCAAAGAGGCATTCAAGCTCCTGACCGAAACTTCGTTGAATTTCATAGGAAATGTTGAAGGACGCGATGTTATGTCCGGCAAGGCGGACGTCATCGTCTGTGATGGTTTCATCGGAAATGTCGTGCTGAAGGTCTCCGAGGCAGTTGCTGAAGCAATTGGAACGTTCCTCCGCAAGGACATCGAAGAGAGCTTAATCAGCAAGCTCGGCTATCTGCTGATGAGGCCAGCCTTCAACTCACTAAAGCGCCGCGTCGATTATGCGGAATATGGCGGAGCGCCCCTCGTCGGTATAAACGGCATCAGCATCATCAGTCACGGCCGCTCGTCCGACCGGGCCATTAAAAACGCCATCCGTGTCGCTGCCGAACTCGCGACGAGCGACGTCAATAAACGCATTCGCGCCGATATCGGAAAGAATATGGAGCTTACCAAAATCAAATGATCCACGCACGGATAACAGGAACTGGGTCCTATGCGCCAAAAAAAGTCATTTCCAATCACGACCTGGAAAAGCTCGTAAATACTAGCGACCAGTGGATCACCGAGCGCACCGGTATTAAAGAGCGCAGAATTGCCGAAAAAGGGCAGACGACCTCGGACTTGGCCTACGAGGCCGGGAAAAAGGCGCTCAATGCTGCGGGCCTTAGGCCGGACGAACTGGACCTTGTCCTCGTGGCCACGATGACACCCGACATGATCCTGCCAAGTTTGAGCTGCGTGCTCCAGGAAAAGCTCGGTGCGAAAAATGCGGCCGCATTTGACATTTACGCTGCCTGTTCCGGGTTCATCTACGGGATGTCCGTTGCAAGCGCATTCATCGGGTCCGGCATGTATAAAAACATCCTTCTCGTCGGGGCCGAAGTTCTTTCGCGGTTCACGGACTGGGAGGACCGTACAACGTGCATTCTTTTTGGAGACGGCGCGGGAGCGGTCGTGATACAGCGGCATGCCGGCAAACGGGGGATACTCTCAACTCACCTTCATTCCGATGGTTCTCTCGGAGAGTTGATTCATGTTCTCGCCGGCGGCGCCCAGCATCCGGCGTCTCACGATACTATCCGCAGACGGATGCACTTCATAAAAATGAAAGGCAACGAAACCTTCAAAGCGGCGGTGCGAGCGCTCGAGGGTGTTGTGCAGGAAGCTCTGGAGCACAACAAGGTTAAGCCGGAAGAGATCGACTATCTCGTCCCACACCAGGCAAATCTAAGAATCATCCAGGCCATGGCGCAGCGTCTCAATATGCCCATGGAAAAAGTCGTGCTCACGCTTCCCAAATACGGAAACACGTCCGCGGCGTCGATTCCGATGGCTCTCGATGAAGCGGTCCGCGACGGTAGAATAAAAGAAAACCATCTGCTCCTGTTCGAGGCCTTCGGCGGGGGTCTCACTTGGGCATCCGCCCTGGTGCGATGGTGACAAGATCCTTATCGTTAATTTTTATAGCTATCGGAGGGCTCCATGGACTATTTGCTGACTGAAGAACAGATCATGATACGCGACCTCGCCCGGCAAATCGCCGTTGAGAAGGTCGTTCCCGTACGCGCCGAGCTCGACGAACTCAACAAATTCCCTTCAGACATCATGAAAGCTCTGGCGCAGGCCGACCTTTTCGGTCTCTACATCCCGGAAGAGTACGGAGGACTAGGTAAAAAATCCCTTGAGCTCTGCATCGCTGTTGAGGAGCTTTCCAAGGCATGCGTCGGTGTATCGACGAGCTACGCAGCGAACGCGCTAGGCACCTACCCCATTCTTCTCTACGGAACAGACGCGCATAAGAAGACGTATCTTCCTGACATCGCAACCGGTAAGCGTCTGGTGGCCTTCGGCCTCACCGAAGCGAATGCCGGTAGCGACGCCGGCGGCGTTCAAACCACTGCGAAGCTCGAAGGAAATGAGTATGTGCTGAACGGCACCAAACAGTGGATCACGAACGGTGGCGAGGCTGAAATATATACCATCATTGCCATCACCGATAGGTCGAAGGGCGCCCGGGGAGCATCGGCCTTCATCGTCGAAAAAGGCACTCCTGGGTTCACCTTCGGGAAAAAAGAGAACAAAATGGGCATCCGGGCGTCGTCTACTACCGAGCTCATTTTCAGCAATTGCCGCATCCCCAGGGGAAATCTCATCGCAAAGGAAGGCATGGGTTTCATTATCGCCATGAAGACCCTTGATAGCTCCCGGACAGGTGTGGGCGCCCAGGGAGTCGGTGTAGCGCAGGGGGCCATCGACGAAGCGATCAAATTCGCAAAGCAGCGGGTCCAGTTCGGTCAACCTATTACGTCCTTTCAGGCCGTGCAGCACATGTTGGCAGATATGCAGACCATGACCGAGGCGGCCCGCTCGCTCGTCTATTCGGTGGCGCGGTTCGTTGACAGCGGCGCCAAGGACGTCGCCCGTGCTTCGGCTATGGCTAAACTCTTCGCAACGGATACTGCGATGAAAGTGACCACCGACGCGGTCCAAGTCATGGGCGGTTCAGGCTACATGAAGGAATACCCAGTGGAAAAAATGATGCGAGACGCAAAAATTTTGCAGATATACGAAGGCACCAACCAGATTCAGCGGAACGTCATCGCGCTTGATATGATTAAGGAAGTGACAAGACAGAAATAACGCTGTCATGAGTCTCAAGCGTCTATAGAGTCTGAAACGCAATAAAACGAGCAATGCAATAGACTCATCAGGCTCATCATCTCTATGTCGGAGAAATCGCATGCATATCATCGTACTTGTCAAGCAGGTCCCGGATACCTCCGAGGTCAAGATCAACCGTGAAACCAATACGCTCATACGTGACGGCGTGCCAAGCATCATCAATCCCTATGATATGTATGCAATCGAAGAAGCTCTCCGGCTCCGCGAAAAACACGGAGGGAAAGTAACCGCGTTGACCATGGGCCCCCCTCAGGCCGCAGAGGCGCTCAAGGAAGCTGTTGCTCTAGGTGTAGACGACGTGGTTCTTCTGTCTGACCGATCCTTTGCAGGAGCCGATACGTGGGCTACGTCCTATGCCCTTTCCCAGGGAATCAGGAAATTGGGCGCTTTCGACCTCATCATCGCAGGCAAGCAGGCCATCGACGGCGATACAGCGCAAGTAGGTCCCGAGACCGCCGACATGCTCGGCATCCCTTTTGTCGCCTATATAAAGAAAATCGAACAAATCGAGGGAAAAAAGATGGTGGCCGAACGGCTCATGGACGAAGGCCATGATGTTGTTGAGACGTCGTTGCCGGCGCTTATTACGGTCGTGAAGGAGATCAACCAGCCCAGAGTTCCCTCGCTCAAGGGCAAGATGAAGGCAAAAAGCCTCAAAGTGACGACCTGGAGCGCGAAAGACATAAACGCGGATGAGAACAAATGCGGGTTAAAAGGGTCGCCGACGAAGGTTGTCAGGATATTCCCTCCTACTCCCCGCGGACAGAGAGAGATACTGACCGGAAACATGGAAAATCAGATAATGACTGTTGTCCGGAAGTTGAAAGAGCAGTCTCTGATTTAGCCGGAAACACGGTATCGAGGACAGGTAAGTCTAAAACCCAGGATTGCCAAACACTTCACGCTGTCTTCAGTTATCTGAAAGTTGCATTCTGAATTCAAGGAGTTTCCTGTGAGCGTTCGTGTTATATCCGATTCCTGCACCGCCTGCGAAATGTGCGTAACCGCTTGCCCCTTCGGCGCGATCGAGATGCGCGACGGCAAGGCCTTCATTACCGAGGCATGCACCATGTGCGGCGCCTGCATTGAAGTCTGCGAATTCAAGGCCATTGAGAGAATCGATGAGGAGGCCGCGCCGACTATCGACCTTTCGGCATACAAGGGGGTATGGGTTTTTGCCGAACAGCATAAGGGAGGCATCGCAAGCGTCACGCTGGAACTCCTCGGTGAAGGCAGGAAGCTTGCCGACAAAAAGAAAACCAAGCTGTCCGCCGTCTTTATCGGCCATGGCATCAGGGACAAAGTTAAGGACCTCATAGCGCACGGAGCCGACATCGTCTATGTTGCTAACGACGCTGTTCTGAAGGATTTCAATGACGACGCCTATGCAGCAATTCTGACGTTGCTCGCGAAGCAACACAAGCCCGAGATCATCCTCGCCGGCGCGACAGCTATTGGCCGGTCATTCTTCCCGAAAGTTGCTTCGGCGCTGGGTACAGGTCTAACCGCTGATTGCACCATGCTCGACATCGACGCGGAAACCGGCAACCTGCATCAGACTCGCCCTGCCTTCGGCGGCAATATCATGGCCACCATCGTCACTCCGAATCATCGCCCCCAAATGGCAACAGTCAGGCATAAAGTAATGAAGCCTGCACCTCGCGATGATTCCCGGATAGGCGACATTATTGATATCAAGTACACACAGTCAGGCGACCTACGTACCAGGGTCATCAAGACGGTGGAGGCCCTGGGAGAAACAGTGAATATCTGCGAGGCGGACATCATCGTGGCCGGAGGCCGCGGCCTCGGCAGTGCCGCTAATTTCCGGCTGATTGAAGCGCTGGCAAAAGTGCTCGGAGGCGCCGTTGCTGCCACGAGGGGAGCGGTTGATGAAGGCTGGATCCCCTATCCTCACCAGGTTGGTCAGACCGGAAAAACCGTCTGTCCCAAGCTCTATATTGCCTGCGGCATCTCTGGCGCAATCCAGCACGTCGCTGGCATGCAGTCATCGGAAGTCATCGTGGCAATTAACAGGGATCCCGATGCGCCAATCTTCAACGTAGCTACCTACGGCATTGTCGGCGATGTGCATGAGGTTGTTCCGATCATGATAAAGAAAATCCGAGAAATGAGAGGATGAAGCTTTTTTAGCCGCGGATAGCAGATAATCGCAGAGAGGGCCGATTGAAACGAAGGTAATCTGCGCGCAGCGACAATATTTGCGGCTAAACTATCGCAGGGCTATTTCATGAAAATCGCGTTTATGTTCCCAGGCCAGGGATCGCAGTATGCTGGCATGGCCAAGGAATTCATCGAAAATTACCAGGAGTCGAAAGAGGTCTTCGATGTTGCCAGCACCGTGCTCGGTTATGATCTTGCGCAACTGTGCATGGCCGGACCTCTTGAGAAGTTGAACATGACGGAGAACACGCAGCCGGCTATTCTCGCGTCTAGCATTGCAATCCTGAGGCCCCTAGAACGCAGAGGTTTGACCGCTGAAGCGGCCGCAGGCCACAGCCTCGGTGAATTTTCAGCAATAACCGCTGCTGGCGGATTTAAGCTCAAAGACGTAGTAGCGCTGGTAAGAATGCGTGGCAGGTACATGCAGGAAGCCGTGCCCGCGGGGACAGGACTTATGGCCGCGATTCTGGGCATGGAGCGGAGCGACGTAGAAAAAACTTGCCTTGAAGCGGCTAAAAATGGTATAGTTGCCCCTGCAAATTACAACTCTCCTGGCCAAATCGTCATTGCCGGTGAGAAACAGGCCGTGGAAAAAGCCATGGAACTCGCCAAAGCAGCAGGGGCAAAAAAAGTGGTCCCCCTGATGGTAAGCGTTCCGTCGCATTGCGCAATGATGAAAAAAGCCGGTGATCGACTGGAAAAAGAACTCGATAAAATCGTTCTTAGCGACCTCAGCATTCCGATTGTGAACAACGCTGACGCGAAGTTCCTGGAGAAAGCCTCCGATCTCAGGCCATCGCTCATAAAGCAGATCAGTTCACCGCTCTACTGGGAAGACTCCATCAGGAACATGATTGCCCGGGGATTCGATACCTTCATCGAAATTGGCCCCGGCAAGGTGCTCTCCTCCCTGGTGAAGAGAATCGCAAAAGATGCAAAAGTGCTGAACGTGGAAGATGGAAAGAGCATGAATGACACGCTTGGCGCTCTGGGGATATAAGAATAAGGTCAGGGTTCAAGTAGCACGGCAGAGGCTGTGATCCGGATCATACCGCTTGGATTTAAGGAGCAACGATGAGTCTTAACGGGAAAGTAGCTCTTGTCACAGGCGCAGCGCAGGGTATCGGCCGGGACATCGCACTCGCACTGGCAACCGACGGTGCCGATGTCGCGATCTGCGATGTTAACCTTGAGGCGGCACTGAAGACCGCCACGGACATTGAGGCCAAAGGGGTAAAATCCCTTGCTCTTAAGGCCAATGTCGCAGCTTCCGCGGATGTGACAGCCATGCTGGAACAGGTCGTTGAAAAACTCGGCAGGGTGGACATCCTGGTGAATAACGCCGGAATCACCCGCGACGGTCTCATCCTTCGTATGAAGGACGAGGACTGGGATCTGGTGCTCAGCATCAATTTGAAAGGCGCATTTCTGTGCGCGAAGGCCGCTCTGAAACACATGACGAAACAGAGATCAGGGACCATCATCAACATAGCATCCATTGTAGGTGCTATGGGGAATGCGGGCCAGGCGAATTACGTGGCATCCAAGGCTGGCCTCATTGGCCTCACCAAGACTATTGCCCGGGAATATGCGAACCGCAACATCACGGCGAATGCCGTTGCACCGGGATTTATTGAAACCGCCATGACACAGGCACTTTCCGAGAACGTCCGTCAGGAACTCGCTAAGCAGATTCCCATGGGGAAACTCGGTTCACCGCAAGATGTCGCGAACGCGGTTCGTTTTCTGGCTTCGCCGGAGGCGTCCTACATCACCGGTCAGGTTGTCCACGTGAACGGCGGCATGTACATGTAAAAATCCACCCAGGATTGAAATAGTAACGAATCAAATACATTAGATTCATAGATAGACACATTACCGGAGGAGGATGACAATGGCAGATATCGACGCAAAAGTAAAAAAAATCATTTCTGAGCAGCTCGGCGTACCCGAAGGGGATGTGAAGCCCGAGGCCTCATTCGTGAACGATCTCGGCGCCGATTCACTGGATACTGTGGAACTGGTAATGGCGCTCGAAGAGGAATTCGGTATCGAAATCCCCGATGAAGACGCCGAAAAGATCGCAACTGTGCAGAACGCCGTGGATTACATTAAGGCAAAGCAAAAATAACAGCATTCGCCATACAGATTACCGCTTAATGATGTCGTAAGAAATTCCAAAAGCCAGAAGGCCCCTCCCGCAAATGCGAGACCGGGTTTTTTGGCTTTTCGGATTTTTATCCAGGAGGATCCATCTTTGAAGAGAAGAGTAGTCGTCACTGGTATCGGCATGGTCACGCCGGTCGGGCTTGACACGGAAGCAAGCTGGACGGGCCTGATCAATGGGAAGTCGGGCATCGGTCGCATAACGCAGTTCGATGACAAAAGCATTCCGACACAGATTGCCGGCGAACTCCATGGTTTTGAGCCAGAGAAGTATATCGAGCTGAAAGAGATCAAGAAAATGGACCGCTTTATCCATTTGGCTATCGCAGCAAGCCAGATGGCCATGGATACATCGGGTCTTAAGATCACACCAGAGAACGCCGAACGCGTCGGCGTCATGGTCAGCGCCGGCATGGGAGGACTTCCCGCCATCGAGAAGTACCACAAAGTCTACCTCGAACGCGGTTTCCGAAAAATCACTCCGTTCTTCATCCCCATGCTCATCATAAACGAAGCAGCCGGGGTTCTTTCCATCCGGTACGGCGCCAAGGGTCCCAATATCTGCGTGGTAACAGCATGCGCCACGGGTACGCATTCCATTGGCGAGGCTTTCAGAACCATTGAGCGCGGTGATGCTGACGCGATAATCGCAGGCGGCACAGAATCGTGCATCTGTCCGCTCGGTGTCGGCGGATTTAACGCCATGAAGGCACTCTCCACGCGGAACGACGAGCCACAGCGGGCAAGTCGGCCATTCGACACGGAGCGCGACGGCTTCATCATGGGTGAAGGCTCGGGTGTCGTCGTTCTTGAAGGCCTCGAGTTTGCCGAAAAGCGTGGAGCGCGCATCTATGCAGAGGTGATCGGCTATGGCGCCTCTGGCGACGCGTATCACATAACAGCACCAGCGCCGAACGGCGAAGGGGCTGCCCGGTGCATGAAGATGGCCGTCAAGGACGCAGGAATATCTCCTCTGGAGATGGGTTATATCAACGCTCACGGCACATCGACCAAATACGGTGACGAGCTTGAGTCGATCGCCATTAAAACCGTATTCGGAGACCATGCCTACAAAATACCGGTGAGCTCTACGAAATCCATGACAGGTCATCTGCTCGGTGCTGCAGGCGGCGTGGAAGCGGTCGTCTCCATTCTAGCACTGGACCGAGGAATTCTACCGCCGACCATCAATCTCGACAACCCCGACCCGGAGTGCGACCTGGACTACATTCCACATACGGCACGTGAAGTTCAGGTGGATGTGGCCATGTCCAACTCCTTCGGCTTCGGCGGAACGAACGCCTGCCTGATCTTCAGACGATTCCAGAAATAAAATGCCCCTCCTTTCAGACATTCAGCAACGCATCGGCCATCAGTTCGGGAATCGGGAGCTGCTCGAACGGGCGCTAACGCACAAATCCTATGCGAATGAAAACCGTTTGTCCGGCCACAATGAGCGGCTCGAGTTCCTGGGCGATGCCGTTCTGAGCCTGGTCATCAGCGAATACTTGATGAATGCGTGCCCGGCATCAAACGAGGGTGACCTCTCCCGGTTACGCGCTGCGGTGGTGAGTGAACCCGCCCTTGCTTCTATTGCCCGGGAAATCGGCCTTGGCAATTATCTGCTGCTCGGAAGAGGCGAAGAGCAGACGGGGGGAAGAGACAAGGACTCGCTACTTGCAAACTGCCTCGAAGCGGTGATAGCCTCCATTTATCTTGACGCCGGTAATACCGTTGTTGAGGAGTTCGTCATTCGTTTTTTCAAGGAACTGATAAAAACAACCTGCGCATCACGGAGCACGCTCGACTATAAAACTGAGTTACAGGAATTGTGCCAGGAACGATTGAAACAGCTCCCTGAATATCGAATCTCGTCCGAAACCGGCCCAGATCATCTGAAACAATTCACCGTTGATCTCGTCATCAAAGGTGAGGTCTACGGACGGGGTATCGGTAAAAGCAAAAAAGAAGCGGAGCAGAGGGCCGCGAAGGAAGCACTAGCCAAATTGAGCAAAAGCTATGGACACTAGACAGGGTAAAACTTATTCAACCACTTACCTACTCCCTGCCGTCTACCGTCAACAGACGCTATGATTATCCCCTTCTTCATTCCACACTCAGGCTGTCCGCACCAATGCGTGTTTTGCAATCAAAAACACATCATCGGCCAAAGCAAACCTGAGGATGCCTCGACCATCTCCGATAAAATCCGTCGATACCGAAGCACTCATACCTCAGGCAATTCCGTTGAGGTTGCTTTTTACGGTGGGAGTTTTACCGCCCTGCTACTGAAAACACAAAAGCGTTACCTGGAAGCGGTTCAGCCCTTTTTGAACGCGAATCAGGTTCGTACGATCCGGTTATCAACCAGACCGGATTGCATCAACGGGGAAATCCTCACGTTCCTCAAGTCATATCACGTTCAGACAATCGAACTCGGTGTCCAGTCCCTGAATGACGACGTGCTCGTACTCTCGGGCCGCGGCCACACGGCTGCAGACACCGTAAAATCCTTTACACTTCTCAAACAGCAAGGTTTTTCAGTCGGCCTTCAGTTGATGCCAGGCCTGCCGGGAGACTCGGAAGTCATTTTCCGGGATACGGTCAGCAAGATCCTTGAACTCAAGCCGGATAGCGTCCGGATTTATCCCGTTCTTGTTATCAAAGATACTCCTCTCGAAGAACTTTACAAGAGCGGGCGCTTCAAACCGCTTACCCTCGAAGCGGCTGTTACCATGTGTCAAGAAGCTGTTGTACGGTTTGAGCAGCATGGAATTGAGGTAATCCGCATGGGTCTCCAGTCGACCAGGGAGCTAGAAAAGCCGGGCACCATACTTGCTGGGCCTTATCACCCGGCATTCAGACAACTTGTGGAATCCTCGATTTTTAAGGAGAAAATGCGAGGGGCATTGAGGAACGCGGGGGGCACGGTAAAAACTGCTGTTTTTTGTGTGAATCCCCGAGACAGATCAGCGGTTATCGGGCAGAAACGTGGAAATATGATAACGATCAAAAATGAATTCACACTGGATCAAATTGCCGTACGAGAGGATCAAAACGTCAGACGGCACACCCTGGTTTTTTCAACTACCTAGGTTTAGAGACGTTCCGGAGAAAGATCAGCGAAATAGCAACACGGCGTGCATATTGTCCATGTTAAATTCCTTCAACGACAATCCGGTTTTTGACTAGCGATACCTCACACACTTCACCGCGGATCTTTTTTTCCTCACCAAAAAGATTTCGAAGCGTTACCTCGCCATGCTCGACGCGGACCTGATTGACGGACTCCAGCAGCAACTCTTCTCTGTCATTTTTTCTGACATAGGCTTTTAGATCGCACACGGGTTATTTAAACTCCTTTCCCGGCAAAATCAAATTAAAAAACCCGCCATTTTAAGATTTGGCGGGGTATTTTCGAATAATCTTATTCATATCCCCTGGAGTCTCCGGCGACCTAGTTGAACCAGGCCTTTGAACCATGCCCCGGCATTCAGCAAGATAGGACAGAGTACCGCAGACAGGCTTTTCTTTTGAACCTGCCGAAGAACGCTTTTTTTTCAATTTCGTCCCTTCCCGCTTCATAATTAAACCTCACCGAAGACTTTTCCCTCTTCATCTATATCATAAGCCTTTCCTGAAATCAAGAAAAATTAAAATATTTCCTCCAGCTCTGCATTATGAATCAAAGGTGTTTCTTCCCGTGAGACAAATCATACATTTGCCATAAACAATTTCGTCAATCACCGCCAATTAAGGCTGGTGTTCAAGACTGACAGACGGATTCGAACGTAGAGTTGATCGCATCCAGAAGCGGAGGTACGTCCAGACAACGGAACATCCTAGCCCGATGCGCATGATGACGGCGGACCAGACGGCATTTAAGGTTGGTGCTCTCCCGCCCGCATACTAGAAATCCGTCATGCCGCGCAATAACGAGTCCGGCCGTTATTTAGTATTTCGTCTTAACGGAAACATTCAAAATAAAATCAGGAACGCTGCTCGAGTTCAGGTCCTCGGTAAGCGAAAACCCACAAAAGTCGTCAACCCGTGGTATCTGCCTTCCATTACCAGGGTCATTCCGGTGTTGTCAGCCTGGGAAATGCGGATATGCGGGTAGGGGCGAGCAGGGCCCGATACCGCGCCGCAGCAGTAAAAATTGTCCAGTTTGATTGTCTGTTATACCTTCAGATCGCCGGAGAACACTACCCTCATATTGGCATCTAGCTTTGAAGCAGAGGCGGAACTTTTGTCCTCTCAAATGACGAGGCAAAAAAAGCCCTTGGCATCATGCGTGCAATCACGACTTTCAGAATGCCCAGCTTTCTTTTCATGTACAGCACCGTAGCATACGGAGAAAGCAAAATAACGCTATAATTAACTATAGCATTTATTGACCCCGTCGAATGCATTCTAAAACGGTTCCCGTAAAGGAGGGCAGCGATAATGTCATACTACATGATCCTAAGTAATCTTACTGACGAAGGCAGGCGGACTATCAAGCAGAAACCGGAACGAAGCCTGGAAGTGAACCGGGAAATCGAAACCATGGGTGTAAAAATACTCAAACAATATGCGCTTATGGGTTCCTACGATTTCGTGAACATCGTCGAAGCGCCGGATAATGAAACAGTCATGAAAATGTCCGTCGAAATAGGCTCTCGAGGTTCGGTGCATCTCATGTCACTCCCTGCAATACCCATTGAGGAGTTTATCAAAAAGATTCGATAGGGAGAGACGCATTTGCATTATCGGAAATCACGATGGCTGATTCCCAAGAGGAGAGAGAAGCACCATGCTCCGCAGGAGTTTATGTATTCCAAGGTTATACGGCTGATGCAGGGAATTCAGTTCAGAAGTACGTAATCCGCATCATGGACGGTCACGGTATCCTTCTCGATCTGGCCCGGCACAAGCGGCAGCGCGGTTTTGACGGTATATTTTGATTCCCGGGCAAGTTGTTCGGGAATTCCCCGCTTCCATGCATGCCCAACACCGGCAAGAACCACTACGGTTTGGGAGGGATGCTTTTTCCGATAATCGATGAGGTTCGCCGCCATACTTTTGTCCCAGACCATCTGTGCTTCGCAGAAATTCAGGAACTGTTTGTCCGTTTTCTGGGAATGACCGACATAGGCCTTTCTGATAAAATTCATATAGGTCGGGTCCACATCGCAGCTGATGCCTGGTGGAAGCATCTGTCGCTCTTTTTCAGTGAGCGACGCGAACCCCTTTTTCGCCACGTTCGCGGCTATCTCATCGGGAATATTCAACCCGACCATGGGGATCCGGTGCTCCCGGGCGTAGGTAAAGATTTCCCGATATATCGGCCAGGCCATGCGCCAGTTGTTGTAATACAGAGGCAGAAAATCGTCAAGCGGCAATGATCCTCGAACCCAGTCATCCAGGGCCCTCTGGCTGTCGGCCCTGAACATCTCAAGCCCGATCGCCAGCGGCACATCCGCTTCATGGAGCGCCTTGATAATTTCCAGCTCCAGGCGGTGATCATCAGGATCATCATGTACTTCACCGACGACGATAAAGTCGGCTTTTCTCACATCGCTGATCATCCGCTTGAATGATATAATTTTTCCGTTGCTGACCTGATACACCTCCTGGGACCCTACCATTGCCGTTGTCAGAGCAATCACAAGGAAAAGCAACAGAAAAAACAATCCGATGAGCACCTTGATTTTCATAATATAATTTTTGCTCCTTCCTAAGCACTTGTCAAGGCGTAGAGCATACAAAATTAAACAAGGCAGCGGTTACAACCTCATGGACAATGAAGAGTCAAATAAGGTAAAATTAGAGTGTGATTTTGAGGAGATATTATATGAGTTGTTTTGCAAAAGGAGTCTCGGCTTCTTTCCTTGCGCTGCTGTATGCCTTGCTTTTGCCGAAGAAATGGTCTTTGCACCGATATATCTGACCGAAGGGAATGTGCAGGTCCTGATCCCGGACACCGTAGACTGGACACCCGCCTCGATCAACCTGCCAATAGCGGTTCACAATTTTAGATTGTATTTGACCCCGGCTTGAGTCTCGTAGAAAATTTTACTCCAGATAACAGGAGGTTTGCATGAAGATCGGTTTCATAGGATTGGGGATCATGGGAAGCCGCATGGCGACGAATCTCCAGAAAAAAGGCCACGAACTGGTCGTGTACAACAGAACAAAACAAAAAGCGGATCCGCTCGTTGCGCAAGGGGCGGTATGGGCGACGACGCCGGCTGATGTGGCTTGTCAGGTAAAGACGATCATCACGATGCTTTCAAAATCCGATGCTGTCGCTGAGACGGCGCTGCTCGGGCGGAGCGGATTTCTTAATGCGCTTCTCGGTAATTCGCTCTGGATCGATTGTAGCACCGTTAATCCGTCATTCTCGCGCCTTATGGCATCAGAGGCCCATCAGCGTAAGATACGCTTTATCGATGCGCCAGTCGCCGGTTCAAAAGGCCCTGCCGAGCAGGGTCAGCTGTTGTTCTTCGCGGGGGGTGAAAAATCGGATATTGAGGAAGCACGACCACTCTTTGAAGCCATGGGCAGGGCGGTCTTTCCCATGGGGGAAAATGGGATGGGGACCTCCATGAAAATGGTAAACAATATCATGTTGGCCCAGACAATGGCTGCGTTTTCGGAAGCAATAGTACTCGGCGAAGCACTGGGGATAGCCAGGGACCAGCTTTTCAATACTCTGCTCAACTCTCCTGTGGCCGCACCGTATCTGACGATGAAGCGTTTAAAGATCGAAGAGGGCAAGTTCGATACGGAGTTTCCGCTTAAGTGGATGCACAAGGATTTACAGCTTGCGTCAGACACCGCTTACGAAGCGGGTGTTGCATTGCCGATGTCGAATTTGGCAAAGGAGATTTACGGTCTGGCAATTAAAAACGGATGGGGAGAACTGGATTTTTCGGCGGTATACAAGCTTCTGTCAAAATGATAAAGTGATGTTGCTCTGCATTCTGGACTGAAAATTCCGAGTTGTTACTTAACCTCTCACTTCAGGGTGGGGTATTACCTTTTCCTGGTTAGCGATGGTTTCGAGCCAGAGCTGCCGTTCTTTTGGAGACAAAGTTCGGGCCGTCGTTTTCACGATTTTTTTACATCAACTGGGAAATCGCTTACAAAAAACGGATGACGCGCGCTTGGTCAACTCCTGAGATCCTCAGCAACCAGATGGATTATTTCCATCAACGTAGTCCGTTCGGGTGAACAAACTTACGTGGTAGCATTCAGCTTGCTGAGACTGCATGAAGTTATTTCTTGTCTGGTTATTTCTTGTCTGGTTTTTTCAAGGCTACTTTCTGGCGAGGGGTAAGGATTTCCTGCACTTCCAGAAAATCCTCAACGCCTAAAGCGGCAAATAAATTTTTAATATCGTTTCCCGGAGTTTGAACAACGATATTTTTATTATCCGGCATGGGGGATCTCAACACCAGCTTTCCGTATTTGTCAAAGCTGTCATCCGTAATGGCTTCGGCCAGCTTTATAATACCTGACACGGTAAGAGAATCTTCATCAAATTCTAACGACGACATATCAAGGGCCTGTTTCAAGGAAGGATCGAGGCCTAGCCGGTCAATGATGCGGGCCGTTAAATGGCTCTGGTTTTTTTGAATAAAGTCATCATCAATATCCATGCCCAATTCGCGAGTCTTCATGAATATATTTTTCCCGAGTTGAGAAAGCAAACCTCCTGTTTCTACTTTTCGGACGATTTCGTCCTTCATGTTCATCTCTTCTGCGATAATTCTACCGAGAACGCCGATGCTTGCGCTTTTAGCCGCCCGTTGTCTGGCTGCCAGTCCCTTCTCAAGGAAGAATAGCGATACGGAAAAAAGGAGAAGCTTTACCCGTTCCGCGCCCATGAGTATAACGGCACTGAAAAAGTCCGGGACCTCTCCGTGGCTCATGCGGTTGAAATAAATGGAGTGGGCGATCTCTAGTAATGTCGCGGCAACTTCTGGATTGTTGACAGAGATTTTCGTCCCCAGTTCCTGAAGATTTCGTTTGCTCACATTGACATCATCCAGTATGTTCAACTCGGAAAAATCAATCCCCAGGTTCATGCGGGAGAATATCGCGTTTTCAATATTTTCGAGGTATTCTGAATCCTTGTCGGGGATGGAATCCGTCATAATCCTCCTTTATCGGCATTTTCCGCTTTTTTCCTCATACCTGCGCAGAGTAATCGGTCATCTTGATGGGCCCCATGTAATGCCGTGTTTGGCTCTTTTTCGCTGGTCTAGCCACGGAGACATACGGCATAGGTTGCTCTTCCCGGCTGCGGTATCAGCACGAACTTCAAGGAGGTTTGTATATGAACAAAAAGAAAAGGATGAAACGGAAAGAGAAATTCCGCCAGGAAAATAAATATTGACAGGGCGGGAAGACACGCCTTTCAGAGAAACAGCCCTTCGGCGATTTCCGAGTTCACCTGGTGAATCCACTGGATAATGCGGTACTTTGCTTCTTCCTGCATGTCTTCAAAACAAAGGCCGATGTAATAATCTGCGTCCTGTCTCCTGGCGTGATAGACGGAGGCTCGGACGGTGATATTGTCCAGCGCAAGCAGGTTGAAGCTTATTTTCAATTTCGAGCCAATCCCGACTGGAGCGCCTACTTCCAAGAGGCATCCCGAGGGGCTGATATTCTTTATGATGGCGGTGTACGATTCTTCAGAAAATCCTTCGAGGGAATAGGTCGCCGACGCGTCCGTTGACTTCCGCATGTATTGTCTTGACCCGCCTTTGACGGATATGACTTCAGCGATACCGATGGGCTGGTCCTTCCCCTTCACCATAACAGGATGCATGTCCTGCAAAACGGCTTGGTCGCCGACGGCATCAGCAATAGCTTTGCTGACAAGCACCGTTCCTGGCTGCGCTATTCCGCACATCCGCGCCGCTACATTGATGTTGTCACCAATGACGGTATAGTCCATGTGGTCTTCCGAACCCATATTGCCCATGACAACTTCTCCGCTGTTCAGACCGATCCCGATGGATATCGTTTTTTCTTCTCCTGCCGTCCTAGCCGCATTCAATGCCCTGCAATAACTCTGGATCTCCACCGCGGCCCGGACTGCGTTGATTTCCATCCCCCGTCCCTCGAATATGGCCATGACCTCATCACCCACGAACTTGTCGATGGTGCCTCCGAACTGATGAATGACTTTGGCCTGCAGGTTCAGGTAAACATTCATAAGCCTCACTACTTCCTCCGGGCTCATTTTTTCTGAAAGAGAGGTGAACCCGCGGGCGTCGGAAAAAAGGGCGGTTACGTACTTCCGTTCTCCCCCAAGTTTAAGCTGCGTGACGTCTCGGTGTTCCTTGATGCTCTGGACCGTCGGTTGGGACAGGTATTTTTCCATGAGAAGCTTCTCACGAAGACTGAGGATCATATTGTTGAAGGCATTTGTAAGTTTCCCAATCTCATCTCCTGAGTGGACAGTGACCAGCCTGCGCAGGTCTCCCCGGGCAACGACCTGGATACCTTCAGCCAGCGAATCAAGCGGTTTTGTAATCATGCGGGCAAGGGCAAAAGAGACAAGCAGTCCGCCCATGATGAAACCGAGAGCGACCCAGAGATAAATGGTCTTTTGCTTGCTGATCGATTCATTCAGTTTTTTTTGGGAAAGTCCGACCCGCGCAAAGCCTATTTTCAGATCCTTGGATGTCAGGACAATGGGGATGGTGGCGTCCAGGACGGCATCATTGTTGGAAACCGTCTCCTGAAACAGAAGGGTATCAGATTTAAACGCGGCCCTGTCCGAAGGGTTGAGGAGAACTGATCCTTTCCTGGTAAAGAAATCGCTGTGCGCGAAAACTCTTCCCTCGTCATCCAGGATCATGGCATAAACGACACCACCCCTCTTCATGATATCCGTAATCGCAGAAAAGGCCGGCAATTCCTGCTTCGTCAGCAAGCCTTCCTTTCCGACACTCGCGAGCTGCTGCACAAGAATTGCAGCCCGATTTCTCATTTCCGTTCGAAGAAGTGCGTTTTGACGGGTAAAAGTAACCACGCCGAGAGAAACGACGGCCAGGATCAGGATGATGATGAGCGTTCCCGCGATCTTGTAGCGGACGCTAAGTGAAGAGAGAAAATGAGTTGGCCAGGTAAAGACGGAGCGCCGGGGTTTATCTAACTTTGGCGTGGAAGGCGGTGGGACGAGACTCTTCTGCTCCGGGTCCGGCGCAGGTTTCTGTTCCTCCGCTATTGTTTCAATTTCAAGATTGTCTGTTATTTCCTTTGACGTATCTACAGGATCGTCGCTCATTTTGATTCGATTTCCTTCAGTGTTTTAAGTATTTGGTCGATTTTTCTGATATTTTCTTCCGCTTTCAAACCCAGGGCAGTATTCGAACCGAGTTCCACAACCTGTTGAAACGCGTTCCTCGCTTCGTCGTAATTTTCCTGGGAGTAAAGCTGAAGCCCCTTATCATAAAATTGCTGCTGGGCTTTGGTATCAACGGCCGGACGGGCAACAGGCTTTGGTGGATGGGTAGCCGGAGGGGCCGCTTTCGGCGCTGATGCACAACCGGTTGCCAGCAGAAACGCCATACCATATATCAACATCCAGCGAAACATTGCTGTTCTCTTCATCTTCACATCCCCGCTTGGCGTCGTCGCATTATGATTTTAAGCAGAATTAGATTACTTATGAAAAAGAATATCACAGGGTATTCCTTGTTGTCAATGTGATTACGTCCCTGATCCGAACAAGCGTGAACTCATTGCACATTTGTTTTGGTATCGGAAATGGTCGTATCCGCCGGACTCTCGTAATGCAACACGACAGCGACAGGTGTCCCTCGCTCATTGAAGTCCTGACGCCTCCGTACGGTTCTTGGCTCATACGAAGATCCTTTTTCTCATGAGCTTGAACGGGAAAGGGGCAAGGACCACAACAGTCACAATGAGCCAGATAATGCTCCCGAGAGCGCTCGCGACCGAGCCTGAGGTCAATGCCCGGCAAACAATAACCAGGTGATATAGAGGCGTGAAAAATGCGATATCAGCAACCAGCCGCGGCATGCTATCAAGGGGGAAAAAAATGCCGGAAAAAAGAAAAAGCGGAGTCATGAAAAGTGTATAAAAATAACTGAACGAATCAATACCCGGGACAATTGCGCAGAAAATGATGGATAGCTCAGCAAAAATCAACCCTCCCAGAAAGATACAGGGGATAACGAGTATAATGAGCGGAGATTCAACAAGCCCAAACAGGGTTATGACGATCGCAATGGTGATGCCGAAGATCACGCTTTTGGTCGCACCCCAGATAAGCTCTCCCGCTATGAGATCATTCAGGTTCACGGGAGTGGCGAGAATGGCATCGAAGGTTTTCTGGAAAGTCATCCTGATATAGGTGCCGTAGGTGCACTCGTAAACTGCGGCGAAGACAGAGGAGGAGGCCACAATCCCGGGCGCGATATATTTGATGTAGGGTTGTCCGTGAATATCTTTCACGAAGGAACCAAGTCCCAGCCCCATGGCAACGAGATAGAGTGCCGGTTCAGCGAAGTTCAGCGCGAAACTCGTCTTGTACAATTTTGTATATACGAGCCAGTGACGCTGCCAGACCCTGAATGCGCGCTTAATCCGCAAGGCTCCTCCCCGTCAGCTTGAGATAGACGTCTTCGAGGTTGCCGCCGTGCAGCTTCATTAGATGAGAAGGCGAATCGATGGTCACGATCTTTCCCGAGTCCATGATCGCTACGCGGTCGCAAAGCTTTTCCGCTTCTTCCATATAGTGAGTCGTCAACAGGAGCGTCGTGTCCTTTTTTTTCAGGTGATTAAGCTTGTCCCAGACAGCGCGCCTGCTGTGCGGATCGAGTCCGGTCGTGGGCTCGTCAAGGATCAGTATTTCCGGATCGTTTATGAGCGAGCGCGCGAGCAGAAGTCGGTGTTTCATGCCCCCGGACAGCTGGTCTATCTGCGCCCCGGCCTTGTCCTGGAGCTCCACGAATTCGAGCAGAACGCGGGCGAGCCGGAGAGAATCCTTCTTTCTGATATCGAAGTACCGTCCATAAACAATAAGGTTTTCGATAACCGACAAATCGGGGTCAAGGTTGTTGTCCTGGGGCATGACCCCGATCCTGGATTTGATTTCACTCGGGTGTCCGGCCGTTTCCAAGCCGAATACCGACACAGAGCCCGCTGTCGGCGACATAAAGCAAGAGATCATGCGTAGGACCGTGGTCTTCCCCGCTCCGTTCGGACCGAGGAAGCCGAAGCATTCGCCGCGGTTTATCGCAAAATCAACGCCGTCCACAGCCCGGAGCCCGTTATAATCCTTGACGAGTTTTCTGGCAACTACGATATCCACGGCCGGTTCTCGATCTTTTCCGCTGAGAGCCGGGCTCAAAACCCATCTTTCCGCGTTCTCCACCCTTACGCTCCGTGATTCATGCAGTATTAAAGGTCCGTGGTCACGTGGTTTTGTCCAGCTTGTTTGCTCACGTACATAAGCTGGTCCGCTCTTTTTATGACCGATGCCATGCTGTCTTCGTGGCGTGCAAGCGTTGCGCCGAGAGAAACGGTAACCTGGACCGGTTGAACGCCCGGCAAGCTTGACTGCTCGATGCACGCGACACCGATTAGCCGTGGCGAGCAACACGTTTCCTTCGACTTTCGAGATGACTGCAACATACGCCTCGCCGTCCCAGCTGCTTACGATATCGAAAGTCCTCACACTGTTCTGGGGCGTTTTGGCTACCATCTGCAGCATCTCATCGCCCGTTCATGGCCATAGCGGTCATTGATGTTCTTGAATTTGTCGATATCAATAAAGTAAAAGCGCCGAATTGCAACTTATAGCGCTGCACTTCCTCGAGACGAGCGTTTAGCATAATTCCCGCATAACGCCTGGTCGCAAGGCTGGTCAGCGTATCGATATATGTCAGGCGCTCGAGTGCAACCACGGCGACGCATTGTTGGTAAAGACTTCAAATGCCGCTCACAATCTCTCCCTGCTCACCATGTATCGATGCCATCCGCATGGCGATAGGCACCCGATGTACTGATTTGTGGTGGACAAAGGCATCCCTGCTCTTCCCGATTCCCCCGTTCGCTTCATTCGACAATGAACAGATGCCAGTAGACAGGCAGTTTCCATCCTTGTCAAGGTGCAGAAACATACTGTCCGAACACTGCTTCCCTGCAATCTACCCGGAGATGCGCTCAGCTTCCCTGTTCCAGAATGTTATCTTTTCGTTCTGGTCCACCATATAAACGCCATCATAGAGGCTGTCAGGAAGCGTTATTTAAAAAGCCTCGTGCCTCATAAGGAGGCCCCTTTCTCAACTCATTTTCCTTCTCGAATCAATCATTCTTTTTTATCCCTATGGACTCGAGGGCGTGAAGGATATTCTCAATCTTCTGGCGGATGCGCAGATTCCTGTCATGATGGTGTTCTGACTCCTGCGCTTCGCGGCGCGCCGCAAGAAGCTCCTGCTCCATATTGCCGATGCGGTCAGTAAGGTTCTTATTCTCGGCTATAAGTGCGCGAACCCGCTTTTCTATCACCCGGAATTTTTCATCGAGCTCTTTCAATACAACATTCCTCAACTTCGCTGAAGGATGCTTCAGGAAACCGGACCATATCAAGAATAAGGCCCCCCACGACAATTTTTTCCTCATCGTGCGGTGACATCTGGCTTTTAATTGCTACTCAACGATCCGAAAAGTGCGGACCCTGCGGGCTTTCCATAAATTCTCCGGTACTCGCCGTAGTTACGGAGCACCTTCTTCACATATCCTCGCGTTTCGGCATAAGGGATATCCTCGACAAACGCATCACCGTCGCGGTTGGATCCGAATTTTTCAAGCCACGCTAGTACGGCATCAGGTCCGGCGTTGTATGCCGCCGCTGCCAGAAGAGGATCTCCCTTGAATTGTTTCATCAGATAACCGATATACCATGTCCCAACGTTGATCCCTGTATCGGCGTCGAAAAGCTTGTTTCGATCGAATCCGGCGAGTTTGATCCGCTTTGCTACCCACTCCCCCGTAGTCGGCATCACCTGCATCAGCCCCCTCGCTCCCGTGGGCGACAAAGCTCCGGAAGAGAACTGGCTCTCTTCCCGGACGATGGCAGCAATATAGTATGGGTCCTGACCGTACTTCCGGGCGTAGGAAAGAATGCTTTCCCAGTAACCTTGGGGATAGGCGAGCAGCCACAAATCTTCAGGGGTCCCCTCCCTCGGCCGCTCCAAGTACCGCTCGTAGTTTCTGAGCACGAGTTGGAGGGAATGATGGTAATCGCCCAGATCGAAGAAGGCCTTGCTTAAAACGATGGACATACCCTGTTTGCGGGGCACGGCGTCCTGGAGCGCCCACAACTCCTGGTCAGCCTCTTTTTTCATATCCAGAAACATCAGTTCCTGTGCTTTCCCGTAGGACGGCTCTCCAGAGAGGACCTGTCGCGTTTCACTGGTCCATTCCGGCGGTCCCTCATCGATATCGAGGGAATTCACCGGATCATCCCTGGAGAACGGCCCCGCGCAGACATCATCAATGTTTATACTGATGGTGCTTGCAGTCTTGAGGTCCGCGATCGCCGCTTCCAGCCGTCCTTTTTGTTCAGCGGCGCGGTATCCGTAATACGTGTAAGGACCTTTTCTCAACACCTCTTCGAAGTAAGCGGCCGCACGCGAAGAGTCGCCCATTTTTTCGGCCGCCCTGCCCTGCCAGTAGCGTGACTGGTTCACCAGAAACGAACGGGGATAACGGTTAATCAGTTCCTGTAGCGTCTGTTCAGACGCCCAGTAATCACCAGCCGTATACAGGGACCAGGCTCTCCACCATATTGCGCTGTCGGCGAACCTGCTGTCGGGATATTCCCGGCTCAACCGTTCATAAAACAGGAGGGCTTTTTTTATGTCTCCTGCTTCACGGTAAATGTTTGCCGTAAAAAAGAGGGCATCATGGGCCCAATCGCTTTGCGGAAAACGGTCGAGCAGTTTTTGAAAAGCCCTGATCCCCCGTTCCCAGTCGCCGAGTTTGCTGTAACACCTCCCCAACCAGTACAGCGCCTCCGGCACCCTCGGGTCCTCGGGATAATCATGCACCATCTTTTCAAGGATGACCGCGGAATCTGCCCGCCGGTTCATATTGAATAGGGCGACACCGTCACGAAGGAGAACGTCTGACCGGTATGAAGGAGCCACGTCTTTCGAGAGAATCCTCATAAAGGCGTCTACAGCCTTCTCGTACTGGCCCATACGGGCAAGTGTCTTTCCGCGTTCGTAGAGATCATCAGAGGTATATTCAGGGATTTCCACTCCCCATGTTCTCATCTCCGCGAGGGCCTTTTCCGCTTCCAGGTCAGCGTCTGTGCCGGGGGTCTTAATCCAGACATCCTGGTAGGCGCGTGCCGCCTGCTCAAGTTGTACCTCGGCGGTAAGCGCCCTCCCTAGACCCAGACCCGCATCAGGTGCCAACTCGGAATGGGGGTAGGCTTCGAGAAACTTCGTGAAAGCATCGCCGGCTTGGGGATAGACATACATCCCGAGAAGGGCCAGCCCGCGTTGGTATTCCGACCGCATTCCGAGAGAGCTCTCCGGGTAATTCTCCATCAGAGCTTCGTACAGGGCAGCAGCCTTGCTGTACCGGCCTTTTGAAAAGGAATATTCAGCCAGAAGATAGACGGCATAGTCTGCCATCTCAGGATACTCGGTCCGTATGCGAAGCATGGCAGATTCCGCCTCGCTCGGCCGGTCAAGTAGGATAAATGCGCGTTCAGATAGAAAAAGCGACCGCCTGTACCAAGTCGTATTCGGGTATTGCTCGGCAATCTGCCTGCTCAGAAGAAGCACGGTACCCCAATTTCCCGCTCTTCCCGCCTCTAGAACCTTTTTCAGCGCCTGCTCGGGCTCGGTTAGGGAGATACGGCTGATCGACGGGGGCGCGGGCAGCAGCGTTGCCGTAGCAACGCTGACCAAGGGAGCCGGCTTTTTCGCTGCACAGGCAGCCATCGCCAACAGGAGCAGAAACAGAACAATCTTTTGAAACAAAGTCATATGCATTCCAACAGGGGGAGGTAATCCCATTGCGCGGTAATATCGATTCAACACCACAAATATAATATAGTGAGTGACTAGTCCTGTCAATAGCCGTTCTTGAATAATATATCAATGACATGCAGCCGGATAGACGCAGGCAAGGACATATGCGTGACTTGTGCGGAGAGCCCCGGATCGATCCGAAACAGCGGGCCTCGACAACGACGTAGGAAAGAAGAGAAAAGATATATTACTGAACGTCCAAAAACCTGGGAATCTGGTTTCTGGCTGTATCAAGCCGTAGGATGAAGCGTTCTTCGAGGGAAAGCGTCAAATCGCTATGACCGACAGCGGGCGGCGTATCGGGACTGTAAACGAGCATGTGAAAGACCACCGACGTGACCGGCTTATCGGGAAGCGGCTTCTGCTCCAGGTCGGACACGAACTCTATCCATCGGTCGGCCATCTGGATCAGTACGGCAGTGTCCTGATCGCACAGGTACTTTGCAACTGTTTTAGCGGGTGAGGATGATAGGCCCGAGCAGATGTTCAGATCCGGCAGCACAAGGTGCGACTCCCCTTGGTCGAAAACCCTGCCGAGCGGATACAGTCGGCAGGCGAGCGGCCGTCCCCGGTAGATACGGCACCCTTTTCCGGTCCAAAAATGACAATGAGGGTCGCGCGGCAGCATGACGAGGGGGAAGCTATTGGCTCTGTCCGTATCTACAATATCCAGGAGGTCTTCATAGCTCAGATTGCTTTCCCGGCAGATCAAGGCGATTTCGTAAGGATTGAGCACGATGGGAGCGCTTTTTGTGCAACAGTTGGAGCTGCATCCATTCACGCCGCAGGAGAGTTGGATGAAATCGGCCTCGGACAGAATTCTAGCTTCAGTACCGGCAATGCAAACGGTCTTGATAGTATTCCCACACATGGTTTCCTTTTTTTTCTTTTGGGATTAACTTGCGAGTATATTAACACATCACAGATTCAGCCGCAAGAGAAGAGGTATGAAAAACGGGCAAAATCGTCCGCTTGAGCTTAATAAGTTCCGGATTTAGGCTGCGGTGAAGTCCAATGGCTAGCCGATAATCTGTTGCGCAAAGTGAATCTCTGATCAACCTTAATGATCATATATTGAATCCCGTAGACGTTATTCGCTACGGAGAATGAGAAGCCGCTTTTCTTATCTACGAGGTAGTCTATATGTTGACATATCAGTTGGAATGGTCAATATAAATCTGAGTTGGCCGGGTAGCACGGTTCGAAACCCTTCAAATTTCTGACTACTATGATCCAAAATCAAGTCGGGGCTTCACGCGATGGCGGAATTTGTGCGATGAGGGATATGTTTGTTTTTGGTCAAGACTCTTACCGTTGCGCTGGATCTGCATCGTGAATAGACCTGACTCAGAAACCGATGGGTGAGGGATGTCAGGTTTCTCTACACTCTACCAACACTACCAACTGTTTCTCGTAAATCACACAAGCATTTTGCATGTCTCATAAAAAAGGGAGAAGCATTACGCTCCTCCCTTTAAAAAAGGTAATAAATTGTCATCTGCTGCAGGCTAAAATACACGCCGCTTTACTTCCCGATCAGTTTCCCGCCCGCTTTTACATGCCACACCACAAGAACGGGGCTTGCGACGAACACTGACGAGTAGGTTCCCACGATTACTCCCATAAGGAGCGCGATGGAAAAATCATGAAGCACATCGCCGCCGAACAACACGAGCGGGACGAGTACCAGCACCACCGTAAGCGATGTAATGATGGTCCGGGACAGCACCTCGTTGATGCTGTTGTTCACCAGCTGCGGTAGCGCATCACGCCGGTTCTTTTTGAGGTTCTCCCGGATCCGGTCAAAAACCACTACAGTGTCGGTCAGCGAGTAACCGGCAAGTGTCAGAAGCGCCGTTATGATAAGCAGGTTAATCTCCTTGTTCAGAATGTAGAAGATACCAAGCACCGCGAGCACGTCATGCACCGTCGCGATGGCAGCCGCCACGCCAAACTTGAACTGGAAGCGGAGGGCAATGTAGATGATGATAGCCGCGATTGATATCGTGACCGCCCAGAGCGCCTGACGCTGAAGCGCTTGTCCGATCACCGGCCCAATCTCCTGGATGCTGATGACTTCGAAGGGATTCCCTGGGAACTCCTGTTTGAATACGTTCTGCACCTTGTCAGAAGTGCCTTCAGACTCTCGCAGTCTTATAAGGATTTTGTTCCCCCCTTCTCCGACTTCCTGAATGGTCGAACTCTGGAAGCCGTTTTTTTCGAGCGCGGCCCGCGCTTTGTCGATAGGCACGGCATCTTTAAAACCGAGCTGGACCGTTGTGCCGCCGATAAAATCGATGCCCAGGTTCGCCTTGCCGCGTCCTATCTGCACCAAGCCTACGATGCCAAGGATAACGAGAAGGGCGGAGAATGAAAAAGATACATTCTTCCACCCCATGAAGTCGATGTTGGTTTTATGCAGAATTTGAAGCATTTCTTCCTCCCTGCCCCGCTCCCCGGGGGTCTAAATACTGAGTTTCTCCAACTTCCACTTGGAATTAATGATGTCGAATATCACCTTCGTGCCCACTAGGGCGGAATAGAGATTGATGATGATGCCGAGGCTGAGCGAAACGGCGAAACCTTTAATGGGGCCCGTGCCAAACATGAAGAGCACGGCGGCCGTAATAAGCGTTGTCACATGCGAGTCGAGGATTGTCAAAAAAGCCTTATCGTATCCCGCGTCGACCGCCGGACGAGGCTGCTTGCCCGCCCTGATTTCCTCACGAATGCGCTCGAACATCAGGACGTTTGAATCGACGCCCATCCCTATGGTTAGGATGATGCCTGCTATACCTGGCAGGGTAAGCGTGGCATTCAGGAGCGCCATGGCTCCGAGGAGCAGCACGAGGTTCAGCACGATGGCATAATCAGCGATGACTCCAGCCAAACGGTAGTAGATAACCATGAACACGATAACCACCAAACCACCGATCAGAGCAGAGCGGACACCCATGTTGATGGAATCCTGGCCCAGCGAGGGACCGACCGTCACGTTCTGGATGATCTTCACAGGTGCCGGAAGCGATTCACGCAGGACAATCGCGAGCTTTGCGGCCTCGTCATTGGTAAAGTTCCCGGTGATCTCCGCATTGCCGCCGCTGATGCGGTCCTGGATGCGCGGCGCCGACTGTACCACGCCGTCGAGCACGATCGCAAGCTGCTTTCCGACATTCTCGCCGGTGATGCGGTCGAAAATTTTGGCGCCCTCACCGTCGAATGATATTGATACGGCAGGCTTGTTATACTGGTCGATACCCACCTTGGCCTCCTTCAGGCGGTCGCCGGTCAGAAGCGTTTTGCTGTAGACCAGGATCGGCTGCTTAGCAATCTTGCCGTCCTCGCCTTCCCTTTCCTCATAAAGGATCTCCATGCCCTCCGGCACCTTACCGGCGAGCGCTTTCTGGAGTTCTCCGGGATCGGAGTTAACCAGTTTAAACTCAAGTCTGCCCGCCGTCTTGATAAAGGCGATTGCCTCCTGAGGATTTTTTACACCCGGGAGTTGAAGAGCGATCTGATCGTTTTCCTGCTTGTAAATCTGTGGCTCGGCCACGCCGTACTTGTCCACTCTCCGGCGGGTCCGCTCAAGTGCCTGCTGCACAGCCGACTCTTTCAGCCGCTTCACTTCAGCCGGCTTCAAACTATAAATCAGCTCCCCCTTGGTCTGAGATTTTATATCAAGGATGGCGTAGCTGTCCTTAATGAGCTTCTCTACAGGATCGAGTAGAGACTCGTCGAATTTGGCGCTGATATCCAGGCCCGTCCTGTTAAACGTCACCGCGAGCTTCTGAGTTGCGGCCGTTGTCTGCAAATCAGCCACGATGTTGTCCACCGAGGATTCCACGGCCTTGTCCGTCTCAACCTGCATTACAAGGTGGCTGCCGCCCCTGAGGTCGAGTCCGAGCGATATTTTAGGAACGCTCCGGTGCCATACCTCGGGCAGACTGTCCCTCAGCGGCGTAGATGGAAGGAATAAAAACAACGCGATCAGCACCGAAAAGGCGATGAGCGCCAGTCTCCATTGAATACTTTTCTTCATACACTTGCCTCCTGAAACGCAATATCAGAAAATGAACAGCGAATTCTTCCAACCTGGAAAAACGGAAACTCACCTCTTACTGTTCCGTTTATGCCGTGACACTTCTTGATTTCCCTGCTACTCTTTCGATGCTTCTTCTTCAGACAGCACCGTGCCAACGGTATTGCGGGCAATTTTCACCTTTACACCGTCAGCGATCTCCACCTTCAGGGTGTTCGTCCCGGTGCCCACAACCGTGCCGTAAATGCCGCCCGAGGTGATGATCTTGTCGCCCTTCTTGAGCTCCTCTACCATCTTTTTGTGATCCTTCATCTTCTTTTGCTGAGGCCGGATCAGGATGAAATAAAAGATGGCGAAAATGACCACCATCATGATGAGACTGGAAAAACCTCCTGATCCGCCCGGTGCGGCTCCACCGCCAGCCGGCGCTCCCATAGCATAAGCTGTTGCAATAAACATGGTATTCCCTCCTCATAGAAATGTCAAAAGTTCAAAATTCGAATTTTACATAATTACAAATGACTACGTCCAAGGGGGCACCCCTTGTTCGTTGAACGCTGATATTTAACTTCAGTTACTCTTGGGTGCTTCGCTTTCCCAGAAACTCTTTTTTAAATTCCCTGAATTTTCCCTGTCCGATGCTCGCCCTCACATTCCGCATCAGCTCCAGGTAAAAGAATAGGTTGTGAATCGTACCGAGTCTGAGTGCCAACACCTCGCCAGCATTGAATAAATGCCTCAAGTAGGCCCTTGAGTAATTCCTGCACGTGTGGCATCCACACTCGGGGTCAATCGGTTGTCTGTCCCGCTCGTATTGAGCGTTCCTGATCACAACCCTGCCGAAGGAGGTGAAAAACGTCCCGTTTCGTGCGTTCCTGGTCGGCATAACGCAGTCGAACATGTCGATGCCGCGGTCGACTCCCTCTACAAGGTCTTCCGGAGTGCCAACGCCCATGAGGTACCGCAGTCCATTCCCAGGAAGCAACGGTACCGATGCCTCGATCATCTCATACATCATTGGTTTGGTTTCACCGACCGACAGTCCTCCAAGCGCATAGCCGTCGAATCCGATGTCGAGAAGGGCGTCAGCGCAGTGTTTCCGAAGCTCAGGGTACATTCCTCCCTGCACAATACCGAAAAGCGCCTGCCCCGTATCCTTTTTGGCATTCTTGCAGCGCTTTGCCCATCGCAGGGTTCGCTCTAGCGACTCCCGAGCGTAATCCCGTGTTGCAGGATAGGGAATGCACTCGTCGAAAGCCATGATGATGTCGGCACCAAGGGCTTCCTGAATCTCTACCGCATATTCAGGCGTGATAAAATGCTTCGCACCGCCGTCAATATGCGACTGGAACGTCACTCCCTCTTCCGTAATCTTTCGAAGCTCCGCAAGGCTAAATACCTGGAACCCTCCGCTGTCGGTTAGAACCGGCCTGTTCCAGCTCATGAATTGCTGGACCCCGCCGAAATCGTCTATCAGCTCATGTCCTGGCCGCAAAAAAAGGTGATAGGTATTCGCCAGAATGATCTCCGCCCCGATGCTCACCAAATCGTCGGGGGAGAGTGTTTTCACCGAAGCCTGCGTGCCTACAGGCATGAACACCGGCGTATTGACCTCGCCGTGGGGCGTCGTGAACTTCCCGAGGCGAGCAGGAGAAACAGGGTCTGTTTTTATCAAAGAAAATTTGAACACGATATACTCAGATAACAGAAGTTAGAGCACCGATGTCAGACATAACATTGAGTTTTTTCCAATCTGCCCTCTGCACGTCTGCTCTCTGATATCTGCGTCTCACATTCTCTCCGGCGCATTGACTCCCAAAATTTTTAGCGCGCTCTGGATGACCGATTTCACCTGCTTCATGAGGAACAGTTTTACTCCGCTTCTTGCTCTGTCATCGCTCATTATCCGGTATTTAAAATAGTAGTTATGCAGCAGCCCGGCGAGATCCTGTAGGTAGAAGGTCAGCCGGTGCGGCTCATAAGCCAGCGCTGCCTCCTCAACTACCTCGGGGTACTTCGCTAGTAGCTTGATGATATTATGCTCTTCCTCAAGGTCCAGCAGCGACAGGTCAACTGTTTCACTCCTCGGCACAGTGATGTTTCTCGCCTCGGCCTCGCGAAAGACGCTCGCCAACCGTGCATGGGCATACTGCACATAGTACACGGGGTTTTCCCGGGACTGTTCCTTGGCGATGTCGAGGTCGAAATCCAGATGGCTGTCGGAACGGCGCGTAAGGAAGATGTACCGGGCAGCGTCACAACCCACGTCCTGAACAACATCCCTGAGCGTCACAAAGGTCCCCGCCCGTTTGGACATGGGCACCGGCTGACCGTGCCGAAGAATCGTCACCAACTGCACCAGCAATACATGGAGTGAATTCCTGGGATGTCCGAATGCCTGAATCACAGCCTGAACGCGCGGGATATAGCCGTGATGGTCTGCCCCCCAGATGTTCACCAGGGTCTTGAACCCGCGAGCCAACTTATTTCGGTGGTAAGCTATGTCCGTAGCCAGATAGGTATAGCTTTTGTCATTCTTCACCACGACACGGTCTTTGTCGTCTCCGTATGCGGTGGACCGGAGCCAGAGCGCGGCGTCCTGCTCGTACAAGTTGCGGCTCTCCATCAGTTCGTCAAGGGAACGTTGCACCGATCCATCGGAAAGGAGCGATGCTTCGCTGAACCAGGTGTCAAATCTGACACCAAAGGCCTCAAGGTCCGTCCGGATGTCCGCAAGCATGGTCTCTTTACCGTAGTCCGCGAACGCGCTGAAACATTCCTCGAAAGAAATGTTCAGAAATTTATTACCATGAACCTTCTGAAAACCCAGGGCGATCTCTTCAATATAGGTACCATGGTACCCGTCCTCGGGGAATGGGAAATCGTTGCCGAGCGCCTGCTGATACCGGGCATAAACCGACAAGGCAAGCAGTCGAATCTGTCTTCCGGCGTCATTGATGTAAAATTCCCGGCTCACATCGTATCCAACGGCAGCAAGAAGGTTCGCCAAGGCATCTCCGAGCGCCGCTCCCCGTCCGTGGCCCACATGAAGCGGTCCGGTGGGGTTGGCGCTGACAAACTCGACGAGGACCTTCTCCCCTTTACCGATGTTCCCCAGACCGTAAGATACTCCGTCCGCATCTATGTCAAAGAGCGTCTTTTTCCACCGGTCCTGCTTCAGGAAAAAATTGATGAAGCCGGGACCTGCAATATCGGTCTTTTCGATGAGGCCTTCTTCATCCTGGATGTTTCTGATGATTATTTCGGCGATCTCCCGGGGCGGCTTGGCCTCCGTCTTGGCCAAGACCATGGCGACCGTAGTGGTCAAGTCCCCATGCGTTTTTTCCCTAGGGGTGTCGAGCGTGATTGTCGGCTGCTTTTCGAGTCTCAGTTCGCCTTTTTCCCTGGCACGGCTGAGGGCTTGGTCCAGGATTTCAGTCAGCGTTTGTTTCATTGATAATCAGCAATTCCTTCGCAGTTTACAGAATCGAAAGTATATCGTATCTTTGAAAAAAGTCAATAAAATAATCCCTTTACTTGACGTCAGGGGTGTGGTATTTTTAAGTTATTGACGGGGAGCCAGCATGTGGATCCAGATGAATGTAAATACCGTTCTTTTCGACAGCAAGAACAACAGCTACATTGTCGTGCTGAAGGATGAGACCGGGAAAAAGATTCTTCCCATCTGGATCGGAGCTGCGGAAGGCAATTCAATTGCCATGGCCATGAGCAATGTCAAACTCGAGCGGCCCCACACCCATGACCTGATCGTCAACATCTTCGACCGGCTTGAAGTCGAGATAGCCCGCGTAGTGATCAGCGATCTCATCGATAATACCTTCTACGCCTCACTCTATCTCCTCCACAACAACAAGGAATTTCACATAGATTCGCGGCCCAGCGATGCCATTGCCATCGCAATACGGATCGGAGCGCCGGTTTTCGTTGAGGAAGATGTGATCGCCAAGCAGGATTCAACCATGATCGACACGTGGATGAAAAACTTCGGCGAGAGCGGAAGCGGCGGCACAGAATATAATGCATGAGCCGGACACATCTGTTTAATCTTAGTCCCACGAGGGCGTAGGAGTTTTTTAAAACTGAACTTAACGCAGATTTCTCTTCGAGCCCGGAGTTTGAGTATGCCGCAGGGAGATCCCGCAGGTGCAAGTGAGAATTTTTTAATTCTTTAAATCCAAACTTGTACTACCCCCCCACCTCGGCGACAGATCGTTCTCGATTCCCATGCTGTCCAACACTCTCCCCACAACAAAGTCCACTAGGTCAGAAACCCTCTTGGGATGATGGTAGAAGGCAGGCATGGCGGGGATAATATGACAACCCAGTTCGGCCAGCGTCAGCATATTTCGGAGATGGATGGCCGACAGTGGCGTCTCACGCGGGACGATGATCAGTTTCCTTTTTTCCTTCAGAGTTACATCAGCGGCCCGCTCGATCAGGTTTGATGCAAAGCCGTTGGCCAGGGATGCCAGCGTTTTCATGGAGCAGGGAATCACGACCATGGCGTCAACCTTGACGGAACCGCTCGCGATCGGTGCGTACATATTGTCCTCGTCGAAATAAGCTATCTGCCCTTCCTTGGCTTCGAGATGTTTCTCGAGTGCAAACTGGATATCGGTTTCCGAACCCTTTAGCATCAGACCTGTTTCGTCATTCAGGATCGATAGTCCATCCCCCGAAATCGAGAGATAGATCGCATGTCCGCCTTTGCTCAGCACCTGAAGCAGCTGGAGAGCATAGGGCGCTCCGCTCGCGCCGCTGATCGCTACCGTATACGTTGCCATACTTTACCTCTTTCTTTTTTCTTAGCATTATTTCAGGATACTTCAGGTTTCTTTACCGCCAGCGTTGCCAGCAGAATACTCGCTGCAAGAGCGAAGCTAGCCCCCATGCCAAAAGCGAACGTTGCCCCGAGCTTCTGCCACACCACGCCAAAGAGAAGAGAAGCCGGGAATGCCCCGATGCCGACGGCCAGGTTATAGAGGCCGAATGACGATCCGCGCAGATGTGCGGGTGCAAAATCGGCTACCAGCGCTTTTTCAACGCCCTCAGTCAGGCCGAAGTATATCCCGTACACGGCGAAGAGAGCCCATGCGTGCCAGTAGTGGGTCGCAGCGCCGAATCCGGCGTACACGAGGGCGTACACGATCCATCCCGTGACGATCACTTTTTTCCTGCCGATTCGGTCCGAGAGTATTCCTCCCGGCACGGAAAAACCCATCTTGACGATGTGCAGCACAACCCAGATCGTCGGCAGGAGCGTAACCGTCACCCCAAGTTGCTGCGCCCGAAGAAGGAGAAACGCATCGGTTGAGTTTCCAAGCGCGAACAGGAAAATGATCCCTAGGTACTTGCGGAAGCCTGACGGCATCTGGGCCCAAGCCCCGCGAAAGTTGAACGTCGTTGACGCGGTACGGGGTGACTCCGGCTGCTTTTCCTTGAGCCCGAAAAATAGCATGAGCACGGCAAGCAGTCCGGGGATAAAAGAAAGTAGGAAGATCGTTTTAATATTGTCGTGGAACACCAGGAGCAGCGCTGTCGCGGCAAGGGGCCCGACAATGGCGCCGCTGTGGTCCATGGCCCGGTGAAAACCATAGGCCTTGCCCCGATACTCGACAGGAGTCGAATCAGCGATAATCGCATCGCGCGGGGACGTACGCAGCCCCTTGCCCACGCGGTCGAAAAAACGAAGCGTCAGCACATGCAGCCACGATGTGGAGAAAGCAATGAGCGGCCTGATAACATTCGAGATGGAATAACCGGCGACGATCCAGCCTTTCCGCTTCTTCACCCGGTCAGAGAGGTATCCTGAGTAGAGTTTAAGCAGTGAAGCGGTGGCTTCGGCAGTACCTTCTACCATACCGACGGCCTCCGGACCCGCGCCGAGCACGGCAGTGAGAAACGTCGGGAGGAGCGGATAGATCATTTCTGATGCGCCGTCGTTCAATAGACTGACAAATCCCAGAATTACAACGTTTCTGGTAAGGCCCCTGCGCCAAGCGGGCGCCGATGAATTCATTTCAGTCATAATGTTATCGACTTTACCTGATTTATATTGAATTTTCAAGCCGGATAATGAGTCCTTCCTGAATTTTTGCGTCGCCTTTGCAGGGCGGTAGAACGCCTTCAGAAACCGGCGGATGACAGCGTGCGCTGCTCCTCCGAATAAATAAATCTTGATTCCCTTCTCAACATAAGATAAGATTCCTGTCAGCACTTAAAATCGTCATCCTTTGAGGAGGGTTATCTGCTATGCCGGAACTCGTCATGGTCTCAAGTGTCGAAAAAATGGAAAATCTCAAGACGTACCTTGGGGAACTCTTTAAACAGCAGCGCTATTCCGAGATTACCCAGGCCATCGGCATGCACTCCATACTCATCGACCCCCAGCACACCATGAATGACCAGGCCGGCCTCTACCGCCAAGTCCTGAACATGCTTAAAAACCGCATAATTAATGCGAAGGGCAAAGGTTATGGTTCCTGGTATACCGGCTTCCCGAAGGTCCTGGACCAGATCATGACTGCAAACCAGATTGTTACCGATAAAACAGCGGCCGATGCTCTTGCCTCCCACCGTTCTGCATATGGCCCTTTCAAATCCGTTGACGATTTCTTTTTCTGGGCCCTCGATGACCGCCGTCTTCCCCTGGCGCAGATCGTGAAATACATCGAACAAACCGCGGCTATGATAGCCTGCTGAAGCGCACATACCCCCCCAGAAACTGAAAAAGGAGGCATTACTCAACCCTTGTTGAGCGAGGCCTCCTTCTTTTTTTGCGCTGGTTTTCCGCTTACGGGGAAATTTTCCGCATGACTTCTTCGACGGTTATACCGGACATGCATTGCATGTTGATATCACATTGCCGCTGATAACAGGGAGAACAGTCGATGCCAGTACGCACGACAGTGTGATAGGAGCCGTAAGGACCCGTCCTCCATGGGGCTGTGGGGCCGAAAAGCGCAACGACTCTGGCTCCGGCCGCCGCGGCTAGATGCATGGGACCGGTATCGGTGGTTATGAAATAATCGGAGAAGGAAGCAAGAGCGGCCAGTTCCTTGAGCGTGGTATCCCCTGCCCAGTTCGCGGCCTTCTCCACCATCATTGACAGGATTCTGTCATTCACGGCCCTGTCTTCACGGCTTCCCGTAAAGACGATTACGGCGTTTTTTTCCCGGATAAGGCGGTCCGCCAATTCCGCAAAATTCCTCTCCGGCCAGAGTTTTGTCGTCCAGCGCGCAACAGGGTTCACGACGATAAGCATGTGTCCCCGTTCACTGATTCCTTCCAGTCTCTGCTTGATGGCCTTGCGTTCTTGTTCAATCGGAAGCGTGCACCCTGGAGAAGGATCTTTTACGCCGATGTAGCGGGCTATATCGAGATACCGATCCAGCGCATGTTTCTCAACATCATAGGAAGGCAGTTTTTCGTTCAGAAAGAGGGAAGAGAGCTCCCGGGAGTGGTTAAAACCGATCTTGCGGCTGGCCCGTGCCAAGCCGATCACGATCCCGCTCTTGAAGAGCCCCTGGAAATCTATGGCAATATCATAACGAATGCCGCGAAGCTCCCGGACAAAGCGGATGACGTGGTCAAAGCCTTGTGCCGCGGTAAGCGGATTTTTGAGCATGTGAAGCCACTTTTTCCTTTGCGATATGAGCAAATGGCTGATAAGCGGATGCCCCTCGAGGATTCCCGAGGATGCCTCTTCGACAACCCAGGTTATTTCGCTGTCAGGATAGTTTTTTTTGAGGGCCTCAAGGGCGGGCAGCGTCTGCACCACATCGCCGATAGCGGACAGTTTTACAATCAGAATTTTCATGGCAGACATGTGCTGCATATCATAATCCATCCCTGCGGCACAGTCAACAGCGAAACAGCGGTAATCGCCGACCTCATACCGAGAATTGTCTGGATTTGCGTCATCTTCGCAGCCCTCATGGTGCCCTCTTCACGCGGTTCGCGATGAGTTGAACGGTGATGATTGTTTGACAATGTCGTAGAAGGGACAATGTGCCTATGTATATCATATGCTCCCGCTGATTTGAATGCGAATTGAATGGATCACCTGATTATGCAGTCCCTGCTTGATTACTCGACTCCCGGTAAAGAAAACAACGCCATTGTGCGGATATTGACAACCACGGGCGGTCTTGCCAGACTTGTAAAAAAAAGACCCCATCCCTGAAGGGAAGAGGTAAAAAATTAAAATGGAAGGCCTTTAAGACAACAGCGCAGGAAGAAATCTAGATTTTCCCTCCAGTAGCCTTGGTCAGGGCTCTACGGATCGCCTCGGGGCTTTTCATGATGTTCATGAAACTTTTGTCCCCCTCATGGAAAGGTCTGGGAAACTGACCGCAATGCGGAACCGGGCATAGAGCGCACAGACCTTGTTTCCAAAAACCAGGATATCATATGGCAGGTGCGCGGTGGATCGCAAGTCCTTGAAATCAATTTCGCTCATGAAAACTTGTCGTCCATATACTTGTCCGCGTCGGTAACGCATTTCATGGCAACGCCGAAAAGCGCTTCTTTCTTTTCCGGCACGTCGATCCGGCATACCTTGGTCACTCCTTCCGGGTCCGCAACAAGGCCCGCCTCGACAGCCGCAGCCGCTTCTTCATAACTAGCGTATTCTGCCAGAAGTCCGGGCTCATGGCGCTTCCTTTCCCAAAAAAGGGCTATAGGAACCCAAAGTCCCTTGACGCCATGTAGTATGTCCGTACGTCGTTAGAACCGGTAGCTGTACATGACCTGCGCGTTTGTCTGGAAATGACTCACTGTCACGGGGACGGGACCACCGGGTGTCAGCACGTGCGTCGTGGCGCTCACGGGCGGTGCATAGGTGAAAGAAGCATCAATGCTGGATGCCTTGGTAAACATATAGCCGGCACCGATCATATAGTTGTCTTTTTCGATCGCAGGGAACAAGGGATTCAAGTATTGATCCGGGATGGGGTTATTCGCAATGTTCACACCGGCACGCACGGTGAATTCATCGGTCACTTTATAACCGGCACCAAGCATGAAGACGTTCTGGTCTTTCCAATTTTGAAACAAAACTGCATCTATATTCTGACCGCCCAGACCAAATCCCGCAGCCAAGGGGTTAGCTTGGGTCGAATCTGCCGTGAAGGTCATCTTAAAGTTTTTCATCGTAGTTTTCCAGTTAATCCATTTATAATCGAAGACAATCATCAATTTCTCCGACGCCTGATAGGCGGCGCCGAGTCCGATAGTCTGCGGCCACTGGAAGTCAACAACCTTAATTTTGCCAGTGACCGGAATCGTGGCAGGTCCGCCACCGACACCGGG
>Ga0209415_10000965_pt1 | contig 54553 bp, 53 predicted proteins | sample PeaSoiSIISIP2007_FD_187696 | JGI IMG/M metagenome (GOLD analysis project Ga0209415, IMG submission 187696) | Peat soil microbial communities from Weissenstadt, Germany - SII-SIP-2007 (SPAdes) (version 2) | ecosystem: Environmental > Terrestrial > Soil > Wetlands > Peat | place: Germany... | reverse complement strand
CGACCCCCACTCCCGCCACCACTCAATCAAGCCCCGTTCACGTGCCCGCCAAATGTCAGGGCGCGTCGGTTGGCGCAGGGGGCCGAAGGCGCCGCAACAGCCAATCGGCCAGGTAGAGCGCTCCTGGTATAGCGGCGAGCCAGATGACCACGTACGTGTGGTAGCGAACCAGGGAGACGTGCAGAACCAGCGCCGCCAAAGAAATGAGTGCGCCCGTCAGTTCCCACTTCCAGGCCAGAATCATACCGGCCACGGCGATAAACAACAGGATGATGCCACCCCACTCCACAAAACGGGAGGGCGGGCCGGAGGTGGGACGCATGAATTCGCCGGCCACGAACAGCAGGAAAATACCGGCAAAAAAAAGCGCAGCCAGGCGGGCCAACCACCGGCATATGAGGGCCGCTAGCGGGGACATGCGCCTCCTGTTCAGATTATATGTAGCCAGGACTCGGCCTGCAACACGCAGGCAGCGGGCGTCAGCGAATCGGTGTCGAGCAGCAGGCCGGAGTTGGTGTAAGGATGCTCGCGCACCAGGCGCTCGACCAACTCCTCGGTCAAATCCAGCCGCACGGCGTCGGCGCCGCGTTGCCGGAAGCGCGCAACCGCCTCCGCGGGAGACACGCGGCACTCGATGACCTTCGCGGCGACGCCTGAGCCTGCCGCCACTTGCGCCAGCTCTTCGCGATCCTCCACGTGGCCGTAGGGCGCGTCCAGAATGACGCCATCGCCCGCTCCCAACAGCAACTCCGCCGCCCAGTGCATGGCGCGGTAAGCCACGCGGCGGTCGGCGCGGGTGTGCGCGGCATCGGGCAAAAGGCGCTGCCGCACGGTGTCCATCGCCAGGTGCGGCACATGCAAGCGCCGCGCCAGCTCCGCCGCCAGCGTGCTCTTTCCCGAGCAAGCCGGCCCGGCGATTACGATAAACCAGGGTGGTTCTTTCTGGGCCTGCAATTCGTGTCCATTCTACGTCAGAATGGCTGAAGGATGCGCTTACGAATCACCGCATTTTCGATCATCGTTCTGACCGTCCCGGCATCGGCCCAGCCGGCCTCGGAGAGGATCGGCATCGTTGATTTCTACGGCTACGGGTCGCTCGACCCGGCGCAATTGCGCGCCGCACTGCCCTTCAAAGAAGGCGATGCCTTCCCGTCAAAAGAAGCCAAACAGGCGGCCGAAGAGGCGCTGGTAAAGCTGACCGGGCGGACGGCCGCGAAGATCACCAAGGTCTGCTGCCTGGAGGGAGGGCGATCGACCGTGTTCGTCGGCCTCGCCGAGCCGGGCGCGCCACCGGTCCGGTACAACCCCGAGCCAGCGGGCGAGATCAAACTGGCTAGAGACGCCCGCCGCCTCTTTGCCCAATTGGAAAAAGACACCATCGCCGCCGTCAAGAAAGGCGATTCGCGGGAGGACGATAGCGAGGGCTACGCGCTGATGAAGAACCCGGAGGCGCGCGGCGACCAGCTCAAGCTTCGCGACTGGGTGCGCGCCAACACTGCGACCACGTACCGCGTGCTCGAAAACTCGCGCGATGCAAGTGAGCGTGCCGACGCAGCCGAGGCGCTGGGCTATGCGGAGCAATCGCCCGAACAGATCGCGGCGCTGGTGCGGGCTTCTTTCGATGCCAATGAAGATGTGCGCGATAATGCGATCCGCGCGTTGGAGGTCCTCTGCAATCTCGGGCCGGAGGTGACCAGGCGAATCCCCGCCGCGCGCTTCGTGCCGATGCTCCATTCGCTGGTTTGGACGGATCGCAACAAGGCCAGCGCCTTGTTTCTCATGCTCTCGAAATCGAGCGACCCCGTCGTGCTCGACGCGCTGCGCGCCGGTGCGCTAGGGCCGTTGCGCGAAATGGCGCAATGGCGGGACTGGGGCCACGCAGCCTTCGCGGCGATCGTATTGGCGCGCCTCGCCGGCATCCCCGATGACCAGGTCACTCCCACCAAAGTCCTGGAGATTCTGAAATCGATTCAGTAGGGGTGGGGCACGCTTTCGCCTGCCCTAATTCTGCTTGACCAAGGCCGATGCCTGTCACTTTTTCGATGATTGGAGGGCAGGTTGAAGCATGCCCCACCGCTACTTCACTCTTGTGAACTCCAAAAAAGTTGTGGATTTTTACGACAAACAGGTCTTATAATATGGCTTAAGGAAATAAACTCCAAATCTTAAAATCCCGCAGGAGGGAAAGTTGTCCAGTACAACCGCCAACCGGCCAAAAGTACTCATCGACGGCAATGAAGCCGCCGCGTACGTTGCTCATAAAGTCAGTGAAGTCATAGCTATATACCCGATCACGCCCTCCTCGAACATGGGCGAATGGGCGGACCAGTGGTCGAGCGAGAACCGGCCGAATATCTGGGGAACCGTGCCCACAGTGATCGAAATGCAGAGTGAAGGCGGCGCCGCCGGGGCGCTGCACGGGGCGCTGCAGGCTGGGTCACTAGCCACAACCTTTACCGCCTCCCAGGGCCTGCTGCTGATGATCCCGAATATGTACAAGATCTCGGGTGAGCTGACTTCGACCGTGTTTCACATCGCGGCGCGTGCGCTGGCGGCGCAGGCGCTTTCCATTTTCGGCGACCACAGCGATGTGATGGCGGCGCGCTCGGCCGGGTTTGCGATGCTGAGCTCCAACTCGGTCCAGGAAGTGATGGACCTGGCGTTGATCGCGCACGCGGCCACGCTCGAATCGCGCGTGCCGTTCCTGCACTTTTTCGACGGCTTCCGTACCTCGCACGAGGTCGCCAAAATCGAACAGTTGTCCGACGAAGACCTGCGCGCCATGATCGATGACGACCTGGTGCACGCGCACCGCGCGCGGGCGCTTTCGCCCGACCGCCCGGTGATCCGTGGCACGGCGCAGAATCCGGACGTCTACTTCCAGGCGAGGGAAGCCATCAACCCGTTCTACCTGGCCACCCCGACCATCGTGCAGAATACGATGGACAAGTTCGCTCGTATTGTGGGCCGGCAGTACCACCTGTTCGATTACGTGGGCGCGCCGGACGCCGAACGCGTTCTGGTCATGATGGGATCGGGCGCCGAAGTGGCGCAGGAATGCGTGGAAGCACTGAACGCGAAGGGCGAAAAGGTCGGCTTGTTGAAAGTGCGCCTGTTCCGGCCGTTCGCGATTGAGAAGTTCGTCGAAGCGCTGCCTGCTTCGGTGAAGTCAATCGCGGTGCTCGACCGCACCAAGGAACCCGGCGCCACCGGCGAGCCGCTCTACACCGAAGTACTCACCGCGCTGGTCGAAATGGATGTAAAGAAAAAGGTGATCGGCGGCCGCTACGGACTGGCATCCAAGGAGTTTACGCCGGCCATGGTCAAGGGCGTCTTCGACGAGCTGGCCAAGCCGAAATCGAAGAACCATTTTACGATCGGCATCAACGACGACGTCACCCATACCAGCCTGGATTACGATCCCGAGTTCTCCACCGAAGTCCCGGGAACGGTGCGCGCGCTGTTCTTCGGGCTGGGCGCGGACGGAACCGTCGGCGCCAACAAGAATTCGATCAAGATCATCGGTGAGGAAACCGATAATTTCGCGCAGGGCTATTTCGTCTACGATTCGAAAAAGTCGGGCGCCATCACCGTTTCACACCTGCGCTTCGGGCCCACTCCGCTGCGCTCCAGCTACCTGATCGCCAAAGCCAGCTTCGTCGCCTGCCACCAGTTCTCCTTCCTGGAGCGGATCGACATGTTGAAGTCGGCCGAGCAGGGCGCCACCTTCCTCCTCAACAGCATCTATGGCCCGGACGAAGTGTGGGAACACCTGCCGCGTACCGTGCAGCGGCAGATCATCGATAAGAAGCTCAAGTTTTACGTCATCGACGGTTACCGCGTAGGCAGCGATACCGGCATGGGCGGACGCATCAACACCATCATGCAGACCTGCTTCTTCGCTATCAGCGGCGTGTTGCCGCCGGAGGAAGCCATCGCCGCCATCAAGCACACCATCGAGAAAACTTACGGCAAGCGCGGCGAAAGCGTGGTGAAGAAGAACTTCGCCGCGGTAGATGCGGCTCTGGCTCACCTGCACCAGGTAAAGGTCCCGGCTGCCGTGAGCGCTCAATTCGACATCCGGCCGTCCGTCCCCGCCGCTGCGCCCGAATTCGTGCAGAAGGTGCTGGGGCGCATTATCGCCGGCGAAGGCGACGACCTGCCGGTGAGCGCCATGCCCATCGACGGCACCTTCCCCAGCGCCACGGCGCAATGGGAAAAGCGCAACATCGCGCTGGAGATTCCGGTATGGGACGAGGAGCTGTGCATCCAGTGCGGCAAATGCGTGCTGGTATGCCCGCACTCCGTAATCCGCGCCAAGGTGTACGACGAAAAGCACCTGGCTGGCGCGCCAAACGGATTCAAAGCGGTTCCGGCCCGCTGGAAAGATATGAAGGACAGAAAGTACACGCTGCAGGTGGCGCCGGAGGATTGCACCGGCTGCACACTGTGCGTCGAGTTCTGCCCGGTGAAGAGCAAGAGCGAGGTGAAGCACCGCGCCATCAACATGGTGCCGCAACCGCCGATTCGCGAAACCGAGGCCGCCAATTGGGACTTCTTCCTGGGGATCCCGGAGACCGATCGCGGCGCGCTTTCCATGAGCCAGGTGAAGGACGTGCAGCTTCTGCGCCCGCTGTTCGAGTTCTCCGGCGCCTGCTCCGGCTGCGGCGAAACGCCGTATCTCAAGCTGATGACGCAGCTGTTCGGCGACCGTGTGTACATCGGCAACGCCACCGGCTGCTCGTCGATCTACGGTGGCAACCTGCCCACCACGCCGTACTGCATCAACGCGGAGGGCCGCGGACCCACGTGGTCGAATTCGCTGTTTGAAGACAATGCCGAATTCGGCCTGGGCATGCGGCTGGCTGTCGACGCCCAGAACCAATACGCGCGCGAGCTGGTAACGCGCCTCAGCTCAGTGCTGGGCGACGATCTGGTGGACGCGATCTTGAAGGCCGATCAAACCACAGAGCCTGGCATCTTTGCGCAGCGCGACCGGGTGAAACTGGTGCGCGAGAAACTGAACGGCGGCGGCGGCCCGGAAGGCCGCGACCTGCTGGCGGTGGCCGACGCGCTGGTGAAGAAGAGCGTATGGATCGTCGGCGGCGATGGCTGGGCCTACGACATCGGCTACGGCGGCTTGGACCACGTGCTCGCCAGCGGCCGCAACGTCAATGTTCTGGTGCTCGATACGGAAGTCTATTCGAACACGGGCGGCCAGGCATCCAAAGCCACGCCGCGCGGCGCGGTGGCCAAATTCGCCGCCGGCGGCAAAGCGGTGAACAAGAAGGATCTGGCCATGATGGCCGTCAGCTACGGCAGCGTCTACGTGGCGCGGGTGGCGATGGGCGCAGGCGACATGCACACCGTCAAGGCGTTCCTGGAGGCGGAAGCGTTCCACGGGCCATCCATCATCATCGCTTACAGCCATTGCATCGCCCACGGCTATGACCTGGCCCACGGCATGGACCAGCAGAAGCTGGCGGTCAACTCCGGATACTGGCCTTTGTTCCGCTACAACCCCGGCCTGGTGGCGCAGGGCAAGAATCCGTTCCAGCTCGATTCCAAGGCGCCCAGCATCGCACTCAAGGATTTCATCTACAACGAAACGCGCTACACCATGCTGGTGAAGAGCAATCCCGAAGAAGCCAAGAAGCTGCTGGGCCTGGCCCAACAGGACGTCAACCAGCAATGGAAGCTGTACGACTACATGGCGCATGAGCCGGCCACCGCGGAGGTGAAGAAATGATCGACCTGAGCAAGACCATCGACCTATCGACAACCTATCTTGGGCTGAAACTGAAGAACCCGCTGGTGGCCTCCTCCTCGCCGATGTGCGAGGACGTGGGCAACGTGCGGCGCATGGAGGACGCGGGCGCGGCGGCGGTGGTGCTGCACTCGCTGTTCGAGGAGCAGATCGAAATCGAAAGCGACGAGCTCGACCGCTTCATTACGGAAACCTCGTCCATATCGTCGGAAGCTCAAACCAACTTTCCCGAGCTCACCAAGCCGGTGCGCGGCACCGAGGGCTACCTGGACCACGTTGCAAAATGCAAACAGGCGGTCAAGATTCCCGTGATCGCCAGCCTCAACGGAACCACCAAGGGCGGCTGGCTGCGCTACGCCAAGCAGATCCAGCAGGCGGGAGCGGATGCGCTCGAGCTGAATATCTATTACATCCCCACCGACGCCAGCGTCACCGGCGAGCAGGTGGAGCAGCAGTACATCGAGCTGGTGCAGGCGATCCGGGCCGAAGTGCGCATCCCGCTCGCCGTCAAGCTGGGACCGTATTTCAGCTCGCTGGCGAACATGGGCCGCAAGCTGGACGCGGCCGGCGCCGACGGGCTGGTGCTGTTCAACCGCTTCTACCAGCCGGACTACGATCTGGAGGCACTGGAAGTGGTGCCCAACCTGATCCTCAGCAACTCCCATGAGCTGCTGCTCAGGCTGCACTGGATCGCGGTGCTGTACGGCAGCATCAAAGCCGACATGGCGCTCACCGGCGGCGTGCACAGCGCCACCGACGTCATCAAAGCGATGATGGCCGGCGCCAAAGTGGCGATGATGACCTCCGCCCTGCTGAAGCGCGGCATCAGCTACCTGGACACCTTGTGCACCGAACTGCTGGTCTGGATGGGCGAGCACGAATACGATTCCATCAAGCAGATGCAAGGCAGCATGAGCCGCAACTCCGTCCCGCAGCCCAAAGCCTTCGAGCGCGCCAATTACGTAAAGGTGCTGAGCTCCTACGCGATGAAATAGGGCAAAGTGAGGCAGGTCCCCGACCTGCCTCCCCACGAGTTCGACAGGATCGCGCACCCGGGTTGGCAGGTGGGGACCTGCCCCACGCTTTACTCTTCCTTTTGCGGCTTGTCTGGCGGCTTCACTTTGGGCACGCCGAAGTGGCCGCCCAGCTCGGATAGGGCTTCCAGGTCGATCGTGCCGGCGATATTCACCACGGTCATTTCTTTTGGCTCGGTGGCGATGATCGCCACGCCGACGGATTTGTTGCCGGCGGTGCGCAACCAGACCTCGGCATTCTCGCCGTCTTCGGAGCTGGTCACGCCGACGATCTTCGACCACTCCGGTCCGCGCAACTGCGCCCGAATCGGCTCCAGGTCGGCCTGGCTCCAGGCCCCGGCGGACTTGAATTCGAAGTGGCGCACGTAGATGCCTTCGATGCCGGCGATCAGCTTCTTGACCTTCGCTTCGTCGGGGTCGCTCGCATCGAGAAACTTCGCGGCGAATTGCAGCGTGGAGGCGTTCAGCGACACATCCACATGTTCGGAGGCCTTGGCTGCCACCGAATCGAGATTGAGATGGAACTGCTGCGGAGCGGCCAACAGCGGCAGCGCCGCCAAACATGCGACTAAAAGTGATTTCATTGCGTCATGCCCCTGACTTCAGATTGAATGCGATGAACCGGCGCGGAGGCGAGCCTCAACGCCAGCATTACTTCCTGCTTCGCCTCGTTACCCTGGTGCTGGCGCCATGCTCCCCCGGCGCCCGCGGCCACCACCACCATGGCCGCGGCGGCCAGCCAGCGGCGCGCGCCCGATGCCCCGCGCGCGCTCCGCGCCAGCACACGCTCCGCGAAACCGTCCGGCGGATCCTGGCGGGCCAGCGCCCGCCGCAACTCGTCCTCTAACCAGTCCATCCACTTTCTCCTATGCCGCGCCGCGCCAGCTTCCCGCGTAACATCGCCAGCGAGCGCTGCAAATGACTCTTCACGGTGGCCACCGGCATCTCCAGCGCGGCGGCGATCTCCGCCGGTTCCAGGTCTTCCTGGTAACGCAGCACCATCACCATGCGCGGCGCTTCCGGTAGCGTCGCGACCAGCTTTCGCAACAGGTCGCTGAGCAGCGGGTCGCCCGGCTTGCCGCCGGCGGCCGGCTCGGCTACATCCTCAAGCGCCACCTGCGGCCTGCGGCTGCGGCGCCGCCCTTCATCGATGGCGCGCTGCACCGCCACCTTTCGCAGCCAGGCAGCCGCGTGCGCGGGCGATTCGATCTGATGCAGGTTCCGATGCAAGCTGAAAAACACCTCTTGCGCCACTTCCTCAGAGGTGGCCCTGTCGCGCAGGAAATGGAGCGCGATGGAGAACACCATGGCCTGATGCTGCCGCACCAGCACCCTGAAATCGCACCCGGTTTCCACCGCCCCGATTAGCACCGCCTATTTTTCATCCTTCGCAAAAGCTATGTTACTGGTGACATCCGCATGGCGAAAACCGCTGTTGACCAGCGAAATGCTCATGGTGCGCCTGTAGAAGAACAGGCCAGTCACTTCAAATTCCCCGCCATAGCTGACCGGAAACCAAACACCGTCGGCGACTTTCTGATAGCTCAGGCTGAACCCGAGCCCCTTGATATTCGTGCCCAGCAGGATGCGGATCGCCGCAGGCATCTTCCAGGCCATCGTGGTCGCGATCGCCACCGGCTGGTACTCCAAGGCATCGATCAGCGCCTCGCCTTTCCAGAGTGCGTTGCCGCCTTCGTCCGCATCCAGGATGCTGACCTTCCCCTTGGGCTCGAACGCAACCCGCCATACCTTGTGCCCGTGATAGTTCTCCGGGCCGGCTTCCATTCGAAACGCATACTTCAATTGTTGGTGATAGGTTAATGGAAACAGATCGGATTCGATCCCGTCCCGAGACTCCTTCTGGTCCGTCATGTCGTTCGACATGTCATCGATCAGATCGCCATCGAGATCCATCCCTTTGTACTTGTATCCTGGTTTTTCGTAGTTGAGATAAGTGCCATGTTGCGCATATTTTCCGTCGAAATTAGTCAACTGTTTCTTTACTCCGCGGCGGTCCGGAAGTACCAGGTACTCCCGGTGCTCCTCGCGGGCGATCTTGCCGTTACTGCGGACCATGCGCAGCGTCTGCTTCTGCTGATAGATCCATTGCGCGCGCAATTCCTGGCTCTTGGCCTGGTTGATGCCAACTTGCGCCATGATGGAGTTTACGTCGGGACTCTGCGCCGCCAGGAAACCAGCCGCAGCGCCGGCCAGGATAAGAAGCTTCACGGCAACCTCCATCCATTTATACGCCAGCCACGCCGGCGCGAATGCAGGATTTCGCAGGCAGATGCTCGCGGCACATTTTAGACCGGCATTTCCCATAGCAACGAAACTCGGCACAGCAGGCACTACTGCCCGCGCCACGTTGGCAGACTGAACTATGAGAAATGCAATTTCGGCAGAGTGCTAGATTTCGCGAGTTGCCCAGAAGTTTCGGACGGTGTTCCACGGCTGTATCAAGGGTCGTTGAAACTTCCGCCTGACGTTCTCGACAGGCTCCCCGCGAACTTCGATTTCGTCCAACCGCTCGGGGCGCAGTCCGGCTTTGTTGGCCCAGGTGAAGGTGGGGATCTCGGACGGGTCAAATCCCATGAGATTCGCAGCCACCATATCGGTCGCCAGCGGATTCGTGCCGGCGACGATCACGTCCATCGGCACCAGGGGCCCGTCCCATGGCCCGTTGCCTTCCATGGCTGTCGAGCCGTCCACCACCACCAGGCCGAGCTTGTTCGCCCGCACCATGTCCACAATCGCTGCCGCAGTGCCGGATGGCTCGACCCTCGCGGTGGCATCGTGCATGCGACCCCGAACGGCCTGATAGACCGCGCCCGGATACGCTCCGATCAGGTTCTTCATCCCCAGAGTGACACCGGCCAGCGCGTGGGTCTTCATCATCGGAACTGAGCAGAGGAGGTCGGTCTCCGCCAGCGCGCGGTGAATGCTGATGCTGTCGAACACGAATGCGCCGGGCACCTTCACCTCCACCAGTTCACCTGTGTGAAGGTTAATCAGGGGAAGACCGAGCGACTTGGCGAGCTCGGAGTACCCCAGTTCATCGAACACGTACCGCTGCAACCCGTTCAGCAACTCAACCTTGGTAGTGCGGAAGACTTCGCTTCCATGCACATTGAATGGCGCAGCCGCTGCCGAGCCTTCGCCGATCGAGACATCCTTATGGGCGGTCTTCATCAGCCGTGCCAGGGTGCGAATCACTGCCGGCTTGGTGGTAGCCCTTGGCGACGCCGATACGAGGTTCGGCTTCAGCAGGATGCGTTCTTTGCCTTGGGTGACGAAGCGCATGCCGCCCAAGAGCTCGATTGCGCTCTCGACAGCGGATTCGATGTTGCCATTTCGAATCTTGACTACACTGACGACCGGCCTGGCTGCTGCGGGCGGCGTAGCCCGCAAGCGGGCCGCCAGAGCTCCGCTGGCGGCGGCCGCCAGAAAATCTCTACGGTTAGGACTGATGAAGCGCACGCTGCTATACGGTTGTACGTATGGCGGAGGCCGGATGTTTCAGATAGAGAGCGCTCGACTGTGAAAGCGGTGCCCTTTTGGCCGGTGCGGGCGCTTTCCCTACGGCTTGGCGCCGGTGAAGGCGGCCATCATGCCTTTCACCAGGTCTTCCAGGGGAGCCTCTTTGTAGCCGGCGGGGATGACGAAAACGTCGTCCGGCACTGAGCCGGTGGAGAGTTCCTTCAGACCGAAGTTCACCTCCGCGAGCGGCGTGTCGCCGGCCGGCAAATCAGGCACCGTGGCGCCCTTGGCGCGGGCCTGTTCCATCATCTTCGCCAGGCCCGGCATGAAGACGCCCACGTGCATACCAAGCGTCACGTTGCCGCCCTTGGCGATTTCCTCGGCCATTTTGCCGGCATGGTCGCTCATCCCCGGCATGGCGCTGAACAACTGGCGCAGCATGGTGGTGGGGTTGTTGAAGCCCAGGTTGCGGTCGGCGTAGGTGGCCAGTTCCCGTAACGCCGGCACGCGTTCGAACTCGGCCGGCTTAGGCTTCCACATTTGGAATCTCATGCTCATTTGCATGCCATTCTCCTGACCCGGAATCGGGACCGGAATCGACATGTTGATCACCACCTCGCGCTCGAAGACGTCGATTCCCCCGATATGGTCGAAGCGACCGGTGTCATGCGATTCGATGTCGAACTTCATGTTCGCCAGAATCTGCTTTGCTGCGTCCGGCATGTTCTGGCTGTTCTGGCCGCTGGCGCCGGTGACTTTGGCCATGTAATCCGCCATGGCGACGATCGTATAGCGCTGGGCCACGGTGTCGATGAGCGTAACCTCGCTGCGGGAATTATCGGTTACGGTGATGAAGGTTCCCAGTGTGGCGTAACTGCGGTCGCCTTTGATGCGGGTCAGGATCTCTTTGAAGGGCAACTGCGGAACCGCGCCGGGTACCGCCATGTTGACCTTCATGTCCAATGACATTCGCATGGTGACATCGGCCGGCAACGACGTGCAGGCGACGAGGAGTAGAGCGGGCAAAAACATGCGTTGAAGCATGGGGATAACTCCTCTTCAGCTTAGTACATCGTTCTGCAAATACGCCAGCCTGACACCACCGCCCTCCGCAGCCGATGAACTCCGTCATCGCAGGCTTCGGATCGGCTTGCTCCGAGGAGAGGCCGGCGACAGAGCCCCGGGCCGGCCGAAATACCCGGCCGGCGCTCTGGCAAAGTTCTGCTGATTCGGAAGCGTTACACGGCGGCGCGATACTGGTAACCCGGCCGCGAACAGGCGTTGGATAAGATACGCCGCACCTCGGGAGCGTAGAACGGCTGCGACAGCACGTCATAGGCACCCATGTTGAGGGCTTCGGCCCAGAAACGGGCGTCGGCCTGGGGATCGGTGACGATCACCTCCAGGTCGCCGGGGAGTTCGCGAGCCAGGCGGAGAATATCCAGCCAGGTTGCATCGGGAAGAACGGCTTCGGTTAAGAGGACATCATAGTCGCACTGCTGAAGGATGGCGCGTGCCTGCTGGTAAGTTTCGACGTGCTCCAAAGCAACGGGAAGAGATCCCAGCATCCGCGAAAGTTGGCGGGCATCGTCATGACGCCCGGAAATGAAGAGTATCCGAGACCTCATTATTGGTGCACACTTGCCTTTCTCGTTACTTTCCTAATTCTAGCGCTGATTTACTAAAATCGGATAACAAAATCCGAGCTTAAGTGGCAGGAAGCGTTTCCATCGTTCGATTTAACATCTTTTTTTGCGTCTGGCCTAACTGGTGGATTGCGGCAGAGGAGGTTCTTCAGTCTTTTGACTGAGGAAAGTAAGTCTCCGTGCGAGCCGGGAATAGCCGGGCCGGATCGATGGTCATGGGACGGTACAGCCTGGTTGGCAGCCGAGTCCGCGGTTAAGTGGTTTTCTCGTGCTTCAAGACCGCAACATAGCCCAGGTTGCGGTAAAGCTGCTGGGAGTCCAGGCCGAACCCAACCACGAATCGATCGGGAATTTCGAAACAGCGGTAATCGACCGGCACCTGCACGATGCGGCGGCTGGTTCTGTCGAGGAAAGTGCAAACGGCGAGCGAGTTGGGCGCGCGGCCAGCCAGGTTCTGCAGGAGGTAACGGAGCGTGAAGCCGGTATCGACGATGTCCTCAATGAGCAGTACGTCCTCGCCCTCGATGCTATCGTCCAGGTCCTTGGCGATGCGCACCAGACCGGGAGCGCCGCTGCGGTTGGAAAAGCTGGAGATGCCCAAGAAATCCATCTTTACCGGGACTTCGATAGCGCGGGCCAGGGCGGTGAGAAAAAAAACGGAACCTTTAAGAACGCCGACCAGTTTCAGCGTCTTGCCTTCGTAATCGCGTGAGATGCGGGCAGCCAACTCGCCGATGCGCTGGCCAATCTCCTCTTCGGTAAACAAGACCCGTTCAATGCCCGGCGGCAGGGGGACGCTCATGCGGTCACCGGGCGTTGTGCAAGACCGTACTTAAAGATGAGGTTCTCAAAATCCTTTTGATAGAACACCTGGATATTCAAATGGGGGTAAAGTTCCCGCAGCAAGCGGACCTTGCGGTTCTTGCGAGTTACCAGCGACTGTTTCATGGTAGTTAGTTCCACATACAAATCGAACTCGGGCAGATAGAAATCCGGCGTGAACGACTCGGTCGGGTTGGCGTCGCGGTCGTATTGCACGGGGAAGCTGCGCGGCTCGTATTCCCAGGCGATGCGGTAGAAGTCCAGCAGGTTGGCAAACATCTCCTCGCTAGGGTTGGCGAAGATTTTCTTGCGAATGCTGATTTTATCGGGGGGCACAATGCCGAAGCGGGCGAGGCGAAGCCGCATCTGGAACTGCAACTGGGCCTCGGCGGCGGCGGAGAGAAGCCCGCGTTCCGAGAGGGCGAGCGTAGCCGATGCGCGCTCGATCAACTCGGCCATCTGTTCGCCGCTGAGGGTTTCGGCGTTCAGTACGAGGTCGAACATATCGGCGGTGGCGCGCGTTTTGCCGAACCTGGCTTTGCGGCCGGCGCGGTCGGCGGCTTCGAGCTCCAGCAGGCGCTGGCGCGCGGCGGCGCGCTCCAGGCGGTAATCGAGCATCAGGTTGCCGATGCGCACATTTTCCGGGGCTACCACATGGACGCGCAGCATGCCCGGGAAGTTGCGCGACTGGAGCTCGCCGCCGGCGGCGCAGTAGACGATGTGATGGGCCGTGGCCAGGCGCGCCAGGACGGAAGTGGCCAGGCTGGCCCAGGCCTTATCGGGAATGCGGGTTTCGCTGCCGAATTCCTCGGCGGCCAGAGCCTCCAGCCGCGCCTGCGTGAGCAGCTCGAAACCCAGCCGTTGCGCACTGATGCGCGCAACCTCTTCAAACCGGCACCCCGGATGCCCTGAAACCGCGATCAGCGCCATGTCACAAGCTCATGATAACGCCAATGCGAGGAATCGCCCAGCATGACGCGCGGATGTGTACGGCGCCTGACGGAACGCGATTCGCGCCGAGGGGCGATTGGGTGCGATTGGCGACGTAGCGGCCGGACATGTCCGGCCCGCCGCTACGCAGCGGGCGCCCGGGCGCGAGCAAATTCATGAGAGCGACCGGCGTCGGGTGGCGAGCCGCGGCCGGCCCCGACGGGGGGCGATTGGTTGTTTGGAGTGGCAGGCGCCGTAGGGGCCGGGCAACGCCCGGCCCGCGGCACCCTGAAACAGCGTAGGTACGAGAAGTCCCATGAGAGAAACAAGGCCCGGGCAGAACCTATCAGTGTGCTTTGGTGCCCGGCCACGCTCGGTAAACCGGAAAAGCCGCAGCGGCGGCGGTTGCGGCTTGCGGGGTACGACTACGCTCAGGCCGGCGTGTACTTTGTCACCATTTGCGCGCGCGGCCACGCGTGTCTCTTCGGTAAGGTCCTGGACGGGATAATGGAGCGTAACTTTGCGGGAGAGACCGTGGCGCGCTGCTGGGAAGAAATTCCACGACATTTCCCCGAGGTGGAGCTCGATGCGCTTGTGGTCATGCCGAACCATGTTCATGGGGTCTTGCTGTTTGGGGAAGGCGATGACAGGGAATGCGATACCGCACGAGCCGGCGACGCCAGTCGGGCCGGGCATGCCCGGCCCCTACATGTGGTGATCGGGTCGTTCAAGTCGGCGGTCAGCAGGCGGTTAGGCGCGGTTTGGCAACGGAGTTATTGGGATCGGGTCGTCCGCAGCGGGGAGGAGCTGGATCAGATTCGCGCCTATATCGAGGACAATCCGTTGCGATGGCCGGTTGATCCAGCGAAGGCACATCATTGAAGATGAGGACCCGCGGGTGACGGCAAGTAGGCACTGGGCGACCGCCTGCACCGGGAGCCGGTCTTAATACTGGACGGCCACACGGACGCGGCGGCTCAGCAGGGAGAAGGCCCCAAAAAGCGCGGCCGAATAGAACAGGTCCGACAGCAAGGTGCGGCCGTAAAACGGAATCGCCGCCACATAGCAAGCCATCAGGCCGGCGGCGTTGTGCGTATAGAGGGACACCGGTTTCAGCCACATGGCGAAATTGGTGATGACGAAGAACTGGAGGCTGCCGGCTGTGGCCGCGGCGCCGATGGCCAGCGGGTTCTGAGAGCCGCGCAGCCGCGAGCCGATCCAAACGTAAATCAAGAAACTGGCATACACGAACGGTGTGGAGAACGAATAGCCGCCCACAAACGGATCGGTTACCAGCATCAGTACCAGCGGCAACAGGTAAGCCTTCCAGCCTCTGAGCCGGCCGCCGGCAAACAGGCTGACGCCGCCCACCGGCGTGAAATTCGGTGCGTGCGGCACCAGGCGCGCCAGTATACCCAGGATCGTGAGGCCGACAGCCAGCGGCTTCGACGTATTGTTTTGCATTCGTGTTCTCCTTTTATTGATTATCTACCAGGATGGCCCGAACCGGCATGGTTCGGATCCCATAAAGTTTCCGGATCGCCGGTGATGTGCGTTGCCCAGCGGCTCCAGACAAAAAATGCGTCGCTGAGCCGGTTGAGGTAGCGAATCGCCTCCGGCGGCACGCTTTCGATGCGCGCCAGCGCCACCACGGCACGCTCGGCGCGGCGGCATACGGTGCGGCAAAGGTGCAGATCGGCATTCAAGCGGCCGCTGCCGGGCAGCACGAACGAGCGCAACGGCGCCATGTCGTGATTGATGCGATCCATTTCAGTTTCGAGTCGCGTCACTTCTTCATCGGTCACGCGCGGCTGGCGCTCGTGGACGTCTTCGGGCAGGGTGGCGAGAATCGAGCCGAGGTTGAACAGCTCATGCTGGATGCGCAGCAGAACCGGCACCAGCGTCCAGACGCGCCCATCGCGGTCCACCAGCGCCTCGGCAGTGGCCCGCGCGGCTCCCACGAAGGCGTTCAATTCGTCCACCGTGCCGTAAGCTTCAATACGCTCCCCGTCCTTGGCGACGCGCTGGCCGCCGGCCAGGCCGGTTTCCCCTTCGTCGCCGCCGCGCGTGTAGACGCGGCCGATGGTGAGGCGGGGCGGATCGAACTGTTGATTGCTCATACTCTCATTTTGCTCCGGCGAGAGACCATTTTAAACCGGTCACGAAGTTCAAGCGCGGCGACGGATAGCCGAACACTTCTTCGTAATGCTGGTCGAGCGCATTGCGAAGGTTGCCGTAGGCAGTGAGGCCGTGGCCCAACGCATAGTTGAGATTGACGCCCAGGTTGGCGTAGCCGGGGTTTTGAAACAAGCCGGCGGAGGCGCCGTAGCTGGGATCGACGTCGAGAATCGAGCCGCGGAAATAGCCGTCCAGGCCGCCCGATACGCGGCCGCGGGTGAAGGTGGCGGCGAAGGCGCCCGAATTCGCCGGACGGCGTAGCAACTGCTGGCCCACGGTAAACGGCGCCGGCGCCAGGTTGGCCGCCCCATTGAGGGAGAGAATTTCCGAATCGAGCCACGTGTACCAGCCGGTGATGTACAGCCAGCGCGTGGGCCGCAGCCGGGCCGAGTACTCTGTGCCGAAAGCGCGCGAGTTGGCGATGTTGTCGGATTGATAGTGGCTGAGCACGGAGAGATTGCCGCCCAGAATGACGATCAGGTCGTAGTAGCGGTTGTAGAAGAAGGTGGCATCGAGCGAGAGAACGTCGTGGAAGAAGCGGCGCTCCACGCCAGCGTCGAATCCGCGCGTACGTTCCGGCTTGAGCGATGGGTTGTCGGTATAAGCCAGGTCGAGGCCGGTGGGCGGACGAAAGCCGGTGCCGAACGAGGCGTGAAGCCGCGTGCCGCCCCGGCTGTAGGCGGCGGCCACCTTCGGGTTCACCGCGTTGACGGACTGCCTGGGAAAGGCCGGACGCGTATAGCCATCTGTGGGAATGGCGCCTGTGTCCATAAACTCGCCGCGCACGCCGGCGTTGATCGTCCAGCCACGGGGCAGTTGAAAGCGGTTCTCGAAGTAGAACGCGGTGTCGCTGCGGCGGATGGGGAAGGTATCGAAGTTCGCGTCGGTGATGTAGCTGTTGCGTACTTCCTCGATGGTTTCCACCGTGCCCAAAGCTACCGTGTACCAGGGCTTGAGACTGGCTGTCATCCGCCACTCGGCCTGGCCGCGCAGGTCTTTGTTGGCGGCGAAAGGGTAGGGGCTGGTGTAGCCGTTGTTGTTGAGGAAGAACGTCGCGAACAGATCCTCCCGAATCCGCCCTGCAAACAGATCCACCTGGTAGTGCGCCAGGTAATCGGAGAAGTTGTTCTTGCTACGGCTAATGGTGTCGATGCCGGTGTAGTTTTGATTGGGATCCGAACCCCAGGGGCCCGGCTCGCCGACGGTGTTGGAATCGAAATCGCCATGGAAATTCAGCGACTGGCTGCCGAAGCGGCGCAGCACGTTGAGCATCACATTCTCGTTGTGATAGTCGCTATTGGGCACTGGGCCGTTGTCGTCGAGGCGCGACGCAGAAGCAGCGATGCCGAATCCAGCCAGGGTGGCGCCGGCAGAGATGCCGAAACGATGTTCCTGGTAAGTGCCGCCCTCGGCCAGGATATCGAGGTTGGGCGCGGCGCCCGCTTCGCGGGTGACGAAGTTGACCACGCCCGAGTTGGCGTACTCGCCGGCAACGGCGGATTCAGGGCCGCGAATCACTTCCACCCGGTCCAGTTCTTCGGCCGGAATGTGGGCGAAATCGAAGGTGCCGCCAAAGCCATTGACGGGTACGCCGTCGATCTCCACCAGATTGAAATCGTCGTAACCGCCGCGCACATAGAGCGAGGTAAGCCCGCCCGTGAATCCGGTCTGGCTGATAGCCATCCCGGGAAGATAACGGAGCAGGTCCACTGCCTGCGCCAGGTTGCTCTGGCGGATCTCTTCGCTGGTGACGATGCTGGTGCTGCCGCCCTGCTGGCTGGCTGGGACATCGATAGCGGAGCCGACTACGCTCACCGAATCCTGCAGCGGCGCCAGCTCCAGCCTCACCGCCAGCGGTTGCTGTGCGGCAGCGAGAGGCACTTCGGCGGTGCGGAATCCGGGCGCAGCGACGATAAGTCTGGCGCCGGGAGCGGCGGCCACGGCGGTATCGAGCTCAAACGAGCCATTGATGCCGGTGAGAGTGCGGGCCGCGATTCCGGCGGGGACCGACAAGGCCACCTGGGCGCCCACCACGGGGGCACCGGACGGATCGGCAACCGTGCCTTTCAGCGAAGCAGCCGGAAGACCGGCGGAGAACAACAGGAGCAAGGCCGCAAGGCCTTGGAGACGTATATACATTCCAGGCTCCTCCCTAGAGAGCCGAACGTAAACAATCTCGCTGGCCGGTCTCCTGGTTTGCGCATCGTCGAACCGCCCGGCCTTCCCATTCCTTGTGGGGAACAGTGACTCACAGTGGGCGATCCTCCGCGCTTACAGTGGCGGGGCCACGCCGGATTTGCACCGGCTTCCCGTACACCAACGGACACTCAAGTACCCTTCGAGTGTACACTAATTCATGACGTGATGCGAAACCGAAAGTCTTGTCTCGCGCACTTCGGGCTGGCGCTCGCATTTCTGATTGGAACGCTTCCCGCGCTCCACTCCGAAACAAAAGCCGACCGAAGAAAGTCGCAAACAGCGTACCAGCGGGGACAGCGCGCCGACCAGGCGGGGCACCGCGATGAAGCCATCGCCGACTACACTGAGGCCATCGAAGCCGACGCCGGCAACGCGGCGGCTTTACGCGCGCGCGGCCTGGACTACCTGGCCGGCGACGATCGCCAACACGCACAGGCGGACCTGGAACAGGCGGTGCGTTTGCAGCCGGGCGACGCCCAGGCTTACTGGGCGCGCGGCGATTACTACGCCAAGACCGGCGACGGCGCCCGCGCCATTCAGGATTACACCACCGCGATCGGCCTGAAGCTGGAACGCACGGAGGTGTACACGGGGCGAGCGAATCAGGAGCTGGCGCTCGGCGATTACGCGAAGGCCGCGACGGATTTTACGCGGGCTCTCGAGTTGCGGCTGGACAACGCCGACGCGGAAAAAGGGCTGGGCCTGGCGCGCGCGGCGCAAGGACGCTTCCGAGACGCGATTGAAGCCTTCGACCTGTGCGTGCGGCGGCGCCCCGATTACGCGGATGTCTATGTGGAGCGGTCGCTCTCATACGCCGCGCTGAGCGATTACCGGCGCGCGCTGGCCGACCTGGACGCGGCGGTGCGGCTGCGGCCGGAGGATGTGCGCGCGCTGCGCACGCGGGGCGCGGTAAAGGAAGTGCTCGACGACAAAGACGGAGCAGCGGCAGATTACACCGAAGCCATCCGACTGGACCCGAAGGATGTGCGCCTCTATCTGGCGCGCGGCATGGTCTTTGCGGGGGAACAGAAATTCGAAGAATCGTTGCGGGACCGCAACCGCGCGGTAGAACTGGACCCCAAGAACGCCGATGCATACATCGACCGTGCCGCGTCATACCACGCGCTGGGAGAGCACGAGAAGGGGCTTGCCGACCGCACTACGGCGATCGGGCTCAACCCTGCGTCGGCGGTTGCATGGCGGGCACGAGGCAGCGACTTCATCCTGCTGGGGCGCTACGACGAGGCAATTGCAGATTTGCAGCGCGCCGCGCAACTGGAGCCGGAGAGCACGGAGAACCAGCAGCTGCTGGCGATGGCGGAGCGGAAAGTGCAGGAAATCATCGACGCCGCTCGCGCCAAAGAAGCGGAGCCGGACACGGTAGCGTTGCGCCTGCCGGGTGCGCCGGCTGCGGCGGCCCAGCCAGAGGCGCAGGCTGCGGTACCTGGCGCGGGCACTGTGCCCGCCGTGGCGCCGGCCCCAGCGAGTCCCCCGCCCGTAGCGGACGCAACACCGCCCTCTACCGCAACTGCAATACCGCCGAAAGCGGTCGCCGCGCCAGTGCCAGCGACTTCCCCGCCAGCGGCGGCCGCCACCGCGCCACCGCCCAACCCCGCTCCGTTGCCGGCGAAACCGAGTGTTGCGCCGGTGCCCAAGCCGCAAGTGCCGGCAGTAAAATCAGCGGTGAAGGCGGAAGCGGCGCCGGCGAAGCCGGCGGCCGAGGCCACCCGGGATGCGGCAGCTTGCCAGGCCGCCGGGCGCAAGCTGATCCAGGACGAGAAATTCGCCGAGGCGATCGCGCAACTCAGCGAGGCGATCCGGCTGGACCCATCGGCCTCCCGGGCCTACAACGCTCGTGGCTACGCACACTTGCGCCTCAAGCATTTCGCGGAGGCGCTCGCCGATTTCGACAATGCCATCCGGATCGATCCGAATTACGCCAATGCCTACCTGAACCGCTCCTCCGCCCGCCAGGGGTTGGGAGACACGGCCGGCGCCAATGCGGACCTGGGTAAATCGCGGGAATTGAGCAAAGGCCGCCCGTAGAATTGACTGCGCTTATCCCAGGAGGAGAACAGCTCATGGAATACACGTACCAAGACATCGCCAAGATGATCGATCATTCGCTGCTGAACCCGACGCTGCCGGCGGCGGAGATGGAGCAAGGCTGCCGCCTGGCGCTGGACTATGATGTGGCCAGCGTCTGCATTCTTCCGTATTACCTGCGCCGTTGCGCGCAGATGCTGGCGGGGAGCCAGGTGAAGGCCAGCACCACCATCGGCTTCCCGCACGGCTGCCACACCACCGCTGTCAAGGTGGCCGAAGCGGAAAGGGCGCTGGCCGACGGCGGCCAGGAACTGGACATGGTGGTGAACATCAGCGCGGTGCTGAGCGGCGACTGGCGTTACGTTCACGACGACCTCGCGGCTGTGATCGCGGTGACCCACGCCGCGGGACAAAAGGTGAAGGTGATTTTCGAGAACTGTTATTTGAACGACGCGCAGAAGATCCGGCTGTGTGAGATCTCAAGCGAGTTGGATGCGGACTGGGTAAAGACGTCCACCGGATACGGAACCGGCGGCGCCACCATCGAAGACCTGGTGCTGATGCGGAAGCATGCCGCGCCGCGGGTTCAAGTGAAATCCGCCGGCGGCATTCGCGATCTGGATGCGCTGCTGGCGGTGCGCGCCGTGGGTGTGACGCGCTCCGGCGCCACCCGCACCGCAGCCATGCTGGACGAATGCCGGCGCCGGCTGGGAATGGCGGCAGTGGTGAGGATGGGCGAGACTCCGGCGGCGGTCTAGAGCGGCGCGCGCCGGGCAGGACAGACCATCGTCTTTCGTGGTCTGTCACGTTTCGCGGTAGCGCGACCAGAGCACGACAGACCACGAAGGGCGATGGCCTGTCCTACTTACGAGGGATCGGCAGCAACGCTGTCAGCGACGCGATCACCTTCGACCGGTCGGCGGGCTTCAAGCGGCCAATTTTGGCGATCACCAGACGGTTGTCCAGGGTGAAGAACTTCATTCGCACCACGCTCGCCATTTTCAAGCCAACGGCCGGCGTGTCGATCTCGATGTCGAGCGGCCACCGCGCATTGCGCGAATCCGTGATCATCGCCATCACGGTGTAGCCGTGCCGGTTGAACGAAGGGCGGCTCAGCACGAGGGCCGGGCGCTTGACTGCCGCCCCTGAATCCGTAAACGGGAACGGAACCACGACTACGTCGAAGACATCACAGGTCATCGAAGTTCTCGTGATCGTAAGGCGAGTCCCATTCCGGCGCGAGGGTAGGTGAAATCGCGCGCAGCCAGGGCAGATCGAGAGGCTGCGCCTTGCGAATCTTCACGGTGTTTCCGACAACGTCATAGGCCAGGTAATCGCCGGCCCGAACCTTCAGCTTGTCGCGAACCTTCCTGGGTAAGGTGACCTGGCCTTTGCTGGTGATCTTGCTGATCATAAATGGAAGCGATTACATTATACCGCATTACTTCCTTACTTCCTTACTCCGTGGCGCAGGCCGTCGGGCCTGCTGAGTCGAGAGTCATCTCGACTCTTCTTGCAGCAGACGCACCGATTGGAAGAAAAGCCGAGGCGGCTCTCGGCTCAGCGGGCCGGGTATGCTCAGCGGGCCGGACATGCCCGGCCCCTACGGGAACGGGTCAGGAGCCGGGCGCTTTCAGCGCGAAGAAGCGGCCGTCGTGGTAGTCGAAGACGTAGTCGTAGGAAGCGATCTCCTGGTCGGTGGGGGGCTGCTTCATTTCTTTGACGCGGAAGACGCGCAGGCTGGGATCCTTGTAGCTCAACTGTACGATGAAGATCAGGTTGTACCAGTCGGGGCGGATGGGGTCGTTCAAAAACAGAAGACGGCTGCCAGGGCGAATGGCGGGCGCCGCGGCATGAAGCTGGGTCACGGTGTTGCGGTTTTCGGGAGCCTCCAGTGACGCGCTGGTGATTCGATCGTAGCCCAGGGGCTTGTAGGCCGAATAGAGAATCAGCATCGAGACGACGAATAGGGCCGCGCCGCGCGCCCTGGCCAGCCACAATTCGGGAAGCTGGACATCGCGCGTGAGGAGCGAGGCGAGCCTTACCAGCAGCACGGCGGCATAAAGCATCCATCCGAACAGGCACACGTAATATTGGGCCGCTCCGCGGGGCAGGATGAACGCAATGGGCAGCGGGCTCAGCATCAGGAACAGCCAGGCGAAGCCCAGCACGCGCGATCGAAGGGCCCAGGCGATGACGGCCAGCGCGGTCCAGAGCAGAAGCACCTCCCAAGCCGGCCAATCCGGCATCGCGAAGAAGTCTCCCGCGAAGTGGCGGCTGGTGAGCAGGAACTGAGTCCAGGTGAAGGACGGCCGGTAGGCGGCGTTTTGGATGAGCGACTGAGAGCCGAGCGATCTGCCAACGACAAAGAGCACAGCGACCGCACCGGTAAGGAGCGTGGCCCTTCCTTCCCGAAGCAGCCAGCGGTAAAGCGCTGCGGGCAGCCAGGCACGGGGCGGATGGTAGAGCAGTTCATAGGCGCCCAGAAACGCCGGCAACATCACCGCCATTTCCTTGGAGTTCAACGCGCAGATATAGAGCGCGAAGAAGGCCGCCCATTGCCAGGGCCGGAGGATCGGTTCGGAGATAGGTGTACCCACCGCTCCCTCACGGGGTACCCTCTGGGCCCGGCTCCGTTCGCGCGCGTGCAGATAGAACGCCAGTGCGGCGAAGAGAAAGAAATAGCAGAGGACGTCGTAGACAAATCCGGTGTCAAAGTAGAGCGACCCGAGGCGATATTGATAGGCCATCGCCAGCGCGGTGAGGGCGGCGATTTCGCGCGATCCGGCGAGGCGGCGCGCCACCGCATAAGTCAGCCATATGTTGGCCGACAGCGTGGCGAGGTTGCATGCGTGAAACCAAAAAGGGTGGAAGCCGGCGAAACCGAAGATCAGGCGGTACCATACGCTGCCCATGGGACGCGCAAAATCGGAGGTCAGGAAGAACAGCAGGTTGGCTTTGAGCAGAAGGCCGGCGGAAAATATCCAGGATTGGTACAGGTTCATCAGATCATCGGGCGTGAAGTAGACGTGGAGGGAAGGTCGCGTCAGGCGGAAGAAATACACGGCGAGCAGGAACGCGCCAGCAGCGAACAGGCAGCGGTCGACGCGGTCCATATCGGGCGCAGGGCATGGCAGATCAGGCGACGCGGGAACGGGAGCTGAAACGGGCGTGGGCGCGGGAACGGCGACGCGTGGTGAGACGGGCGCGGGCGCTGGAGCAGCAGCGGGCGCTGGAGCGGGTAGGGGCCGCGGGACGGCAGGCGGCGCTTGGGCCACGGGGCGGGCGCGATCCAGAATCGCCTCGGTATCAGCGGGAACCGGCGGGTCGAAGCGGGCGCGGATCACGGCCAGTATTCTCCAGTTGGTCCTTCGGAGAACAGCACTGAGCGCGAGGTAAGCAAACGCCAGCGCGATCATGTCGAAGAGCGCGAAGAAAAGCAGGCCGTGACGCGTGAGATCCATGGAATCGCACAGCGTCGAAAGGCAGAGCTCGGTGAGGCCGACTCCGATCAAGCAGAATCCGGCTGGCAAAGCTCCCCTCGGCAGGCTCTTACGTTCAAGCCATAGCAGAATACTGCTTAGAATCGCCAGCGCGAGAAATGAAAATAAAAAAGACGGGCCATGCTGAAAGAAGAAGTGGCGCTTCACATCGCTCCATGATGCAAATGCCCTGCTTTCGGTGAACGGCGGGTACCCGGTTGACAGATCGAAGTTCCCGAACGCGTGCTGCTTGCCCGCTTCGGACAGCGAGTCCAGCATGGTCCGGTACGTCACCGCCGGGTGTCTGGCGTAGAAGACCGCGAGTTTGCCGAACGACAACCGTTGCACGAAGCGCTGGTGAAAACCTGGTTCGAACATTCCGGAATCGGCCAGGTAGGCCTTCTTCCCGATGCAGGAACGGTAAGAATCATCGAGGCCCAGGTCCACCAGGGTGCGACCTGCGTCCTTGGAATGCGGCAAAATCTCCTCGAAGACGACGTTATACAGCGGATAGCTGGCATAATCGGCCGGCTGTGCCTTCCACATCATGAGTGCCGAGGCCAGCACGAGGCAACCCGCGGCAGCATACCAGCGTTTGCGGGCAACTGGCTTAAGAGCGCTTGCGGTGACGAAGAACAGGAGGGCAACCCAAAGGCCGATGGGTGCGTGCTGCGCCTTGGCACTCACCAGCAAGAACGGGCAGAACATCAGCAGAAGGGCGTCGCGTTTTCGCCCAAATTGAATCACACGGAGATAGGCTACCGCCGTCAGCAGCAAAAAGAGGTATGCGGGCTCGTCCATGTAGAAGGAGTTCAGCCCATTGACGTACATCATGTCGCAGTACATGAAAAGGGCAAGCGCGCAAATGGCCCACTGGACGCCGCGGTGCATAGCCCCCAACAACGGGACGAACAACCATACCGCAAACAGGAAAAGGGCGCCATGGACAAATCCGATGCAACGGAGATCGAAGTTGCCATCCTTCGAGACCACTGAATTGATCCAGATTGCCAACTGCGCGAGCGGAATCTCCACGGACACGAATTCGCCGACCCAGTGCATATCGTGACGGAACTGATAGACGGTATCCAGGTATCCGTAGGTCTTGTAAACTCGCCCGTGCAGATCGAACCTGCCGATTACCTTGACGAAGTCCCCGTTATCCGCCAGGCCGACGACGGGCGGCAGGATCAATTGATAAAACAGGATCGCCCCAGCCGCCAGGACGAACACTCGCCGTGAATCAAGCATAAAAAGGTGAGTCTACACTTTCCCCATGGTCAGAGGCCGCGGACCAACACTGTGCTCATGTTACAAAGACCCACTGAAGATCAAAAACACTACACTGTCCGGTACTTTTCTGCGGCGCACACGAAGTACGCCCCTTCAGAAATTCGGTTAGGTATCCTGGGCACGCGCCTCGGTGCATGCCCAAGCCGGGCCGGGCGTGCCCGGTCCCTACGAATCCGGATCGGGCCGATCGTCACTTCACCAGGCTGGAAGAACGTCCCGCGAAATCCAGCACCCAGCCGGGGAAGATACCGAGGAATAGCGTGCCGATGGCAGGCAGGATCAGAGCCGCGGAGAGCGCGGGCGTGAGCGGCTCGGCCGCGGAGACGGCGTCGCCGGGGTCGCGGAAATACATCATCACCAGCAAGCGCAGGTAATAATACGCCGCCACGGCGCTGTTGAGCAGGCCAAGCACGGTGAGCCACACCAGGTGCGATTCCAGTGCGGCTTTGAAAATATAAAACTTGCCGAAGAAACCGCCGGTGAGCGGCACGCCGATCAGCGAAAGCAGAAAAATGGAGAGCATGGCCGCGGTGAGCGGCTGCTTCTGCGCGAGGCCGGCGAAATCCTCGATGCTCTGATACTGTTCGCCCTTGCCGGACAGGTGGCTGACCACGGCGAACGCGCCCACGTTCATGAGCGCATAGGCGGCCAGGTAGAACATGGCGGCAGCGGTGCCGATTTCCGAGCGCGACGCGAGCGCCACCATCACGTAACCGGCGTGCGCGATGGAACTGTAGGCCAGCATGCGCTTGACGTTGGTTTGCAGCAGCGCGGCGAAGTTGCCGATGGTCATGGAAAGCAGCGCGGACGCCCACACCAGCGGCGCCCAGGCCTCGCCGATGGGCGCGAAGGCGGTCATGAAGATGCGCAGGAAGATGGCGAAGGCGGCCGCTTTGGGACCGGCGGACAGGAATGCCGTGACCGGCGTGGGCGCGCCCTGATACACATCCGGCGCCCAGATCTGAAACGGGGAAGCGGAGACCTTGAAGGCCAGCCCGACGAACATCAACGACGCTGCCAGGCCGACCATCACCGGCAAAGGCGCGTCGGGACCGGCGACGACGGCCCGCACCACGCTCAGATTGATGGAGCCGGTTTCGCCATAAATCAGCGCCACTCCGTAAAGGAAGAAGCCGGTGGCGAACGAGCCGAGCAGAAAATACTTCAGCGCAGCCTCATTGGCGCGCTTATCGTCGCGAAGATACCCGGCCAGGATGTAGCTGGCGATGGAAGAGATTTCCAGGCCGATGAAGATGATGATGAGGTCGTTGGCCGCGGCCATGATGCATTGGCCGGCGATGGAGAACAGCAGCAGGGCGTGAAACTCGCTGGTCTCGGCCTGCTGTCGTCTGAGAAAACTGAATGAGGGCAGGATGGTGAGGATGCCGACACCCAGAACCAGCACGCGGAAGAAGGTGGCGAAGCCATCGACGATGAGCATGCCGCCGAACGCTGGTCCCGGTTGGGAGTAGGCGTAAACGGCGGCGACGATGGCAGCCGCCAGCGTGGCCAGGCTGAGCGTTCCATAGACCTTGGATTCGCGGCGGTTGAGCAACGGATCGAGCACCATGATGAAGGTGCCCATCGCGGTGAGGATGATCTCCGGCAGGAAGCAGATCAGGTCGCCGGGATTGAACATGGGGCTAACGGGCACGGCTCACCTCCGTGCGCGCGGGCATCCGGAGGTCGACCCGGTACGGAACATTGACCTGGGTTTGTTCGAGCACGCGGGCGGTGGTCTTGCCGACGGGGTCGAGGAACGATTTCGAGTAGACGCCCATCCAGACCATCATGGCGATCAGCGGAATAACGACGGCCCATTCGCGCAAGTTGAGGTCGGGCATGTGCGACCGCACCTTTTCCGTCAACTCACCGTAAAAAACGCGCTGATACATCCAGAGCATGTAGCAGGCGGCCAGAATGACGCCCAGCGAGGCCCAGGCAGCCCAGGTGAAGTTGGCCAGGGCAGCGCCCTGCAGCACCAGGAACTCGCCGACGAAATTGTTCAGCAGGGGCAACCCGATGGAAGCCAGCGTGGCGATGAGGAACGCGGTGGAGAGCCACGGGGCCGCAGTGGCGACGCCGCCGTAATCTTCGATGGCCAGCGAGTGGCGGCGCTCATACATCAGGCCGACCAGCGCGAACAGCGCGCCGGTGGTGATGCCGTGGTTGAGCATCTGGTAGACCGCGCCATCGAGTCCCAGTTGGGTGAAGGAGAAAATGCCGAGCACGACGAAACCAAGGTGGCTCACCGACGAATACGCCACCAGTTTCTTCATATTCGGCTGCACCATGGCGACCAGCGCGCCATAGATGATGCCGATGATGGCCAGCACCGCGATCCACGGAGCGCAGCGCCGCGCGGCGCTGGGGAACAGCGGCAAGGCGTAATGCAGGATACCGAAGGTGCCCATCTTCAGCATGACGGAGGCCAGCATCACGGAGCCGGCGGTGGGCGCTTCTACGTGCGCGTCCGGCAGCCAGGTGTGCAGCGGGAACAGCGGCACCTTGATGGCAAAGGCGACGAAAAAGGCCAGGAAGAGCAGCATCTGCTCGAAGGGCGTAAAGAGCAATCGGCCGCTGGCGAGCTGGTCCAGGATGGCGGCGTAACTGAACGTGCCGGCGCGATTGTACAGATAAATGATGGCCGCCAGCATCAGCACCGAACCGGCCATGGTGTAGAGGAAGAACTTCACCGCGGCATAGATGCGGCGCTCGTGACCCCAAATGCCGATCAGGAAATACATGGGCACCAGGCTGACTTCCCAAAACACGTAGAACAGAAACAGGTCCTGCGCCAGGAACACGCCCACCAGTCCAAATTCCAACAACAGCAGGAACGCGTAGAATTCCTTAACACGGCTCTGGATGTGGTTCCAGCTAATCAGTACGCAGATGGGCGTGAGGAAAGTGGAGAGCAGCACCAGCCAGAGGCTGACGCCATCGGCGGCGATGTGGAAGCGGATTTCGGGCGAGGCGATCCAGGGCAGATTGACGGTGAATTGATCGCCGGCGAGCGAGCGGTCAAACCAGCCGAGCAGCGCCAGCGAACCGACAAAGGTGGCCAGCGAAAGCGCCAGTGCCCAATAGCGGCTGGACGCCGGCGAAGAGCGCGGCAGCGCCAGCGCGATCAGGAATCCGGCGGCCGGAAGAGCGAGGACGAGCAGGAGCAGGTTCATCGCAACCCTCCCGCCAGCGCCATGAGGAAGATCACCAACACACTGCCGAACGCCACCCAGGTGGCGTAGCTGCGCGCATTGCCGGACTGGGCGAGACGCAGCACGCCGCCAATACCCTTGGCGCGCGCGCCGATGCCGTTGACGATGCCATCGATCAGGCCCACGTCGGCGCCCTTCCAGAGCACGAGACGCGAGCCGCCCACTACGGGCTTGACCACCACCCAATCGTAGATCTCATCCACGAAGTACTTGTTGTAAACCAGGGTGTAGAGGCCCTTGGCGCCGCTCGCGATGGAATCGGGGATGCCCGGCTTGAGCACGTACATCAGGTATGCGAGAGCAATGCCGAGCAGGCCGGCGGCGCTGGCGACGGCCATAGGGCCAAGCTCCTCCGGCACTTCATTCGGCGGAAACACGGCGCGCAGAAAGTCCGGGATCTTGAAGAGATAACCGCCCGCGAGCGACAGCACAGCCAGAATCACCAGCGGAACCAGCATCACGGGCGGCGATTCGTGCGGGTGGTGCTCCTGGCCGCGATAACGGCCAAAGAAGGTCATGAAGAACGCACGGAAAACGTAGAACGCGGTCATCCCGGCGGTGAAAACGCCGACCCAGTAAATCCACGGCGCGCGATGATCGGCGGCCAGCAGAATCGCATCCTTACTCAAAAAGCCGGAAGTAAACGGGAAGCCGGCGATGGCGAGCGAAGCGCAGAACATCACGCCGCAGGTCCAGGGAATCCTGGTACCGAGGCCGCCCATTTTCCGCATGTCCTGTTCGCCGGAAAGGGAGTGAATCACGGCGCCCGCACCGAGGAAGAGCAGCGCTTTGAAAAACGCGTGCGTCATCAGGTGGTAGATGCCGGCCGAAAAAGCGCCGCAGCCGACGCCCACGAACATATAGCCGAGCTGGGACACGGTGGAGTACGCGAAGACTTTCTTGATATCGTTCTGCGCCAGGCCGATGGTGGCGGCCACGAACGCGGTGGCGATGCCAATATAGGCGATCACGTCCATGGCGATGGGCGCGTGGGTATAAATGACCCACGAGCGCGCCGTCATATAAACGCCGGCGGTGACCATGGTGGCGGCGTGGATCAGCGCGGAGACGGGCGTGGGGCCGGCCATGGCGTCGGGCAGCCAGACGTAGAGCGGGATCTGCGCGGATTTGCCGCACGCGCCCACCATCAGCAGTACGCCGATGAGGGTGAGCAGCCCGACCGGCGCGCCTGGCGCCTGCGCGAAGACGCGGGCGAAATCGAGCGAGCCAAACTGGCGGAAGATCAAGAACACGGCCAGCGAAAAACCGAAGTCGCCGATGCGGTTCACGATGAACGCCTTGTTGCCGGCGTCGGTGGCGAACTTCTTATCGAAATAGAAACCGATCAAAAGGTAGCTGCACAGCCCGACGCCCTCCCAGCCGACGAACAGCACCAGGTAGTTGGCGGCCAGCACCAGCGTCAGCATGAAAAACATGAAGAGGTTGAGGTAGGCGAAAAAGCGGTAGTAGCCGCCTTCGTGAGCCATGTAGCCGATGGAGTAAATGTGGATGAGCGAGCCGATGCCGGTGACCACCAGCAGCATCACCGCGGTGAGGCGGTCGACCGAGAAATCACAATCGATCGTAAGGGCGCCGCTCTGAATCCAGGTGAAGTAATGCTCGGTGTAGGCGGCGGGCAGGCCGCCCAGGCTGTAGAGGGTTTTCAGCACCCACAGAAAGGCCAGAACCACGCTGCCGATGGCGAACGTGTTGACCAGCCCCTTGGAAAAGCGGCGGCCGAACAGGCCGTTGATGAGAAAGCCGGCCAGCGGAAGTGCGGGTATGAGCCAGAGTTGCATCGGTCGGGTGTCAGTTCTTCATCGAGTTCAACTCGTCGATATTCAGGGTGCCGCGATTTTTGAAAATGGTCAGGATGATCGCCAGGCCGACCGCGGCCTCGGCCGCCGCCACTACCATCACGAAGAACGCGAGCAGGTGGCCGGCCACCTGCTGCCGCTGGTAAGCGAAAGTGATGAAGGTCAGGTTGACGGCATTCAAAATCAGCTCGATCGACATGAACATGGTGATGATGTTGCGGCGGAAAATGAAGCCGGCCACGCCGAGCGAGAACAGCACCGCGCTCAGCATCAAAAACCAGGAAAGGGGGACCTGGCCCATCATTCGAGCTCCTTGCGCGCCAGCACGATGGCGCCGACGATCGCGATCAGGATCAGAATCGAAGTGATTTCAAACGGCAGCAGGTAAGTGGTGAACAGGGCGCGGCCCACCGCCTCCGCTGTGCCGCCGCGGAAGCCGCCGAAATGCACCATCGTGCCGCGCGGGTAAATCCGCGCGGTGAAAAACGCCAGCAGCGCCAGCAGCGCCACCAGCACCGGCACGCCCAGCAGGCTGGCGATGAAGGAGCGGCCGGCCCTGGTCTCGGTGCCGGCGTTGAGCAGCATGATGACGAAGACGAACAGCACCATGATGGCGCCGGCGTAGACGATGACCTGCGCGGCGGCGATGAATTCGGCGCCCAGCAGCAGGTAGAGCACGGCGAGCGATCCCATCACGGCGATCAGCGAGACGGCGCTCGAAATGGGGTGGCGCTGCACCACCACGTTGATGGCGGCCACCACCGCAATCGCCGCGAAGACTAGAAAAAGAATCAAATCCATTTCACCAAACTCACGAAAACGCGGCGATCACCAGGCCGGTGGCCAGCAGGTTCAACATGGCGACCGGGAACAGAATCTTCCAGGCGAAGCGCATCAGTTGATCGTAACGGAAGCGCGGCAGCGTACCGCGAATCCAGATAAACAGGAACAGAATGGCGCCGGTCTTGGCGCAAAACCAGAACAACGGCAGCAGCGCGCTTTGCACGATCGGCACCAGGAAAACCGCCGCGGCGATGAGGAAAACCACGCCGAACGGCGGGAAAGTGAAACGGTCGCGTCTGCGTCTCGGGTTCAACCCGCGCCAGATTGTGATCACTCCCGCGGCCGCGAAAATCACCACCGGCACGTAGCCGGAGCCGTACGCGGCCGGCCACGGCGCCACCCATCCGCCCAGAAACAGCAGCGTCGCCATACAGCTCACCGTGATCATGTTGGCGTATTCGGCCATGAAGAACGAGGCGAACTTCATGCTGCTGTATTCGGTGTGGAAGCCGGCCACGAGCTCGTTTTCAGCTTCCGGCAGGTCAAAGGGCACGCGGTTGGTTTCGGCAAACCCGGCGATGATGAAAATGATGAAGCTCACGTACTGAAAGCCGTGAAAGAGGTTCCAGTTCCACAGCCAGCCGTCCTGCGTATCCACCAGTTTGCGCAGGCTCAAGGTATTCGAGATCAGCAGCGGCGCGGCGATGGCGAGCGAGAGCGGCAGCTCATAGCTGATCATCTGCGCCGAGCTGCGCAGGCCGCCGAGCAGCGCGTATTTGTTGTTCGAGCTCCACCCGGCGAGCGCGATGCCGTACACGCCCATCGACGAAACTCCGAGGATGAAGAGCACGCCGAAGTTGAGGTCGGTGAGCTGCATCCAGGTCTGGTAGCCGGCCACCTGAATGGCGGGGCCGAAGGGAATCACGGAGATGGAAAGCAGCGCCATGGTGATCGCCAGGAATGGCGCCGCCAGGTACAGCACCTTGTTGACGTAGGGCGGCACCAGGTCTTCCTTGGTGATCAGCTTGATGACGTCCGCCAGCGGTTGCAGCAGGCCGTGCGGGCCCACGCGATAGGGGCCGGGCCGCACCTGGATGTGGGCGATCACTTTCCGCTCTACCCATTGCAGGTAGGCCAGGATGGTCATGAGCGCGCCGAAGACCACGAATATCTTGATCAGGCTGATGACGATAAACGAGTCCATTAGCGGCTCAAGCGGCTTTCCAGTACGGAGTTCAGTACCTTAGAATAACGCCCCAGCGTGCCCGACGCGAACAGGCCGTTGCGATCCGACCGCACGAGGCCAGCCGGGCCGGAAATGGCAACGCGGCCATTCACCGGCATGGTTTGCGCAGCGCCGCCGGTGACGAGCGCCGGCATGGCGACATCGTAGCCGCGAACGTTCTTGCGGATCTCTTCGAAGACGGCGTCCGGAGTCCAGGGCCCGAGCGCGGCCGCCGCTCCCATCTCGCGCGCGATGAAGCCGATGATTTCCAGATCCGGCTTGGCGCCCATGGTGTTGATAGCGCGCCTGAGGCGCTGCACTTCACCGGTGCCGCTGGTGACGGTGCCGCTCTTTTCGTAGGCGCACGCGGCAGGCAGCACGACGTCGGCCTGGCGCGCAGTCTCGGTGAGGAACAGGTCCTGCACTACAAGGAAGCCTGCCTTGCGCGCGGCATGATCGAGCGGATTGGCGCCCACTACCCACAGCACGCCCAACTCGGCCGCCAGCATCTCGTCGAGGTGCAGGCCTGGCTGGCCGGAAGGCTGGTAACCGGGCAGCAACTCCGGCGTGAGTCCCATATCGATGGCGCCGCGCGAATTGGCGTAATCTACCAGGCAGACGTAGCGCACCGGAATGCCGAGCGATTCGCCGAAGTCCACCAGCTTGCGCAGTTCCCCGCCCTGGTAGGAGTCGTCGAACAGGATCACCAGCTCCGGCTCGGCCTTCAGCTTGTCGCGCAGCGATTCATAATCGCGGCCGCGCACAATGGCAGCGGCATAGTGGTCTTCGCGCACGGCCTTGGCGGTCACCACATAAACGCGAGCCTGGTGATGCCGGTAGTTGGCGCGGATCTGGTAGGAGAGCAGCGGATGCTCCAGCGCCAGGTCGGCGCCGAGCACCAAAAACGCCTTGCGCTCGTAAAGATCCGCGACGGTAGCCAGTTTGGCGGACTTGCCGCTCAGCGCATCCACCAGCGTGATCACGTCGCCGGTGCGATGATGATCGATGTTGTTGGTGCCGAGCACCGTCCGCGCGAACTTTTGCAGGTAGTAATTTTCTTCGTTGGTGGTGTGGTTGGAGCCGACGATGCCGAAGGTGCCCGCGCCAATCGTCTGCTTGAATTTCTCGGCCACCGCGGCCAGCGCCTGCGACCACGACACCTCTTCCAGCTTGCCGTTGACGCGCATCAGCGGCGCCTGCAGCCGGTCGGGATGTTCGTAGAAATCGAAGCCGTAGCGTCCCTTGACGCAGAGGAATTCGCCGTTGATGCCGGAGCGGTCGCGGTTATTGCCGCGCAGAATCTGGTCGTTGCGCGTGCCGAGGGTGGTCTTGCAGCCGTCGGAGCAGTGGGTGCAAATGGTGCCCACGTGGGTCATCTCCCAGGGGCGCGTCTGGTAGCGGTAGATGCCGCTGGTAAGCGCGCCGACGGGGCAGATGTCGATGCAGGCGCCGCATTCGTCGCATTCCAGGTGGTCGCCGTGGTTGGGCGCGATTTCCGAAACCACGCCGCGCTGAACCACGCCGAGCGCCTTCACTCCCATTCCTTCGTCGCAGATGCGGACGCAGCGGTAACACAGAATGCAGCGCGGGGCATCGAAGAACACCACCGGCGAATATTGTTTTTCGGGGGTGTGCGTCTTGGTTTCCGTGTAGCGGCTGACGCCCGCGCCGTAGCGGAACGCCATGTCCTGCAGTTCGCACTCGCCGCCCTTGTCGCACACCGGACAATCCAGCGGGTGATTGGTGAACAGGAATTCAAGCATGTACTTGCGGGCGGCGGCGACTTGCGGCGTTTCGGTGCGCACCACCATGCCCTCGGCCACCGGCAGCGTGCAGGCCGTCATCAGCTTGGGCATCTTCTCCACTTCCACCAGGCACATGCGGCAGGCGGCTTGCAGCGTAAGGCCTTCGTAGTAACAGAACGCCGGTATCTCGATGCCCGCCTGGTTTGCGGCGTCGATCACCAGCATTCCGGCCGGCGCTTGTACTTGTTGGCCGTCGATCGTGAGTTTTACCGTGTCTGCCATTACACCGTCACCATCCGGTCGGAATGCTCGTAGGGGCACGGCTTGCCGTTCAGGTGATCCTCGAATTCGGAGCGGAACTTCTCGACGATGGAAATCATCGGCAGCGCGGCGGCGTCTCCCAGCGGGCAGAAGGTGCGGCCCAGCATGTTCTTCGCGATGTCGCCCAGTAAGCCGATATCCTGCTGCGATCCGCCGCCGGAGTGAAAGCGCGTCATGATTTTGCTCAGCCAGGCGGTGCCTTCGCGGCAGGGGATGCACCAGCCGCAGCTTTCGTGAGCATAGAACTTCATCAGCCGCAGGCAGGCCTTCACCATGCACGTGTCTTCGTCCATGATGACCACGCCGCCCGAGCCGAGCATGCTTTTGCGCTGCGCCATGGAATCGTAATCCATGGTGGCGCCTTCGCATTCTGCGGCAGTCAGCACCGGGCATGACGAGCCGCCGGGTATGAACGCTTTCAGCTTTTTCCCGTTGCGCATCCCGCCGCCCACTTCCTCGATCATCTGTTTCACCGGGAAGCCGAGCCGCAGTTCGTAAACACCCGGCTTGTTGATGTGGCCGGTGAGGCAGGTCAATTTCGTGCCTCCGGCCTTGGGAATACCCAGCGCCGCGAATGCCGCGCCGCCGTTCAAGAGGATGACGGGCGCGGCGCAAAAGGTCTCGACATTGTTCAGCACGGTGGGGCACTGGAACGCACCCGCCACGGCCGGAAACGGCGGGCGGATGCGCGGCACGCCGCGCTTGCCTTCGAGCGATTCGAGCAGCGCCGATTCCTCGCCGCATTCGTAGGAACCGGCGCCGGTGTGCGTGTACAGCTCGAAATCGAAGCCCGTGCCTTGAATGTTCTTGCCCAGCCAGCCGCGCTGGTAAGCTTCGGCGATGGCGCGGTCCATGATGTCGATCAGGTAGCGGTACTCGCCGCGGATGTAGATCCAGCCGGCGTGGGCATCCACGGCCAGCCCCGCGATGAGAACGCCCTCGATCAACTGGTGCGGATCGTTTTCCATAAGCACGCGATCCTTGCACGTGCCGGGCTCGCCTTCGTCTGCGTTGACGACGATATATTTCGGCTTGGGCGAAGTGCGCGGCACGAAACTCCACTTCATGCCGGTGGGGAACCCGGCCCCGCCGCGGCCGCGCAGGTTCGACGCCTTCATCTCATTGATGATCTCGTCGGGCGTCATTTTCGAAGCTTTGAGGAACGCCTGGTAGCCCTCGGTGGCGAGGTAGGTCTCAATGGACTCCGAGTTGGGCATGCCGAAACGGCGCGACAGCACCCTGGTTTCGAGCGGGCTGGGTTCGTTATACAGCATCTTCTATTGCTTCTTCCTCAAGCCGTCCAAAAGCCGGTCGAGCTTCTCGGGGGTCACGAAGTGATGAAAATCGTAGTTGACTTGAATCGCCGGCGCCCAGGAGCACGCGCCCATGCACTCCACTTCTTCGATGGAAAACTGGCCGTCCGCGCTGACGCCGTGGTTTTCGAGGCCGAGTTTCTGGCAGGCGTGTTCGTACAAGTGGTCGGCATCGTGCAGCAGGCAGCTGATATTGGTGCAGATCTGGAGGTGATACTTGCCGAGCGGCTTGCGGTGCAACATAGTGTAGTACGAGATCACCTCGTTGACTTGCAGCGGCGTCACGCCAACGCGTTGCGCCACCTCATCGACAAGCTCGTCGGTGACCGATCCGATCTCATCCTGCGCATACATGAGCATCGGAATCATCGCCGCGCGCTGGCGGCCGGCGGGATAGCTTTCGAGCAGCTTGGCGAACTTGGCTTCCAGTTGGGGAGAGAATGTCATGGGCTTCATGCGCGGGCCGGGCATGCCCGGCCCCAATCCATCAACGATCGGTGTCTCCTAGCACAAAATCCATACTGCCGATGGCGGCGATGACGTCGGCGATCAGCGTGCCTTCCACCATGCGCGGGGTGGCTTGCAGATTGCCGAAACTGGGCGTGCGCATATGCACGCGGTAGGGCTTCGCAGTGCCGTCGCCGACGACGTAATAGGCCAGCTCGCCGCGCGGCGATTCAATCACCTGGTAGACTTCGCCTTCGGGCACGCGGAAACCCTCGGTCACAATCTTGAAGTGGTAGATGAGCGCCTCCATCTGCGTCTTCATCTTTTCGCGGTCGGGCAGCACCACGTGCGGCGAGTCGGCTTTCCACGGGCCCGCGGGCATGCCATCCATGGCCTGGCGCACGATGCGCGCGCTCTGCCGCATCTCCTCGATGCGCACCTGGTAGCGCGCGTACACGTCGTTTTCGGTGCGTACAGGCACTTCGAAATCGAACTTTTCGTAGCTGGAGTAGGGCTCGTCTTTGCGCGCGTCGATTTTCAAACCGGCGGCGCGCAGCATGGGACCGGTGACGCCCAGGTCGAGCATATCTTCGAGCGGGAACGTGCCGACGCCGCGCGTGCGGCCAATCCAGATGCGGTTGTTGGTGAGCAGATCCTCGTACTCGTCCACGCGGCTGGGAAACACGTCGATGAACCTCTTCACCCGCTCCTGCCAGCCCCGCGGCGGCTCCAGCGCCAGCCCGCCGATGCGAAAATAGCTGGTCATCATGCGCTGGCCGGAGAACATTTCGAAGATGCGCAGGATGTCTTCGCGCTCACGGAAGCAATAGAGGAAAACCGACATGGCGCCGATGTCGATGGCGTGCGTGCCCAGCCATACCAGGTGGCTGTTGAGGCGCGTCAGCTCGGTGAGCATCACCCGCATCCACTGCGCCTGCTGCGGAATTTCCAGGCCGAGCAGCTTCTCAACCGCCAGGCACCAGCCCAGGTTGTTCGATAGCGGCGCCAGGTAATCGACGCGGTCGGTGAGCGTGACCGCCTGCTGATAGAGCTTGACCTCGAATTCCTTTTCGATGCCGGTGTGCAGGAAGCCGATGTCGGGCTGGCAGCGCACGATGGTTTCGCCATCGAGTTCCATCAACAGCCGCAGCACGCCGTGCGTGGAAGGATGCTGCGGGCCCATGTTGAGCACCAGCGTGCGCCGGCCGGAGCTGAGGTCTTCACTCTCCAGCGTGGTGGCGATTCCTGGCATCTCCGGTTCGCTCATGGTCAGATCCTATACCCGGTGATGGGGTAATCCTTGCGCAGAGGGTGGCCTTCCCAGTCCTCGGGCATCAGGATGCGGCGCAGATTGGGGTGATTGTGGAAGCGGATGCCAAACAGGTCGAAGACTTCGCGCTCATACCAGTTGGCGCCCCGCCACACTGAAGTGACGGAATCGATGGCTGGGTCGACGCCGCTCACGCGGCACTTCAGCCGGACCCGTTCGTTCCGCTCCACCGAGTGCAGATGGTAGACCACCTCGAAGCGGGGCTCGGCCGGGTGCCGGTCCACCGCGGTGACCGAGCTCAAGCGCACGAATTTCTGATCGTATTTCAGAAATCCGCAAACGCTCGAAATCTTGGCCGGGGCGATTTCGAGGGTCAACTCGCCGCGGTCGAACTTGCCGCCGGTGACCGCATCGGCGTCAAAGGCCGCCGCAGCCAGAGCCAGAGCGTTTTCGCGCAATTGATCGGGCAGCATATCAGTGGTTACCGTTTACGGTCCGTGGTGGAATCGGCGGACCAATCGAGCGCACCCTTTTTCCAGATGTAAAAAAATCCGGAGAGGATCAGGACGACGAACACCAGCATCTCGACGAACGCGAACATCTTCAACTCGCGGTACACCACCGCCCAGGGATAAAGAAAGATGGCCTCGATATCGAACAGGATGAACAGCATCGCCACCAGGTAAAACTTTACGCTGAAGCGGTGCCGCGCGTCGCCGGTGGGAACAATGCCCGATTCGTAAGGCATGTCCTTCACCCGGTTGCGTATGCGCTTGCCGAGCAGCCAGGAAACGGTAATCAGGCCGGCCGCCAGGGCCATGGCCAGCAGGGCCTGCACCAGGACAGGAAAATACTGCTCAGCGTAAGATTCTGGCATGCGATTTCAGGAAGTTGCGGCCTAACCTTAGACTATAATGGGTGCAAAAGTAGAGTGTCAACCGACGATGGAAATACCGGTGGTCATTAATGGTGTAGAACGCACGGTTGCCCCGGAACAAACGGTGCTGGAACTGTTGCGGAGTTTGGGACTGGAGCCCGCGCGCGTGGCCGTCGAACTGGACCGCCGCATCGTCAAACAAGCGCAGTGGAGCGACACCGTGGTCGGAGCCGGTGCGCGGATCGAAATCGTGCAGTTCGTGGGCGGCGGGTAGGCGTTGACCGCTCCCTATGGTCGCGGCTCTGATGCGCTGCGGAGCCGCGCCTCGGCGCCGCGCTTCGGAGCCGCGACCATAGGGAGCGGTTGCTGCCGCGAGGACAAAAAGGCGTCGAGAAAAGTCTCGACGCGGCACGCACGAGTGCGTGCGCCACGCTCACGCAAAACTGCGGATGGCGCCGGCTTCGTCGTCGTGAACGTCGAAGACGGTATACAGCTTGGTGATTTGCAGCAGGTCCTTTACCCGCTTGTTCAGATTGAGCAGCTTCAACTGCCCGCCGCTGTTGGTCACGGTGGTAAAGCCCGACACCAGCTCGCCGATGCCTGAGCTGTCAATGTAGGAAACGTCACCGAGGTTGAGCAAAATCTTCTTCTGGTTCTTGCTCACCATGTCCCGCAGGGTTTCGCGCAGCGCACTGGACCCTTCGCCGAGAGTGATTCGCCCGGCCACGTCCACTACGGAGACGTCGCCCACTTGCCGAGTACTCAACTTAACGCTCACTGAATATCCTCCTAAGATTTCTCAAGAATCTACTTAGACACCGCGAACTTAACTAAAGTTACTTCAGTTCCCCCCGGCTCCAGGCGCCGGGCATGAAAATCGTCCATGAACGACCGGATCAGAAAAATGCCGCGGCCGGACGTGCGCAGCAGGTTTTCCGGCGCCAACGGGTCGGGCAGGTGGGCATAGTCGAAGCCTTCTCCTTCGTCGGCGATCCGCACCGTGAACCGGCTGCCGTTCATACTGGCCGCAAAGCGCACCTTCTTGTTGGTGTTGTAACGGTTGCCGTGCACCACGGCGTTGACCATGCTCTCGCGCACGGCCAGCCCGATCTTTATCAGGTCTTCCTCATCGAAACCAGCCCGCCGCGCCAAACCTACTGCCAGGTCCTCGGCGTGGTCCACGCTCTCCAAGCTGGAATCGAGCGACCTTTCCACGGATTCCGTTCCTGGGCGCGAAAAATCCCCCATTGTGATAGCGGCCGCGCGGCCAAAGCGAATCGCCAGAATAAATTACCGGAGTCGCGAAAGTCAAGGACGGAGACCGCTCCGGCCGCTCTTAGTATCGCAATTCGCGGCAGTCCGCGCCCGGAGCCTCACAACGGCAGGCGCCCGGAGCCCTGCCCACGGAAGTGCGGCACGTTCTGCTGGCGGCGCAGTTCCTCGATCAACCCCACAACTTTGCGTTCAATTTCGTCCCTGACCTGGCAATGGTCCTGGTAGTTCATGCCGATCGGATCGGGGATCTCCCAGTCCAGGCGGCGCGCCTGGGTATCGCCCGGAAGCGGGCGCTGGGACATGTTGACGATCAGGTCAAACCGGATGCGGGCCAGGTTCTGGAGGCTCTTGGGGAAATGGTCGCGCAGCCCGATGTCTCTTTCCTGCATGGCGCGAATCGTATCCGGCGCGATTCCCCAGGCGGGCGCCAGGCCGGCGCTGGCCGGAATCATCACGTCGCCGCCCAGCGCGCGCGCGAAAGCTTCCGCCATCTGGCTGCGGCAGGAATTGCCGATACAAACGAACAGCACGCGCGTACGGTGTCGGCTCACAGCTTTTCCAGAAACAGCCGATGTACGCGCGCGTCGCCGGTGAGCTCGGGGTGGAAGGTGGCGGCCAGGTGCCGGCCTTGCTCCACCAGCACCGGATCGTCACCGTAGCGGGCCAGCACCTTGGCGGCGCCGCCGACGCGGCGGATGATCGGTGCGCGGATAAAGACCGCCTCCAGCGGACCGGGCGCGGTGCGGCGTTCGAAATCGGCATCCGGTTCGATGCAAGTGACGCGGCTGTCCACCTGGCGGCCATAGCCGTTGCGCTCCACCGTAATATCCATCAGCCCCAGGCTCTCCTGCGGGGGCGCGGAAACCTGGCTCGCCATCAGAATCGCTCCTGCGCAAGTGCCGAATACCGGTTTGTGGCGCGCGAATTCCGCCAACGGTTCCATGAGGCCATCGTAGCGCAGCAGCTTCAGCATGGTGGTGCTTTCGCCGCCGGGAATCACCAGCCCGTCCAGGCCCGCCAATTGGTCGGCGTGCCGCACGTAGACGGGTTCGGCGCCGGCGCGCCGCAAGGCCTCGCCGTGGGCAGCGAAGTCCCCTTGCAGCGAAAGCACGCCCACCTTTTTCATTACCAGCCCCTGGTTTGCATCAGCTCGCCCTCCGGCAACTTGGCGATGTCGAGGCCGGGCATGGCTTCGCCGAGCGCACGGCTGGCCTCGAGCAACTTCTCCGGATTGTCGAAATTCTTGGCCGCCTGCACAATCGCCACCGCGCGCGCCGCCGGATCGGACGATTTGAAGATGCCCGAACCGACGAAAACGGCCTCCGCGCCCAGTTGCATCACCAGCGCCGCATCGGCCGGAGTGGCGATGCCGCCGGCAGAGAAGTTGGGCACCGGCAGCCGGCCATGCACGGCCACCCACTCCACCAGCTCGAGCGGCGCCTGCAGCTCTTTGGCCTGGTGCACCAGCTCCTCTTTGCCCAGCACGGTGAGATGCTTCATCTCCCGGACGATGGTGCGAATGTGGCGGACGGCTTCGACGATATTGCCGCTGCCGGCTTCGCCCTTGGTGCGGATCATGGCGGCGCCTTCGGCGATGCGCCGCAGCGCTTCGCCCAGGTTGCGCGCGCCGCAGACGAACGGCACTTTGAAATCGCTCTTGGCGATGTGGTGCTCTTCGTCGGCCGGGGTCAGCACTTCGCTTTCATCGATGTAATCGACGCCCAGCACTTCCAGAATGCGCGCCTCCATGAAATGTCCGATGCGCGCCTTGGCCATCACCGGAATGCTGACCGCCTGCATGATCTGCTCGATGATTCCGATATTGGCCATGCGCGCCACGCCGCCATCTTTGCGGATGTCGGAAGGCACGCGCTCCAGCGCCATCACCGCCGAAGCCCCCGCATCCTCCGCAATCTTGGCCTGCTGCGCGTTGGTGACGTCCATGATGACGCCGCCCTTGAGCATCTCCGCCAGCCCGACCTTCACTCGAAAACTTTCACTTGTAAATTCAAACATGGCTTTCACTCCCTCAAAGATCCATTACCTGCTCACCAAAACCGTGGCGCAGGCTGTCCAGCCTGCTGAGCCGAAAGTCGTCTCGGCTTTTCTTCTTAGCTTTCGGTCTCGTTCCGCGACCACCGTGCCAACCGCTCCCTCTGGTCGCGGCTCCGATACGCCTTCATCCTCACACCATCGCCGAAACCGGCTCATCGCTGGGACGAGCGTTGGCCAACTCCGCCGCAGCCAACTTCCCGATGATCTCCAGGCCCGCGCGGATCTGCTGCGGCGCCAGTCCCGCGAAACTCAACCGCAACCCGCCCGGCTCCAGCCGCGACACCGCAAAATAGCGCGCCGGCAAATACGCCACACCCAACTTCTGCGCGCGGGGCAGCAGCTCACCGGCATCCAGCGGCTCCGGCAGGCTCACCCAAAGGTTCATGCCGCCTTCCGGCCGCGTCCAGCGCGTGCCGCGAGGCAGGAAATCGCGGCAGGCTTCCAGGGTGACCCGCAAGCGCTCCGCGCCCGCTTCGAGCAGGTGACGGCGATGCGCCTCCAACCGGCCCGACTCAGCGAATTCAAGCAGCACCGCCTGCGACAGCTGGTCGCTGTGCAGATCGGCCGCCTCTTTCGCCTGACGCAACCTGTCGAGCAACGGCTTGGGGCCAACCACCCAGCCCACCCGGAGTCCCGGAAAACTGGCCTTCGAAAAACTGCGCAACAGCACCGTGCCGCCATGTTCGTCGAGTTGCTTGAGCGCCGCTAGCGGCTGGCCCTCATAGCGCAGCTCGCCGTAAGGATCGTTCTCCACCACCGGGACCCCAGCCGCTCGCGCCGCTTCCAGCAGCCCGCGCCGCGCCGCCAGCGGCAGCGTGGCGCCGGTCGGATTCTGAAAGTCCGGCGTCACCACGATCAGCTTCGGCCGATCGCGTTCCAGCACGCGCACCAGCCGCGGAATCTCCATCCCGTCGGCGCCCACCGGAACCGCCGCCAGCCGCGCGCCCATCCCTGTGAGCAGGCTCTTGAGTCCTGGGTAAACCGGATCTTCGACGGCCACCGCGTCGCCCGGCCGCAGCAACACGCGGCCCACCAGGTCGAGCCCCTGCTGGCAGCCGTTGGTGATCAGCAGGTCGTCCGCTGCGCCCGCCACGCCTTGCCGGCGCGCTTCCTCGATCAAATGCCGTCGCAGCGGTTCGTACCCGGCAGGCGATCCCAATTGCAAAATGTCGGCCAGGTCCGCCCGCGCCAGCACCGCCGCGCAACTGGCGCGAAATTCGTCCAGCGGAAACAGTTCGCGCGAAGGCCGCGAGGTGGCAAAGCTGATGGTGTCTCGCCCCAGCGCCGCGGGCGGTGACCCGGCCTCGCCACGTGGGGCAGGTCCCCGACCTGCCAACTCTCCCCGCTCCAGCCACGCACCCCAGCTCACCCCGCCCGCCGCCGGCGCCGCCGTGACAAAACTTCCCCGCCCCACCCGGCCCGCGATCATTCCCTCAGCTTCGAGGATTTCGTAAGCCGCCGAAACCGTGGTGCGGTTCAGGCCAAGTAAGCCAGCCAATTCCCGCGTGGCTGGCAGCCGCTCACCCTGTCCCAGTTCGCCAGAGCGAATCCTCTCCGCAAATTGCTCATACAATTGGCGGTAAAGTGGCACGGCCGAGCCGTGATCGAGATGCGGCGAAAACTCCATCCATCCAAACCATACCATATTGGTAGGGCACGCTTCAGCTTGTGCGTTCCAAAAAATCCCCGTCTGCCCACTTTTCAAGTCGCGTACCCGCAGGAACTTCAGGAATTTCGCGAGATTTCAGGTAATTTCAGAGACAAGGCCACGAAACTCCAAAACACGAGGTCCGCCGAACTTCGGCGCTTCGTAGCCTGTCCAATACTGCACGGATCACTTTTCAACCGTCTGCTACAATCCAGGGTTATGCGCGTGCCGCGCCGTCCGCTGCGGCGGACCCTTTTGCTGACATTGGCTGCGGTTGCCGCCAGTGCAGCCTCTCCGCCGCCCCAAGACCAGCCCAAGGCCAAGAAAAAAGAAGAGCAGACGCAGGTGCTGCAACTGCCGACGGAGTTGCCGGCGGTCACCACGGGCAATCCGCGGCGCCTGACATTCCACGTAACGCCGCTCACCGGCAAGGGACTCCTGACGCACCAGGTGCGCGAGGCGCTCAAGGCCCTGTCGCGAGAGCTGGGGAGCGAAACCGTCCTCAAGATCCGCGCCTTCGTGGCCGGGTCAGGCGACGTGCGCCGGGTGCGCGACCTGGTGAGCGAAGAGTTCTCCGAACGCAAACGGCCGCTGCCCGCGCTGAGCCTGGTGCGCGCCGGCGGCCTGCCGATGGAAGGCGCGCAGGTGGTGCTGGAAGCGATCGGGGAGGCGCACAAGGACGTGAACCCGCACGGGCTGGCGTTTTTCTCCGCCCAGGCCGCCGCGTCCGACAGTCCGCTCGATGCGGCCGCGCCGCTCGTCCGGAAGGCGCTGGCGCAACTGGGCCTGGCCGTGAAAGCCGCCGGCGCGACCCCGCAAAGCGTGCTGCGAGTAACCTGCTTCGTCAGCTCGCTGGCGGACGTGGCCGCAACGCGCAGCCTGGTGGACAACGAATACCCGCATGCCGCGCTGAACTATGTGCAGACCCAACGGTCGCCCGGAAGCGCACTCGCCGCCTGCGAAGCCGTGGCGCGCCTGGCTGCCGATCCCGCGGCGCCGCTCCAATTCCTGAATCCCGATGGCCTGCCCCGGGAATCCGGACAAGCGTCGATTGCGCTGGTGAACACGCCTGAAGTGGTGCTGACCGGCACGCAAGTTTCTTTCGGCTACCAGCCACGCGATACGCGGCTGGCTTTCGACCGCCTGCAAAAGGAACTGACGCAAGCGGGAATCTCACCAGGCAAAGTGGCCTTCGCCGATTATTATCCGCTCTCGCTCGATATCGCCGGACAAGTGCGTCAGGTCCGCGCGGAGGTATTCGATGCCGCCCGTCCGCCCGCCGGAACCCTGCTGCTGTTCGAAGGCCTGCCCTCGATGGACGCCGGCTTCGCCGTGGATGCAGTGGCCGTGAAGTGACGCGCGGTAGGACAGACGATCGGTTTTTGTCGTCTGTCACTTGTGCCGTGCATTAGCGGCATGACCGACCACGAGGCGATGGCCTGTCCCACCGGCATCGGCATTCGTGCCTGCCCCGACACACCGCGCTATGGCATCCGCAACGCGGCGATGCGTCCCTGGGGACCCACCGCAAGGACTGCTCCGTCCGCCGCGCCCAGCGCGTTGTAGCCGCTGGTGTCAAAGGTCCGCCACGTCTGGCCGGCGTCGAAGCTCACATCCGAGCCGGAGGTTCCGGTAGCGATCCAGGCCTGGTGTTCGCCCAGGTACAGCACCGCCGAACGGAAACCAGCCGGCGAACTGGCCGGCGCCGTCCAGGTGCGGCCGCCATCCGCCGTCACGGCGATGTTGCGCGCCGCCGCCGCCGGTTTGCTGTAGTCGCCGCCCACCGCCACGCCCACCCCGCCGCCGGCAAAGGCCAGCGAGAAAATGCCGGCGGGCGCGCCATCGTCGCGAATCGGCGTACGGGCTACCGTCCAGCTTCCGCCGCCATCCGTCGAATGAAACACACGAGAGCCGCCGGGCCCGCCGGTGCCGAACCAGGCTTCGCGATCTCCGCGCAGCACCAGGCAACTGTTGCTGGCGGCGAAGGCGCCCTCATCGGGAAACGCCGCCGGAGTGTGCTGGCGCCGCCAATGATGCCCGCCGTCGCTGGTAGTGTAGATTTCGAATTCACCATCCACCGGATCGCCCAGCACGACGCCACGCCGGGCATCCCAAAACGCAATGGCGTCGAAGAAGCCTTTCGGGCCCGGAGCCGCGAGTTGTTGCTGCCATTGCCGGCCGCCATCGATGGTGTGATAGACGCGCGATTGCGCGCCGCTGCCGACGCTCAACAGCCAGGCGGTCCGCTCGTCCAGGCCGTGAACCGCGCGGAAATCCAGTTTCTCGCCGCCGCGAACCGTACCGGAGCGCCACGTGCCCCCGCCATCGGTAGTGAGGAGCCAGGTTCCCGCCGATCCGGCGGCCCAGGCCACCCGCGAATTCACCACACTGATGCCGCGCAGAGAAGCAGCGGTCCCGCTGGCCTGTCCCACCCACGATTGCGCCCACAGTTGTGCCCACGCCGCGCCCGCCAACACCAGCACAACCAGATTCATTCCCAGCGATTGTAGCCGCGCGAATTCGTTCGCGCAACATCTGTTTCGGAGGTTGGTTCCGAATCCGCGATTCTCAGTATTCCGATTCTGTCTGCCGCCGCCTGATGCAAGATTCAGACGTGCCCCCTACGCATCCATCGGCAAGATCGGTTCGCCGCGGCAGCGCAGAACTTCCCAATGTCTGATACCCTCTGATACTGACGCACGGCTCTATGCCGGACGGCGCCGGCAGATCGACTCCAGGTGGCGTGGGGCCGCCGACTCCGATACAGGGTGAGAACGGGTTTTCAGAGCTGAGGATGCCTCCAGACCCCGACCAGACCAGCGAACGCAGACAGGCGATGCGGTTCCCCTTGCGGGAACCGGTGGAATACCGCCTCATCCTGTCCAAGCGTTTCTCGATCGCCGGCAAGGGCGAGACGCTCAATGTCGGGAGCGGCGGCATCCTGTTCAGCGCGCAGCATCTGCTGCCGGTCGGCGGGTTGGTGGAACTGGTGATGGAGTGGCCCGCCCGTCTCGAGGGCAACCCTCCTTTGCAACTGGTAGCGGCATGCCGGGTGCTTCGTTCCGACCACCGGCAGGCGGCCGTGCGCCTGGAGAGACACCAGCTGCGAGATGCGCGGACGCAAAGCTCCGCCTGAGAGCGGAAGGTGATACCGTAAGCCGTTGGCACCCGCATGAAGATTCCCCTACTGCTCCTGGCGTGCTCGGCCGCGTTTGCCGCCGAGGCCACACTCGAAATCAAGGTCGATCAGGCCGGCTACCTGACGGCCGCGCCCAAAATCGCGGTTGTGGTTGCGCAGAAACCAGCAGCCGATTTCCTGGTCCGCAGGTCCGCCGGCGGCGCCGTCGTATTGCGCGGCAAACTCAGCGCCGCCCAGGGCGACGCCGACTCCGGCGACACCGTGCAGCTTGCCGATTTCAGTAAGCTCGGGGAATCCGGCCGCTACTACCTGGAAGTGCCCGGCGTCGGCCGGAGCTGGAATTTCTCGATCGGCGCCGATGTCTACCGGCGCGCCTATTACCTGGCGATGCGATCTTATTACGGGCAGCGCTGCGCAACCGCGGTGGATCTTGGCCCTGAGTTCCCCGGGTTCCGCCACGACGCATGTCATCTGGACGGGGCCTGGCACAGCTCGTCCGGCAAAACCGGCCGGCGCGTATCGCGGGGCGGGTGGCACGACGCCGGCGACTACGGCCGCTATGTGGTCAACTCCGGCATCACCACCGGCACGCTGCTGTGGACCTGGGAGATGTTCGGCCCGCGCGTCAGCCCAATCCCGCTGAATATTCCGGAGTCCGGCAGCGGCACTCCCGACATTTTGAGCGAGATCAAGTGGAACCTGGATTGGATGCTGACCATGCAGGATGACGATGGCGGCGTGTGGCCCAAGCAGGCCAGCGAGCGCTTTTGCGGTTTCATCATGCCGGAAAAAGACACGCTGGTGAGCTACGTCTTCGGCACCGGCCAGGAGCCGTACAAGAGTTCCTGCTCTACCGGCGATTTCGCTGCCGTGATGGCCATTGCGGCGCGCGCCTTCCGGCCCTTCGATCGCACTTACGCGGACCGCTGCCTGGCGGCCGCGCGCAAAGCCTGGGCATGGGTGGAGCAACATCCGAATGTAATCTTTCGCAATCCAGCCGGCGTCAACACCGGCGAGTACGGCGACTCGGATTGTGCCGACGAGCGGCTCTGGGCCGCCGCCGAACTCTGGCGCACCACCGGCGACGCGCCTTATGAAAACTACTTCCTCGCGCATTATGCCGAGTTCCACCCGGGTGCAACCGGGCCGCAATCGTGGGCCTCTGTTTCCAACCTGGCGCTGTGGACTTACGTTCTGGGCGGTGGGAAGAATGCCGCAGCGGCGAAGGCCATCCGGCAGGAATCGCTGGCGGCTGCCGACCAGATTGTGGAACGCACCGGCGCCAACGGTTACCGCATCAGCCTCACCAAAGGCAATTACGAATGGGGTTCCAATGGCACCGTGGCCAACTACGGGATGCAATTGGTGGTGGCGAATGCGTTTCACCCCGATCCGCGCTATGTGCACGCGGCGCTGGAGAATCTGCACTACCTGTTAGGGCGAAACACCTTCTCGCTGTCCTTCGTGACGCGGGTGGGCGAAAACCCCTACCGCCATCCGCACCACCGGCCAAGCGCCGCCGACAACAACCCCGAGCCGTGGCCCGGCCTGCTTTCCGGCGGCCCCAACCCCGGGCGCCAGGACGCCGCCGTCCGCAAGTTGCCGGCCGACCTTCCCCCGGCCAAGATGTATGTCGATGACGAAGGCGCCTACTCGGCCAACGAGGTAGCCATCAACTGGAACGCCCCGCTGGTGTTCCTGCTCGTCGCGGCCCTGCCGGCCCAGCCCAGGTAGGGCACGCTTTAGCGTGCCCCACCCCCCTACTCCTGCAGGAAAAAGTTGAACTGCTTTTCCCTGCCGATGGTGGTGATGCCGCCGTGGCCGGGGATCACGGTGGTCTCTTCCGGCAGCGGCAACAGTTTCTCGTGAATGGAGCGCAGGATCTGCCGCCCGTCGCCCCCCGGCAGATCGGTGCGGCCGATGCTGCCGAGAAAAAGCGTGTCGCCCGCCACCACTTTTCGCTCCGAGGGAATCCAGAGGCTGACACTGCCCTGCGTGTGGCCTGGCGTGTGCAGCACGTGAAACTCAGCCGTGCCGAGCAAAAGAGTGGCGCCATCGCTCAAAGGCGCATCGATTTCCACGCTCTCCGGCGTCGGCACGCCCAGCCACGCCGCCTGGGTATCCAGCATCCCCTGAAGCGCCGCGTCGTTCGAATTCATGTAAACCGGCGCTTGCGTGACGCGCTTAAGCTCGTGGGCGCCGCCGATGTGGTCAATGTGCGCGTGGGTGATGACGATCGCTTTCACTTTCAGAGCGTGCCTGGCCAGCACCTCGAGGATCTGGCTGATGTCGCCGCCCGGATCGATCACGATCGCCTCGCGGGTCTGTTCGTCGCCGAAGATGGAGCAGTTGCATTGCAGCATTCCCACCGGGAGGATCTCGTGGATCATATTGCCGATTGTATACTCAGGCTATGGCCGAAGGACTGGGTGTGTTGATGCGGTGGCTGCACATTGCCTCGGTGGCGTGCCTGAGCGGCGGGATGATATACGGCTGGATCGCTGCCGGAGCGGCGGCGTCGCTGGCGCCGGACGCGCGCGCGGAGCTGGGCGAACGGACGGCGGCTGCTTTCCGGCCGCTGGTCATGCTGTCGATGACAATGCTGGTGATCTCGGGCATTTATAACCTGTTGAGCAATCCGGGACACAGCCTGAAATACCACATCCTGCTGGGATTGAAGCTGCTCCTGGTGGCGCACATCTTTGCCGTGGCCGTCCTGATCGTGCAGCCGGGACATCCGCGGCGCAGCCGGCTGATGGCGGCGGGAGCAATTTCCTGCCTGGTGGTGATTGGCATCGCCGCCTATCTGCGCCACATCTTCTGAGGTTCACCGGCACACGTAATTGATTTATGGAACCGACGGCTCTCGATACCGTACCCAGGCTCATGCGTGCCGCCCTATGCCTGGTTCTCCTCTGCGCGACTTCGGTGCACGCCTCCGATCTTGTCCTCACGGGGGCCACCGTTTACCCATCGCCAGACGCCAGGCCAATAGAACGTGCCAGCATTATGATCCACGACGGGCGCATCGCCGCCATCGGGCCGCCGGCATCCGTCATCGTTCCCAAGAACGCCGAGGTTCTGGACTGCGCCGGGAGATTCGTCGTCGCGGGTTATTGGAACAGCCACGTCCATGTCCTCACTCCCGGTTTTCTTCACGTGCGCGACTCCCCCGCCAAGGAGCTAAACGAGCAACTGGATACGATGTTCAATCGCTGGGGCTTTACCACCGTGTTCGACATCGCCTCGGTGCTCGACAACACCCTCGCACTCCGTGGTCGAATCGAGAGCGGCGAGCTGCGCGGACCACGCATTCTCACGGTCGGCGAGCCCATCTGGAGTATAGAACCGGTGTACGTGCGGGCTTTTCTGAACGAAAACCACATCCCTATGCAGGCCACCGGCACGCCGGATCAGGCGATTTCTTTGGTGCGCGACCATGCTGCGAAAGGCGCCAATGGCATCAAGCTGTTTACCGGTTCTTACCAGGGCGGCGACAAGGTCGCGGTGCTGCCGTTGGCGATCGCCAAGGCCGCGGTCGCAGAAGCTCACCGCCACGCGATGCCGGTCTTTGCCCATCCGCAGAATCTGGCAGGCGTGGAAGTCGCGATCGAGAGCGGCGTGGATGTGTTGGCGCACACCGTCCCGCAATCGCCTCCCTGGAGCCCGGACTTCGTCGCGCGATTGAAGAAAGCGAACCTGGCACTGATACCAACCCTCACCCTCTTCGATTTCGAGGCGCGCAAAGGCGGTTTCTCCGACCAGGAAGGCCGCCAGAGGTGGCTGGCAGGCATGGTCGCCGAACTGCGCGCCTACTCTCAAGCCGGCGGCGAGATTCTGTTTGGCACCGATATCGGCTACACCGACCATTTCGATACCGCGCTGGAGTTTACTCTTATGTCGCAGGCGGGAATGGATTATCGACAAATCCTCGCGTCTCTGACCACTGCCCCGGCGCTGCGATTTGGCTATTCCGAACACAGCGGGCGCGTTGCGATCGGCCTGGATGCGGACCTGGTTGTGTTGCAAGCGGATCCGTCCAAGGACGTGACCGCCTTTTCGAGAATCCAGCTCACGATGCGTCGCGGGAGGGTCACTTACCCGCCGGAGAAACCATCTTCTCCGCAGCGGTAGCGCCGGCGGTCTTGCCTGCCGCCGGCCGTGATAGGGTGAGATTAGTTTTGGGCCATAAAGCATGAACCAGGGTTACGAAGCTCTGCGGCGCGGCGCCGCGTGGATGAATGTCAGCGAGCGCGGGCGAATCGTAGTTCGCGGGCGCGATCGCGCGCGGCTGTTGCACAACCTGACCTCGAACGAAATCAAGAAACTCGCCGCCGGCTCCGGTTGCTATGCGTTTCTGCTCAGCCCGCAGGGGCGCATTCAGGCGGACCTGAACCTGCTGGCCTTCGACGACCATATGCTTCTGGATACCGAGCCCGAGCTGCGCGAGAAAGTTGTGCAGCATATCAGGCGGTACATCGTTGCCGACCAGGTCGAACTGGAAGACGCCACGGCGTCCACCTGCGCGATTGCGCTCGAAGGTCCGGAAGCGGCGCAGGTTCTGGAGAAGGCCGGCGCCGCGGCGCCCGTCGCCGATTACCAGCATCTGGCCTGGGGTGAAGCCGGGGAGGACAAAGAACTCACGGTCGCGCGCATCGGCCTGACCGGCCAGCCGGGCTTCCGCGTCTATGCCGCCGCTCGCCTGGCGGAGCGAATCATCCGCCGGCTGGCGGAGGCAGGCGCCCAACCGGCCACCGCGGAAGAGGCCCGCCTGGTGCGCCTGGAAAACGGCCAGCCACGATATGGCGAAGACATCCGGGACACATCGTTGCCACAGGAGACCGGGCAAATGCACGCCGTGAGTTTCAGCAAGGGATGCTACCTGGGCCAGGAGATCGTAGAGCGAATCCGCGCCCAGGGCCACGTTAATCGCAATCTGGTGCTCCTCCATCTCGATTCCACCGCGCCCCTGGCGGCGGGCGCCAGGCTCACCGCAGCCGGCGCCGAGGCGGGCGAGATCACCTCCTCGGTCTATTCGCCGGCTCTGGGAAAAGCGGTCGCCCTGGCGTACGTGCGCGCCAGTTACGCCACGCCCGGACAGGCGCTGGCCGCCGGCGATATCCCGGCTGTCGTCACCGGGTAGGGTACGCTTTAGGCTTGCCCTCTGCCTTCCCCCGCTCTCCGTCCTCTTTTCTTCGAGCGAGCCGCACGATATACTCGCCATTCAGGAGGCAGCCATGTCACGTTGGTTGTGGTTCCTGCCGGCGGCAGCGCTGGCATCTTTGGCGGGCTGTGGCGGGTCGCCGCACAGTGCCGATGAGAAATATTACCTGGTGAGCGCCACCACCAAAATGGAGTACTGGCAGGAAGCGGCCGCGGGGGTCGCGCAGGCGGCCAAACAATTGGGCGTGGTCGCCGAATCGGCCGGGCCCGACACTTACGACCCGAAGGGCGAGCACGAGCAGTTCCGCGCCCTGTTGAGCAAGAAACCCACCGGGATTGCGGTTTCCGCCGGAGACCCGGCGTCGCTCAAAGACGACATCGACGCCGCTATCGCGCAGGGGATTCCGGTCGTCACCATGGATTCGGATGCGCCCGACAGCAAGCGCCTGTTTTTCATCGGCACCGACAATTACAAGGCCGGGCTGATGGGAGGGCGGCTGGTGGCCAACCGTCTGAATGGCAAAGGCAACGTGATCATCTTCACTTTCCCCGAACAGCCCAACCTGAAAGAGCGGCTGCAAGGCTACCGCGACGTTTTCGCCGAGCACCCGGGCATCCACATCACGGAAATCGTCGACGCCAAGGGCGATCCCGGCGTAGTCTTCGACCGCACGATGCAGGTTGTCGACAAGAAGGAAGCGGTGGATGGGTTTGTCTGCCTGATCTCGATCGCCGCGCCCGAAGTGGCTGACGTCCTCACCCGCAAGCAGGTCACCGGTAAGCTGGTGATGGGCATGGACGCAGACCAGCGCACCATTGAGGGCATCCAGAACGGCGTGATCACCGCGACGCTGGGCCAAAAGCCTTTCACCATGGCCTACCTGGCCATCAAGATGCTGGACGACTTGCACCACCACCCGCCAGCGTCGCTGTCGTTCGACTTCGCACGCGATTCGTTCTCGCCCCTGCCGACGTTCGTGGACACCGGCGTGACCTTGATCGACAAGAGCAACGTGGCGGCATTCGTGGAGACACAGAAGTCCGCCAAAACGAAAAACTGAGCGGCGCCGAGTGCCGGCGCCCCTGATACAATATTTCCCTGGGGAGTGTCTGATATGAAACGCGCATGTACCGTGACTGCTTTGTTTCTGTTTTTGGCCGCACTGGCCTGGCCTGCCGGTCTCGATGGCGACTGGAAGGGGGCGTTCGATTTTGATGGCAACAGCGTACCGGTGGTGCTGCACCTGACCGCCAAGGGCGCCGACGTAACCGGCACTGTTGAAGGCATGCCCACTTCTCCCACGGACGTTAAAGAGGGCAAGCTCGACGGCGACACCGTCACCTTTTGGATTAATACCGACTACCAGGGCACGACCTACAAGCTGGTTTACAAGGGAAAGGTGCAGGGCGACGAGATTCATTTCCAGTTCGGAACCGAAGACGGCAGTTGGGGCACCGACCTGGTGGTGAAGCGCGCGGCCTGATGCTGTAAGCCGTTCTCTTTCATACTGCTAGACCCAACCCGCCGGGGCGGACGGAATCGCCCCGTTCAACCCCGCTCTGCGCCGTACAACCAATAATTTCAACGTTTTAATGCCAACCGGTAGGACAAGTCCCTCGCTTTGCCTATACTTGGCACAAGCACAAGTCGCATTGTTGGACACTCGGAGCCTGTAAAGAGAGAAGCGCCAAAGCCACCAGAGGAGTGAACTTAAGATGCACAAGCCGGTAAAGTATGCCGAAAAAGTCCTGACGGTAGCCGCCAACGCTGCTTGGACGGTATTCGACAAGCTGAATCAGATTCATCAGAATCCGGGTTTTACGCCGAGGTGGTCGGACAAGCCGCTCCTCAAGAGCTGGGAGAAGGTGAAGCCGCCGCTCGGTTGGCCGCGCGACACCGATTCGCTGTGCCCCCGCTGCGTGCCGGAAATCCGGCAGCGGATTCTGGACGGCGAGACCCCTTTGGACGTTCTTTATAACCAGCGGCCCGGCGAGATCAAGGCGAAAATCCTGGAGCGCGACGGCAAGATTCTGATGGTGAAGGACTGCGCCATCCACGGCCATTTCGAGGATGTGATGGCGATCGATGCAGCCTTCTACCGGCACATCGAGCAGGTCTTCCCCGGCCGCGACATCCGCGCGCATAACGATTCCACGCTGCACAAGCACGGCACCAGCACCATCACCCACGGCCGCGGCTCGGTGCTCACCATCGACCTCACGAACCGCTGCAACATGATGTGCGATCCGTGCTTCATGGACGCCAACCAGGTAGGGTTCGTACACGAACTGACCTGGGAAGATATCAAAACGCTGCTCGACAACGCCGTCACCATCAAGCCGAAGCGCCAGATGTCGGTGCAGTTTTCGGGCGGCGAGCCGACCATCTCGCCCTATTTCCTGGATGCGGTGCGTTACGCGCGCGAGGTAGGCTACACCTCGGTGCAGGCGGCGACCAACGGCATCGAGTTCGCCAAGAGCCCGGAATTCTGCCGCCAGGCGGCGGATGCGGGCCTGCGCTACGCCTACCTGCAGTTCGACGGCATCGGCAACGCAGCCAATCAGCACCGCAAGGTGGGCAACCTGTTCGACGTCAAGCTGCGGGCGATCGAGAACCTGCACGCGAATGGCGTCGACATCATTCCGGTCATCACCATCATCAACGGCATCAACAATGAGCAGGTGGGGCGGATCGTCCAGTTTGCGCTCGATAACCCGAAGAAGATTCCATTCCTTTCCTTCCAGCCGGTCTCATTCACCGGCCGCGACGAGGCGGTGACCGACGAGCGCCGTGCGGCGCAGCGTTATACGCTGTCGCACCTGGCGCACGACGTGAAGAGCCAGATGGGTCTGGGAGAGCCGGCTCGCGACTGGTTCCCGATCTCTTTCATCTCGACATTCTCCGACTGGAGCGACCTGGTGCACGGCCCGCAGTCCGACTGGGGCCAATTGAGCTGCGGCTGCCACCCCAATTGCGGCACCGGCATGGCCGTGATGGTGGACAAAGAGACCAAGGAACGCGTTCCCGTAACCGCATTTTGGAATGCCGACCAGCTGGCCAAGGACGTGGCGCGTGTCAACGATGCGGCCCGCGGCAAGTGGCTGTCGATTGTCGGCATGGCGCTGGCTGCGACACGTAACTACGATCCGTTTCAGTCGCCCACCCATTTCAAGCTGAGCGATCTGTTTAAGAAGCTGGACAAGACTTTCGGCGCCACCGGCAAGAACTACGGCAAGGTCGGCAAGGACCGCACCATGAGCGACATCGAGAAGCGCCGCCGTGACCGCTGGAACTTCCTGTTCATCGCCGGCATGTGGTTCCAGGATCTGTTCAACTACGATTTCCGCCGCACCGAGCAGTGCATCATTCCCTACGCCAC
>Ga0209415_10000964_pt1 | contig 54604 bp, 46 predicted proteins | sample PeaSoiSIISIP2007_FD_187696 | JGI IMG/M metagenome (GOLD analysis project Ga0209415, IMG submission 187696) | Peat soil microbial communities from Weissenstadt, Germany - SII-SIP-2007 (SPAdes) (version 2) | ecosystem: Environmental > Terrestrial > Soil > Wetlands > Peat | place: Germany... | reverse complement strand
GGCCCGGAGGGACCTGCCGGGCCCGCGGGCCCCGCGGGCGGGGCGCCTGGGGCTCCCGGAACGGTGGGGGCAGCGGTGGCACCCGGCGGGATGACGCCCTGGGGGGCCGTCACCGGCGACCCCGCGGCCTTCGCGGCGTCGAGCACCGCCCGGTCGCGTGCCGGGTACGGTCCGACCGCCGCCGCGAGCATCCCCGAGTTCGGCACCTTCAGGACGCCGCCGTCGGTGTAGAGGGTCACGTACGTGAGGCTCATCCCGAGCACGACGCCCTCGAAGGTCCCGCCGAGCGCGCCCGAGCGCACCCGGATGTGGTCACCCACCGTGAAGGGCCGGGCGAACTGGAGCACGAACCCGGCGAAGACGTTCCCGAGGCTCTGCTGGCCGGCGATCCCGAGCACCACGCCGGTCACCGCGCCGCCGACGAGCAGGTGGGAGATCGAGACGCCGAGGAGCCCGAGCAGCCCGAACAGGACGATGACGTAGCCGACCGCGGTCGTCATCAGTCGCACCGCGGTCCCCGCGGCGCGGACGGTATGGGCGATCATGAGCTCGCCGAGGCCCGCGGCAAGCCGCCTGGTCGCCGCGATGGCGAAGATGACGTAGGCGGCCACCGACGCCCAGAGCACGACCCGGGGCTCGATCTGGGGCGAGTGCTTGGGCGGATGGAGCGACCCGAGGTCGGTCCCGACGACGATGGCCGCGCAGGCGATGAACCCGCACACCAGGGCGGTCAGCACGTGGCGGCGACCCCGGCGCCGCATCTCCTGCAGGTCCTGGCGGGCCTGGACCCTGCGGCGGTGCCACAGCTCCTTCCAGAGCGGTCGGCTGCTCGTCACCTCGGCTGCCCGTGACTTGGCTGCACCGCATCCGCCTCCACCGCGTGCCGACGCGCGGCGTCGACTGCGCCGCTCGCGTCGACGACGTTACTCGTCGCCCCCGCGCGCCCCCGCCCGGCTCGACGCGTCCCGTATCCTCGACACGTGTCCTGGTCCCCTGGCATGGCGCCTCCCGACCGTGCCCGGCGCGCGCCCGGCGCAGCATGGCTCGGGCTCGAGCTCGCGCTCGGTCTTGCGCTCCTCGGGGCCGCCGCCGTCGCCGGGTTCGCCTTCGTCCACCGGCCCTGGCCGAACCGGCTCGACGTCGCCGGGTTCGCCGCCTTCCCCGCGGACCCGACCTCCCGGCGCTGGCACGACATCGCGGACATCGGCACCCTCCCCGTCCTCGTCGCCGGGATCGCCCTCTCGATCGTCCTCAGCGTCTGGCGCGACCGCGCCCGGGCGCTCGCCTGCCTCGTCGGGCCCATCGCGGCAGTCCTCGTCACCGAGCGCATCGCCAAGCCGCTCGTCGGTCGCCACCTCACCCCGTTCGGTGGCTTCTCCTACCCGTCCGGCACCGTAACTGCAGCGGCAGCGCTCGTCGCGGTCGCGACCATCGCGTCACCCAGGTTGCTCCGCCCGCTCGTGGCGGTCGCCGGACTCGGCGTGGTCACTGCGGTGAGCGCTGCGGTCATCGCGATGCGCTGGCACTTCCCGACGGACGCGCTCGGCGGCGCTTGCATCGGCGTCGGCTCGGTGCTCTTCCTCGATGCGCTGTTCCATCTCCCCTCGCGCCTCCGGCAACCGGGGCGCGTCACCGCGCGCAGCTGCCCCAATCAGGGAAGCCGCCGCCATTCGGCCGAGCGCCAACCCGGCACGCTCGCCCAGACACACGAGCTTCGTTCCCTGCGGCTGGAGGCGCAGGCCGGCACGCCCGGGCGTGCCGACGCGTCCCCTGCTCAGGACGCTGCGCTCGCCTCGCCGGCCGCTCCGTCGAGCGTGCCGTCGCCGAGACGGCCGTACTCCGCCTCGTACTGACGCAGCTGCTCAACCAGATCGACGATACGGCCGTCGTCGCCGGGAGAACCCCGGCCGGTCCTGGCGTGGTAGGTGATCAGCCCGAGCTCTTCGAGGAAGGAGTCCGCCTTCCGCTTCGACTGGAGCGCCTCGATCTTGGCCTGCCCCGCCTTGCCCGCCTCCTGGGCCTTCTCGGCGAGCTGGGTGGCCTGCACCTTCATCTTGTCCATCAGTCTCATCGAAGCCTCCTTGTTGCCTTACAAGACCAGGCTACGCCCCGATGAGGTCCCTCCAACCGGCGAGCCGGCTTCGCACGTCTGCCGGCTTGAGCTTGAGCGTCGCATCCGGAACCAGGTGCGCCAGCTCCCGTCGCTCCCAGTAGTCGTGGCTCGCGCCCTGGAACAGCGCGCGGCGGAACTCGACCAGGTCGGCCGGGGCGTCGCCGAGGTAGCCGAACAGTGTCAGCGTGAGCTCGATGTCGGTGATCACCGGCGCCCTCCCGAACAGCGCGGCGCGCCGCAGCGCCAGCGAGACGGCGCCCGCGATGACGTCGCCGACGTGCTCGCCGGCCTCGAGCTCGACGCGCTCTTCGAACCGGCGGGCCAGGCGGAGGGCGTAGCCCTGGTCGGGACCCGGCACCCCGGTCCCTTTGGTGCGGGGGAACGGGCCGGCGCGGAAGTCGGCCGGCCGGTGCGGGGTCCACGGCTGCGGCGGCTCCAGCCGGTAGCCCGGGCGGACCTCGTCCTCTAGGGGGATGGGGGCGAATCTCGGCTGGGTCATGGCTGCTTGGCGTGCACGCTACCTGAGCCGACGGCCGCCGCTCGAACCAGCGCGAACACGATCGCGTCGACGAGCGCCTGCCACGACGCCTCGATGATGTTCTCCGAGACGCCGATCGTCGACCAGGTGCCCTCGCCGTCGGCGCTGTCGAGGAGCACCCTCGTCACCGCCCCCGTGCCCTTCCGGGTGTCGAGCACCCGCACGCGGTAGTCGGTGAGGTGCATCGCGGCGAGCTCGGGGAAGTACGAGCCGATCGCCTTGCGCAATGCCGCGTCGAGGGCGTTCACCGGGCCGTTGCCCTCGGCGGTGGCGACCACGCGTTCGTCGCCGACGTGGACCTTGACGGTGGCCTCGGTGACGAGCGTGCCGTCGTCGGCCCAGGGGTGGGCGAGGCGACCCGAGCCACCGGGCTCACCGGCTCCGCCCGGCGCGGCCCGCCAGTCGGTCGTCACCCGGAACGACTCGATCGAGAAGAACCGGTCGAGGCCGGCCGACGCACCGCCGGCCGCGGCCCGCATCAGCAGCTCGAGGGAGCCGTCCGCCACCTCGAAGTGGTAGCCGGCGTGCTCGAGGCGCTTCAACGTCTCGAGCACGTCGCCCAAGGCGCCGGAATCGAGGTCGATCCCGAGCTCGGCGGCCTTCAGGGCGATCGTCGAGCGTCCGGAGAGCTCGCTCACCACGACGCGCGTGCCGTTGCCGACGGTGTCGGGACGGATGTGCTCGTAGGCGTCGGGACGACGGGCGATGGCGCTCGTGTGCAGCCCGGCCTTGTGGGCGAACGCGGCCGAGCCGACGTAGGGGCGCTGGGGGTCGAGGTTGACATTCACCAGCTCGGCGATGTGGCGGGCGACCGGTGTCACGAGCTCCAACCGCTCACGCGGGATCGTCTCGACGCCCATCTTCAAGGTGAGGTTCGGGATCGCGGCCGACAGGTCGGCGTTGCCCGCGCGCTCGCCGTAGCCGTTGACGCAGCCCTGCACCTGGGTCGCCCCGCAGGCGACCCCGACCAGCGTGTTCGCCACGGCGCATCCGCTGTCGTTGTGGAAGTGCACCCCGAGCTGCGCACCGACGCGCTCGCGTACCTCCGAGACGATCTGCTCCACCTGGTGCGGCAGCATCCCGCCGTTCGTGTCGCAGAGCACCAGCGTCTCGGCGCCGGCGCGCTCGGCGGCGCCGAGGACGCGCAGGGCGAACTGCGGGTCGCGCCGGTAGCCGTCGAAGAAGTGCTCGGCGTCGAGGAACACGCGGCGGCCCTCCGAGCGGAGGTAGGCGACCGAGTCCTCCACCATCGCCACCGCCTCGTCGAGGGTCGTGCGCAGCGCGTCGGTGACGTGGAGGTCCGACGACTTGGCGACGATGCACACCGCCTCGGTCTGCGCGCCGAGCAGGAGGCGGAGTGTCCCGTCGTCGGCCGCCCGAACGCCGGCGCGCCGCGTCGAGCCGAACGCGACGAGGGTGGCCGTCGAGAGCTTCAGCTCGTCGCGCGCCCGGGCGAAGAACTCGTCGTCCTTCGGGTTGGCGCCGGGCCAGCCGCCCTCCACGTAGGCGACACCGAGGTGGTCGAGCTGCTCGGCGACGCGCAGCTTGTCCTCGACGGTGAGGGACATCCCCTCTTGCTGGGAGCCGTCGCGAAGCGTCGTGTCGTAGACGTCGACCGACGCCGGCAGGGCGACGCCCCCGGTGACGAGGTGCGTGTGGCCCGTGCCCGACCCGTGCGCCCCGGCGCCGGCGGAGTCGTCGTGGTCAGCGGCCATGATCAGTCGACCGACGCCCGGTCGACCCCCGGCTGACCGACCCGCCGTCATTCGACATGGTCGAGCCAGTCCTTGTAACGGTCGACCTCGCCCTTCACCGCGGCGAAGAACGTCTCCTGGATCGCCTTCGTCACCGGTCCCGGCTTGCCGGTCCCGACGGTCCGGTCGTCGACGGAGGCGATCGGCACGACTTCTGCGGCCGTGCCGGTGAGGAACGCCTCGTCGGCGAGGTAGACGTCCGAGCGCCGCAACAGCTCCTCGCGCACCTCATAGCCGAGGTCGCGCGCGATGAGGCCGACGGCATCAGCGGTGATCCCGGCCAGGGAGCCGACCGCCGAGTTCGGCGGGGTGACGAGCCGCCCGTCGCGCACGAGGAAGATGTTCTCGCCGGTGCCCTCGGCGAGGTAGCCGTCGGTCGTGCACATCAGCGCCTCGTCGTAGCCGGCCCGCACGGCCTCCACCTTGGCGAGCGAGGAGTTGATGTACATGCCGGTGGCCTTCGCCGCGGTCGGCATCGAACGCGGGTCGTGGCGGCTCCACGAGCTGACCTTCAGCCGGATGCCGTTCGAGATGCCGTCGTCGCCGAGGTAGGCGCCCCACGGCCAGACGGCGACGGAGACCTGCACCTTGCACGGCAGCGGGTTCAGGCCCATCTCGCCGTAGCCGAGGTAGACGAGCGGGCGGATGTAGCAGGCGGACAGGCCGCTCGCGAGGACCGTCGCCTTCACCGCCTCGACGAGCTCGTCCTCGGAGTACGGGATCGTCATCGCCAGCAGGTGGGCCGAGCGGGCCAGACGGACGATGTGCTCGCGCAGGCGGAACACGGCCGGTCCAGAGCTCGTCGGGTACGCGCGGATGCCTTCGAACACGGCCGTGCCGTAGTGGAGGCTGTGGGTGAGGACGTGCACGGTGGCCTGCTCCCAGTCCACGAGCTCGCCGTCCATCCAGATCTTCGCCGTCGGGGTGATCGGCATCTCACAACCTCTCTGCGACAGCGTCGCCGATATCGGTGGTGCTCCGCCCCTCGGTGGAGCCCGCGAGCTCGTCCTGCAGGCCGAGCACCGCCTTGGTGATGCGCGCCGCAGCGCCTGCCTCGCCGAGGTGCTCGAGCATCATCGCCGCCGAGCGGATCGCGGCGAGCGGGTTCGCCCGCCCGGTGCCGGCGATGTCGTGCGCCGCGCCGTGCACCGGCTCGAAGAGGGACGGGCCGGTGCGCGCCGGGTTGAGGTTCGCGGAGGCGGCGAGCCCGATCCCTCCGGTGACCGCGCCGGCGAGGTCGGTGAGGATGTCCCCGAAGAGGTTGTCCGTCACGACCACGTCGTAGCGGCCGGCGTCGGTGGCGAAGTAGATGCAGGCCGCGTCGACATGATTGTACGCCGTGACGACGCCCGGGTGCTCGGCCGCGACGTCGTCGAAGGTGCGCTGCCAGAGGTCGCCGGCGTAGGTGAGGACGTTCGTCTTGTGGACGAGGGTCACGGAGCGCCGCGGCCGCTGCTCGGCGAGGTGGAACGCGAAGCGCACGCAGCGCTCGACGCCGTGACGGGTGTTCACCGAGCCCTGGGTGGCCACCTCGTGGGGCGTGTTCCTGCGGAGCTGGCCGCCCTCCCCGGCGTAGGGTCCCTCGGTGTTCTCCCGCACCACGACGAAGTCGGTGCCCTCGGCGATCGCGCCCGGCACGGCGTTGAACGGCCGCAGGTTGACGTAGAGGTCGAGCTCGAACCGGAGCTTCAGCAGCAGCCCCCGCTCCAGCAGCCCGGGCGGCACCTCCGTCGAGCCGATCGGCGGCCCGACGGCTCCGAGCAGGATGGCGTCGACGGCATGGAGCTCTTCGAGCACGGCGTCCGGCAGCACCTCGCCCGTGCGCACGTAGTGGCTCGCGCCGAGGTCGTACTCGACGGTCTCCAGGTGGACGCCGGCGGCGTCGACGACCTTCAGCGCCTCGCGCAGCACCTCCGGTCCGATGCCGTCGCCTCCGATGACTGCGACCTTGTAGCCCGCCACCTCTTCCGCGTCCTTCCTTCGGGGTGCGGCTCGGGTCGCCGCCCGGTCCATGCTGGCGGCTCAGCGTACGAGCCGCCGGTGTGCGCCTGGGCTCCCTGCCGCAGGCTGGTCCCGACCAACAAAAAAGCCGCCCACCCAGTGGACGGCGAACGACGCACTCCCTCGAGGGGGTGCGTCGTCAGGGAATTACGATGTGCTTCGCGTACGCCATGGTCCGGCAAGTCTGGCGAACTGAGCGCCCCGCGTCAACTCGGTCGTGCCGCTGACATGGGCCCGCGCCTTGTGGCGGGCGCCCGCGGGGCGCCGACGGCGCCAGGACGCGCGATCATCGTGAGGTGCCACAAGCGCAGGGCGACCGCCGAATCCTCCGGGCGTCCGACGCCGATCGCGACGAGACGGTCGAGCTTCTCCGCCGCCACGGCGGGGAGGGCCGCCTGACCCTCGACGAGCTGCGCGAACGCATCGAGGCGGCACTCGAGGCGAAGACCTTGGGCGACCTCGACAATCTGCTCGCGGACCTGCCGCGCGAGCACGTCCTTCCTGCGACACCGGTGACGACCCCTCCGGCGCCGTTCCGGCCGTGGCGCTCGCCGTCGGTCATCGCGAGCGCGATGCGTCTCGTGGTGCTGGACCTCTTCGCCAGCGCCGTGTGGGCGGTGACGTCGGCGGGCCACAGCGCGTTCTGGCCGATCTGGGTGATCCTCTTCAGCGTCGTGCGTCTCGCGCAACGCTGCGTGAGGAGCTACGAGCGCGAGCAGCGGGCGCGCCGGCGCGCGGCGCGCCCGAGGACGCCTCCGCCGGGGCTCACACGCTGAGCACCGCCGCCACCGGGAGCGGCTGCCGGCCCGCCTGCGCAAGCCGCGGGCCGCGCGCCCCGGCCGCGCTGACCCCGCCACGGCCAGCGGTGCGGAGCGGGTAGTTTCGTTTGCATGAAGGAGACTCACCTCACGCCCGAGACGCACGCGCGGCTCGTCGCTGAGCTGGAGGATCTCACGACGCGCGGCCGCGTGGAGATCGCCAGGCACATCGAGGCCGCCCGCGCGCTCGGCGACCTGTCCGAGAATGGCGACTACCACGCCGCCAAGGATGCCCAGGGCAAGATGGAGTCGCGAGTCCGCCGGCTCCAGGCGATGCTGGAGAACGCCGTCATCGTCGAGTCCGGGGGCGCGTCGGACGGCGTCGTCGCCACCGGTCGCATCGTCGGGATCCGCTACGCGGGGGACGACGACGTCGAGCGCTTCCTGGTCGGCTCGATCGAGGAGCGGCGGGACGACGTCGCCGTCATCTCGCCCGGCTCGCCGCTCGGCCAGGCGCTGCTCGGCAAGCCAGTCGGCACCGAGGTCGAGTACGACGCGCCGAACGGCAAGCTGCGGGTCGAGATCGTCTCCGTCGACTGAAGGGAACAAGATGGGCAAGACGCTGTCGGAGAAGGTCTGGGATCGCCACGTCGTCCATGCCGGCGACGGCGGGGCGGACCCCGACTTGCTCTACATCGACCTGCACCTCGTCCACGAGGTCACCTCGCCCCAGGCGTTCGACGGCCTGCGGCTCGCCGGGCGGCGTGTGCGCCGCCCGGACCTGACGGTCGCCACGGCCGACCACAACGTGCCCACGCTCGACATCGACAAGCCGATCGCCGACCCGGTCTCCCGGCGCCAGCTGGACGCGCTCGCCGCCAATTGCGCCGAGTTCGGCATCACCGCGTTCCCGATGGGCGATCCCAATCAGGGCATCGTCCACGTGATCGGCCCCGAGCAGGGCCTCAGCCAGCCCGGGATGACGATCGTCTGCGGCGACAGCCACACCTCCACCCACGGCGCCTTCGGTGCCCTCGCCTTCGGCATCGGCACCTCCGAGGTCGAGCACGTGCTCGCCACCCAGACCCTCCCCCAGGCCCGCCCCGCCACGATGGCGGTCGAGGTGGACGGAGCGCTCGCCCCCGGCATCACGGCGAAGGACGTGGTCCTCGCCATCGTCGGCCGGCTCGGCACGGGCGGTGGCATCGGTCACGTCATCGAGTACCGCGGCTCGGCGATCCGCAGCCTGTCGATGGAGGGACGGATGACCGTCTGCAACATGTCCATCGAGGCCGGGGCACGCGCCGGGCTGATCGCCCCGGACGAGACCACCTTCGCCTACCTCGAAGGGCGCGACCACGCTCCGGCGGGCAAGGCCTGGGAGGAGGCGCTGGAGGACTGGCGCAGCCTGGTGACCGACCCCGACGCCACCTTCGACACCGTCGTCCGCATCGACGCGGCGGGGATCCGACCGCACGTGACGTGGGGGACGAATCCCGCCCAGGTGGTGCCGATCGACGGCTCGGTCCCGGATCCCGACTCGATCACCGACGCCGGCGAGCGCGAGAGCGCGCTGCGGGCGCTCGCCTACATGGGGCTGGTCGCCGGGACGCCGATCACCGACATCCCCGTCGACACGGTGTTCATCGGCTCGTGCACGAACTCCCGCATCGAGGACCTGCGCGCCGCGGCCGCCGTCGTCGACGGGAGGAAGGTCGCGAGCGGCATGCGCGCCCTGGTGGTGCCGGGCTCGCGCCGCGTGAAGGCCCAGGCCGAGCAGGAGGGGCTCGACGCGGTCTTCCGCGCGGCGGGCTTCGAGTGGCGCGAGAGCGGCTGCTCGATGTGTCTCGGCATGAACCCGGACCAGCTCTCGCCCGGCGAGCGCTGCGCGTCGACCTCCAACCGGAACTTCGAAGGCCGCCAGGGGCGGGGGGGCAGGACGCACCTCGTCTCGCCGGCGGTGGCGGCGGCGACGGCGGTCGCCGGTCACTTCGCCACGCCGGCGACGCTCGACTGACCGGCGTCGCGCTCCCCACCACCCGACCAGCAAGCTCTGCAAGGCCGAGAGCGACAGAGGAGAGAGACGATGGAACCCGTTCGAGTCGTGACCGGCAGGGCCGTCCCCCTCGACCGCTCGGATGTCGACACGGACCAGATCATCCCGAGCGAGTGGCTGAAGCGCGTCGAGCGCACCGGCTTCGGTGCCGGACTGTTCTCCGAATGGCGCGACGACCGTGACTTCGTGCTGAACCGGGAGGAGTACGCCGGCGCCAGCATCCTCGTAGCCGGGCCCAACTTCGGGATCGGCTCGTCCCGTGAGCACGCCGTCTGGGCCCTCGTCGACTACGGCTTTCGCGCCGTCGTCAGCCCGCGCATCGCCGACATCTTCAAGAACAACTCGACGCGCTCGGGGCTCGTCCCGGTCGAGGTCGCACCCGAGCTCGACCGGGCGCTGCTCGAGGCCGTGACGGCCGACCCGACGCTCGAGATCACGATCGACGTCGAGCGGCGGACGATCGAGGCGCCGGCCGCAGGCGTCGCCGGCCCGTTCTCGATCGACGACACGGCGCGCCAGCGTCTGCTGAACGGCCTCGACGACATCGGCGTGACACTCGGCCACGTCGCCGAGATCGACCGCTTCGAGCACCTCCGCCCAGAGCACCTTCCGCGCCTGAGCGCCTGAGCGGGCACACGGCACGCGGCACGATCGTGCCGAACGGCTCTGGTCGTGACGCCCGGTCCTCGGCGAACGTGGCAGCACGGGAACCAGCCGAGCGGGAGGTGGCCCATGAGAGCGCTCGTCGTCGCCGCGAGCAAGCACGGCGCCACGGCAGGGATCGCCGCTGCGATCGCTGACACGTTGCGCGGGCGAGGCGTGATCCCGGTGTCGGCCGAGCCGGACGACGTACGCGACCTCGACGACATCGACGCGGTCGTGCTCGGCAGCGCCGTCTACGCCGGCCACTGGCTGCGGCCGGCGATGTCGCTCGTCGAGCGCCTCGGCGACGAGCTGGCCGCGCGGCCGGTCTGGCTCTTCTCGAGCGGCCCGGTCGGCGACCCGCCGAAGCCGTCGGAGGCTCCGGCCGACGCCGCGGTCATGGTCGAGGCCGCGCACGCGCGCGGCCACCACCTCTTCGCGGGGAAGCTGGACAGGGCATCGCTCGGGATCGGCGAGCGCGCCGTCGTACGGGTGCCGCGCGCGCCGGAGGGCGACTTCCGCGACTGGCCCGAAGTCGAGGCGTGGGCGGATGAGATCGCCGACGCCCTCGGCGCCGGCACGGGCGCGGGCGCGGGCGGCCACCGCCCGGCGACGTAGGCGGGGCCGCTAGCGCGCCTCGCGCCGGGCGTTGATCGCGGACACGACCGCCCGCAGGCCGGCGGCGAGGATGCTCGAGTCCATCCCGACCCCCCAGCGGGTCCCGCCGCCGGCGTCGATCGTCTCGACGTAGGCGACCGCCTGCGCGCTCACCCCGGCGGTGATCGCGTGCTCGCTGTAGTCCACGACGTCGATGTCGATGCCGAGCCCGTCGCGCACCCCGGCGACGAAGGCGGCGATCGGTCCGTTGCCCCCGCCGGTGATCGTCACGTGGCGCCCGTCGACCAGCAGCTGCGCGGTGACCTTGTCGTGCTCGCCCGCGCTCGCTGTCTCGTGCGAGATGAGCTGGATCCGCGCGTCCTCCGGCAGGTACTCGCGGGTGAACACGTCCCACATCGCCGCCGGGGAGATCTCCGTGCCGGTGTCCTCCGTGACGTGCTGGATCGCCTGGGAGAACTCGATCTGGAGGCGCCGCGGCAGCACCATCCCGTGCTCCGCCTCCATGATGTAGGCGACGCCGCCCTTGCCGGACTGGGAGTTGACCCGGATCACGGCCTCATAGCTCCGGCCGACGTGGTGCGGGTCGATCGGCAGGTAGGGCACCTCCCAGACGGCGTACTCCTCGGGGAGGGCCGCCATCCCCTTCTTGATGGCGTCCTGGTGCGAGCCGGAGAAGGCCGTGTACACGAGGTCGCCCACGTAGGGATGGCGCGGGTGGACCGGGAGGCGGTTGCAGTACTCGGCGACGCGGCGCAGCGCGTCGATGTCGCTCACGTCGAGCTCGGGGTCGACGCCCTGGGAGAACAGGTTCAGCGCCAGCGTGACGAGGTCCACGTTGCCGGTGCGCTCGCCGTTGCCGAACAGGCACCCTTCCACCCGGTCGGCGCCGGCGATCACCCCGAGCTCCGCGGCGGCCACGGCGCAGCCACGGTCGTTGTGGGGGTGGAGGCTGAGGACGACAGCGTCGCGCTCCGGGATGTGGCGGTGGAAGTACTCGATCAGGTCCGCGTAGACGTTCGGGGTCGACATCTCGACGGTGGCCGGCAGGTTGAGCACGATCGGCCACTCGGGCGTCGGCGCGACCGCGCCGATCACCGCCGAGCAGATCTCGACCGAGTAGTCGATCTCGGTCCCGGTGAAGGACTCCGGGCTGTACTCGTAACGGACGTTCGTGCCGGGCAGCTCCGACTCGAGCGTGCGGCAGAGCCTTGCCGCGTCCACGGCGATCTTCATGATCCCGGCCTTGTCCAACCCGAACACGACCCGGCGCTGCAGCACGGAGGTGGAGTTGTAGAAGTGCACGATGGCGTTCTTCGCGCCCCGCAGGCACTCGTAGGTGCGCTCGATCAGCTCCGGGCGGCACTGCACGAGCACCTGGATGGTGACGTCGTCGGGCACCAGATCCTGCTCGATGAGCTGGCGGACGAAGTCGTAGTCCGGCTGCGAGGCGGAGGGGAAGCCGACCTCGATCTCCTTGAAGCCCATGCCCACGAGTGCCTCGAACATCCGCCGCTTGCGCTCCGGGTCCATCGGGTCGATCAGGGCCTGGTTGCCGTCGCGCAGGTCCACCGCGCACCACAGTGGCGCCTTGGTGATGGTCCGCGACGGCCAGGTGCGGTCCGGCAGGTCGACCGGCTCGTAGGCGCGGTACCGCTCGAAGGGCAACTTCTTCGGCGTCACGTTGGCTGGTGGCATCGCATGTCCTGTCGTCGGGAGCCCGTCCGTCACGTCGGGTCTCGTATCGGTGATTCAGTGATCTCTTCGGTCGGCGTGTCGGCCCTGTCGTGGGCATGGCGGGCGTTCGGTCGTTGGCACTGGGGCAACAAAAAACCTCCTGGCCCGAAGGCGCAGGAGGTCGCGGCGAGCGCAAGATGGCGCTCGCCGTCAGGTAAGGAGGAGGCCCAGCTCGATGAGAAGGTCGCGGATCACCCGCTCAGTGTGACGGAAGTGCACGCGGACGTCAAGCTGCGCCGGCATCGCGGACAGCCGCGCCGGACCGGCGCGGCTGCATCCGTGGCCGCCGCCGTCGGTACTAGTCTGCGGCCCGCCGGCTCGCATGGGGCACGGCGCGGCGCCGGAGCGCCGGGACGTGCGGGAGGAGCAGCACCCATGGCACTGTGGCGCCTGAAGCGGCGGTCTGTCCGGATCGGTTTGGCGGCCGGTCTCGTGGCTGCGCTCGTCCAGGTCCTGCGCACCCTCGCCCGGCGCAAGCGCGAGCGCGACGAACGCGCCTTCTCGAAGGCGAGCGAGGGCATGTGGCCACCCGTTCCCCCGGCGAGCGCCGACGGCGTGCGCATCGCCGCCAGCCGCGCCGAGGTCCGCCCGGACGGGCGCGACGCCGGCGCGGCCGAGCCGGGCCTGGCCGATCTGGACGACCTGGGGACACCCGGGGAGGGCGCTGCCTCCTAGCGCCGCACCCGCCGGGCCGGGCGCGCGCCGGCGCGTCAGCGGAGCGTCGGCAGCACCTCGGCGCAGAGTCGCTCGACGTGCTCGCCGTCGGGGACGATGATCGCCGAGATGCCGATCCGCTGGGCTCGCTCGTCGAGCAGCCTCGCCATCCGCCCCGGGCTCCCCACCAGCACGTAGGGGCACTCGTCGAGCGGCAGGCTCGGGGCCCCCGCGGCCCGGCACATCTCCTCCTCGCGCGCGGCGGCCTCGCCGTCGGCGCAGAACAGGACGTGGCTGGCGAGCACCGAGAGCGTCACGGCCCCGGCCCGGCGACCGGCCCCGCGGGTCGCGTCGGCCACGCGGGCGGCCGAGTCGACCAGGTCGTCGACCGTCGTCGTCAGACGGCGGAGCACGTCGCGCTTCAACAGCTCGACGCGTCCGAGCGGTAGCCGCCTGGACGACCCGTTCAGGTCCAGATGGTCGGCGTAGCGGCCGGCGACGTCGACCACGAAGTCCGATCCGCCGCCGAGGAGCAGACGTGGCGGCGTCGCCGGAGCCGGCGTGAACGGCAGGTCGTGGACGGCGAATCCCGTCCCCTCGAGCGTCGCCACGCCCTCGTCGAACAGCTCCCGGGCGAGGCGGGCCGCGTCGAGGAGCCGCCTGGCCCGGGTCGCGTGGTCCGGCATCTCCAGGCCGAGCGCACCGAACTCCTCGGCGTTCCACCCCGCACCGATCCCCGCCAGCACCCGCCCGCCGCCGTAGAGGGTGGCGAGCTGCGCGAAGTGGCGGAGGACGAGCGCCGGGTGCTGGAGCCCGATGTTGGCGACGATCGTGCCGACCTCGAGCCGCCCCGAGCTGGCCGCGACCGCAGCGGCGAGGACGAAGGGGTCGCCCCGCTCGATCATGGTCGAGCGGTCTCCGCCGTGGGTGAGGAAGAGATGGTCGTCGAACAGGACGCCCCGGACCCCGGCCCGGTCCCAGCGCGCCACGTCGTCCGCCAGCTCGCCCATGGCGCCGAAGCGGTTGGGGATCACGTAGCAGTCGATGCGCGCCCCGCGCCCGGCGGCGCCGTCTCCTGCCATGGCCGCCCCGCCCCCCAGGCCCGACGCTCAGAGCCCGGTGACCCGGTGGACCCCCAGGATCCCCGGCGCCGCCCGGAGGGTCTCGAGGGCCTCGTCGTCGACCGCGCTGTCGGTCGCGAGCACCATCAGCGCGGTCCCCTCACCGACGGTCTGGCCGACGGCCATGTTGGCGATGCTCACCCCGGCGTTGCCGAGCACCGTCCCGACGACGCCGATCATCCCGAGCCGGTCGTCGTTGCGCACCACCAGCATGTTCGGTGCCGGCGGCACCTCGACGAAGTGGTTGTCGACCTCGACGATCCTCGGTGTCGCCGAGCTGCCGACGAGCGCACCCGCCACCGAGTGCTCCCCGCAGCTGAGCCCGATCTGGCTCACCCGGTCGTGCGTGGTGGCGGTCTGGGACTCGCGGACTGCCAGGCCCCGCTCCTCGGCGAGGCGCGGCGCGTTGACGTAGGAGACGGGCTCGTCCGAGCTCGCGGCGAACACGCCCTTCAGCACGGCGAGCGTGAGGATCCCCACGTCCTCGCCGGCGAGCGCCCCCTGGTACTCGACCTCCAGCTGCGCGGGCAGGCCGTCGCAGAGGGAGACGAGGAAGTGCCCCAGCTGCTCGGCGAGGCCGAGGAACGGCCGCACCGCCTCCGACGCTCCGCTGGCGGCGACGTTGACCGCGTAGGGCACGAAGTCACCCCGCAGCGCGAGGACGATCTGCTCGGCGATCTGCTCGCCCGCCTTGTCCTGCGCCTCACCGGTGCTGGCGCCGAGGTGCGGGGTGACGACGACGCCCGGAAGGCCGAAGAGCGGCGAGTCCGTGCACGGCTCGGTCGAGAACACGTCGAGCGCCGCACCGCCGATGCGGCCCTCCCGGATGGCCTCGGCGAGCGCCGCCTCGTCGACGATGCCGCCGCGGGCGGCATTGACGATGCGCTGCCCCGGCTTCGCCTTCGCGAGGAGCTCCTTGCCGAACAGGCCGACGGTCTCCTTCGTCTTCGGCAGGTGGATCGTGACGAAGTCCGCCGTCGCCACGAGCTCGTCGAGCGCCAGCAGCTCGACCCCCATCCGCCTCGCCCGCTCGGGCGAGGTGTAGGGGTCGTAGGCGACGAGGTGCATTCCGAACGCGAGCATGCGCTGGGCGACGAGCGCCCCGATCCGGCCGAGCCCGACGATGCCGAGCCGCTTTCCGTGCAGCTCGACGCCCTCCCACTTCGAGCGCTCCCAGCGACCGGCGACGAGCGCCGCGTGCGACTGGGGGATGTTGCGGGCCTGGGCGAGCAGCAGCGCCACGGCGAGCTCGGCCGCCGAGACGATGTTCGACTCCGGCGCGTTCACCACCATGACGCCGAGGCGCGTGGCCGCCGGGACGTCGACGTTGTCGAGCCCGACGCCGGCGCGACCGACGACGGTGAGCTGGCGGCCGGCCTCCAGCACCTCGGGGGTGACCTGGGTCGCCGAGCGGATCACCAGGGCGTCCGCCCCGCTCACCGCGTCCAGCAGCTCGTCGGGCGACAGGTCGAGGCGGACGTCGACCTCGTGTCCCGCGGCCTCCATCGCCTCCAGGCCGCTCGGCGCCAGCTTCTCGGTGACGAGGATCCTTGCCATGGCGTGTGCCGCTCCCTCTCCGTGTCGGGTTCCCGTTCGTCGCTCGCCCGCACACCCCGGGCGCCGGCCCTTCGGCACCACCGCCCGGCGCGCCTCGGCGCACCGGCGGCCCGCGTGGTGCCCCCCCGCTACCGCGCCTCCGCCAACAGCTCGGCGATCCGCTGCACGCCCCGGACGAGGTCCTCGTCGGACAGCGCGTAGGAGAAACGAGCGTAGCCCGGCGCGCCGAACGCCTCGCCGGGGACGAAGGCGACCCGCGCCTCGTCGAGCACGAGCTCGGCGAGCTCCAGCGTCGATTGCGGCCGGCGCCCGCGGATCTCGCGGCCGAGGACGCCCTGCATCGACGGGAAGGCGTAGAAGGCGCCCTCCGGCAGCAGGCAGGAGACGCCGGGGATGGCGTCGAGCATCGGCTGGATGGTCCGCCGGCGGCGGTCGAACGCCTCGCGCATGTGCGCCACCGCCGTGAGGTCGCCGGTCAGGGCGGCGATGGCAGCCCGCTGCGCGATGTTGTTCACGTTGGAGGTCTCGTGGGACTGCAGGTTCGTCGCGGCCTCCACCACGTCGGCCGGGCCGAGCATCCAGCCGACGCGCCACCCGGTCATGGCGTAGGTCTTCGCCACGCCGTTCACCACGACGCAGCGCCCGGCCAGCTCCGGCACGAGGACCGGCATCGAGTGGTGCTTGACCCCGTCGTAGGTGAGGTGCTCGTAGATCTCGTCCGTCAGCACCCACCAGCCGCGCTCGAGCGCCAGGCGGCCGATGGCCTCGATCTCCTCGCGCGGGTAGACGGCCCCCGTCGGGTTCGACGGGGAGACGAACAGCAGCATCTTCGTGCGCTTCGAGGCGCGAGCCTCGACCTGCTCGACCGTCGCGCGAAAGCCCGTCGAGTCGTCCGTCTCGACGACGACCGGGACGCCACCCGCCAGGGCGATCGCCTCGGGGTAGGTCGTCCAGTACGGCGCCGGGAGCAGCACCTCGTCGCCGGGGTCGAGGAGGGTGGCGAAGGCGTTGGCGATCGCCTGCTTGCCGCCGTTCGTCACGAGCACCTGGGACGGCGCCACCACGAGGGCGGAGTCGCGTGCCGTCTTCTCGGCGATGGCCGCGCGCAGCTCCGGCAGCCCCGCCGTCGGCGTGTAGCGGTGGTTGCGCGGGTCGCGGCACGCCAGCACGGCGGCCTCGACGATCGCCTCAGGGGTCGGGAAGTCCGGTTCGCCCGCGCCGAAGCCGACGACGTCGAGCCCCTCAGCTTTCATCGCCTTGGCCTTCGCGTCGATCGCGAGGGTTGCCGAGGGGGCGACCGCGCCGACGCGGCGGGAGATGCGGGGGGCGGGCTCGGAGGCGGCCCCGGTGATGTGAGGGGAAGCGGCCATACCTGCCATGCTGGCACAGACGACGAACGGGCTCGACACGCGCCGGCAAGGGCGCGTCGCGGGCCGCGACGGAGGTTGACATGGCAGCAATCGAGATCCCGAAGGCGCTCCTCCCGAAGGACGGGCGGTTCAACTCCGGACCCTCGAAGGTGCGCAGCGAAGGAATCGACGCCCTCGTCGCCGTCGCCCCGACCTACCTCGGCACCTCCCACCGCCAGGCCGGCGTGCGCGACGTCGTCGCCCGCGTGCGGCGCGGCATCGCCGAGCTCTTCTCCCTCCCGGACGGCTACGAGGTGGTCCTCGGCAACGGCGGTTCGACCGCATTCTGGGACATCGCCACGTTCTGCCTGATCGAGTCGCGCAGCCAGCACTGCTCCTTCGGCGAGTTCTCCTCGAAGTTCGCCGCCGCGGCGAAGGCGGCGCCGCACCTGGCGGACCCGGAGGTGCTCTCGTCGGAGCCGGGGACGCACCCCGACCCGCTCGCCAACCCCGGCGTCGACGCCTACGCGCTGACGCAGAACGAGACCTCGACGGGCGTCCAGACGACCCTCAGCCGGCCGCAGTCGGCCGACGGCTCGCCGGCGAACGGGCTCGTCCTCGTCGACGCCACCTCGGCGGCGGGCGGGCTCCGCTTCGACCCCACGCAGGTCGACGCCTACTACTTCGCTCCCCAGAAGTGCTTCGGTTCCGAGGGCGGCCTCTGGCTCGCCGCCCTCTCGCCCGCCGCCCTCGAGCGCGTCGAGCGCATCAAGGCGAGCGGCCGCTGGGTCCCGGCCTTCCTCGACTTGTCGATCGCGATCGAGAACTCGCGGCTCGACCAGACGTACAACACCCCGGCCCTCGTCACGCTGCTGCTCCTCGCCGAGCAGGTCGAGTGGTTCAACCGCAACGGCGGCCTCGACTGGTCGACCTCGCGCTCGGACCGCTCGGCGGAGATCCTCTACGGCTGGGCGGAGCGCTCCGAGTTCGCGACCCCCTTCGTCGCCAAGCCGGACGACCGCAGCCACGTCGTCGGGACGGTGGACTTCGTGCAGGCGGTCGACGCCAAGGAGGTGGCCAAGGCGCTGCGCGCCAACGGGATCGTCGACACCGACCCCTACCGCAAGCTCGGCCGCAACCAGCTGCGCATCGCGATGTTCCCCGCGATCGACGCGGAGGACGTCGAGGCCGTCACCGCGTGCATCGACTACGTCGTCGAGCAGACCGCCTGAGCCACCGAGGCTCGCGCCGGCCGGGTCGCACCCGCCGGAGCGACCCACCTGACCCCGACCGCCGGGAGGACCGATGGACCCCGATCTCGCCAAGGTGCTGCCGACCCTCACCCTCGTCGACCTGAGCGACGTGCCCGCGGCGCGCGCGGCCTCGGCGCAGCGCTTCGCCGCCGCCGTGGCGCCGCCGACGCAGTGGCGGGCGAGCTTCGCCGACCGGACGATCCCCTCGGCACGCAACGAGGACGGCGTCCGGGTGCGCGTCTACCAGCCGGAGGGCCGGAGCGGCTCGCTGCTCGGCTGCGCCGTCTTCTTCCACGGTGGCGGCTACATCCTCGGGGACCTCGAGACCGACCACGACCGCTGTCTCTGCTACGCCTCGGAGGCAGGCTGCGTCGTCGTCTCGGTCGACTACCGCCTCGCCCCCGAGCACCCCTACCCCGACGGGCTCGACGACTGCTACGCCGCCGTCGAGTGGGCCGTCTCGGCCCGCGAGGAGCTCGGCGTCGACCCGGGCCGGCTGGCGGTCGCCGGCTCGAGCGCCGGCGGCGGGCTCGCGGCGGCGGTCGCGATCCGGGCACGCGACGAGGGGGGACCGGCCCTCGCCTTCCAGATGATGATGCAGCCCTCGCTCGACGACCGGCTGGAGACGACCTCCATGGCCCAGTTCGTCGGCGTCCCGCCCTGGGACGCGACGGCGTCGCGCCAGATGTGGGAGATCTACCTCGGGGCGAGCCGCGAGGAGCGCGCTCACGTCCCGGCGACGGCGGCGCCGTCGCGCGCCGCCGACCTGTCGGGGCTGCCGCCCGCCTACATCATGACCGCCGAGCTCGACCCGCTGCGCGACGAGGGCAGCGCCTACGCGCTCCGGCTCAGCGCGGCGGACGTGCCGACCGAGCTCCACCAGTTCCCCGACGTGTTCCACGGCTTCGACCGTCCGGCGCTCGGCGCCGCCGTCGGGCGCCGTGCGATCGAGGAGCAGGTGCAGGCGCTCCGGCGAGCCCTCGCCGCCGGTTGACCGGCACCGGCGACCTCCGATGACGGGCACCGAAGACGCCATCCGCCCCGCCCCGGGGGCCAACGTCGCCGCCGTGCTCCACGGTGTCGGCGACCTGCGGTTCGAAGAGCGCCCCGTGCCCGTCCCCGGCCCCTCCGAGGTGCTGGTCGAGGTGCGCTCCGTCGGCATCTGCGGGTCGGACGTCCACTACTTCGAGGAGGGGCGGATCGGCGACTTCGTGGTGCGGGCCCCGCTCGTGCTCGGGCACGAGAGCTCCGGCGTCGTCGTCGGTCGCGGCGAGCGTGCCGCGCGCCACCCGCTCGGCCAGCGGGTCGCGCTCGAGCCCGGCGTCCCCTGCGGCAGGTGCCGGGAGTGCCGCGAGGGCCACTACAACCTCTGCGCCGACGTCGTGTTCTTCGCGACGCCACCGGTCGACGGCGCCCTCACGCGCTACGTCTGCATCAACGAGGACTTCGCCTACGCGCTCCCCGACGAGATCTCCGACGACGCGGGGGCACTCATCGAGCCGCTGTCGGTCGGTCTGTGGGCGTGCCGGAAGGCGGGCGTCACGGTCGGCTCCCGCGTCGCCGTCGCCGGCGCGGGGCCGATCGGCGCGGTCGTGGCCATGGCGGCCCGGGCCGCCGGGGCCGCCGAGGTGATCCTGAGCGACGTCAACCCGGTCCGGCTCGAGCGCGCCGTGCGCCTCGGCGCCACGGGCACGGTGGACGCCAGGACGGGCTCGCTCGCGTCCGAGGCCGCCGACTCCAACGCCTTCGTCGACTGCACCGGCATCCAGGCGGCGATCGCCGACGGCATCCGGGCGGTCCGCCCGGCCGGGGTGGCCGTCCTCGTCGGCATGTGCGCCTCCCCCGAGGTGCCGCTGCCGCACGCCGCGATCCAGACGCGCGAGATCTGGGTCACCGGCACCTTCCGCTACGCGAACACCTACCCGACCGCCATCGCCCTCGTGGCGTCGGGCACGGTCGACCTCGACGCGCTCGTGGACGCGCACTTCGACCTCGAGGAGAGCCTCGACGCCCTGCAGGCCTCGCGCCGCGACCCGGCGCTGTTGAAGCCGGTCGTGCGGGTGACGACCGCCTGAGCGCCGGGCCGCCGCCCGCGGCGCGTTCAGCCCCCCGAGACGTCCTCCAGCCGCTGGCGGCCACCGGAGATGAACGGCATCATCGCCCGCAGCTCGGCACCGACCTTTTCGATCTGGTGCTCGCGGCCCTTCTCGCGCAGCTCGGTGAAGCGCTTGCGGCCCGAGGCGTTCTCGGCGATCCACTCGTCGGCGAAGCGGCCGTCCTGGATCTCGTCGAGCACGCGGCGCATCTCGGCGCGCACGGCCTCGTTGATGATCCGCGGCCCGCGCGTCAGGTCCCCGTACTCGGCGGTGTCCGAGATCGAAAAGCGCATCCCCGAGATGCCCTGCTCGTACATGAGGTCGACGATCAGCTTCAGCTCGTGGAGGCACTCGAAGTACGCCGACTCGGGCTGGTAGCCGGCGGCGACGAGCGTCTCGAACCCGGCCGTGACGAGCGCGGTCAGGCCGCCGCAGAGGACCACCTGCTCGCCGAAGAGGTCGGTCTCGGTCTCCTCGGTGAACGTCGTCTCGAGCACCCCGGCACGCGTCGCCCCGATGGCGTCGGCGTAGGCGAGGGCGAGCTCCATCGCCTTGCCCGACGGGTCCGCCTCGACGGCGATCAGCGCCGGGACCCCGCCACCTTCGGTGTAGGTGCGGCGCACGAGGTGGCCCGGGCCCTTCGGGGCGACCATCGCCACGTCGATCCCCTCGGCCGGGGTGATCGTGCCGTAGCGGATGTTGAAGCCGTGGGCGAAGAAGAGGGCGTCGCCCTCGCGCAGGTTCGGCGCGATCTCCGCGTCGTAGACGGCCGCCTGCTCGGTGTCGGGGAGCAGCATCATCACGAGGTCCGCCTCGGCGGCCGCCTCGGCGGTCGGCAGGACGCGAAGCCCGGCCGCCTCGGCCTTGGCGCGTGACGCCGATCCCTCGCGAAGACCGACGCGCACGTCGATCCCCGAGTCCTTCAGGTTGAGCGCGTGGGCGTGACCCTGGGAGCCGTAGCCCATGACGGCGACCTTGCGGCCGGCGATCAGGCCGCGGTCGGCGTCGTTGGCGTAGTAGAGCGTCGGCATCGTTCCTCGCTACCTCTCTGTTGCGGTTCTCGGAGTGGGAGATCCCGGCGTGGGGATCGGTGGGGCCAGGACGCCGGCGCTCGTCACGCGTCCGTGGCGCCGTCGGCGCTCAGCTTAGGAAGCGCGATCCTGCCGGTGCGCTGGAGCTCGACGATGCCGTGCTCGCGCATCGCGTCCTCGAAGTCGTCGACGACGACGGGGTCGGCGGCGAGCATCACCGTGACGGCCCCGGGCACCGCATCGACGACCTTGCCACCGCTGGCGGTCGCCAGGGCCTCGACCTCGGCCTGGTCGTCATCGTCCACCGAGACGGTGACCAGCAGCAGCTCGGCCTCGCGCGCGTCGTCGGGGTGCAGCTCGGTGATCTCGACGACGTTCACGAGCTTGTCGAGCTGGTCGACCACCTGCTGCAGGGGGGCCGACTCGACGTCCACCACGATCGAGACGCGCGAGAAGCGCGGGTCGTGGGTGGGCGCGACGGCGAGGGAGAAGATGTTGAACCCCCGGCGCGAGAACAGCCCCGCGATGCGCGCCAGCACGCCCGCCTTGTTCTCGACGAGGAGCGCCACCAGGTGGTGGCGGACCCTGCTGTCGTCGTCATCGTTGCGCTCCACGGGCCCCGCTGCGGCGCTCATCGGGGCAGCCCCGCCTGGCTCGGGTGCACGACGATGTCGTCGTTCGACGATCCGGCGGCCACCATCGGGTACACCTGCTCCATCGAGTCGGTGCGGAAGTCGACGACGACCGGCCGGTCGTCGATCTCGTTCGCCTTCTCGATCGCCGGCAGCACCTCCTCAGGCGAGCTGACGCGCAGCCCGACGCAGCCCATCGCCTCGGCCCAGCGCACGTAGTCGGGAAGGTCCGAGGAGAGGTAGACCTCGGAGTAGCGCTCCTCGTAGAACATGTGCTGCCACTGGCGGACCATGCCGAGGTAGGCGTTGTTCAGGATCGCCACCTTGATCGGGATCCGCTCGGCGGACGCCGTCGCGAGCTCCTGCGCGGTCATCTGGAAGCAGCCGTCGCCGTCGACGGCCCAGACCATCTTCTCCGGGCGACCGACCTTGGCCCCGAGCGCCGCGGGCACCGCGAAGCCCATCGTCCCGAGGCCGCCCGAGTTGACCCAGGTCCGCGGATGCTCGAACCGCCAGAACTGGGCCGCCCACATCTGGTGCTGTCCCACGCCCGACACGAGGATCGCGTCGTCGGGCGTCGAGCGCCGCAGCTCCTCGATGACGTACTGCGGCTTGAGCGGCGCGAGGCCCGACGTGATCGAGCCGGCGTCGTCGTCCCCCCGGTCGTAGGTAAAGGGGAAGCGCTCCTTCCACTGGCGAAGCAGCGCCGTCCACGGCGCGAGCCGCTCGGCGCCGAACGAGCCCGGCCGCTCGCTGGCGAGGCGACGGAGGGCGCCGACGAGCGCCTCGATGGCCAGGCGGCAGTCCGCGTTGACGGCGACGTCGGCGCGGCGCACCTTGCCGATCTCCGCCCGGTCGACCTCCACGTGGATGACCTTGGCTCCGGGCGCGAAGGCCGAGACCTTGCCGGTGACCCGGTCGTCGAAACGGACCCCGAGCGCGATCAGCAGGTCCGAGCGCTGCATCGCCGTCACGGCGGTGTAGCTGCCGTGCATGCCCGGCATCCCGAGCCAACGCGGGTCGCTCTCGGGGAAGCCGCCGCGGCCCATCAGGGTCGTCGTGACCGGCGCGCCGGTCAGCTCGGCGAGCGCTCGCAGCGCCTCGGTGGCGCCGGACTTCAAGATGCCGCCGCCGGCGTAGATGACCGGGCGCTCGGCCGCCGCGATGAGGCAAGCGGCCTCCTCGATCGCCGCGGGATCGGGGATGGTCGGGGGCTTGTAGCCCGGCAGGTCGAGCGGCAGCGGCGGCGCGAACGTCGTGCGGGCGTTGGCGATGTCCTTCGGGAAGTCGATCAGCACCGGCCCGGGGCGCCCGGTCGTCGCGATGTGGAAGGCCTCGGCGACGACCTGGGGGATCTCCGAGGGGTCGGTGACGAGCCAGTTGTGCTTCGTCACCCCGAGCGTGATCCCGGTCGTGTCGACCTCTTGGAAGGCGTCGGTGCCGATCGCGCTGGTCGCCACCTGGCCGCTCACGACGACGAGGGGGATCGAGTCCATGTAGGCGTCGGCGAGGGGCGTGACGATGTTCGTCGCCCCCGGACCGCTCGTCACCATCGCCACGCCGGGGCGCCCGGTCACCTGCGCGTAGCCCTCTGCGGCGTGTCCCGCGCCCTGCTCGTGGCGGACGAGGATGTGGCGGATGGAGGAGTCGATGATCGGGTCGTAGACGGGCAGGATCGCCCCGCCGGGGAGGCCGAAGATGACCTCCACGCCCTGTGACTCCAGGCTCTTGATGAGCGCCTGTGCTCCCGTGAGCTCCATGTCTCCCTCAGTCTTGCTCCGTCCGCCATCGGCGGCGCTTGCGGCTTGCGGCGGCACGCCCTCCCGGGTTCCCGGATGCCGTGCCGCCGTTCCCGCACCCGGAAAACAGAACGACCCCCCGTACGGGAGGTCGTTAGCGCACAGACGGCGGGGCCGCTGTGCGCTAGGTGAGGAGTACGACGATGATCGTGGGCTGCATCGCCCCAGATCTTGCCAGAGTTGGCGCGACTCGGCAAGCGGGCGCGGCCGGATGCCGCTGCTCGGCGCACCCTCGTGCGGGGCCCCCGGCTCGGTCGGCCGGGGCGCGGCCGTCACGCCTCCGTGATCGCCCCGCGCTCGGCGCCGGACGCGAGCCGTGCGTACTTCGCCAGGGCGCCCCGCGTGTAGCGGGGAGCGAGCGGCCTCCACCCCTCCCGGCGGCGCCGCAGCTCCGCCTCGTCGACGACGACGTCGATCGTGCCCGCGGCGGCGTCGATGACGATGCGGTCGCCGTCGGTGACGAAGGCGATCGGGCCGCCCACGGTCGCTTCGGGGGCGACGTGGCCGACGCAGAAGCCCCGCGTGCCGCCGGAGAAGCGCCCGTCGGTGACGAGCGCGCAGTCGCCCCCGCGACCCGCGCCGGCGAGCGCGGCGGTGACGGCGAGCATCTCGCGCATGCCGGGGCCGCCCTTCGGTCCCTCGTAGCGGACCACGAGCACGGTGCCGGGCCGGATCTCACCCGCCAGGATGGCGTCCATCGCCCGGTCCTCGCCGTCGAAGACGCGCGCGGTGCCGTCGAAGCGCTCGAGGTCGGTGCCGGCGATCTTCACGACGGCGCCCTCCGGGGCGAGCGAGCCCCGCAGGATGACGATGCCGCCCCGAGCGTGGATAGGCGCCGAGGCGGTGTGGACGACGACGCCGTCGGGAGCCGGCGGTTCGAGCAGCTCGAGGTTCTCGGCCATCGTCCGGCCGGTCACGGTCAGGCAGTCGCCGTGCAGGTGACCCTCGTCGAGGAGCATCTTGAGCACCACCGGCACGCCGCCGACGCGGTCGAGATCGATCATGTGGAACTTCCCGTGCGGCTTCATGTCCGCAACGTGGGGCACCCGCGCGCCGACGCGCGCGAAGTCGTCGATGCGCAGCTCCACGCGCGCCTCGTTGGCGATCGCGAGGAGGTGGAGCACCGCGTTCGTCGAGCCGCCGAGCGCCATGGTGAGGGCGATGGCGTTCTCGAACGCGTCCTTCGTCATGATCTGGCGGGGACGGATCCCCTGCTCCAAGAGCGCGATCACCGCGCGGCCGGAGTCGTAGGCGACGTCGTCGCGGCGGCGGTCGACGGAGGGGGCCGACGAGCCGGCCGGCAGCGACATCCCGAGCCCCTCGCCGATGGCGGCCATCGTGTTGGCCGTGAACATCCCCGCACACGCGCCCTCCGTCGGGCAGGCGTTCTTCTCGATCTGGTACAGCGTGTCGTCGTCGATCTCGCCGGCGGCGTGGGCCCCGATCGCCTCGAACACGCTCACGATGTCGAGCGTCTTGCCATTCCAGTGCCCGGGCAGGATCGTGCCGGCGTAGACGAGGACGCTCGGCAGGTCGAGCCGGGCCGCGGCCATCAGCATCGCCGGCAGCGACTTGTCGCAGCCCGCGAGGCCGACGAAGCCGTCGAAGCGCTCGGCGTGCATCACGACCTCGACCGAGTCGGTGATGACCTCGCGGCTCACGAGCGAGGCGCGCATCCCCTCGTGGCCCATCGAGATCCCGTCGGACACGGTGATCGACCCGAACTCGAACGGGAAGCCCCCGGCCGCCCGCACCCCGTCCTTCGCCCGCTTGGCGAGGCGGTCGAGCGAGAGGTTGCAGGGCGTGACCTCGTTCCAGGTCGAGGCGATGCCGATCTGGGGCTTGGCGAAGTCCTCGTCGCGCATCCCGACGGCCCGGAGCATGGCGCGCGCCCCGGCGCGCCGTGGCCCTTCGGTGACGTCCTGGCTGTGGATCTTCAGGGACCGGCCCACGGCCGGAGCCCCCGCTCGCTCGTCGCTCGACATGGCGCCCACGTTACGCACTGCGCGCCGCGCCGGTGGCGGGCGCGAGCGGCGGACGGCGCGGGGGCCGCGCGGACGGTAGCTTGGTCGTGTCCCGAGCTGACCTGATGGGGAGGGCCTGACGGCCCCGGCTCGCGGCGAGAGGAACCCGACCTTTCGACGCGCCCGAGGAGCCGACCATGACCGTCCCTGCCCCCACCGTCCGCCACGACCAGGCCGCTCCCGGCCGAGCGCCGCGAGCCTTGCCACCCCGAGCTCGGGGGGCCGTGGCCGTCCCGCCGAAGATCGAGCTCCACGTGCATCTCGAGGGCGCGGTGCGCCCGGCCCAGCTGCTCGAGCTGGCGTCGCGAAACGGTCTGCGGCTGCCCGCCTCGAGCCCCGGGGAGCTCGCCGAGCTCTACCGCTTCCGCGACTTCGAGGACTTCGTGCGCGTCTGGCTCATGACGACGGGCGCGATCAGGACGGAGGCCGACTTCCGCCAGATCGTCTTCTCCTACGCCGAGGAGGCCGCCTCGCACGGGGCCGTGTACGTGGAGGCGATCGTCACGCCCGCGGAGCGGGTCGCCGGCGGCGACTGCTCGTGGGACGAGGTCTTCTCGGGCTTCTGCGACGGTGCGGCCGAGGCGACCGAGCGACTCGGCGTCACCGTGCGGCTCACCGTCGACGTGCCGCGCACCGCCAACCTCGCCGTCGCGATGACGACCGCGCACTTCGCCGTGAAGTACCGCCCGAGGGGCGTCGTCGGACTCGGGCTCGGCGGCCCCGAGGACGGGTTCCCGCCCGAGCCGTTCGCGCCGGCCTTCCGCCTCGCCCGGGAGGGCGGCGTCGGCTCGGTGCCGCACGCGGGCGAGACCGCCGGGCCCGCATCGGTGCGCGGCGCCCTCGAGTCGCTCGGCGCCGACCGGCTCCGTCACGGCATCCGCGCCGTCGAGGACCCCGGCCTCGTGCGCGAGCTCGCCGCACGCGGCGTCGTGTGCGACGTCTGCCCGACGTCGAACCTTCGGACCGGCGCCGTGACCTCGCTCGAGGAGCACCCGCTCGCCCGCATGCTCGACGCCGGGGTGCCCTGCTCGATCAGCACGGACGACCCGGCGCTGTTCGGGACCGACCTCAGCACCGAGCACCGGCTCGCGGCGACGCTCGGCGCCTCGGCCGAAGGCGCCTACCGGGCGGGCGTACGCGGCGCGCTGTGCGACGAGGCGACGCGCGCCCGCCTCGAGCAGATCGGGAGGGAGTTCTGCTGGGAGGCGGCCGGCGCGGCGGCCGAGTAGTCGCGGCCCGGGCGTCCGCCGGGGCGGGTCAGCCCCGCCGGGCGGCGAAGGCCGCCGCGACCACCTTGCCGTTGGCGCGCCCCTTCGTCTCGCGCATCACGAGCCCGAGGAGGAACTGGAGGACCTTGTCGTCGCCGCCGACGTAGCGCTGCCACTCGTCGGGGTGGGCGGCGATCACCTCGGCGACGAGGGTGTCGACGGCGTCGTCGTCGAGCGCCTTGAAGCCGAGCCGGCCGGCGATCTCGGCCGGGTCCCCGCCGCCCGCGAGGAGCTCGGCGAGCACCGTCTTGGCCTGCGTGGCCGAGAGCTTGCCCGAGGCCTCGAGGCCGACGAGGCCGGCGAAGGCCGCCGGGTCGAGCGCTCGGGCGTCCTCGGGCCGCTGCGCCGCCTCGTTGGCGGCGCGTGCGAGGGCGAGGCGCCGGTCGGCACCGAGGCCGATCGCCGCGACCACCAGCTCGTCGAGCCCGAGATCGACCGCCGTGGCGACCTGGTCGATCGGGGCGGGGACCCGGTCCGTCGCGACCGCCTCGGCCAGGCGGTGCCGGCGCGCCGCGGGGAGGAGGCCGATCGACGCGGCGACCGCGCTCACCCACTCCTCGGACGGGACGAGCGGGACGAGGTCGGGCTCTTGGAAGTACCGGTAGTCGAAGGCCTCCTCCTTCGAGCGCATCGAGGAGGTGGACCCGAGCTCCTCGTCCCAGTGCCGGGTCTCCTGGACGACGGTGCCGCCCGACTCGACCAGCTCGACCTGGCGTGCCGCCTCGAAGTCGATCGCCCGGCCGAGCGAGCGCAGCGAGTTCAGGTTCTTCACCTCACAGCGCGTGCCGAGCTCGGCGGAGCCGGCCCGGCGGACCGAGACGTTGGCGTCGACGCGCAGCGACCCCTCCTCCATGCGGCCGTCGGAGGCGCCGGTCGCCACCAGGATCGCCCGCAGCTCGCCGACGTAGGCCCGGGCCTGCTCGGCGCTGCGGATGTCGGGCGCCGAGACGATCTCGACGAGCGGCACCCCGGCGCGGTTGTAGTCGACGAGCGAGTAGTCGGCCTCGTGGATCCGACCCCGCCCCCCGAGGTGCGTCGTCTTGCCGGTGTCCTCCTCCAGGTGCGCCCGGACGATCCCGACGATCGTCCCGTCGACCAGCTCGACGTGGCCCCCGACGTTGATCGGCTCGTCGTACTGGGTCACCTGGTAGTCCTTCGGCATGTCCGGATAGAAGTAGTTCTTCCGGTGGAACGTCGAGGGACGGACCGTGCAGCTGAGGGCCGCGCCGATGCGCATCGCCCGCTCGACGGCCCCCTCGTTGAGCACGGGGAGCGAGCCGGGAAGGCCGAGGCAGACCGGGCAGACGTGCGTGTTCGGCTCGGCCCCGAACAGGTTCGGGCAGCCGCAGAAGAGCTTGGTCGCCGTCGACAGCTCGCAGTGGACCTCGAGGCCGACGACGACCTCCCACTCCCCGCTCGACCCGGCGATCACCGTGGCCGCCAGCGCGTCGCCGGCCGCCGGCGCCGCGCTCACCCGCGGGCCCCGCTCGGCGCCGCGGGCCGCACGGGTCCCCGGGCCCGCTCGTCGGCCGCGGCCTCGAGGACGGCGGCCGTGCGGAACATCGTCTCCTCGGCGAGGGCCGGCGCGAGCACCTGGACGCCGACGGGCATCGCCTCCTCGCCGAGCGCGAACGGGACGCTCATCGCCGGATGGCCGGCCAGGTTCGACGGGATCGTGAACAGGTCCGACAGGTACATCTGGAGCGGGTCGCCGGTCTTGTCGCCGAGGTGGAAGGCGACGGACGGGCTGGTCGGGGCGAGCAGCACGTCGAAGCGCTCGTAGGCGGTGGCGAAGGCGCGGACGATGACCGTGCGCACCCGCTGGGCCTGGCCGTAGTAGGCCTCGTAGTAGCCGGCCGACAGCACGTAGGTCCCGAGCATGATCCGCCGCTTCACCTCGGCGCCGAAGCCCGCGGCCCGCGTCCTCGCGTTCATCGCCTCGACGTCCGGCCCGTCCACGCGAAGCCCGTAGCGGACGCCGTCGTAGCGGGCGAGGTTGGAGGACGCCTCCGCGGGAGCGATCAGGTAGTAGGCGGAGAGCCCGTGCAGCAGCTCGGGGATCGCCACCTCCCCGATCGAGGCCCCGGCGGACTCGAGCGCCTCGGCGGCCCGGCGCACCGCGTCGGCGCACGACGGGCTGGCGTCGGTCAAGAAGTCGGCGATGACCCCGACGCGCAGTCCCTCCACGCCGTGGTCGAGCGAGGCGACGAGGCGCGGCGGGTCGAGCGGGATCGAGGTCGAGTCGGCCGGGTCGTGCCCGGCGATCGCCTCGAGCAAGAGCGCGGCGTCGCCGACGTTCGTGGCGAACGGTCCGATCTGGTCGAGCGAGCTCGCGAAGGCGACCAGGCCGTAACGCGAGACGAGGCCGTAGGTCGGCTTCACGCCGACCACGCCGCACAGCGCCGCGGGCTGGCGGATCGAGCCCCCGGTGTCCGAGCCGAGCGCGAGCGGGACGAGGCCGGCGGCGACGGCCGCGGCGCTGCCACCGGACGAGCCGCCCGGCACGCGGTCGAGGTCCCACGGGTTGCGGGTCGGGCCGAACGCCGAGTTCTCGGTGGACGAGCCCATGGCGAACTCGTCGAGGTTGGTCTTGCCGACGGCGATCCCGCCCGCGGCGGCGATCCTCGAGACCACCGTCGCGTCGTACGGCGGTCGCCAGCCCTCGAGGATCCGCGACGAGCACGTGGTCGGCACGCCGCGCGTGCACAGGTTGTCCTTAAGCGCGACCGGCACGCCGGCGAGCGGCCCGGGGTCCTCGCCTGCGGCGACACGGCGGTCGACGGCGTCCGCCGCGGCGAGAGCGGCGTCGGCCATGACGGCGTTGAAGCAGTGGAGCAACGGGTCGCTCGCCGCGATCGCCTGGAGCGCCTCCTCGGCGGCGCGGCGGGCGCTGAGCTCGCCCGTGCGCACCCGCGCCGAGAGCGCGAGCGCCGGGGAGTTGCCGTCCGCCGCGCTCACGGCGCCTCGCCGAGGATGGGCGGGACGCGAAAGCGCCCCGCCTCGGCGGACGGCGCCCCGGCGAGCACCTCCTCCCGGTCGAGGCCCGGGCGCACCACGTCCTCGCGCAGCACGTTCACGAGCTCCAGCGCGTGGGAGGTCGGCGGCACCGTCGCGATGTCCAGGCGCCGGAGCGACTCGACGTGCTCGAGCACGGCCGAGAGCTGGACCGCGAAGTGGTCCACCTCGTCGCCGGTCAGCTCCAGGCGGGCGAGGTGCGCGACATGGGCCACCTCCTCCGGCGAGAGGGCGCCGGCCATCAGGCGACCATCAGCTTCTGGGCGAACGCGACCGCCCGCGCCTCGAGCTCGGCGGCGTCGTGGTCGAGCGTCGCGACGTGGTAGCTGCGCTCGAGCCAGACCCGCTCGACGGGGCCGGCGACCGTCCCCTCGACGAGGTCGCCGGACTCCGTCGGCACGACGTGGTCGACGCGCGACGAGAGCAGGAGGACCGGGCAGGCGATCTCGCCGAGCCGCTCGGCGACGCCGACGGTCGCGTCGAACAACGACACCAGCGGGGCGACCGGTGTGGCGTCGTAGCCGCCGCCGGAGGCGTCGGGCTTGGCGATGTCCGAGCCGATCGTCGGCATGGTGCGCACCCCCGCCTCGAGCGCGCCACGCAGCATCTCGACGGCCTCGGCCGCCGGCGGCTTGACCAGGGGGTTGACGAGGACGAGCCCGGCCACCTCGACGTGGCGCTCGGCCAGCCAGCAGGCGAGGGTCCCGCCCATGGACAGGCCGACCGCCGCCGTGCGGTCCGTCCGCGCCGCCAGCGAGACGAACGCCTCGTCGGCAGCTGCCGACCAGTCGTCGAAGCGCGTCGACTCGAGGTCCTCCGGCGACGTCCCGTGGCCCGGGAGCAGCGGGAGCTCCACGCTGAAGCCGGCGTCGGCGAAGGCGTCCGCCAGCGGGCGCATCGACCGCGGCGTCCCGGTGAAGCCGTGCAGCACGAGCACCCCGAACGGTCCGTTGGACGCGGAGAAGGGCGCGGCGCCTTCCATGAGCTTTCGGGCCATGGCCGTATGCTATCCAGCTCCGCCGCAGGTCCTTGAGGCGGCACCTCGCCGAAGCCGGCGGATAGTGTGCCGGGCGCCGGCCGGAGCAGGACCGGGGGGCTGGCGCGGGCGACGCCGAGGGAGCGAGACGATGACGAAGCACGCGTTCTTGAGCGAGGAGTGGATCGAGGCGGCGCGCGCCATCCACGCCGAGCAGGCCGCGGGGGCGGAGCCCCCCTCGGTGAGCGTCCGCATGAACCTCGTCGTCGAGGGCGTCCCCTTCGGCGGCGGCCAGCTCGACGCCCACGTCGACACCTCATCCGGCATCGTCGACGTCGAGCTCGGCCACCTCGACGCCCCAGATGTGAAGGTCAACCTCGACTACGAGACCGCCAAGGCCGTTCTCGTGGACGGCGACGCCCAGGTGGCGATGCAGGCGTTCATGGCCGGCAAGGTCCGCGTCGAGGGTGACATGACGAAGCTCCTCTCCTTCCAGGCCACCCCGCCGAGCCCGCGCCAGGCGCTCATCGCCGAGCAGGTGCGCTCGATCACCGACTAGCCGACCCGGCCCGGCGCCCGGCGCTCCCGGTAAAGTTGGCCCGCCATCGCACGTGCCGGCTCTCGAGCCGTGTCGTCGTCCGCCAGCCGCGACCGAACGTGCGTTACGTCCTCGAGCTCACCTGGCTCGCCGACGTGTTCGAGATCGAGGAAGGGCCGACCTGAGCGGCGGCCGCGCCTCAGCTGACGAGCGCAGGGATCGCGTCGGCGAGCTCGGCGACCGTCCAGCGCCCGGCCTTCTCGATCGCCTCGCCGAGCGTCCAGGGCTCGAAGAGCTGCACCTTGCCGCCCTGGGTGAAGAAGACCCGGCCGGTGACCGGGCACGACCGGCAGGCCAGGTAGGCGACGAGCGGCGAGGCGTTCGCCGGGTCCCACTCGTCGAACACCTCGGGGTTCTCCGGTGCCGCGAACAGCTGCGCCAGGCTCGGGAGCGTGTCGGTCATCCGGGTCCGGGCCGCAGGCGAAACCGCGTTCACCCGCACCCCGTAGCGGGCGAGCTCGCGGGCGGCGATGACGGTCAAGGCGGCGATCCCCGCCTTGGCGGCGCCGTAGTTGGCCTGGCCCGGGTTGCCGTGCAGTCCCGAGGTGGACGTGGTGTTCACGACCGCCGCAGCGACGGCCTCGCCCGCCTTGGTCCGCGCCCTCCAGTACTCGGCGGCGAAACGGGTGGGGGCGAAGTGGCCCTTCAGATGGACGCGCATGATGGCGTCCCAGTCGTCCTCGGTCATGTGCACGAGCGCCCGGTCGCGCAGGATCCCCGCGTTGTTCACGAGCACATGGAGGTCGCCGAAGCTCTCGATCGCCGTGTCGACGAGCCGGCGCGCGCCGGCGAAGTCCGAGACGTCCTCGGTGCTCTCGACCGCCTCGCCGCCGAGGGCCCGGATCTCCTCGACGACCAGGCCGGCCGCCGAGCGGTCCGCGCCGGCGCCGTCGACCGCCGTACCGGTGTCGTTCACGACCACGCGCGCGCCCTCGGAGGCGAAGCAGAGGGCGTGCGCCCGCCCGAGGCCCCGCCCGGCGCCGGTGATGATGGCGACCCGATCGTCCAGCGCGCCCACGACACCCCTTTTCGTCTGCTCGTGTGGCCAACGGCCCACCGGCACCGGTTCGCCGCTGGCCGCGACGTTGCCAGGGCTATGGCGGAAAGGTCAAGGCCGCAGCGCCGCCGGCCCGGCCGTCGCCGCCTCAGGCCACGTAGAGCGTGACCGCCGTGCCGGGCCGCACCCGCGCGCCCGCAGGCGGGTCGGTCGTCGTGGCGTGGGTCGCGAAGGGCGGTCCGACCTGCTCGGTGACGTCGAGCCCGGCCTGCTGGAGCAGGGCGATCGCCTGGCTGATCGGGTCGTTCACGACCTGGGGGACGCTCACGAGGCGCGGCCCGCGCGAGACCGTCACGGTCACCTTCGTCCCGACCGGTATCCCCTGCGCGCCTTCGGCGGGGGCGGTCGAGATGACGGCGCCGGTCGCCGCGGCGTTCGAGTAGGCGAGCGCCTCCACGGGGACGAGGCGTTCGGCGGTGAGGGCCGCGCTGGCCGAGCTCCAGGTGGCGCCGGCGCCGAGCTCGGGGATCGTCCGCGGGTGCGGGCCCTTCGACACCTGCAGCCGCACCGTGCTGCCGTAGCTCGCGCTGCCCGACGAGGGGGTCGCGGCGACGACGGAGCCGGCGGGCACCGTCTCGCTGTAGACGGCGACCTCGGTCGGGCTGAGGTGGGCCGTGCTGAGCGCCGCGATCGCCGCCGCCCTGGTCGCGCCGATCACGCTCGGGACCTTCACCGGGGCGTGGCCCTCGGACACCACGACCGTGACGCCGGCGCCCGCTCGCACCAGCTTGCCGGGGGCCGGCGACTGGCTGAGCACGTCGCCCGCCGCCACCGCGCCCGAGTAGACCCTGCCGGTCACCCGCAGGTGGACGCCGTCCCGGCTCGTCGCCGCCCGGGCGTCGGCCAGGCGCATCCCGACGAGGCGCGGGATGGTGTGGCCGAACACGACGAAGCGCACGACGGCGCCGGCCCCCGCCAGGAGGCCGAGCACGACCACCAGCGCGACGAGCAGCCGGCGCAGCACCCGGCGCCGGCCGCGCGGCGCCCCGCCGGGGCCCCGGTCTGGCGGCTCGCCATCCTCGCCGTCGGCGTCGTGGCCGAACGCCTCACCGTCCCCCTCCTCGTCCTCGAAGTACGCGTCCCATCCGCCGCGGGGCGACCGGCGGGCGGGGGCGGGCGGCGCGCCGGGCGGCGCAGCCGCGACGCGGCCGGCGCGCACGTGGGCCGACGGGGAGAAGCTCGGCGCGTCAGCGCCGGCCCGGTCGCCGTTCGACGGGCGGGGAGCACCGTCGTCACGTGGCCGCAGCGGCTCGGGGAGCACGACCCTGGGCGCGAGCGGCAGCCGCTCCGGGGCGGGCAGGGAGCGGGCGGCGAGCTCGAGGTCGGTGGCGAGCTCCGCCGCGCCGAGGCGGGCGAGCGGCTCGCCGATCGCCGCCTGGGCGAGGATCGGCGAGAGCGGCCCGAGCTCGGGTGCCGGCGGCAGCACGGCGCCGACGCGGGCCATCAACGTGGCGAACGTCGTCTCCCCGGAGAAGGGCACGCGCCCGGTGACCGCCTCGAACAGGACGAGCGCCAGCGAGTAGACGTCGGACCGGTCGTCGAGCGCACGCCCCTCGGCCTGCTCCGGCGAGGCGTAGCGGGCGGTGCCGAGCACCGCGCCGGCCGGCTCGGTCCACGCCGCCTCGGCGAGGGCGCGCGCCAGGCCGAAGTCGGCGACCCGCACCCCGCCGTCCTCGTCGAACAGGAGGTTGGCCGGCTTCACGTCACGGTGGACTAGGCCACGGCGGTGGGCGTAGGCGAGGCCGTGCGCCGCCAGTGCGCCGACGGAGGCCGCCTGGGCCGGGCTGAGGCGCGCCCCGGAGTCGAGCAGGTCGCGCAGGCTCCCGCCGGCGAGGTACTCGAGGACGAGGAAGGGCCCGTCCTCCTCCTCGCCCCAGTCGAAGACGCGCACCAGGTTCGGGTGGTTGAGGGCGGCGACGGCCTGGGCCTCGGCACGGAAGCGCCGCAGGAAGGAGCGGTCGGAGCTGAGGCCGGGATGGAGGAGCTTCACCGCCACCCGGCGGTGCAGCCGGGTGTCGTAGGCGGCGTAGACGTGCGCGGAGGCGCCAGTGCCGAGCCCGGCGTCCAGCCGGTAGCGACCCGCGAGCACGCGGCCGATCTGGTCGGTGATCGTCGTCATCTCAACTCCTCGGCCTCCCCGCCGCCCCCCATGTTGCCAGAGATGGCATCGTGGCTGGTGTTGCGCGAGTAACGAACGAGGCGCGACGGAGCGAAGTCCAGGTCGGCGGCCTTTCGGGGCCGGGATCGGCGACCCCTCTGGCGGCCGCTGGACGTTCCCCGGGCCAGCTCAGTCGAGCTCGCCGCGCTCCAGGAGCCGCACGAACGCGGCCTCGTCGATGACCGGCACGCCGAGCGACTCGGCCTTGGTGAGCTTGGAGGCGCCCGGCTCGCTCCCGACGACGAGCGCGTACGTCTTCGCCGACACCGAGCCGGGGGACTTCCCGCCGCGCGAGAGGATCGCCGACTCGGCCTCCTCGCGGGTGAAGCCCTCGAGCGTCCCCGTGACGACGATCGACTTGCCGGCGAGCGGCTGCGCCGGGCCGGGCGCGGCCTCCCCGGCGGGGACGTAGCGGTCCGAGGCGAAGCTCACCCCCGCCGTGCGCAGCTTCTCCACGACGAGGCGGTTCCGCTCGACGGCGAAGAAGGCGGCGACGCTCGCGGCGATGGTCGGACCGACTCCGTCGATCGCCGCTAGCTGCTCCTCCGGCGCCCCGGCGAGCGCGTCGAGGTCGCGGAAGGCGCGGGCGAGCGCCGTGGCGATGGTCGGGCCGACGTGGCGGACCGAGAGGCCGACCAGGAGCCGGGTGAGCCCGCGCGAGCGCGAGTCGTCGATCGCCCGCACCAGGTTGTGCGCCGACAGCTCGCCGAAGCCCTCGAGCTCCGCGAGCTGCTCGGCCTGCAGCGCGTAGACGTCTGCCACGTCCTGGAGGAAGCCACCGCCGACGAGCTGGCCGACGCGTTGCTCGCCGAGCCCCTCGATGTCCATCGCGGCGCGCGAGGCGAAGTGGGCGATGCGCTGGATCCGCTGGGCAGGGCACTCGAGGTTCACGCAGTAGGTGTCGCTCTCGCCCTCCAGGCGCACGAGCGGCTCGCCGCAGCTCGGGCAGGTCGTCGGGAACGACCACGAGACGCTGTCCGCCGGGCGCTGCGCGACCACGGCGGCGACGACCTCGGGGATGACGTCGCCGGCCTTGCGCACGATGACGGTGTCGCCCTCGCGCACGTCCTTCAGACGCACCTGGTCCTCGTTGTGCAGGCTCGCGAGCCCGACGGTCGAGCCGGCGACGACGACCGGGCGCAGCTTGGCGAACGGCGTCGCGCGCCCCGTCCTGCCGATGGAGACGAGGATCCGCTCGAGGAGTGTGGTGCGCTCCTCGGGCGGGAACTTGTAGGCGATGGCCCAGCGCGGCGCGTGCGACGTCGAGCCGAGCGCCCGCTGGAGGGCGAGGTCGTCCACCTTCACGACGACCCCGTCGATGTCGTAGTCGAGGTCGTGGCGGTGCTGCTCCCAGTGGCGGCAGAACTCGTAGACGGCCTCCAGCTCCTCGACCCGGTGGATCTCCGGGTTGACGGGGAAGCCCGCCCGGCGCAGCAGGTCCAGGCTGTCCCACTGCGTCCGGAGCGCCCCGCCGCCCGCACCGACGACCCCGCCGTCGGCCTGGCCGATCTGGTACGCCCAGAACGACAGCGGTCGGGAGGCCGTGACCGAGGGGTCCTTCTGGCGGAGCGAACCGGCAGCGGAGTTGCGCGGGTTGGCGAAGAGCCGCAGCCCGGCCGCGAGCTGGCGGCGGTTCAGCTCCTCGAAGGCCGAGATCGGCAGGTACACCTCCCCGCGGACCTCGAGGACGCCGGGCAGCTCGGCGGGGTCGAGCGCCAGCTGGTGCGGCACCGCCCGGATGGTCCTGACGTTCGCCGTCACGTCCTCGCCGGTCGTCCCGTCGCCCCGGGTCGCCGCCTGCACGAGCGCTCCGCGCTCGTAGCGGAGCGAGACGGCGAGACCGTCGATCTTCGGCTCGCAGACGAAGGCGGCCCGCGGTGGCGCCTCGGCCGCCGCCACCGAGGCGAGGAGGCGCTCCAGGCGCTGGCCCCACGCCTGCAGCTCCACGAAGGAGAAGGCGTTGTCGAGGCTCATCATCCGCACCGCGTGGGTGACCGGCGCGAAGACCGTCGAGGGCGCCGCCCCGACGCCGGCCGGCGGCGCCTCCTCCGCCAGCTCGGGGTGCTCCTCCTCGATCCGGCGCAGCTCGACGACCAGGGCGTCGTACTCGGCGTCGGCGATCTCCGGCGCGTCGTCGCGGAAGTAGCGCTCGGCGTGGTAGCGGATCTGGCCGCGCAGCTCCCGCGCCCGCTCGGCAGGGTCGGCGGGCGGAGGCGACGCCCCGGCGAGCTCCTCGACGACCGAGCGGTCGCCCCCGGCCCTCTCCCCGGTGGCGGCGTCGCCGGGATCGCCGTTCTCGCCGAGGTCGGCCTCCAGCTCCTCGGGGAGCTCCTCGGGTGGCTCCTCGTCGCGCTCGCTCGCCATCTGGCGCCCCGTGCCCTCCGTGCTCAGCAGGCGATGCCCGAGCCGACGACCGCGTCGCCCCGGTAGCAGGCGACCAGCTGGCCCGGCGCGACGCGCCGCTCCGGCGCGGCGAAGCGCACGCCGTCCTCGTCCACCGCCGCTGGCCGGGGCCGGCCGTGCGCGCTCGCCTGCACGAGCACCTCCGTACCCGGCGGCAGCGCCTCGTGCACCCACGTCCGCTCGGCGAGGCGCACCGCCCCAGTGAGCAGCTCGTCCTCACCGCCGACGAGGACGGTGCGCGACGCGACGTCGACGGCGAGGGCGTAACGGCGGGCGCCGACCCCTCCGCCCGACGCGACGCCGAGCCCGCGCCGCTGGCCGACGGTGACGAGCTCGAGGGCCTCGACCGTGCCGAGCGCCGCGCCGGATCGGGCGTCCACCACGCGGCCGGGGTGCAGCTCGATCCGCTCGGCGAGGAAGGAGGCACGCCCCGCTCCCGGGGTGCGGCTCGCGACGAAGCAGACGTCCTGCGAGTCGGGCTTGGCGGCGGTGCGCAGGCCCCGCCCGGTGGCGGCGGCGCGCACCTCGGCCTTCGTGAGCTCGCCGACGGGGAGCAGCACCCGCTCGAGCTCGGCAGCGCCCAGCACCGACAGGACGTAGGACTGGTCCTTGGCCGCGTCGGCGCCCCGGAGCAGCTGCGGCCGGCCGGAGGCGTCCCGCTCCACCCGGGCGTGGTGGCCCGTCGCCACGGCGTCGAAGCCGAGCCGCAGCGCCCGGTCGAGGAGCCGGCGGAACTTCAGGTGCCGGTTGCACTCGACACAGGGGTTCGGGGTCCGCCCGGCGGCGTGCGCCGCGACGTAGGGCCCGATGACCGACGCCTCGAACTCCTCGGTGAAGTTGAAGACGTGGTGGTCGATGCCGAGCTGGTCGGCGACGCGACGGGCGTCGGTCACGTCGGCGACCGAACAGCAGCCCGAGTCGCCCGCGCCCGACCACAGCTTCAGCGTCGCCCCGACGACCTCGTGGCCCTGCTCGTGCAGGAGGGCCGCGGCGACCGACGAGTCGACCCCCCCGGACATCGCCACGAGCACCCGCACCTGCTCAGTCTCCCAGCTCGGTGCGCGTCCCGAGGCGCCCGAGGGCGGCGAGCACGGCGCGCCTCGCGTACTCGACCTCCTCGGGGGTCGTCGTCGGTCCGAGCGTGAAGCGGACCGCCTCACGCGCCTCGGCGGGCGTCCACGCCATGGCGAGCAGCACATGGCTCGGGTCGCGCGCCCCGCTCGCGCAGGCGGAGCCGGTCGAGGCCGCGACCCCGTCGCCGTCGAGCAGGAACAGGAGCTCCTCGGCGTCGACCCCGGGGAAGCGGAGGTGCGCGCTGCCGGCGACGCGCAGCTCGCGCGGCGCCGGCTCGGCGGCGCCCGGCACGGCGGCGAGCACGCCGTCGACGAGCTGGTCGCGAAGCGCCCCCACCCGTGCGACCGTCGCCTGGCGCTCGGCCACGCTCAGCCGGGCGGCGGCGGCCATCGCGACGGCCCCGGCGACGTTCTCGGTCCCGGGACGCAGCTCGCGCTCCTGGCCGCCCCCGACCAGCAGGGGCGCCACCGCGCCGGCGGCCCGCTCGCGCACGACGAGCGCGCCGACGCCCTTCGGGCCACCGAACTTGTGGGCGGACACCGACACGAGATCGCAGCCGGCCGTCAGCGCGGCGACGTCGCACCACAAGAGTCCCTGGACGGCGTCGCAGTGCACCAGGGCACCGGGCGCGAGCCGTCGGACCACGGCGACGATGTCGCCGACCGGCTGGACCACGCCCACCTCGCTGTTCACGAGCATCACCGAGACGAGCGACACGCTCGGGTCGACCAGCCCCGCCAGCGCCACGAGGTCGATCCTGCCGTCGGGGCGGACCGGGGCCACGCGTGCCCCGACCGACGCCGCGGGGCGCAGCACCGCGCGGTGCTCGACCGCGCTGACGACGACCGTGCCGCCGCTCCGGCGGTGCACGCCGAGCACGGCCAGGTTGTCCGACTCGGTGCCGCCCGAGGTGAGCACCACCTCGCCCGGCTCGCAGCCGAGCGCGACCGCCAGGTCGTCCCGCGCGTCGTCGAGGGCCCGGCGCGCCGCGCGCGAGGCGGCGTGGAGCCCGGACGGGTTGGCGAACTGCGCCCCGAGGTAGGGCAGCATCGCCGCCAACGCCTCGCGGCGCATCGGCGTCGTCGCCGCATGGTCGAGGTAGGCGCCCGGCCGGGAGGCGGGGGTGGCGGCGGTCATCGCGCCCGGCCTCCGGTCAGCCTGCGTAGCAGGCGGCGACGCTGTCCGGCAGGTCGGGCAGGGCCGGCGCGCTCGCGCCCGTCGAGATCCGCGCAACCGCCGGCCAGCGGCTGCCAAACGACAAGAAGCCCGCCGCCGGCGTCTTCGCGTGCAGCTCGAGCTGGAAGAAGCGCGTCGTGACCTGCGCCACCGCGGAGAAGGCGCTCGGGTCCCCGTCGTCGTAGGGGCCGAGGTGGGGGGCCTGCAGGATCTCGAGGAACCACTTGTCGGGCTGCTGGACCGCGTCGTAGAGCGCGGTCGAGTCCTGCGGGGGGTTGCACTCGTCGGTCGCGCTCTGGACGACGAGCAGCGGCGGGTCGCCGGGCGAGGCGCCGTAGGCGCCGGCCAGCTCCTCCCCCGACATCACCGCGTCCGCGGCGTAGTGCAGGCCCGCCCGGATCGCGGCGTCCTGCCGGTCGTACGCCAGGGCGCCGACGGTCTCGGCCCCGTCGGACTGGCCCGCCAGCCCGATCTCGCCGGGGTCGACGAGGCCCCGCAGCACCCGGCAGGCCGGCAGGCTCGCGCGGGCGCCCGCCTCGACCTCGCGGGTGAGGTAGGCGAGGTCGGCAGGCTGGTTGGGCACGTCGAGCTCGGGATCGCTGTCCGGGACGGCGTCGACCGCCTCGTTCACCGCGACGTGGTTGGTGTCGGGGAACAGCGGCGCCACCACGACGAAGCCCGCCCGGACCCAGGCGTCGAGCAGCGCTGCGTAGGTGTCGGGGGTGACGGCATAGCCGTGGGCGAAGAGGATGACCGGGTAGGGGCCCTGGTGGTACGCGGGGTGGGCGGCGCGGGTCTCGGCGCTCGCAGAGCCGTTCAGCGTCGGGTAGCGGATCTCGGTCTCGAGCACGCGCACGTCGCTCGAGGTGCGCGTCACGTAGTCGTAGGTGGGAGTGGCGGTCCGCTCGACGAAGGAGCACGACGCGAGGCCGACCGTGAAGTCGGCCGGTGCCGCCCGGCGCGCGGTCCCCGCGACCGAGGCGCTGGCGGCCCGGTCCGGAGCGAGCTCGCGGCGCGCCGCGAGCACCCCGGCGAGCACGGCGAGCACGGCGAGCACGACGAGGAGCCCGGGGGCGAGGCGCGCCGGGCGCCGGGCGGCGCGGGGCCTCCGGGCACGGCCGCGCCCAGCAGGGGTGGGTGCGGACCGGGCCGGGCGGGGCACGGGGCTCGGCGGGGGCAGCGGGCGGCGCGACGCGTCACCACCGCCGCGTCGGGAGGGGCTCACGGCGCCCAAGGCTACCGCCGCCCCCTCTCGCCCCTGCCGTCGCGGCCGGGTGCCGGCGGCTCAGCCGGGCTGGGCGATCATGACGAACAGGGCGGCGACGAACAGCAGCGACGTCACCGCCGCCGCGCGTTCGCAGCGCGCGCAGGCGCGCTCGAAGGCCGCACGGTCGCCGGCGGGGCCCCCGGGGGGCCCGCCCGAGCGGGGGGCGCCCGACGCGAGCGCCCGCTGGATCTCCCGCTCCGCAGGCCACATCGCCGCCGAGGCGACGCCGACCGCGGCGGTCCAGATCCCGAGCCCGAGCCACGGGAACAGCCGCCCGCCGTCCTGGCCGTGGCCGAGCGCCAGCAGGAGGCCGCCGAGCACCGGGACGACGAAGACCGTGCGGGCCGCCCAGTTGCGCCCCGGCCGGAAGAAGCGGCCGAGCGACGCGACCGACGACGGCGAGGCGGCGCGGCGGGCGGCGTGCGCGTACGTCCCGGTGACGCCGAGCGCCCCGAAGCCGACCACGGCGGCGAGCACGTGGAACGCCGTCACGACGGCGTAGAGCGGGCTGTTCACGGCGTGGCGCACCTAAGGCCAAGTCCCGTACTAGCCTGGTTAAACACGCGCGCGTGCCTGTGACAGAGGACTTCACCCCTATGAACCAGCTCCGACTCGACCCCCTCTCCGGCCGCTGGATCGCCGTCTCCACGGACCGCTCGGCACGGGGCACGGTCTTCCTCCCCCGCCAGCCGCTCGGCATGGACCAGCGCGACGACTGCCCGTTCTGCCCGGGACACGAGGACGCGACGCCGCCGGCGCTCGAGACCTACGGGGCAGAGGGCAAGTGGCTGGTGCGCGTGGTGCCCAACCGCTACCCCGCGTTCGAGGGCCTGCAGCCCTTCGTGGTCGACCACCGCGGCCCGGTGTTCACCGAGGCGCCGGCGAGCGGCATCCACGAGGTGCTCGTCTTCTCGCCCGACCACGACCTGTCCTGGGGCTCGTTCGACGACCACCAGTGCGACCTCGTGATGTCGGCGATCCGCGACCGGGTGGAGGAGCACCAGAGCACCCCCGGGCTGCGCTACAGCCAGGTCATCGTGAACTCGGGCCGCGAGGCGGGCGCGTCGATCGAGCACCCGCACGGCCAGCTCCTCGGCATCCCCTTCGTCCCCCGTGAGCTCGTCGACGAGCAGGGCAGCTTCACTCGCTTCGCCGGCGGCTGCCTGCTCTGCACCGCCGCCGCCTCGGAGGAGCGCGCTGGGTACCGCCTCGTCGAGGCGACCGACCACGCGGTGACCTTCGCTCCGTACTGGAGCGGCACCCCCTACGAGATGCTGGTGGTGCCCCGCTCGCACGAGGCCCACCTGCACCGCGGCAGCCCGGACGACCTGGCCGGCGTCGGGATGGCGATCCGCAGCGCCCTGTGGGCGATCCGCAAGCAGCTCGGCGACATCGCCTACAACGTCGTCTTCCACGCCGCGCCCTACCGCGCGAGCGCCCCCTACCACTGGCACGTGCACATCCTGCCGAAGCTCACCACCCGGGCCGGGTTCGAGCTCGGGACCGGCGTGTACATCAACGTCGTCGCCCCCGAGCGCGCCGCCGAGGAGCTGCGGGGCGTGCTGGCGCCAGGCAGCGCGCAGGCTCAGGCACCCGAGAACGTCGCCTCGTAGCGGCGCTCCCGGACTCGCTCGAACCCCTCCAGCAACAGCTCCGTCGTCGCAGGCTCGCTCGGCAGCAGCCGCTGCACCTCGGGCACCGTCGCGTAGCCCTCCAAGAAGGCGAGCCGGTTCCGCCGGCACCACGCGGCGGCGAGGTCGGAAGCCAGCTCGGATTCGGACGGGGGCCGCTGGGCGAGCGCCTCCCGGGCGACGACGCCGAGCGAGAAGCACATGTCGGCGAGGTCCTCGACGGGCGACCCGGTGCGCGCCGGGAGCGAGGCGTGCGGCAGATCCGTGGCGTAGAGCGGATCGTCGCTGAACCCGGCGACCAGCCAGCCGGTCTCGGCACGCATGACGCGCCGCAGGTGGAAGTCGCCGTGGACGCGGATGCTGCGGCCCGCCTCGCCCCGGGCGAGCGCCGCGATCCGCTCGGCGAGCTGGCGCGTCGCGGCGGCGGCCGGCGCGTTCGCCCGCGCACGGCTCCCGGCCACCACCGCGGCCATCAGGTCGGGCTGGGCGGGGCGGTCGCCGAAGCCCTCGGCGAGGGCGAGATGCAGCCTGGCGGTCGTCGCGCCGAGCCGGTGCATCTCCGAGGCGAGGTCGCCTCCGGCCTGGGCCGTCGCCAAGTCGATGTCGGCGGCGAGCTCCTGGCCGGTCGGGGCGCCCGGCATGAACGCCGGGCCGCGACCGGACGAGTCCTCCGAGGAGGCCCGCGCGAGCAGGTCCCGCAGCGACGTGAGCGCCAGCAGCCGCCCCTCCAGCGCGCTCGGGAGGAACTCCCGGACGAGCGCGAGGTCGTGGCCGTGCGCCCGCCAGCGTGCGATCGGGGCGAGCAGAGCGTTGAAGCCGATCTCGTCGAGGCGGAACAGCACCTCGATCTCGGGGCGCTCGCCGGGCTCGAGCACCCGGTAGCACTTCATGAAGAGGCGCTCGTCGAAGACGAGCGACGCGTGCGAGACGAGCGTCGAGACGCGCCTGACCCGCTCGGCGTGCTCGGCGCCACCGGTCGCGATCGTGAGCACCTGGAGCGTGAGCTCGTCGTCGGCCAGCGCGTCGTAGGCGAGGAGGTGCTCGCCCGCGTCCTCGACGGACCCGAGGATGGCCGACTCGCGCCCGTGGAGCACCCGGGCGCTGTCCTGGGCGCGGCGCCAGCCGACGAGGAGCTGGAAGCGGCGCTCGCCCCGCTCTAGTACCAGGCGCGCGAGGCCCGGGTGCCCCTCGAGGAGCACGTCGGCCGCCACCAGCCGGACCGGCGCGTCCGCGGTGTTCGCCGTCGCCGTGCGGTACCAGGCCTGGCCCGCCAGGTAGGCGGTGGCGAGGGCGGTGAGGGAGCGGGCCTCGGGCGCCATCAGCGTGCCTCCAGCTCGAGCCAGTAGAAGCTGTGCGGGCCGAGCGTGACCGGGTAGCCGCCCGCCCCGACGACGGGGAACGAGGCGCGCCCGATGAGCTCGACCGGACTGACGCCCTCCCAGCGGTCGAGGCTCAGCTCGGCCGCCTGGGCAAAGCGGCTCAGGTTGTTCACGCAGAGCACGGCCCGCCGCGCGCCGTCCTCGTCGGCACCCGGCCCGGTGCGGACGTACGCGAGCACCGACGGGTTGTCGGCCGGCAGGACCTCGAGCTCGCCGTCGGCGAAGAGCGGGTAGTGGCGCCGGATGGCCAGCATCCGCTGCAGCCAGTGGAGGAAGGAGGACGGGTCGCGAAACCCGGCCTCGACGTTCACGGCCTGGAACCCGTACACCGGGTCCATGAGCGGCGGGAGGAAGAGCTGGGCGAAGTCGGCGCCCGAGAAGCCGGCGTTGCGGTCGGGCGTCCACTGCATGGGCGTGCGCACCCCGTCACGGTCTCCCAGGTAGATGTTGTCCCCCATCAACAGCTCGTCGCCGTAGTAGAGCACGGGGCTCCCCGGCAGCGACAGCAGGAGGGCGTGGAGCAGCTCGGCGACGCGCCGGTCGTTGTCGACGAGCGGCGCGAGGCGGCGACGGATGCCGAGGTTCCTGCGCATGCGCGGGTCGCTCGCGTACTCGGCGTACATGTAGTCCCGCTCCTCGTCGGTGACCATCTCGAGGGTCAGCTCGTCGTGGTTGCGCAGGAAGATCCCCCACTGGCAGCCGTCAGGGGGCGACGGCGTCTGGGTCAGGATCTCGGTGATGGGGAACCGCTGCTCGCGGCGCACCGCCATGAACATGCGCGGCATCAGCGGGAAGTGGAAGCACATGTGGCACTCGTCGCTGTCGCCGAAGTAGTCGACGACGTCGGACGGCCACTGGTTGACCTCGGCCAGCAGGACCCGGTTCGGGTAGTCACGATCGATCTCCTTGCGCATCTGGCGCAAGAAGGCATGGGTTTCGGGCAGGTTCTCCCCGGTCGTGCCGTCCCGCTGGAACAGGTACGCCGCGGCGTCGAGGCGGAAGCCGTCCAGCCCGACGTCGAGCCAGAAGCGCACGACCGAGAGGACCGCCTCGCGCACCTCGGGGTTCTCGTAGTTCAGGTCTGGCTGGTGGTGGAAGAAGCGGTGCCAGTAGAACTGCTGGCGGGCCGGGTCCCAGGTCCAGTTGGACGGCTCGGTGTCGCAGAAGATGACGCGGATGTCGGACCAGCGCTGGTCGTCGTCGCCCCACACGTACCAGTCGGCCTTCGGGTTGTCCCGCGAGGAGCGCGACTCGGCGAACCAGGGATGCGCGTCGCTCGTGTGGTTGATCACGAGGTCCGAGATCACGCGGATGCCCCGGCGGTGCGCCTCGTCCACCAGGCGCACGACGTCGGAGACGTCGCCGCACTCGGGAGCGACGCTGTAGAAGTCGCTCACGTCGTAGCCGCCGTCGCGAAGCGGCGACGGGTAGAACGGCAGCACCCACAGGCAGTCGATCCCGAGCCACGCCAGGTAGTCGAGCTTCTCGACGATGCCGGAGAGGTCGCCGATCCCGTCCCCGTTCGAGTCGAAAAAGCCGCGGGGCACCAGCTCGTAGAACACCGCCCGCTCGTACCAGCGCTGGTCGTTGGCGAGCTGGCGCCAGCCCGCCTGGCCGGCCTCGTGCGGCAGGAACAGCCGCTGCGCGTTCGGGGGCCCGCCGGGCGCCCACAGGGGCTGGCCCCCGGGCGAGGGGGGAACCAGCAGGGATCCGGCGGAAGGATCGTCCATCGGCGTGGGGGGTGCCTCAGTCGGAGGGACGGTCGTCGTCGACCCGGGTGACGTCTGCGCCGAGCCGGCGCAGCTTGCCCGCGAAGTCCTCGTAGCCGCGGTCGACGTGGCGCGCCCCGGCGACCGACGTCTCGCCGTCGGCGACGAGGCCGGCGAGCACGAGCGCCGCGCCACCGCGGATGTCGGGGGCGCGCACCGGCGCGCCGGAGAGCCGCGCGACCCCGCGGATGACCGCGTGGTGGCCCTCGGTGCGGATGTCCGCGCCCATGCGGCAGAGCTCGTCGACGTAGCGGAAGCGCCCCGAGAAGAGGTTCTCGCTCACGATCGAGACGCCGGTCGCGACCGACAGCAAGGTGACCAGCAGCGGCTTGTAGTCCGTGGCGACACCCGGGTAGGGCAGGGTGGCGACGTCGACGGGGAGGGGGCGGCCCGAGGCACGTGCGAGGATGCCCGTGGCGGTGACCTCGGGCTCCATGCCGGTCGCGGCGAGCTTGTCGAGGAGCATGTCCATGTGCTCGTGGCGGGCGCCCCGGACGTGCACCTCGCCACCTGCGAGCGCCGTCGCCGCGAGGAACGTCGCCGCCTCGACCCGGTCCGCCACGGTGACGTGGTCGCCCGGGTGCAGCGCGTCGACGCCCTCCACCTCGATGCGCGAGGTGCCGTCGCCCTCGATGCGCGCACCCATGGAGCGGAGCAGGCTCGCCAGGTCCTCGACCTCGGGCTCGCGCGCCGCGTTCTCGATGAGGGTCGTGCCCTTGGCGAGCACCGCCGCCATGAGGACGTTGTCGGTCGTCGTGTGGCTCGGGTACTCGAGCACGATGCGGGCCCCGACGAGCCGGTCGCAGTGTCCCTCGACGTAGCCGTGCTCGGTGCTGAACTCAGCCCCGAGCTCGCTGAACGCGCGCAGGTGGAAGTCGATCGGGCGCTGGCCGAAGTCGTCGCCACCCGGCAGCGACAGCCGCGCCCTGCCCTGGCGGGCGAGCAGCGGGCCGAGCACGACGATCGAGGCCCGCATCCGCTCGACCAGCTCGTAGGGCGCCACGGGCACGAGCTCGGCGGGCGAGTCGACGAGGAGATCGCCCTCAGCGTCGCGCTCGACCGAGGCGCCGAGCGCCCGGAGCATGTCGGCCATGATGGCGACATCGGTGATACGCGGGACGTTGCGCAGCCGCGTCGTGCCTTCGGCCAGCAGGCTGGCCGCCATGAGCTTCAGGGCGGAGTTCTTGGCGCCCTGGACGGGCACCTCCCCCAGGAGGGGGCCCGAGGGTCGCACGAGGAAGTGGTCCATCGCCGAGACCCTACCGCCGCCGGCGGGCACCCTCCCGGGGAGGGGCACCGCCGGCGGGGCTACGGGCCCGGGCCCGCGCACCGACCGCGGCAGTGCCGGCGCGGCGACCCCGCCCGCCCTGTCCCGCTAACGTCGTCGGGCGTGACGACAGAGCGGCAGGCCCCCGACCGCAACCTCGCGATGGAGATCGTCCGCGTCACGGAGGCCGCCGCCATCGCGGCGAGCCGCTGGATGGGCCGGGGCGACAAGAACGGCGCCGACGGCGCAGCGGTCGACGCGATGCGCTTCGCGCTCTCCACCGTCCCGATGGACGGCATCGTCGTCATCGGGGAGGGCGAGAAGGACGAGGCGCCGATGCTGTTCAACGGCGAGCACATCGGGGACGGCTCGCCGCCCGAGGTGGACATCGCCGTCGACCCGATCGACGGGACGCGCCTCGCCGCGGCCGGGCGCGGCGGCGCGCTCGCGGTCATCGCCCTGGCGGGCCGCGGGTCGATGTTCGACCCGGGCCCGTGCTTCTACATGACCAAGCTCGCCGTCGGCCCCGAAGCCGTCGGCCGGGTCTCGCTCGAGCTCAGCCCGAAGGAGAACCTCCGCGAGATCGCGCGGGCCAAGCGGAGCACCGTCGGCGAGCTGACGGCGATCGTGCTCGACCGGCCCCGCCACGAGGACCTCATCGAGGAGATCCGCTCGGCCGGCGCCCGCATCCACCTGATCGACGACGGCGACGTCGCGGGCGCCATCTCGACGGCGTGGGCGGACTCGGGCGCCGACGTGCTCTTCGGGGTCGGCGGGACGCCCGAGGGCGTGATCTCGGCGGCCGCCTTGAAGGGGATGGGCGGCGAGATCCAGGGCAGGCTAGCGCCGCGCGACGACGCCGAGCGTGCGCGCGTCCGCAACGCCGGCCTCGACGCCGACACGGTGCTCACCGGTGACGACCTGGTGCGCGGCGACAACTGCTTCTTCGCCGCGACGGGCATCACCGACGGCGAGCTGCTGCGCGGCGTGCGCTACACCGCCACCGGGGTGATCACCCAGTCGATCGTGGTGCGCTCGGCGTCGGGAACCGTGCGCTTCGTCCAGGCGCACCACCGGCTGGAGAAGCTGCGCCAGTACCGCCTGATCGACGTGGGGATCGAGACCCCGTCCTGAGCGCGCCGGGCTACTCGGCGACGGCCGAGGGCCAGACCGAGCCCCACCGGCTCTCCACCTCGTCGATCGAAGCGACGCCCGAGCCCCAGCTGTCGAAGAAGGGACCGATCTCCTCGGCGCCGAGCGGGGCAGCGAACAGGAAGCCCTGACCGCTCTCGCAGAGCTCCTCCTTCAGGTGGTCGAGCTGCGGCGCCTCCTCGATCCCCTCGGCGAGCACGTCGATCCCGAGCGACCGGCCGAGCTGGACGAGGGTGCGGACCAGCGCCCCGCCCTCGCGGCTGGCGAGCATGCCGGCGATGAACGAGCGGTCGATCTTCAAGGCGTCCACGGGGATGCGCCTCAGGTGGGCGAGGGACGCGTAGCCGGTGCCGAAGTCGTCGACGGCGAGACGCACCCCGAGGTCCTTGATCGCCGACAGGCGGCGGGCCGTGCCCTCGGTGTCGCGCATGAGGACGGTCTCGGCCACCTCGACGATCAGCGCGTTCGGGTCGAGCCCCGAGACCTTCAGTGCCTCCTGGACGTCGTCGACGATCGCGTCGTGGTCGAGCTGACGACCCGAGACGTTCACGGCGATGGCGATCCTCCGGCCGCCCTGGTGCCACGAGGCGGCCAGCTCGCAGGCGCGCGCGAGCACCCACCTGCCGACGTGGACGACCATCCCCGTCTCCTCCAGCACCGGGAGGAACTGCGAGGGGCCGATGACGCCGAGCTCGGGATGCCTCCAGCGCAGCAGCGCCTCCGCACCCGTCGCCCGCATGTCGCGCAGGTCGAACGTCGGCTGGTACACGAGGAAGAACTGGTCGCCCTGGAGCGCCGCACGCAGCTCCATCTCGAGCTTCATCCGGTGCTGCGCGGCCAGCTGCATCGCGGGCTCGAACAGGACGTGACAGTTCTTCCCGGCCGCCTTCGCCCGGTACATCGCGATGTCGGCGTCGCGGAGCAGCTCCTCCCCGGAGCTGCGCCCACCGACGGCGATCCCGAGGCTGGCCGTGACCGACAACGGCGTGTCGGTCACCCCCTCGAGCGTGAACGGCTCGCGGAGCACGCCGAGCACCCGCTCGGCGATCAGCTCGGGGCCGGCGATGACCGAGAGGCCCTCGGCCAGCACGACGAACTCGTCGCCGCCGAGGCGGCCGAGGGTGTCGCTCTCGCGCAGCACCGCCTTCAGTCGCCCGGCGACGGCGCGCAGCAGCTGGTCGCCCACGCTGTGGCCGAGCGTGTCGTTGATCCCCTTGAAGTTGTCGAGGTCGATGAAGAGCACGGCGACCGGCAGCTCGGCGCGCCGGGAGCGCGAGAGCATCTGCTCGACGCGGTCCAGGATCAACGCCCGGTTCGGCAGCCCGGTGAGCGCGTCGTGCGTCGCCTGGTACGCCAGCTCCCGCTGGCGCTCGGCGAGCTCCTCGTGCATGCGCTCGCGCTCGTCCTCGAACGACTCGCACATGCGCACGAGCGTGACGTCGAGGCTGCGCTGGAGCATCCCGAGCGCCTCCGACAGGGCCGCGGGCGGGGTGTGGAGCCGGGGCGCGGCGGCCTCCAGCGAGTCCGCCACCGAGTCGCGCCACATCAGGCAGCGTTTGGTCGCCTCGCTCAGCGGGGCGGCGCGCTCGGCCGCCAGGCGGCCGAAGATGACCCAGGCGTCCCGGCCGACGGCGCGGGCCTCGTCCGGGCCACCGCCGGCTACCCAGCGGGCGAAGGCGACGGTGCCGACGCGCGCGGCATCGGCGAAGTCCTGCTCGACCGCCGGGTCCAGCACCCGGCGCGAACCGCGTGCCAAGGTGAGGAGGCGGTCGACGACCTCGTCGGTCCCCGCCTCGACCGACTCGCCGAGGCGGTGCAGATCGCTTCGATGGTCGCGGCTCGTCGAGCCGGGAACCTCGGGACGGGGCATATTCCGAGCCTATGTCGTCCGTGTGACTTCTGCGCCTTTTCGCCCAGATTCTGGGACGTTTCGCTCCATCACGGCGACGTCCCAACTTCCCCGCCAGCGCGGCAGCAATGCAATGCGGGAGAACCCCCGCCGGGCGTAGAAGCCCTCGGCCGGGTCCCCGGCGATGGTGCGCAGCCGCACGCGTTCGCATCCCCGCTCGGCAGCGAGGCGCTCGACGAAGCGGAGCAGGTGGCTGCCGACGCCCCCCTGCCGGTGCTCGGGCGCGACGATCAGGCGCCGCAGCTCGCAGCACTCGCCCCGGACCTCGCCGGTCGCGACGCCGAGCAGCTCGCCCGCGTGGCGCGCCACGACGGCGAAGGGGGCGTCGGGTGACCAGCCCGGGCCGTACGTCTCGCGCGCGTACGCCGCCCAGGCCTCGGCCGCCCAGCGCGCCGCCGGCGGGTCGAGCTGCTCGCTCACGCTGAGCTCGACGGCGAGCCCGCCCCGGCCGACCACCGCCGGGGAGCCGAGGGCGGCGTCGGCGACCGCGTGCCACGGATGCCCCTCCGCGGCGACGTCCTGCTCCAGCAGCGTGAGACGAGTGAACGTCACGGGGAGCCGGAAGCCGCCGAGCGCCTCCGTGAGCGTCGCCGCCCACGGGCGCGCGACCTGGTTCGTCAGCGTGACGTGCGGGACGAAGTCCCGCGCCTCGCGGCCGGGCGGCGGCGCGAGCGGCCCGGTGGCGAGGCGGAGCCGCAGCGCCTCCAGCTCCTCCACGTCGCCCGAGACCCGCAGGTACACGACGGGCGAGCGCGGGAGGAAGGTCGCGACGGGACCGAGCTCGACGGCGATCGGGCGGCTCGCCGCGGCGGCTCGGCGCAGGAGCCCCAGCGCCGACTCGGCGGCGTCGTCGCGGACGTTGACCGGCGGCACGAGGGTGACATGGGGCGGGACACGACCGACCAGCGAAGGGCGCAGCGCCCGCCGCAGCCCGTCGACCTCGGCCGCCGGCCGCCCGTCGAGGACGAGGGCGACCAGGTAACGGTGGCGCGACGCCCGCTCGGGCGGCTCCGGCCCGCCAGGACCCGGTCCTCGACGGCCCCGGGCGCGGCCGCCCCCCGGCGGCGCGCCGTCGGCGTCGGGCTCAGACGGGCTCGGCCGCACCCGCGGCCTCGAGTCGTGCCCGAGCGCGTCGGAGCGCGGCCTCCGCGGACTCTGGCGCGAGGAGCCCGACCATCGCCCCGGACAGCCGGGCGGCGGTCGGCGGCGCTTCCTCCGCCACGGCGGCGGGCGCGGCCTCGGTCCCCGTCCGCTGCTCGGCCGCGGGGCCCTCGGTGGCGAAGCGCTCCTCGGCCGCCGCGAGCGCCGCCCTGGCGCGCCCGACGTCGATCTGGTCGCCGCGCTCGGCGACGCCCGCCAGGATCGTCACGGTGTCGGCGTCCTGGTCGACGTGGACGAAGCCTCCGTGCACCGCGAAGCGCAGCTCGCTCCCCTCGGCGTCGCCCGCCTCGCCGGCATCGGCCGCGTGCGAGCGGACGCGCACGACGGTGATGTCCGCCGCCCCGATGAAGTCCTCGTGATGGGCGAGGAAGGCGATCTCGCCCGCGTCGGTCCGCATCGAGACCTCCTCGGCCTCGCCCGAGTGCAGGACGCGCTCTGGCGTCACGATCTCGACGTGGAACGGGGTCGCCATCGCAGCGGTCCTCCTCGGTCCTGGTGCTCAGTGGTGCTCGTGCGGGCGGGTGCCCGCAGGCCTGTCGGGTGCCGGGCGGGCTCAGGCCCCGGCGAGCTGCTTCGCCTTGGCGTAGACGTCGTCGACGGCGCCCACGTTCAAGAAGGCCTGCTCGGGAATGTCGTCGAGGTCGCCGCCGACGAGCGCCTCGAAGCTGCGCACCGTCTCTTCGATCGGCACGTACACGCCGGGCTGGCCCGTGAACACCTCGGCCACGAAGAAGGGCTGCGAGAGGAAGCGCTGGATCTTCCGTGCGCGCGTCACCGTCAGCCGGTCCTCCTCGGAGAGCTCGTCGAGCCCGAGGATCGCGATTATGTCCTGCAGCTCCCGGAAGCGCTGGAGGATCTCCTTCACCCGCTGCGCGCAGCGGTAGTGGGCGTCGCCGACGACTTCTGGGGCGAGGATGTTGCTGGTGGACGCCAGCGGGTCGACCGCGGGGTAGATCCCGAGGGCGGCGATCTGGCGCGACAACTCCGTCGTGGCGTCGAGATGGGTGAAGGTCGTGAACGGCGCCGGGTCCGTGTAGTCGTCGGCCGGCACGTAGACGGCCTGCAAAGACGTGATCGAGTGCCCCTTCGTCGAGGTGATCCGCTCCTGGAGGGCCCCCATCTCGTCGGCGAGCGTCGGCTGGTAGCCGACGGCCGAGGGCATCCGCCCGAGCAGGGTCGAGACCTCCGAGCCCGCCTGGACGAAGCGGAAGATGTTGTCGACGAAAAGCAGGACGTCCTGGTTCTTCACGTCGCGGAAGTACTCGGCCATCGTGAGCGCCGACAGCGCGACGCGAAGGCGCACCCCCGGGGGTTCGTCCATCTGGCCGTAGACGAGGGCCGCCTTCTCGATGACGCCGGACTCCTGCATCTCGAGCCAGAGGTCCGTCCCCTCGCGCGTGCGCTCGCCGACGCCGGCGAACACCGACACGCCGCCGTGCTGCTGCGCGACCCGGCGGATCATCTCCTGGATGAGCACGGTCTTGCCCACGCCGGCGCCGCCGAACAGGCCGATCTTGCCGCCCTGGACGTAGGGCTCGAGAAGGTCGATGACCTTGATCCCGGTCTCGAAGAGCTGGCGGCGCGGCTCGAGCTCGTCGAAGGGCGGCGGGTCGCGGTGGATCTCCCAGCGGTCGGCGATCTCGCCGATGTCGTCGGTGTCGAGCGGCTCGCCGATCACGTTGAAGACGTGGCCGAGGACGCCGTCGCCGACCGGCACCGTGATGCCGCGCCCCGTGTTGCGCACCCGCGCGCCGCGCACCAGCCCGTCGGTGGCCTTCAAGGTGATGCAGCGGACCCGGCCCTCGCCGATCTGCTGCGCGACTTCGGCGGTGATGATCGTCCGCTCGTTCTCGAGCTCCAGCTCGATCTCGAGCGCCATGTCGATCTCGGGGAGGCTGTGCGGAGGGAACTCGACGTCGACGACCGGTCCTGAGATCGCTACGACGCGCCCGTCCTCCAGGCTCTTCGTCGAGGCGGCGGCCGCGGAGGGCGCCGCGCCGGTGGGTTCGCTGCTCATGCGATGTGCTCCTCGCTGTGCTCGGGGGGGAGGTCGTGGTGTGCCTCGGAGTCGCCGGCGCGCCGGAGCGCCTCGGCGCCGCCGACGATCTCCATGATCTCGGTGGTGATGGAGTCCTGGCGGGCCCGGTTCATCGCCCGCCGGTAGGTCGTGACCAGCTCTTCGGCGTTGTCGGTCGCCGCGGCCATCGCCCGCTGGCGGGCCGTGTGCTCGGAGGCGGAGGCCTCCAGCAGCGCCCGGAACATCTCCGCCTCGGCGTACTGGGGGACGAGCAGCCGGAGGAGGTCCTCCGGGCTCGGCTCGAAGTCGTAAAAGCCCCCGCCGGTCGGCACCTCGGGGGTCTCGGCGCCTTCCGCCTCCCCCCTCACCCCGGGGGCGACGTGCTCGTCGCGGTCCTCGGGCCTCGGCAGCGGCAGGAGCTGGCGGCGCTCGACGTACTGCACCCCCGCCGAGCGAAACCGCGTCGAGAAGAGCTGCACCCGGTCGACCTCACCGGCGAGGAACGGCCAGACCACCTCGTTGGCGACCCGCCGCGCGTCCTCGAAGGTCGGCCGGTCCGACATGCCCGTGAAGGCCCGGTCGACCGCCCGCCCGCGGAAGCGGAAGAACGACTGCGCCTTGCGACCGACCGTGACGAGCCGGTACGAGCGCCCTTCCGCGTTGCCGCGCTGCATGTGGCGCTCCGCCCGCCTGAGCACGTTCGAGCTGTAGGCGCCGCAGAGCCCGCGGTCGCCGACGATCACGACGACGAGCGTCGTGCGCGGGTTCTCCGGCACGCCGATCAGGCGCGAGGCGCCGACGGACTCGGTGGCCGTGATGGCGAGCACCCGCCGCACCCCGTCGACGTAGGGTCGCGAGCCGGCGATCCGCTGCTGGGCGCGCACCATCTGCGACGCGGCGATCAGCTGCATCGCGCGCGTGATCTTCTTCATCGCCTCGACCGTGCGGATCCGCCGCCGGAGCTCGCGCTCCACGCCTCCTGCCATGGCTCAGGCCGCCCCGCCCTCGTCCTCGTCCTCGTCCTCGTCGCCGGCCGCCTTCGCGGCGCCGGAGGTGAAGGCCGCCTTGACCTCGTTCAGCGCGGCGACCAGGCGCTCCTCGTCGGGGAGGGTCCCCTTCTCGCGGATCTCCTCCAACAGGTCGGGGTGGACGACGCGGAAATGGGAGCGAAGCGCCGCCTCGAACCGCTGCACCTCCTCGACGGGGACGTCGTCGATGTGCCCACGCACGCCGGCCCAGATCACGATGACCTGCTCCTCGACCGCCATGGGCTCGTTCAGGCCCTGCTTCAGCAGCTCGGTCAGCCGGTAGCCACGGTCGAGCTGGGCCTGGGAGGCCTTGTCGAGCTCGGAGCCGAGCGTGGCGAAGGCCTCCAGGTCGCGGAACTGCGCCAGGTCGATCTTCAGCGAGCCGACGACGGACCTCATCGCCTTGATCTGGGCGGCGCCGCCGACACGCGACACCGAGTTGCCGACGTTCATCGCCGGGCGCACGCCGGCGTTGAACAGGTCGGTCTCGAGGAAGATCTGCCCGTCGGTGATCGAGATGACGTTCGTCGGGATGTAGGCGGAGATGTCGCCCGCCTTGGTCTCGATGA
>Ga0209415_10000962_pt1 | contig 54655 bp, 50 predicted proteins | sample PeaSoiSIISIP2007_FD_187696 | JGI IMG/M metagenome (GOLD analysis project Ga0209415, IMG submission 187696) | Peat soil microbial communities from Weissenstadt, Germany - SII-SIP-2007 (SPAdes) (version 2) | ecosystem: Environmental > Terrestrial > Soil > Wetlands > Peat | place: Germany... | reverse complement strand
CCCCGAGCCTGCCTCACGGCGGGACCGAGGCGGAGGACCGCCACTCGAACTTCTACGACGTCTGGGTCAACCTCAGTCCGGTGAGCATCTCGCTGCGCCCGTTGCGACCTGCGAGCAGTCGTTAACGTCCGATCCCGGTTCCGCAGCGAGTTCGAAGGCAGACAGGATCTGGCCCCGGAAACTGCGCGCGGCCGGCGGCCAGGAGGGCTGGCGAGGCGATCCGTTAGTGTGCCTAGCGGGGCCGTACGCCGAGCAAAGCCGTACGGAGAGCCAGGCCGTATGCCGAGCGAGGCCGTACGGAGCGAAGGAGACGAGATGCCGCTTTTCGGAAAGTCTGCAGCTAGCGGTGCCTCCAGCTGGGAGCCGGAGGCCGCGGCGGGCCGGCTGGCCCATACCTTCGGCGCGGACCCGGCGGGCGTGTTCACGTCCGACCTGTCCGTGTCGGAGTACGTGCTGTTGGGCGAGGCTGGTTTCGAGCCGTTGGGGTTCGTGATCGGCTCGTCGATCTACCACATCGGGCTCCAGATCGGGAAGTGGTCGCAGAACCAGGAGCTTCAGGTGCTCACCCAGGCCATGTACAACGCCCGTGAGCTCGCCATGACTCGCATGCAGACCGAGGCCGAGCAGCTCGGGGCGGACGGGATCGTCGGCGTCGAGCTGCGGATGCAGGCTTACGTGTGGGGTCAGGAGGTCCTCGAGTTCATCGCGACCGGGACCGCCGTCAAGGCCACCGGCCCCTCGGCCGGGGCGCATCGAGCCCCGGACGGTCACGCGTTCACCTCCGACCTGTCGGCTCAGGACTTCTTCCGCCTCCTGGCCGGTGGAGCCGTCCCCGTCGCGTTCGTGCTCGGGACCTGCGTGTACCACATCGCCCACCAGTCGGCGTTCGCGGCGCTGCGCCAGACCGGCCAGAACCAAGAGATGGTGACGTTCACCCAGGGCATCTACGAGGCCCGGGAGCTCGCCCTCTCCCGGATGCAGGCCGAGGCCGCCCAGGCTCAAGCTTCGGGCATCGTCGGTGTCACCGTCGGCGTGTACAACCACGTGTGGGGCGAGCACGCCACCGAGTTTCTCGCCACCGGCACGGCCATCCGCCGGCTCGGCGAGGAGCACCGGCTCCCGGACACCTCACCGAAGCCGACATTCACCCTCGGGCTGAACAGCTGACTCTCACCGCCTCCCACCGCCGGCGTCGCGCCCAGTCCGGCGCGATCTCAATCGTCGTCGCGCTTCTCGCCGCGCTTACCGGCGGAGCCGCGCTCGCCGGCGGCAGTGTGCTCGCTGGCGGCAGTGTGCTCGGGGCTCGGCCGGCCGGCGCGACGGTGTCGGCCGGCGACGGCCTCGTCGCCTCGTCGGCGTGCGGCTCGGTCGTGCTCTCCGGCAGCGCGTGGCTCGGGGGTGACGGCGTCGACGTCTTCAGCAACGGCGACGACGCGGGCACGGGCAACAGCTGCGGCGGGATCTCGTATGTGAACGGCATCGTCAGCGGCTTGGAGTGGCAGTGCGTCGAGCTCGTCGACCGTCTCTATCTCACGCGCGGATGGATTGCCAAGACGTGGTTCGGCAACGGGGCGGACATGTACGCCACCGCCCCCTCGAACCTTGCCAAGCAGCCGCAGGGTTCGATCTCGTTCCTCTCCCCCGGCGATGTCATCAGCTACCAGAGCCCTGGCGGGGTGGAGCCGGGCCACGCCGGCATCGTGAACACGGTGACACCGATCAGCCTCGGTCGCTACCTCGTGCAGCTCATCCAGCAGAACGGTTTCCTCTCCACCTCGGGGATCCTGTCGGACGGCACGCTCACCATGACGACCCCGTGGGTCAGTGGGTTCCCCGTCATCGGGGTCATCCACCATCCCGGCGCGACGGCGCCCGCGGGGAGGCCGGCGAATCTGCTCGCGAACGCCAGTTTCGAGAACGATGTCACGACCGGGTGGACGACCCTGAACTCGCCCGGCGGGACCGTCCAGGAGCTCGCCAGGAAAGCCTCGGGCCTCCCCGAGGGCGACAATCTCCTCGAGCTTTCCACCTCACGCGTGAACGGCTCTGTCTACCAGGACGTGCCAGTGAGCCTGCAGCCGGAGGAGAGCTACACGTTCTCGGTCTGGGCGCGGGCGAACGCTGCCGCCAGGGAGAGCATCTGCGTCGTGCTGTGGGGGCTGGGCTCGGGCGCCCAGCATGGCCAGACCTGTGCGAGCGTCGGCTCGACGTGGAGGCTCGTGTCCGCTCCTTATGACGTCAGCGCCAACGGCCTCACGAAGCTGCGGGCCCAGGTGTACCTCCTCACTCCGGGGCTCCGGCTCGACCTGATCGGGGCATCGCTATTGGACGATGCCCTCGCGAACGCGAGTTTCGAGAACGACGCCACGAGTGGTTGGAATTTCCTCGCGCATGGCGGGACTGTCCAGGGTGCCGCCGAGAAGGCCTCGGGCCTCCCCGAGGGCGGCAACGTCCTCGCGCTGAGCACGACCAGGCCGAACGGTTCCGTCTACCAAGACGTGCCGGTGAACCTTGCGCCGGGAGAGAGCTACACGTTCACGATCTGGGCGCGGGTGAACGCCAGCAAGACCGAGAACCTCTGCGTGGACCTGTGGGGCATCGGCTCGAGCGCCCAGCACGGCCAGACCTGTACGAGCGTCGGCTCGGCCTGGAAGCTCGTGTCAGCGCCTTATGACGTCAGCGAGACTGGGCTCACCAAACTGCGTGCGCAGGTCTACCTCCTGACTACGGGGCTCCACGTCGAGTTGACCGGGGCGTCGGTCACCGACGATGGGCTCGAGAACGCCGGCTACGAGAACGACGTCGCCACCGGTTGGGCGCTCCTCGACGCGCCCGGTGGGACCATGCAGGAGCTGGCGGTGCAGACTCCAGGTCTCCCCGAGGGCGACAACCTTCTCGAGCTCAGCACCACCCGCGCGGGCGGCTCGGTCTACCAGGACGTGCCGGTGAACCTGGAGACGGGCCAGAGCTACACGTTCTCGATCTGGGCGCGGGCGAACGCCAGCACCGCCGAGAGCATCTGTGTCGTGCTGTGGGGCCTCGGCTCCGGCATCCAAAAGGGGCAGACCTGTACCAAGGTCCGGTCGGCCTGGACGCTCGTGTCCGCGCCTTATGACGTCAGCGCGAACGGCCTCACGAGGCTTCGGGCCCAGGTGTACCTCGTCACTCCGGGGCTCCGGCTCGATCTCGTCGGGGCCTCACTCGGCGGAGCCCGCTGACTCGACGCCCGGCGCCCGGCGCCCGGCTGGCTCAGCTCGAGTCTGGGCGCTGCCGCCTCAAGGCAACGAGGACTTCCCTGAGCAACCGCGTGGCGTGATAGCCGATCACCACGGCGATGACGAGCGCGACGGTGGGGTCCAACCAGTCGAACCGGCCGGTCGCGAGGATGATGCCCCCGGCAATCGCGACACCGGCTGCAGCGGCAGCATCGGCCGCGGTGTCGAGTAGGACCGCCCGAAGGCTCAGTGCCTCGTCATTCTCGTCACCATCGCTGTCGGCCCTCAAGGTCAAAGCTGCGATGGTCATCGCCGTGGCGGCGATCACGCTCGCGATCAAGACCGGCAGACCATGGACCGACGGTGTGCCGCCGATGAGCCGGTCGGCGGCGCTAGCGACGATCAGGACGCTCAACACCAACAGCCAGCCGGCGTTGACGAGAGCCGCGATCGCGTTCGCCCTCGGATAACCGCTCGGTCGGGTCGCGGTCGCGGGACGCTTCGAGAGCGAGATGGCGAACAACGCGACGCCGATGGCGGCCGCGTCAGCAAGGCAATCGGCTCCAGCGGCCAACACACCAAGTGACTTGGCCGAGATGCCGACGGCAACCAACCCGACTACAAGGGCCAGGTTGAGGGCCAGGGCAACAACGAGTCGGCTCGAACGGGTCATCTGGCCCCTAGTCGAGCAGGTGAGCGAGGGCTACCGGAGGCATCGCCTCGGCGGCGCCGGCGGAGGCGCCGGCTGACTCGCCGGCCGGTAGGCTCTGGCCTGGTTGGACCGCGGAGCTGCGATGCTCACGGACTCGAACGGCAGGGTGAGGTCACGGACTCGAACGGCAGGGTGAGGATGCGGCGATCGAACTCGACACGGCCAGGAGGCTCGAGTCGATGAAAGCCGTCCCGATCACGATCTCGCGCGGGCGCTTGCGGGCGCCACTGACGATGCCGACGTCCGGCCCACTCGTGGACTCGTTCGGTCGTGTCCACACCGACCTCCGGATCTCGATCACCGACCGGTGCAACCTGCGCTGCGTCTACTGCATGCCCGAAGAGGGCGTCGTCTGGGTGCCCCGGTCCGAGATCCTCACCTTTGAGGAGATCGAGCGGGTCGCCACTGTCGCGCACGAGCTTGGGGTCGACTGCGTGCGCCTGACCGGTGGTGAGCCGCTCGTTCGAGCCAGCGTCACCGACCTCGTCGCCCGCCTCGGCCGCATCGGCTTTGACGATCTGTCGATGACCACGAACGGCACGGGTCTTGCGCGCATGGCGCCGGCGCTCGTCGCTGCCGGACTGAAGCGCGTCAATGTCAGCTGCGACTCGCTCAAGCCGGATCGTTTTGCGGAGATCCGCCGACGCGGCGTGCTTTCGACCGTGCTCGAGGCGATGGACGCCGTCGAGCGAGCCGGGCTGCCGCCGGTGAAGGTGAACGTCGTCGTGATGGCAGGGGTGAACGACGACGAAGTCGTCGACTTCGCCACCTTCGCCCGGGAGACCGGCCGCGTCGTGCGGTTCATCGAGTTCATGCCGCTCGATGCCGGCGGGGCCTGGCAGCGGTCGCAGGTCGTTCCGGGCGAGGAGATCCTGGCCCGCATCAACGCCGTCTGGCCCCTCGAGCCCGCGAGCCAACGGGCTGTCGACGCGGCGCCGGCGGATCGTTACCGTTTCGTCGACGGTGGCGGTGAGATCGGTGTCATCACGAGCGTGACCCAGGCCTTCTGTGGCACGTGCAACCGCCTCCGGATCACCGCGGACGGCGCCATCCGCAATTGCCTGTTCGCGAATGAGGAGCATCCGGTACGAGATGCCCTGCGCTCCGGCGCCGACGACGCCGAACTGGCTCTCTTGCTTCGTAGCGCGGTATGGGCAAAACGGGCCGGGCACGGCATCAACGACCCTTCCTTCTTGCGCCCGGCGCGGTCGATGTCCATGATCGGGGGCTGACACGACCCTGAGGCTGATAGCACCGGTCTCGCCCGGGACATCGCTCGCTAGGGCCATCTCCGCATCTTCTGGAACTGTCAGGCCGCTCGGCTCAACAATCGGGCTGTTTATCCCACCGGGGGAGCCTCGGCCTGGACGACTATCGAAGGCAAGCCCAACCACATGCCTGCTGGTGTGTCCCGCCCTACCCTCAGCCTCTGTGTAGTCGTGGGCAACGACGACGTGGTCACCTCCACCAATCCCTGAATCTCGAGGGCCGATGTCGATGATCGGGGGCTGACTCGCTTCTGAGTCGTAGGCTGCGGCGATGCACCGAATCCTCATGCGAACGGTCGTCTTGGACTTCGAGCCAGGTGTGCACGACGCGGCCCGAGATTTCTGGAAGACAGCGCTACTAGCCGACACCCGTCGCGGAGACAGGTACCCGGAATATCACGTGCTCGAACATCCGGCGACCCTCGGGCCGGTCATGGTGCAGAACCTGAGCGAAGGAGCGAGCCGCGTCCACCTCGACGTGGAGACTGACGATCCACCAGCTGAGATCGCGCGGCTGGTCGGCGCGGGAGCAACAATCGCTCAGCAGCACGAGGAGTGGACGGTCCTCCGCGACCCCGCCGGCTTGCTGTTCTGCGTCGTCCCCGCAGCCTCCAAGGACTTCGCCGAACTCGCCCACATTGTCGAGACGTGACGGGTCAGGCTTCATTTCCCGCCTCCGTCTGGCCAGAGCCATCCCGCGACGAGGTTCCGAGTTGGGAAGACTCCGCCGGCCTTGCCGGGTCTCAAATGCCGATGACTTCGACGAGGGCGTCGAGGCCGGCGAAATCGCCGGGGTTGCGGGTGTAGAGCGCGAGTCCGTTTGCGTGGGCAGTGGCGGCGATCAGCAGGTCCGCGACACGACGCCGGTGCGAACGACCTGTCTCGGCAACGGCTGCGACGACTTGTCCATAGCTGCGGGCTGCAGCGACATCGAAGGCAAGCGGCTCGAAGGTCGCCTCAACCTGCTGCAAACGAGCCTGGCGGCGTGCCGCCTCGGTCCCCGTTGGGGCCAGGTGCGGCCCGGCGGTCAACTCTGCCAGGGTGATCGCGCTCACCGCGGCCTCGTCAGGAAGCGCGGCCGCGACGGCGGGGTCGTCCCAGTCGATGACCACGGAGGTATCGAGCAGCCCCGTTGACATCTACAGCCCTTGGTCGATGATTCGATCGAGGTCGGTTCGGAACTGCTCGAGATCCACGTGCGGTCCAGCGGTGGCGAGGGTAACGAGCTCTGCCTTCGGGACAAAGCTTCGACGAGTCGTCCGTATCGGCCGCAGCTCGGCCACCGGGATACCGTTGCGAGTCACTACGAAACTCTCGCCCGCTGCGACTGCTTCGATCACCTTGGCATTCTCGTTGCGCAGTTCGCGTTGGGGGATCGTCCTCGTCACACGTGTACTGTAGCACAATTGGCTACACTATGCTACATGATCTCTACCGAATCAGCCGGACCTCGACATCGGGCACGCCAGCCCACGCTCGCTCAGCCGTGAGCACTTGCACGCCTAGCCGACGAGCTGTGGCAAGGGCCAGGCGATCTGCGAGTGAAAGAGCCGGCTGACGCGTCACCGGGTACAGCTCTGCGGCTGTCACCGCGTCCGCCTCGGTCACCGGCACGATCGTGACGCGCTCGCGCAGGTAGTCGAGCTGCTCCGCCGGTGTGGCCGCGAATGTCCTGACCCCGTACTCGAGCACCTCGACAAGGTTGACCACCGAGAGACCGCCCTCGTCGCCGGCGAGCGCCTCGGCTACGGCATCGGCGCCGGCCTCGTCGTTGAGGAGCGCAATCAGAGCCGACGCGTCGAGCAGGATCACCGCGACCGATGCGTGTCGTGGCGCTCGAGGAGCTCGCCGAGCCTCCGCCGGGCCCTCGTCACTGCGGCCCTATTGCCTGAGATCTTCGCCTCTTCGAGCGCAGCCTCGGCTCGGCGCTCCGCGAGCAGCTCGGCTGTCAGGTCACTCCGCGTTGAGCCCTCAGAGATGCGCCACGCTCCTCGCATCGCGGCCACGAGCGCCCCGCGGTCCTCGAGGACGAGCCGCCGGCCGTCTTCGACGTGCGCGACCAGGGTGGAACCTGGGCCGATGCCGAGGGTCTTACGGAACTCGGCCGGTATCACGACGCGGCCGCGCTCACCTACGGCCAGAGTGTGGGACGCAGATGTACTGTGGGCTGACATAGATTCGTGGGTCATACAGATAGTGTGCCACGTTTTGTAAACCCATCGGCTGACCGCCGAGATCCTCTCGGACCCAGACTCGCTCAGCGCGATCGAAGAAGGGCTCCGAGATGTTGAGCGTGGGGAGACGGTCTCGCTAACAGATCTGCGTCGGGATCTCGACCGACGTCGCGCCGAGCGATAGGTGAGCCGCGTCGAGCTCGCCCGGCGAGCTCGCCGAGAGGTCCTCGAGCTTGACTGGCCTATCGCCGACGCCGTCGCCGAGGCACTCGGTTCGTTGTAACGGGAACCCAAGGCAGGCCATGCGCTCCGCGGCCGGTTGCGAGGGCTTCGATCGTTGCGCGTGGGGTCGTATCGGATCATCTATCAGCTCGACGAGCGAACGGACCTGGTGCGGGTGCTAGCCGTTCGCCACTGGTCCGTCGTCTACGAGACCGATCCCCGCTGACGCCGGGACGGCTGCGCCAGGACGGCTGCGGCGGCAGGGCTGCGGCGGGACGGCGGCGTCCCGCCAGCCTGCGCCGCTCCTCCGCCGAGGGGAGCTACTCGGCTTCGACTGCCCTCGGCTGGCAACCCAAGTCCCGGCTAGGCTTGCCACCGAGGTTGGGGGTGACATGCGCTGCGTGACCTGCGGGGCGGAGCTGCCGCCCGACAGCCAGTTCTGCGAGGACTGCGGCGCGCCGGTTGCTGCTCAATGCCCCTCCTGCGGTGCGGCAGTCGCGGCAGGGAAGGCCTTCTGCAGAGTGTGTGGAACGCGCCTGGCTGCCACTCGGAGCACGGCCGCCGAACAGCTGCAAGTGCCTGCTGCCCAAGCTCCCGTCGCGGAGCGCCGCATCTGCTCGATCCTGTTCGTCGACCTCGTGGGGTTCACGCCGCTTGCCGAAAAGCGCGATCCGGAGGAAGTGCGCGAGCTCCTCTCGCGCTATTTCGAGTCGGCCAGGACGCTCATCGAGCGTTACGGCGGTGTCGTTGAGAAGTTCATCGGCGACGCCGTCATGGCCGTCTGGGGCGCTCCCGTGGCGAAGGAGGGTGACGCGGAGCGCGCCGTCCGGGCGGCACTCGACGTCGTGGCAGCTGTTGCCCAGCTCGGCGAAGAGGCCGGCGTCACCGACCTGCGCGCGCGAGCGGGCGTCGTCACCGGGGAGGTCGCCGTCACCGTCGGCAAGGAGGCCGAGGGCATGGTCCTCGGCGACACGGTCAACACGGCCTCTCGCGTTCAATCGGTCGCCCCGCCAGGAGGCGTGCTCGTGGACGAAGCGACCCAGCGGGTCGCACGCGGAGGGGTCGCCTTCTCAGCCGCCGGAGAACATGAGCTCAAGGGCAAGTCCGAACCAGTTGCGCTGTTCCGCGCCGAGCGTGTGCTGGCGGCGATGGGAGGCGCGCAGCGCTTCGACGGCCTCGAGGCTCCGCTCGTCGGGCGGGATGCGGAACTGCGAGTGATCAAAGAGTCCTTCCACGCCTGTATCGACCGGCGCTCGCCGCGGCTCGTGGCGGTCTCCGGGCCGGCGGGCGTCGGCAAGTCGCGTCTTGGCTGGGAGTTCGAGAAGTACGTCGACGGGCTCGCGGCGACGATCTGGTGGCACCGCGGCCGCTGCCTCTCCTACGGGGACGGCGTCGCGTTCTGGGCGCTCGCCGAGATGGTCCGCCAGCGCCTCTCGATCGCCGAAGAAGAGCCACTCGAAACGGCCGGCGAGAAGCTCCGGGCAGGACTGTCGGAATGGGTACCCGACGCGACGCTGCGGGACTACATCGAACCGCGCCTCGCCCGCCTCCTCGGGGTGGACACGACCGGGCAAGCGTTCGCACGCGAGGAGCTGTATGCGGGCTGGCGGGCGTTCTTCGAGCAGCTGGCGACGACGGCACCCGTCGTGCTCGTCGTGGAGGACCTGCACTATGCCGACTCCGGCCTGCTCGACTTCCTGGAGCACCTGCTGGACTGGGCGAGGGACGTGCCGGTGTTCGTGCTCAGTTTCGCCCGTCCCGAGCTCGAGGACCGCCGGGCGGGCTTCGGAGCCGGGAGGCGTAACGCCACGACGCTCGCTCTCGAGCCTCTCGGCGCCCAGGCCATGGACGAGATGCTGGAGGGCCTCGTCCCCGAGATGCCGGAGCCGGCCAAACAGGCGATCGCCGCCCATGCCCAGGGAATCCCCCTCTACGCCGTCGAGACCGTCCGCATGCTGGTCGATCGAGGTGTTGTGCGTCCGTTCGAGGGCACGTACCGTCTCGTCGGCGACGTGGGCGAGCTTTCGGTCCCGGAGAGTCTCCAGTCCCTGCTCGCGGCCCGGCTCGACTCTCTCAGCCCAGAGGCGAGGGCACTTGTGGCCGACTCCTCGGTGCTCGGCGGCACGTTCCCCGTCGAAGCGCTCGTGGCGGTGAGCGGACTGGCGGAGGACGTCGTCCGGAAGATGCTTTCGGACCTCGTGCGTCGCGAGGTGCTCGCCGTTCGGGCAGATCCGCTCTCTCCTGAGCGCGGCCAGTACGGCTTCGTGCAGCTGATGGTGCGCCAGGTCGCCTACGAGACCCTGTCGAGAAGAGAGCGCAAGGCCCGACATCTCGCCGTCGCCGATCACCTGGAGAGGACGTTCCCTTCCGAAGGCGAGGAAGTGAGCGAGGTGATCGCCAGTCACCTGCTCGACGCCATGGAGGCGGTTCCGGATGATCCCGACGTCCTCCTGCTGCGCGAGCGGGCCAGCTCGAGGCTGGCTCGCGCTGCCGAGCGGGCGACGCGTATGGGCGCACCGGCAACTGCGGCGCGCATCTATGACCGGGCGGCCGAGATCAATGAGCGGACCGGGACGGCCGAGGCCGACCTGGAGGCGGCCCGTTTCGTCGAGCGCGCGGCCTACGAGGCGCTGAGAGCCGGAGAAGACTGGCACTCAGCTGCCGTGTTCTGCGAGCGAGCAGCCGCCCTCTACACCCGCCTGGAGCTCCCTCGTGACGCGGCCAGGGCCACCGTGGGGCTCGGGGACGCGTTGCGCCATCTCGGCGAGATGGCAAAAGGGCGCCGCGTCACCGAGGAGGCTCTGCAAGTTCTCGAGCCTGGTCAGGACGCCGAGACGGTCCATGCGCTCTCACAGCTGGCGGCCATTGCCACCTTCGCCGGTGACGCGGACGCCGGCGATCTCATCGAGTCCGCCTTCGACCTCGCGCAGGCGCTCGACCTCGGCGACACCGTGTTCGCCGCCTTGTTCGTGATGCGGGGAATTCACGAGACCACGACCGGCGACTACCGGGAGTCGGTCGCAGATCTGCGGGAGGCGGCCCGCCTCTCACAACTCGCGGGAGACCACCTTGGCTCCGGAAGAGCACTCGGGAATCTCGCCGACGTGCTCCTGGCGGTGGACCCGGCCGGCTCCGCAGACGCCGCTCGTCAGGCGCTGGCGCACTTGCGCCGCGCCGGGGGACGCAGGCTGACCTACGCGGTCGTCATCAATCTCATTCAAGCGCTCATCCTCGTCGGCAGCTGGCGAGAGGCCGAGGCTGTCCTCGCCGACGCCGCGACGGAGGGTCTGGCCTCGCGCTCGATCTTGGCCTGGGTGATCGTTCTGTTGACGGCGCTGCGCGACGGCACGTCCTCTGAGGCACTCGCGAGCGTGGAGCTCTTCGCGACCTCAGAAGATCCACAGGACCTCGCTTCGGTGAGCATCTCTCACGCCCTCGCAAGCTGGGCCGAAGGTGACATGCGCGGCGCGTTCGAAAGCGCTCGTGAGACGCTGGCGCACGCCGGTGCGCTCGGCCTGTCGTCCGAGTACGTCCGGTGGGGGTGGCCGCTTGCCGCCGAGGCAGCTCTCCGGCTCGGAAACCGGCCGGAGGTCAACCGGCTCCTGGACTGGCTCGACGGCCATCCCGAGGGTCAGATTCCCCGCGTTCTCCGTGCCGAGCGGCTTCGCATCCGCGCACGGCTGGAGGCGTCCGGTGCGGACGGCACAGCCGGCGCACGTTTCGAGGAGGCGGTGGCGGCGTTTCGCGAGCTCGGCTCGCCCTATCATCTCGCGGTCGGGCTGCTGGACCGAGCGGAGTATTGCTCGAGCATCGGGGAGCACGAGCTCGCCCGCGAGCTCGCTGCCGAGGCGGAAGAGATCGCCGGAGAGCTCGCCTCGAGGCCTCTCGTGCGGCGCGCGAGCGCGCTGCTCCGGGGTCAGGAAACCGCGAGCGCCCCGGAGGAAGCCGCAGTCGGGCGCTCGTAGTGCCGGGGGCGATTGTCGTTGCAGCGGGCCTGACCTAGCCTCACCTGCGTGCAGACCTGCGTGGGCTGCGGACGTGAGAACTCGCCCGATGCCCGTTGCTGCGACCGTTGCGGCGCGTCCCTCGCAACGGAGGCGGCCACCCCTGAGCAACTGAAGACGATCACCGTGCTGTTCGCGGACGTGACCGGCTCGACGGCGCTCGGGGAGCGGCTCGAGGCCGAGACGCTGCGCCGGGTCCTGGAGCGGTACTTCGAGCTCGCCCGACGTGTCATCGAGCGGCACGGCGGCACGGTCGAGAAATTCATCGGCGACGCGGTCATGGCCGTCTTCGGCGTGCCCGTGCTGCACGAGGACGACGCCCTCCGTGCGGTGCGGGCGGCAGCCGATCTGCGAGCCGAGCTCCCCGAGCTCAACCGAGAGCTCGAGCGCGACTTCGACACCACGCTCCAGCTGCGCACGGGTGTGAACACCGGCGAGGCGGTGACCGCAACCGACGAGTGGCTGGCGCTCGGTGACGCCGTCAACGTCGCAGCCCGCCTCGAGCAGGTGGCATCGCCGGGCGAGGTGCTGCTCGGGGAAGCGACGCTTCGTCTCGTGCGAGATGCCGTCGTCGTCGAGGAGCTCGAGCCGATGGAGCTGAGGGGCAAGTCCAACCCGTTGCCCGCCTACCGGCTCATCGAGGTGATCCCCGATGCTTCGGCGCCTCGGAGACACCTCGACACCCCCATGGTCGGCAGGACGCATCAGCTTCGGATGCTCGAGGACGCCCTTGCCAACGTCACACGCGAACACACCTGCAGCTTGTTCACCCTGCTCGGTGTCGCCGGAGTCGGAAAGTCGCGCCTGGCCGCAGAATTCCTCGGGAAGCTCGACGTCACGGTTCTCCGCGGCCGCTGCCTCTCCTATGGGGAGGGCATCACCTACTGGCCGGTCGTGGAAGTCGTCAAGCAGCTCCTCGAGACGCAGGCCGACAGCAGCGACGGCGGTCAGAAACTGATGGGAAGCGCCGAGGAGTCCGCCGCCATCGGGGCCCTGCTCGGGCAACCCGCCGTCACGAGCACGTCGGTCGAGATCGCGTGGGCGGTGCGCAAGCTCCTCGAACGAGCCGCGAATCCCGGGCCCCTCGTCGTCGTCTTCGACGACATCCACTGGGGCGAGCAGACCTTCTTCGACCTCGTCGAGCAGATGACCGACCTGAGCCGTGACGCGCCGATCCTGCTGTTGTGCATGGCCCGGCCCGAGCTGCTCGAACGCCGACCCACCTGGGGCGGTGGCAAGCTGAATGCAACCACGGTGCTCCTGGAACCGCTCAACTCCGACGAGGCGGGCGAGCTCATCGAGCAACTCCTCCCACACGACGACCAGACAGACACAGCGCTCCGTGCGCGCGTCCTCGACGCGGCGGCAGGCAACCCGTTGTTCCTCGAGGAGATCGCAGCCGTCGTCGCGACCTCGGGCGGCGCCGTTTCGGTTCCACCGACGATCCAGGCCCTCCTTGCGGCTCGCCTGGACCAGCTCGAGCCGGGCGAGCGCCGGGTGCTCGAGCGCGGGTCGGTCGAGGGAAAGTCCTTCCACCGTGGCGCGGTCCAGGCTCTCGGGCCCGACGAGGCGGGGGTCCCGGCCACGCTCGTGACCCTGGTGCGCAAGGACCTCGTCCGGCCGGACCACGCCACCGTGCCAGGCGACGACGCCTTCAGATTCCGGCACTTGCTCATTCGCGACGCCGCGTATGAGAGCTTGCCGAAATCGGTCCGCGCGCAGTTGCACGAACGGTTCGCGTACTGGCTGGACGAGCGCGCCGGCGACCTCACCGAGCGCGACGAGATCGTCGGCTATCACCTCGAGCAGGCCTACCGCTACCGCCGCGACCTCGGCCCGGTCGATGCCGCCTCCCAGGCGGTCGCAGCCGCCGCCGCCGAGCGCCTCGAGACAGCAGGTCGCCGCGCCCTCGACCGAGAAGATGCGAGCGCGGCGGTGAACCTGCTGGAGCGAGCAAGCAGCCTGGTGCCATCGGACCGGCCGGAGATCCCGCTCGAGCTGAGCGTCGTCTGGGCGCTGTTTCAGCTCGGCCGGCCAGCAGACGCGGTCGTCCGGGCGGAGGCCACGTCCGCACGGGCGGCTGCGATCGGAGACGTCACCGGCGAGCTTCGCGCGGAGCTGGCCCGGCTCACGGCGCTGTCTCACGTGGATCCCGGGGGCCCGCTGACCGAGCTCGGCGCACTCGTGCAACACGCCAGGCCCTTGCTGGAGCAGGCGGGCGAGGACGCGGCTCTCACGTCGCTCTGGCATGCGACCTGGGTGCTCGAGCACAATCAATGCCGATTCGGAGCCGCGGCTGAGGCCGCTCTTCGGGCGGTCGAGCACGGGACCCGGGCCGGCGAGCACTACATGGCCCGCTACTGCAGAATGCTCGCCTCCTCCGGAATCGGCATGGGTCCCATGCCCGTCGCCGAGGCTCTCACCTGGCTGCAACAGGCCTCGGCAAACAGCCAGCCGCCCGAGCCCTGGATCGATGTGTGGTGGGCAGAAATGCTCTCGCTGATCGGCCGGTTCGACGAGGCACGATCCCTCCACAACGCGGCGATCGAACGCATGGCCGAGCGAGGCAGTCAACTCGGACTTGCGCTTGCCTCCGGTTGGGTGATCGAGACGGAGGCGGGCGACCACTCCAGGGCGGAAGAGGTGGCAAGGCGAGCCTGCCAACGGCTGGAGGACATGGGTGAGCGGTCCTTCTGGTCGACGAAGGCCTGCGAGCTTGCTCAATCGCTCTACTCGCTTGGCCGCTACGACGAGTCCGAGTCGTGGGCCCGGCACGGCGCGGAGGTGGGAGACAAGGACGACGTCGCCACCCAACTGCTCAGCCGACAGGTGCTCGCGAAGGTGGAGGCGCGCCGGGGCCACTTCGACGATGCCCGCAGGCTCGCCGATGAAGCCCTCGCGATCGCCGAGGGGATGGACGCGCCGCATCACCGCGGCAACGCAGCGCTCGACGCGGCAGAAGTGCTCTGGCTGGCGGGTGACCGAGCCGGGGCGGTCGAACAAGCCAAGAGCGCGGCTGCTCACTTCGCGGAGAAGGGTGCGACTGCGTCGGTCGCCCGCGCCCTACGGTTCGCCGAGATGGTGGAGGGTTGGACGTAAGGCTGGAGTCCCGGGACTCCCGAATCTAGGAAACCCCGCGAGCGTTGAGCCCGAAGGCTTCACCCTCGAGGCCCCAGCTCACGACGCGTGACGGCCGGATCCGGAAGATCCTAGCCCTGAGTAGGGCTCTCGGGCTCTGGTCGCGCCCGGTCCTACCCGTGCGAGCTCGACGGTGGCGAGGCGACGGAGCGTCCAACGGCGAACAGCGCCATACAATCCGCCAGTTGGATCAGCTGATCTTGACGACGGTGGCCTTCATCGCTCTCGGTCCGCCGTTTCGGCTGACGGTCTGGCCGGTGAATACGAGCGTGGTCGAGGTACCTAGCGAATCCGTCACGATGAGGGTGATCGTGTAATTCCCTGCTTTGCGGTACGTGTGAGTGGTCGTGGCACTGGCGGAGTGCGAAGACGCCCCGTCGCCGAAGGTCCATGCGTAGTTCGCGATCGTCCCGAACCACGCCGAGGACGTACTCGCGTTCAGAGCGACCTTGTCGCCTGAGACCTTCACCGTGAATCGTGCAGTCGGGGCCTGATCGGGGGTGATGGCGATGGCTGCGACCTCCGAGACGCCGCCTGACAGCGCGATCGACGTGGTCTGTTTCGCGGTGGCGACCCCGACGGGGGTGACATAGCCCTCGCTGCTGGAGCCGAAGAAGGCCATGTTGCCCGCTGGCGCGACGGCAACCGCACCGGCGACAAGGGGCGACTTTGAGGGGTCGAGAAGACTGATCTTCTGGACGGGGTGCGAGCCGCCGAGTCCGACGCGAACCGCACCTGTTGCGGGCGAATCCAGAGGTACGAAGGCGTATTGACCGCTGGGAGTGATCGAGAGCTGCGCCGGCGACCCGGCCAGGCCCACTTTCTTGCCGACCTTCCCGTTGGCCAGATCGACTGGGACGATGTCGTTGTCCAGGCTATTGGCCACCCACGCAGTCGTCCCGTCCGGGGTGACCGCGATAGCGATCGGGAACGCACCAACGGCGATCGGCGTGCCGAGCTTCCCTGTCGCCACCGAGATCGGACTGATGGTTCCATTTTCAGAACTGGCGACCCAGACGGTCTTCCCGTTCGGCGTCACGGCGATCCCACCCGGCCCCGCGCTCTCGAGCGGACCGACTGCGATCGCTTTACCCGCTGTCCCGTTCGAGGTCTTGATCGGGACGACGGTCGCTTCGCTGGCATTGAGGTAACCGAGCACGTACGCGCTGGCCCCGTTCGGCGTGATCGCGATCGCCACTGGACTGTTGTGGACCTTGATCGGGGTACTAAACGTATGGTTCGCCAGGTCGATTGGGAGGACTTCGCTCGAGAACTCGATGGCAAGGTACGCCGTCCGGCCGTTCGGGGTGATCGCAAGCTCACCGGCGGTGAACTCGCCGATGTTGTCTCCGAGCGAGTTCGGGATCTTGATCATTCCGACGATGGCGTTCGTGGCGACATTGATCCCAACGACCTCGGTGTTCCCACCAGGGCTGTAGACGACCCACGCTGTCGGTTGCGGGGGAACTACCTTGTGTACGCCGCTCGGAGCAGCTGTCGCCAGGGGGAGCGCGAGCGCTGTAGGAACAAGCGCAGCAAGTGACGCTCCGGCAAGCGTCACGCCGGTTCGGTACAAGCGTCGGCCGATTCTCCCTTGCCGGCCCTCTCTCGCGGGCCGCACCTCGTTTGGACCATGATCAGGTTCCATGCGCTGTCACCTTTCTTCGGCGAAATGGACGTCGGCCGCATCGGAGGACGCATTCGTGACCCAGCCAAGGACGAGCGCCCAACTCTTGAGCACGAAGGGTCGGCCGCCGTTGGGCAAGCGGGACTTCACGGATGCGAGCCTACGATCCATTTGTCACGGCCGGGAGAAAGGTGCCACGGCGCGGCCTCCCCGAAGGTCGCAGAAGCCAACCGCCACTAACTGGTTCGCAGAGCGTCCGGGCGCCGCCTCGTCTGACAAGACTCGGTCCCAAGCATCCGAGCTCCGGGCCGTTCACACTGAGGGAACGCCTCGTTGGGATGGGCGAGCCGTGGCTCCCGTGAACAGAAGCTTTCGTACCGGCCAGATCGGTCGACTTGCCGCCGTCCGCCAGGACCGAGAGAACCCCTACGGTGAATATGCCCGCAAGGACGCTGTTGGACAAACCCCTTTCGGGCCGAGCCAAGTCGGCGTAACCTGGTTCTGGGTCCTCGGGGGTAAGCCCGCACCGAAGAGCCGGGATTGAGGGTGAAAACCGGTCGCGCTGGTAGGTCTTTCGACCACAGGTGTCGTTCCCTCCTTGGGACGCTCCCGAGGGCCCGCTACGGGTGAAGCGTGCACACGCTGCCCCACCGCGTTTGACCTGCCAAGACGCGGCCGCGACACATGTCACACGAGACTGCCGATCGGCAGTCAACTGGCGTAGTGTGCCCCCGCTCGATCGATTGCCGGCCCGAGAGCCTCGGACGCCGTTTGTGCACCCTTCACGTGCTGAGGTGCAGGCAACTCGTGCACTCGATCGCGACATCAGGCCCGGTGCTGGCGCCTCAGTCGCCGGAGCGACCGCCTGCGACGGCGAGCGCCTCCACTTCGATCAGGAGGTCTGGCTCGACGAGACGGCTCACGATCGCGAGCGTGTTCGGCGGGTACTCGCCCGAGGGATACAACTCGGAGAAGATGGCGGCTCGTGCCTCCATGAACTCCTCGATGAGATCTGAGCTCACGAGGTAAGTGTTCATCTTCAACACGTCCTCGTAGCCGCACCCGGCCCCGGCGAGGGCGATGCCGAGGTTCTGGTAGGTCTGCCGCGCCTGCGAGGCGAGGTCGGAGCCGGCGAGCCGACCGTCGGAGTCCATGCCCACCTGGCCGGCCACGGCGACGAGGTCGCCGCGCCCGATGCCGACGTGGGAGTACCGCCCGAGGGGCTCCCCGAGTCCCGCCGGGCGACGAATGAGTCGAACCGTCACGCTTCCTCCTGGGAGTCTCTTCCGCCCCGCCAGCTGCGGCACTTGACGTCTAGATTATATCCTGTAATTTGCATCTTGCAGGAGGGGATGATGCGGCTTGCGCGGTTCCGGGCGAACACAGAAGACGAGACGCATGTCGGCGTCGTGAGGGACGGCGCTCTGTTCGAGGTCGCCGAGCCCTGGCTGGAGGCGCTGGCGGGCTGTGCGGGCCTCATCCCGCGGCCGTTAACCGAGACCGGGCGGTCCTTCCCACTCGAGGATTGCGAATTCCTCGCGCCGCTCCCGGACCAGGGGCGCGGCGTTTTCTGCGTCGGGATGAACTACCCCGACCACGATGCCGAGGCCCGCGGGCTGCTCAAGGCGCCGGCGACCAAAGACCCTGTCCTCTTCCTCAAGCTGGCGTCTGCGATGGCCGATCCGAACGCCGTCCTCCACCTCGAGCGCAGCGTCTCGGAGCAGTTCGATTGGGAGGTCGAGCTGGGAGTCGTGATCGGTCGGGCCGGCCGCGACATCCACCCAGGCGACGTGGCGAAGTACATCGCCGGTTACGCGATCGTCAACGACGTCACCGCTCGCGACCTGCAGCGCCGGCACCTGCAGTGGTTCATGGGGAAGAACGTGCACGCCTCGTCTCCGATCGGGCCCTGGGTGACCACGCTCGACGAAGCGGGTTACCCTCCGGTGCTGGAAATGCTCCTCACCGTCAACGGCGAGGAGAAGCAGAGGGGCAAGACCACCGACATGGTCTTCGACGTCCCCACGCTCATCAGCACGGTCTCCAAGGCCGTCGAGCTGCTGACAGGAGACGTGTTCGCCACGGGTACGCCAGCCGGAGTGGGCTTCGCTCGGCAGCCGCCCGAGTTCCTCAGGGCCGGCGATGTCATCGAGGCTCGGATCGAAGGCCTGGGACACCAGCGGAACGTCGTGACCGCACAGGGCGGCGCAGCCATGGACGACCAGCGGGCAGGAGGGAGCTGAGTGTCGTCCGACATCGACGGTCAGCTGAGATCCGACACGGCGCTCGTCGTGTCAAGCGTCCATATGGCGGTGCGCCACCAGCTCCGCAGCGACATACTCGTCGGGCGCTTCCCGAGTGGCACGCGGCTGCAACAGACGGATTTGGCCCAGCGCTACGGCGTGAGCATCACCCCGATCAGGGAAGCGCTGCGCGACCTGGCCGCTGAGGGCCTCGTCGACTTCGGCGCCTTCTCAGGCGCGGTCGTGCACACACCGACCATTGCGGAGTTGCGCCAGATCTACCAGGTGCGGGCCGAGCTGTTCCCCCTCGCGGTCAAGTCCGCGATCGCCAACATCTCTTCGAACGAACTGGACGAAGCCGAGCAACTGGTCGCTTCGATGGCAGAGCCGTCCACGACGCCGGAGTCCTGGGTGATGCAGAATCGCCGCTTGCATCGCATTCTCGACGGGGCGATCGAGAACGCGCACTTGGCAGGGATCCTCAATCGCCTCGCCGACATCTCCGCCCTGTATGTGTACGTCTCCGACCGGGGCGCCGGACGGCGCCCCGAGGCACACGAGGAGCACAGAGCGCTCATCGACGCCTATCGCCGAGGCGACGAGGAGGCGGCAACGAGGTTGGCGCTGGACCACATCTCCCACACCCTCGTGCACGCCACGACGGTGCTGAGCGAGCCGGAGACGGGCACTCACGCCAACCTGCCCGTCGCGGACCCGGGCTCGGACGGGCGAGCAGGGGATTCGTCGCCGGCCTCGATCCAGCTGATCCGTCGTGGCCTGCCCGTCAGCAAAGGAGAAGGCTCATGACCGATCACGTCATCGACGTGGACACCCACGTCGACCCTTCGGCCGATGTCCTCGAGTACTACAGCTCGCCGCGGCTTCGCGAGCGGTGGTCGGAACTCAGTCCCTACATCATCGAGCAGTACCCGGACCGGCCGGGTGAGCGGCGTGTATTCCGGGTCCGCCCGATCGCATACCGACGTCGCCCTGGCACCCGCCTCGCCGAGGCCGGCCAGGTCGCTGACCGCCCCGCGTTTGGTGTCGGTGGTGTGAAGCAGGCGGTCTCCCAGGGCCGTGGCGAGATTGCGGTCGCCGACGTCTCGGACCGCGATTCCCAGCTGCGGCTGAAGGACATGGACGCCGAGGGCGTTGACCAGCACCTGATCATCCCCGGTGTCTGGGCCTCGGCGTGCACGGCGCTGCCCCCCGATATGGCAACTCTGCTGTACGAGTCGTACCACCGCTACATGGAGGAGTACTGCTCGGCCGACGTGCAGCGCCTGCGCGGCGTCATGCTCGTCTCCGGCCAAGACCCGGAGACCGCAGCGACCTCGGTGCGGCGCTACGGGGAGGAGCCGTGGTGCGGGGCCGCCCAGTTGGTGCTGCCCGAGGGCCTACCGGTCGACGACCCGGATCTCCTGCCGATCTGGCAGGCCCTGCACGATCTCGACCTGCCGCTCGTCGTGCACCCCTTTACCTACGAGCCGCCGTACTTCCCCGGCTACCGCGACATCTGGGACAACATCGTCGTCGCCCGCACCGCAGCGCTCCCCTGGAACGCCCAGCGGTTCGTGGCCTATCTGATCCTCGGCGGTGTCCTCGACCGCTGGCCGAGGCTGCGCGTCGCGTTCATGGAGACGTCGGCCGGCTGGCTGCATTGGTGGCTGAAACGGCTGGACATGAACATGCACTACCTCTCACACGCCGTCGACCTTCCTGCCAAGGGACTGCTCGAGTACGTGCGCGACGGGAGGGTGTCCTGCGCCATCGAGCTCTATGAGGGCGCTGACACGGCCAAGGCGCTGATCGACCTGTGTGGGGACGAGTGCCTCTTGTACTCCTCGGACTACCCGCACTCCGAGTGCCAATGGCCAGACTCGCCCAGCGTGGTGAGAGGTTGGTCGGAGGTGATAGGCGAGGCGGCGGTGCGCAAGATCTTGTTCGAGAACCCTCGCCGCTATCTCGCTCGAGACCGCACTTGAATCAGCTCACGAAACAGGGGGGATGAGCATGGCAGAACTGCTTTTCGCGGGAGTCACCCACTACCCGCCACTCAATCGACCGGACCGGGAGATGGCGGGCCTGTTGCGCTTCGCCTTGGAGGACCCTTCGATCCCCGACGAGCAGAAGGACCCGGGCGCATGGCCGGACGGGATGCGGCTCGAGTGGTCGGACCACGACGCCAGCGCCGCCCGCCACAGGGCGCAGCTCGTCGAGAACTTCCGTCACGTGCGGGGGGTCATCGACGACTTCCGGCCGGACGTCATCGTGCTGTGGGGCGACGACCAGTATGAGAATTTCCACGAGGACGTGGTTCCGCCGTATTGCACGCTCTGCTACCCGGACACGGTGACGTACCCGTGGCGGAACAAGCGGGCGTTTGGCTCGAAGCCCCTCGAGGAGCAGCCGGCGGTCGAGAACGTCTGGAACGAGGCCGCCGATGCAGGCATCAAGGTCGTCGGGGCCCCCCAGATCGGCCGGCATCTCACAGCCGAGCTGCTCACGAGAGGCATCGACATCGCGTACGCCTATCGGCCGCTGCACTACGAGGGTCTCGCCCACGCGTTCCTCAACACGATCATGTTCCTCGACTATGACCGCGTCGGGTTTCCGTACCCGGTCCTGCCCGTCGCGGTCAACTGCTACGGCAGCCGCGTGATCGCGAACCACGGTGGCCCCATTCACTTCGGCAAGGAGCTGACCGGTCCGGAAGCGCTCGACCCCCCGGCTCCCTCCCCGGCACGCTGTTTTGCCATGGGCGCGGCCACGGCGGCCGCACTCGCAGACAGCCCATGGCGCTGCGTGGTCATGGCATCGTCGAGCTGGTCGCACGCATTCCTGACCGACTCGACGTGGCGCCTACGGCCCGACACAGAGAGCGATCGGCGTCTCTTCGAAGCCCTCCGCGACGGGACCTACGAGACGTTCCGGGACGTGACGCTGCAGAGCCTCGAGGCTGCTGGCCAACAAGAAGTCCTCAACTGGTGCGCCTTGGCCGGGGCACTTCACGAGACGCACGCAACCGTCGACTACCTCGAGTTCATCGAGTCGTTCATCTTCAACTCCAACAAGTGTTTCGTCATCGCCCACCCAGGAGGAAAGCAATGAGCACGAGATCACGCAAGGCTCCGCTGCGCGGCGCTTTCATCATCCTGACGGCGGTAACCATCGGCCTCGCCGCCTGTAGCAGCACTAGCACGAAGGGTGGCGGCGGCTCGAGCAGCTCGCCGCTCGTCGTCGGCGACATCTGGCCCTTCAGCGGCGCGCTCGCCGAGTACGGCATTCATTCCCAGGCCGGGTGCCTAGCGGCAGCGCACGTAATCGCCGAGGCGGGCGGCGTCCTCGGGCACTCCATTTCGTGTGCCGAGATCGACGACAAGGGTGACTCGGTCGACGCCGTGCCGGTGGTCCAGAAGTTCCTGGCGACGACCTCGAATGTGATCGGGGTGTCCGGCCCGGAGACCGACACGTCGCTCGCGTTGGCCCCGCTCTTGAACCAGGCCAAGGTTCCCTACATCAGCTACACCGGCTCGGCGTACTTCGACAAGAACACCTCGCCCTACTTCTACCGGATGGCCCTCGCCGACGCCGTCTACGGCGCCGCCTTGGCCTATGCCGCGCACATCGCCGGCTACCAGCGGGCGGTGATCCTCCTCGGCACCAACACGGGGGCGGCGGATCTCCACACGGGCCTGGTGGAGGCGCTGAAGAAGCTGGTTACGCCGAAGCTCGTCCTCGACCTGTCCGTCGCCATCGACCAGCCGTCCTACAGCCCCGAGGTGGCGCGCCTAGCTGCCCTCCACCCGGACGTGGTCATCGGCGAGATGGACCCCCAGACAGCGACGACGTTCGTGTCGGACCTGAAGGCCCAGTACCACCTCGTCCACTTCATCACCGACGCGACAGACCTCACGTCCCAAGTCTTCGACGCCCTCGACAAGACCATCGGGGCCGCGAACGTGGTCGAGTACCTGCACGCGGTGTCGTCGCAGGTCTCGACATCGGGCCCCGGCGAGGCGGCCTACACCGCGGCCCTCCGCGCCATCAGCAAGTCCTACCCGACCGCTATGCAGTACGTGAACGATCCGCAGGCCCAGTACACCTATGACACGGTGCTCATCTTCGCGCTTGCCATGGAGGCGGCGAAGAGCACGAATCCGCAGGTGTTCAACAGCTACATCTCGAAGATCACCAGCGGGTCCGCAGGCGCCGTGCAAGTCAAGACGTTTGCGGCCGGGAAGGCCGCGCTTTCGAGCGGCAAGTCGATCCGTTACTACGGCCTCATCGGTCCGATCAACTTCGACTCCGCCCATACCTCGACGCCTCCCCTGCAGCAGTTCCGTTTCACGCCTTCGGGTGCGTACCTGCCGACGAACGTGCCGATGCCCCAGCTGACAATCCAGCATCTGGTGAGCTAGCAGACTCGATGACGACGGCAGTCGGTGGTGGGCCGGTAGGCGAGAAGTGCACCGGCGCGCCCCCCGGCGGCCGCCGCTCGGGTCGCTCCGGAGGAGAGACAGCGTGAATCTGTTTGTCAGCGCGTTGGCGGCAGCGCTCGCCTTCTCGGCCTACACGGCCGTCGGGAGCCTCGGCTTCAGTTTGCAGTACGCGACGACCAACGTGCTCAATCTCGCCTACGGCGACCTCATGATCGTCGCCGGCTACGTCACCTACACCGTGCACAATGCCGGCGCCAACATCTTCATCGCCGCCGCGGCCGGCGTGGCAGCTACCTGTGTCGCCTCATACGCGCTGAGCCGCTGGCTACTGATTCCCGCCCTGCGCAGGGGCATGTCGCAGACTGCGATGATCCTGTTGACACTCGGGCTGTCGATCATGATCGAGGCCGTCATCAACATGATCTGGGGAGCGAACTCCGAGAGTTTCGGTCTCCCTGCGGAACCGTTCCTCCGAGCGGGCTCGTTCTCCTGGACGAGCGAGGACTTCGCTTCCGTCGTCTGCGCGATCGTCCTGTTGGCCGCCACCTACGTGCTGTTGGAAATGACCTCCCTCGGCCGGCAGATGCGCGCCATCGCCAGCAACAAGGAGCTCGCGACGACCTGCGGCGTCGCGGCCGACCGGGTGACGACGGCGAGCTGGGTGATCTCCGGGCTGCTGTGCGGGATCGCTGGAGTGCTGCTGAGCGCCGAGACGGTGAGCTTCAACGCCGTCACCGGCTTCACCTTCACCGTCGTCATCGTGGCCGCGGCTTTCGTCGGCGGGATAGGGCAGATGGGAGGCGCCGTCATCGGTGCACTCGTCGTCGGCTTCGTCTCACAGTTCGCCGCGGCCTACAGCAACCCGGCCTACGTCGACGTGTTCGCGTTCGGTCTCCTCGCCCTCGTGCTGCTCGTCCGGCCCCGCGGCATCATCTCGGACATCGCGAGCCAGAGAGAGCTGGTCGCGTGAGCTACTACGCCTCCATCCTGCTCACGTACTTCTTCATCGACGTCGTGGCGGCGCTCGGGCTCGACTTCCAGGTCGGATTGTCCGGCATCCTCAACTTCGGCTTCATCCTGTTCCAAGCAATCGGCGCCTACACCGTCGCGGTGCTGACCCTCGGGCCGCCGGCGAACTGGCTCGGGACCCAGACGTACTTCGCTGGTTGGTCAGTGCCGTTCCCTGTGGCGTTCATCCTGGCGATCCTCGTCGGCGTCGCGCTGAGCTTCCTCGTCGGGATGCTCGTGCTGCGGCGCCTGCGCGCCTCCTACCAGGCCATCGTGCTGCTTTCGCTGATGCTCGTCTGCTACGACATCGTCATCAGCACGCCAAGCCTGTTCAACGGAACGACCGGACTCGGCTCGATCCCCCACCCGCTGCAGTCGACCCTGGGCCTGTCGTTCACGGGCTACCAGTGGGCGTACACGCTGTTCTGCGGGGTCCTCGCCGCCGTGGTATTCGTGCTCGTCCGGACCGTCTACCGCTCGCCCTTCGGCCGACTGCTCGCCGCCTCGAGAGAGGGCGAGGTAGCCAGCGAGGCGCTCGGTCACAATGTCTTCCGCATGCGGATGGTGGCCATGATGGTGGGCGGCGGCCTCGCTGCGCTGAGTGGGGCGATGCTCGTCGGCTCCGTTGCCGCCTGGTCCCCGAACAGCTGGTCGTTCTTCGAGACCATCATCTACTTCGCCGCCATCATGCTCGGCGGTGTCGGGAATGGCTTCGGAACCCTGTTGGGCGTCGCCGTCCTCCAAATCGGGATCATGGAGGGCGTCACCTACCTCCCCCAGTTCGGACCTCCCGGCTTCATGGACTACGTGCAGCAGGCGGTCATCGGACTCGCCCTCATCGCGGTGCTCTGGTTGCGGCCGCAGGGAATACTTCCCGAGCGCAGGCCCCGGCTCCTCGGCGCGCGACAGTCACCCTGGCGACCATCGAGTCAGCCGGCCGCATCAGGAGCGATCGCGAGCGAGTCGCTCTAGCGATGGAACCGGGAACCGAGCAAAACGAGACAGCCGGCGAGACGACCTCGAGCGCGTCGCCGGTCGGCTCGCTCCTCGACGTCCGCCAGGTGTCCCGGTCCTTCGGGGGTGTGCTCGCCGTCGACCGAGCGTCTGCCTGCTTCCCCGAGGGCCAGATCACCGGTATCATCGGTCCGAACGGCGCCGGCAAGTCCACGCTCCTCAATCTCGTCGCCGGATCGATCCGTAACCATTCGGGCGAGATCCTCTTCGACGGACGCGAGATCGGCTCGTGGCCCGCGTACCGGCGGGCTCGGGCGGGCATCGGGCGCACCTTCCAACTGTCCTCTGAGTTCAAGCGGCTCACGGTGATCGAGAACCTCCTCTGCGGGACGCGGCTCGACCGGGGCGAGACGCTACGAGGTGCAGTCCTTGGTCGGCGCTGGTGGGGCGGCCCGCAGCGCGTTGCCGCGGAACGCGCGATGGAGATCCTGACCGGATTCGGCCTGACGACGAAGGCCGACGATCTTGCTGGGAGCCTCAGCGGCGGTGAGCGCAGGCTCGTCGAGATCGGGCGCGCGCTGATGGGCGAGCCACGGCTGCTGCTGCTCGACGAACCCCTCGCCGGGGTCCACCCGCGCAACGTAGGACGAATCATCGTGGCGCTACGTTCACTTCGCGAGTCGGGCGTCACCGTGGTCACCTGCCTGCACGAGCCGGACGCCGTGGAGCGGGCATGCGACACCGTCGTGGTGATGTCGCAAGGATCGGTCATCGCAACCGGCACCTTCGAGGACGTTCGAGCCAACAACGCGGTGCTCGGGGCCTACCTTGGCTCGTGAAGAGAAGACCGTGGTCGACGGCGGCATCTCTCCTGCCGGCCTGAGTGACGTCGGCACCGCGGACCGCCCTGCGATGCTGCTGGCCGCGAGCAACGTCGTCGCGGGCTATGGCACCCCGATCGTGCGAGGCGTCTCGCTGCAAGTGGGCGACGGCGAAGTCGTCTCCATCGTCGGGCCGAACGGCTGTGGGAAGACCACCCTCCTCAAGGCGCTGCTCGGGCTCATCTCGGTGACGAGCGGGAAGATCGAGCTTGGGGGGGAGGACATCACCAAGACCGCGACCTATTTGCTCACACGCAAGCAGATCGGCTACGTGTCCCAGAACCGGGAAGTGTTCGAGAGCATGACGGTCTACGAGAACCTGCAGATCGCTGGGCACGGCATGGACAAGCAGCTCTTCCGGGAGCGCCTCGCATCGGCTCTCGAGTCCTCCCCGCAGCTGGCCATGCTCAAGAGTCGTCGGGCGGGAGTGCTGAGCGGCGGGGAGCGCCGAATCCTCGCCATCGCCATGGCCCTGCTCGTCCCTCGCCGGCTGCTCGTCCTCGACGAGCCGACCGCGGCACTGGCACCCGGCCTGGCCGCGCATTTCCTCGAGAGCCAGGTCCCTTCGATCGCCAAGCGGGGCTCCGCCGTGCTCATTGTCGAGCAGCGGGTGCACGCGTGCTTCTCGGTGTCCGATTGGGCGTACTCGATGGTCGCAGGCGAGATCCAAATGAGCGGACGGCCCGCGCATCTGCTCGCCAACGACTCCTTCGCGAAATCGCTCGTGGGCTAACGACGACAACGCGGGGAGAAAGGAACACCACATGGCCTCGTTCTGGAATGCCCTCATGCAATGCGAGCCGCGCCTGTACCGCACTGAGGTGAACGGCGTGGAGACCCGCGTGCTTGAGGCGGGACCGGCCGGCTCAGGCCCGGGAGAGGAAACGGTCGTCCTCATCCACGGGGCAAGCGGCCACTTGGAGTCGTTCATCCGCACCCTGCCCTACCTCGCCCCCGACCGGCGGACCATCGCGTTTGACCTGCCGTGGCACGGCTACGCCGGCTTCCCTGACCGGCCCTACGACGTTGTCGACCACGCGGAGTACTTGGCCGCCCTCGCCGAGAAGCTCGGTGCGGAGAAGGTGTCCCTCGTGGGCCAGTCGCTCGGCGGCGCCATCGCCGCGCGTGCGACCGTCAACGAGCTGCTCGATGTCCAGCGATTGGTGCTCATCGGCTCGTCAGGCGTCGCCAACGAGAGCAAGCCCGACGGGCCGAACACCATGAAGGCGGCGCTGACGAGCCGGAGCTTCGAGGTCGTGAAGGCCCGTCTCGAGTACGCCATGGCATGCCGCGGCCCCGAGATGGACGAGCTCGTCGAGTGCCGTTACCTCGCCTACCAGCGCGGCGAGTGGGAGCCGCGAGTCGAAGCCTTCACCTACCACGAGACACCTGAGGGGCGCCGCCGGGCGGTGCTCGAGGAGAGCGAGTGGCGGGGGATCACCTGCCCGACGCTGCTCCTCTGGGGCGCCGACGACAAGGTCGTCCCGCCGTCTGCGGGGCGCCGGCTCGCCCAGCTGATCGAGCGATCCGAGTTGAAGATCATCCCGGGCTGCGGTCACAACCCCCAGTTCGAGCTGGCGGACGAGGTGAATCCGGTGCTGCGCGGCTTCTTGGGCGAGCAGAAGCTGGCACCCGCGGCGAGGGACGAGGCCTGAGCGATGCCGAGAGGAGAGTCGGCGGGCGTCGCGCTGCCCACGGAGCCGCAGCCAGGCGAGCCCGCTGATGAGGACGCCGTGGCGGCCGCGCGCAGCGTGGTTCGCGCGTCGCGGATCCTGAGCGCTGAGGGCCTAGTAGAGGCATTCGGACATGTGAGCGCGAGACTGTCGCGCACAAGGTTCGTGCTCACACCCCGAAAGGGCCTGTCGTCGGTCTCCCCGGACGACCTGTTGCACGTGGAGGTACGGTTCGGCGCCGCGCCGACGGTCGAGGTCGTGCGAGGTGACCCCGCAGCGCTGCCGGTGGAAGCAGTGATCCATGCCGCGGTCTATATGGCGCGCCCAGAAGTCGGCGGCATCGTGCGCGATCACGGCGAAGCATCGACCGTCCTCGGGATCACCGGAGCCCCCTTGCGCCCGATTCACGCACTCGGAGCCATCGGGCCCGCTGTGGTACCCGTTCTCGACACCCCGCGCCTGGTCGCTGACTGGTCCGCCGGCGAGCAGTTGGCGCGGACCCTTGGTGGGGCATCGGCCCTGCTGCTGCGGGGGAACGGGCGGGTCGTCGTCGGGTCGTCGGTCGAGGAGGCGTGCGCCCGGGCGATCCTGCTCGAGGAGTCGGCACGGATCCAGCTCGCCGCCCGCAGTGCGGGCCTCGAGCCGCGTTACCTCACGGCAGAGGAGATGGAGGATGCCGTCCGCGATCTCGCGAACCCGGGTCAGGTCAAGCGAGTGTGGGACCACTACTGCGCGAAGCACGGAGTCGACGACGCAACGGCGTAGGGCGGCCACGTTGACGCCGTCGCCCGGCCAGAAGGGGATGCGGGTAGCGGTGCTCGCGAAGCAAGTGCCGTCGATCGAGGACATGCAGCTCGGCGAGGACGGTCGGCTACGGCGGGCCGGAGTGGGCCTCGAGATGAACGCCTACTGCCGTCGGGCCGTCGCCAAGGGTGTCGAAATCGCCGCAGCGGCCGGCGGCACGTGCGTCGTCTTCAGCCTCGGACCGCCGGCCGCCGAGGAGGTCCTGCGGGAGGCTGTGGCCTGGGGCGCGGACTTAGGTGTGCTCGTGAGCGACCCGGCCTTTGCCGGATCCGACACGCTCGCCACCGCCCGAGCCCTGGCCGCAGCCCTCGGCGCGTGCGGCCCCTTCGACCTTGTCCTCGTCGGGCGCAACTCCACCGATGCCGACACCGGCCAGGTCGGGCCGGAGGTGGCGGAGCTGCTCGACCTTCCCTTCGTCGCAGGTGTGCGCGAGCTGCACGTCGGCGACGCCGCGGCCGAGGCCCGCTGTGAGCACGACGACACGTGGAAGACGATCAGCGTCAGCCTCCCTGCAGTCCTCTCGGTCGCCGAACGCCTCACCGAGCCGTGCAAGGTCGGGCCCGAGGGTCGTGCAGCGGTGCCGGCAGAACGTCTGCGAAGGATCACGGCCAACGAGCTCGGGCCCGGACCGTGGGGCGCCGCCGGCAGCCCGACAGTCGTCGGACCGGTTCGTGTGATGGACGTGCGGCGGCATCGCCGGATGCTGAGTGGCAGCCCGCTCGAGCAGGTTCGGCAGGCTGTCGACGCGCTCACCGCCTGGGGAGCGCTGCGCTCCATCACGGCGGGCGCGCTCGCCGGAAGCGGCCAGGGCGTCGCTTCCGGGCGGGATCACCCTGGCGCTCACGGCGGGGTCGTTCCTGACTCGGCCGCGTCGGGGCGGCTGGCGCCCGCCGAGGGGGCCCGGGCGCAACCTGAGGCCCCGATCGTCGCCGTAATCGCCGAGCCTGGCCGTCCACGGCTCACCCGTGAGCTGCTCGGGGAGGCAGCGTGCCTCGCCCGCAGTCTCGATGGCACGGTGACGGTTGTCGGGACCGCGCTTGTGGACTTGGACGGCCTCGGGACCTGGGGGGCCGACGCGGCGGTGGAGCTGTCGGGAGCACTGGTCGAGGAGGACGTGGCGTGCGGCGTCGTCGAGCTGTGCCGGGCGTCGCCCCCGTGGTGCGTGCTCGCCCCCGGGACTCTGTGGGGCCGGGAGGTAGCTGGCCGGATCGCGGCCCGGCTCGGCGCGGGTCTCACCGGCGACGCGGTCGCGTTCGAGGTGCAAGAGGGCCGCCTGCTGAGCTGGAAGCCAGCGTTCGGTGGCCGGCTCCTCGCTCCGGTCACCGCCAACTCCGAGGTGCAATTGGCGACCGTCCGTCCCGGGGCGCTCCCCCTCCGCAGGCCGCGTGCGGGATCACGCCCGACTCTGAAGGTGGCGCGGACCCGTGCCCGTCGACGGGTATCGGTCAGGAGCTCGGAGCGGTACGACGACCTCGACGCGCTGCTGTCGGCGCGCGCGGTAGTGGCGCTAGGTGCCGGTGTGGCCCCAGAGGAGTACGACCGCATCGTTCCGCTCACCAAGGTGCTCGATGCGCAGCTCGCCGCGACGCGCAAGGTCACCGATCGGGGCTGGTTACCCCGTAGCCGCCAGGTGGGAATCACCGGGTACTCGGTGAGCCCGGCGATCTACGTCGCGATCGGCGTGTCGGGCAAGTTCAACCACATGGTGGGTACTCGCAGCGCCGGGGTGATCGTCGCCATCAACAGCGACGAAACCGCTCCTGTCTTCGAGTGGGCCGATCTCGGCATCATTGCCGACTGGCACGAAGTGGTCCCGCTCCTCGCCGAAGCGCTCCACGACAGCCTCTCGGCGAACGGCGGATGAGCTAGACCGTTCAGCCCTTCGCCCTCCGCTGGATGAATCGGAGGATCTCGATGTGCTTCTCGGTGTCGAGCAGCATGATCCGCACGACAAGCGCCCACAGCGTCGTGTCCTCGACTTCGTGGAGCTCCTTGAGGATGTGGCGAAGCTCCTTCGCGTCGTCTCTTTCGATGGCAAGGAAGCGCTTCGTCGCCTTGAGCAGCTCGCCTGGATCGCTCAGCGGCCGGACCCACGGGATCTCCGGTTCGGGCTTCAGCTCGATGAGCGCCTTGACTGCGTCCGACAGCTGACCGAACCATCGGTGGTGCCGCCCCTCGTCCTCAAGGATGAGCTCGATGAGGAACCGCACGTCCGCAGCATCCACGCTCGAGGCGAGTTGGCGATAGTCCTCCTCGATCTGCTCCTCCGCCTCAGCATGCGACTGCATCAATTGGAAGATCGTGCGCTCCCACGTACTTGCTCCGGGCGGGGTTTCGATCATGAGGTGGCTCCTTGGTCGGCCTCATCACGAACATCCAGACGCCCGGTCTTCAGGGGCGAAGGTTGAGCATTTGTGAAGACGCAGCTAGTAAGGGTTGACTCGATTCTAGTGTCAAAGTGGGGCTTGTGCGCTGGTTCGAGGTGGGTGCGGACCGTGCGAGCCGAGTGCCTCGACCATCTCCTCCGTGCTGCGAAGGCTCGAGTCGTTATCTTCCCGCGCTCACGTCACACGAGAGACGAGACTGCCAATTGGCACTCCGGCGTACTGTGCCTCCGGTCGATCCGATGGCCGGTCTACGAGCGTCAGACGCAGTTTGACTCTTCACGCGCCGGCCCGCGGCGGGGGCGATCCGGGTCAGATGTCCATCAGCGCCTTTCGCTGACCCCCGTCGATCGGAATATGCGCGCCGTTGATGTAACTGGCCCGAGGCGAGGCGAGGAAGACGACGAGCGCCGCCACCTCATCGGCTTCGCAGATCCGCCCGAGCGGCAAGCTGCCGATGGCGAGCTCGTGCGCCCGCTCCTGGCTCACGTGCTTGTCGCGGGCGAAAGCCTTCTCGAGCCCGTCCCACCGGTCCGTTCGCACGGGACCGGGGTTGACCGTGTTCACACGCACCCCGAACCGGCCGTACTGCTCGGCGATCGAGGAGCAGAAGTTGATATCGGCGGCGTTCGCAGCCCCGGCGGTGAGCTCCCAGTAGCTCGGCTTCAAGCCGTCATTGCCCACAACGAGAACGATGCTGCCCGAACCCCGGTCGCGCATATGCGCGATGACGTGGCGCACCGTTCGTACGTAGCCAAGGAACTTGAGGCTGAGGCTGCTCAGCCATTGCTCCTCTCCGAGGTCCTCGAGCAGCCCTCCCGGTGAGCTCCCGGCACAGGTCACGAGGACATCGATCCTCCCCAACTGCGATAGGGCGTCGTCGACTGCACTCACGACATCGGCCTCGACGCTCATGTCGCCCGGGATCGATACCACTCGCCGCCCGCTCTCGGCCTCGATCGATCTCGCAGCTTCATAAAGGCGGTCCGGCTCGCGGGCCGTGATGGCCACGTCGCAGCCTTCGCGCGCGAGCATCCTCGCGGTCGCAAGACCGATGCCCTTGCTGGCACCGGTGACGAGCGCTTTCGCGTCATCCAGTCCGAGGTCCATCGCTGTCTCCCTTCTCCGCGACGGCTGTGGAACGGTCGTGCTCGAGCGCCGCATTCAGAGTCGCTTCGCGCTGGAGCTTCCCCATGGCATCGACAGTGAGCGACTCGACGAGCTCGATGCGTTTCGGTCGCTGGTGTGGGGCAAGGCGCTCCCTGCACCAGCTGGCAAGTTCCTCGAGCTTCGGCGAGGATCCGGGCTTGGGGACGACGAAGGCTCGCACCTCCTCACCCCATCGTTCGGAGGGAACTCCCGCGACCATGACGCCGAGGACACCAGGGTGCGCCTCCAGCACGAGCTCCACCTCCCTCGGGTAGACGTTGAGCCCTCCGGTGATGATCAGCTCCTTCAATCGCCCCGTGATCTCGAGGCAACCGTCGTCAGATGCCCGACGCCCGATGTCCCCCGTGCGAAACCAGCCGTCACGCGTGAAGGCGTCCGGATCTCCCGAGCCTGCACCGAGGTAGCCGGCGAACACTTGCGGGCCGCGCAAGACGATCTCGCCGTCCTGGCCGGGACCCTGCTCCTCACCGTCGGGACTCACGATCCGCATCTCGACGCCAGGGAGCGGAAGTCCGACCGTGCCGGGCCTCCGTGCTCCCTCGTAGCACTGGGAGACGTCGAGGCCGCTCTCGGTCGTGCCATAGCGCTCGAGCGGTACCTTCCCGGTCACCTCGGCGAGCTCCTCGGCCAGCGAGGGCGGAAGGGGAGCCGAGCCGGAGACGACGAGCCGTAGCGTCCTGAAGCACGCTCGCTCGGGGCGAGAGGCGACGAGGCGCCGATGCATCGCCGGCACACCGAGCAGGATCGTCGCCCGCTCGCTCGCGAACATGCGAGCGAGCTCCTCCGGGTCGAAACGGCTGCGAACAACGGCGCGGGAACCGGTGAGCAAGGTGGCGTGAACCGAGCCAAGGCCGTGCTGATGAAAGAGCGGCAGGCAATGCACGGTCGTGTCGTCGGCTCGCCAACGCCAGGCAGCCATCGCCGCCCGGATTGACGCGAGGAGGTTCGCGTGGGTGAGCGGCGCTCCCTTCGGTATGCCCGTCGTTCCCGAGGTGTAGGCGAGGACGGCAGTCCCTCTTGGGACTGGAGCAACCGGCGCATCGAGGGGGAACGAGAACACGGTCAAAGCTTGGACGGGCCCGCTGGCGTAGCCCCAATCCGGGACGGGTCGGCTCGACTGCGCTGCCCCCGAGAGCACCTCGCATGCCTCGCCTTCGGCGGCGCCGAGGACCGGCTCCGCATCGGCGACAAGGCGCGACAGCCCAGAGCTTGTGAGCGCAGGGGCGGTGAACACGACCGCCGCCCCGAGCCTGAGCACGGCGAGGTACAGCGCCACGAGCTCCAGCGAGTTGGGCAGGGCAAGGAGCACGCGGTCTCCCGTTGCGACCCCGAGGCACCCCAGCCACTCGGCAAGGGTTCTGGCCCACTTGTCGAGCCCGGCATGGGTAACCGACCGTCCGTCGATCTCGAGGGCCACCTTGTCGCCGGCTCTCGCGGCGGCGGCGCTGATGGAATCCGGAATCGTCCCCGCGGCCAGCCACCGATAGATGGCAGCCGGCGAGCGGTCACGACCGAGATGCCGCTCCCATCCGAGCCTCGACGGCTCGTGCACCAAGGGAGTGCCGGTCATCGAGGTCCGCCTCTCACGGCGCGCGCTGCTCGGCGACCTCGGCAGGCCTATTTGCTGACGCGACCCGCTTCCGGCACGATGCCGGGTCCTCTACGAGCTCGAGGAGGATCCCGCCGCATGACACCGGGTTGAGAAACGCAATCGTCGTGCCGCCGGCCCCGGGCCGCGGACTCGGCTCGAGGAGGGGGACGCCTCGCTCCCTGAGCTCGGTGACGGCGCCGGCAATGTCGGCCACTTCGAAGGCCAGGTGCTGGATCGTCGGCCCGGAGCGCTCCAGCCATTCGGTGTTCCAGCCCTCGCGCGTGGGCGTGATGACCTCGACCAAGGTGTCGCCACAGGGGTAGAAGGCGATCTCGAGCTCGTCACCGTAGCGTTCGAGGTGGTCGCGGCGGAGGCCGAGCACCTCCACGAGCGCACGATCGATGCCGTCTGGATCGGCGACGAGGATTCCGGCGTGGTGCAGCCCGAGCAGGTTCATGGTTGCACCCGGGCGACCACGCGTGCGGGTGCCCCGTTGCCTCCGACGATGCGGAGCGGAAAGGCACTCACGGAGAAGCCGGACCGAGGAAGGCGATGGAGGCCGACGAGGTTCTCGATCAGCGGGATGCCGGCGCCGAGTAGCACCCGGTGGTTCGGCCAGGGCCGTCCCGAGTCGATCGCGAAGTCGAGCGCCACGGCACTCGGAGCCGCCGAGGCAAGCGCCTCGGCGGCGTCGAGTGCGAGGTAGGGGTTCGGGCCGTACAAACTCGGCAGACCCATGTGGAGATCGGTCCACCCGGCGTTGAGCACCACGATGGACCCAGCGACGGTGTCCGGGTCGAACCCGCCCTCGTACAGGTCCTCGAGGGTGAGAGGCGTCTCGGGCTGGGCTCGCTCCCGCAGATCGAGCCGGATCCCCGGGCGCTCGAAGCGCTCGCAGGGGATCTCGTCGATCGTGATCCCGTCGGCGACGATGTGCGAGGGCGCATCGACGTGCGTCCCGGTGTGCAGGCTCATCTGGACCACGGTGTTGCGGATGCCGTCGCGCTCCAGCTCGTGCAAGGGGGAGAACGTCGGGCATGGATGCCCGGGCACCGGTGTCGTCGCAGCAGACAACGGCATCGTCAGGTCGAAGAGCAGCGCCGCACCTCCGTGATCGGACATCGGGTGGGACCTTCTCCCTGGCCACAAGCGAGTGCTCGACGCCAGCTGCTCAAGCTGTGCCCCCGCTGCTGATGAGCGCCTCCTTGACCTCCTCGACGTGAAGATCGGGCACATCGAGGAAGGCGATGATCCGGCAGGGACAGGCCTCGCCGCCCTCGAACTTCCAGGGGAAGGCGCCGATGACGCAACGCGTGTTGAGCACGCGGTCGATATCGCCGCCCACGTTCTCCGCGTGGATGCATCCGCTCGGGAACGCGAGGTAGTGCATCGGGAAGAGGTCCTCCTTGACATGGCGGCCGCTCAGGTGGTGGATGTACTCGTACTCGCCGAAGTACTCCGTGGCCGTCATGCCGACGTGCTCCTCGAACCGCCTGGTGATGTCGGGGCGCATATGCCGGATCGTGGTGTTGATCGGATGATCGCCCGAACCGGCGTCGATGCCCCACCAGGAGATCTCGAGCTCGAGCATCCACTGCGCCAGGTCGATGCCGCCACCCGGATGCATGCAGAAGTACCGCACGAGGTCCTGTTTCGCCTGGCCCTGGTAGTAGCGATGGAAGCCCGTGTGGATGATGATGATGTCGCGCGGCTTCACCTCGACTTTGGCGAGGATGTGCTCGGGCTTGATGACGTCCCAGTCGCTGCACACGTCCGACACGTCCACGATCACGCCCTCGTGGACGAGCTTCTCGAGCGGGAGCGACGCCATGTCGAGGCCGCCGTCGGTGCCGTGCATCGGCCCGTCGAGGTGCGTTCCGGTGTGCAGCGAGGTCTCGATTCGCTGCGAGACGATGCGGTTCGTCTGCAGCGTCTGGGTGTAGTAGATCTTCGCCCCCGGGTAGCCGACCCAGCCCGGAGTGTGCAGGTTCCATGGGTGCGTGAGATCCACCAAGCGCACGACGATCCTCCCCCTTCGTTCGGCGACGCCAGCCGGCCGATCCTTGCCTTCCTTGACCGGTAGAATCAATAAGATATACCATATCGAAGTGGCTGCAAGCCCTGAAGCTCGCGTCCAAGTGCTGCGCCTGCGCGGCGGGGGCCTGGCTTTGGAGCTGATTCAGGCTGGGTCGACCGGCTGCGCCGAGGCGGCCGTCTGGCCGGGGAGCGGGGCCAGCCATCGCTCGATTCACTCCATCCGGCTCGACGGCGGAGGGCGCACCGTCCGCCAGGAGCACCCCATGGAGAGCGTGTACTACGTGGTCTCGGGCGCGGGCAGCGTCGTCGGCGACAGCGCGAGCGAGTCGGCCGAGCTGGTGGAGGGATCGATGGTGCACGTCGAGGCTGGCACCGGCTATCGCTTCGCCGCGGGGTCAGCTGGGCTTGAGCTCTTCGGCGGCCCGTGCCCGCCCGACCCGGCGCTCTACGCAGCGATCGTCAAGGCGTGAGTAACACCAGCAGGACCTGCTCGAGGCTCCGCATCGGCACGGACGCCCAGAGACGGAGGCGTGCCTGAGGTGAGCATCCGTGTCTTCCACCGCGACCAGCCGGACCTCATGCTCCCGCTCATCTCGAACGACGCCCGAATGATCGTCTGGCCCGGTGTCGGTGCCTGGACGGCGAGCATGAACTATGTGCGCATGCAGGCCGGCGAAGAGAACACGGTGCACGCGCACTCCGAGTCGGAGGACACGATCGTGATCCTCGAGGGTGAGGGCAGCGTAGAGGACGTGACCAACGGACGGACGCTGCTCTTTGGCACCGGCGACGTCATTCACGTGCCGCCAGGGGTCGTGCACGCCGTACGAGCGAATCGAGGCCGCGGCGTCGTCAGCGTCGGCGGTCCATGTCCGGCCGACCTCGAGATGCTTCGGGCATGCGGCGCGGAGATCCCAGATCGTGACCCGAGCCGATGATCGCGAAGCGCCGCATGGCGCGGCAGCGCTCGCCGGGCGGGCGGGCGGACGGGCGCGCGGTCGACCGTGCGGGCGGGCGCCGAAACGATTGCGCTCTATGGAGCCGACGGCCGCGAGGGCCCGTTACTTGTTTCAGTAGATGACTGAACTAGGGGGGAATCGTGAACACAGACCACCATCGTCGAACCGGTCTTCGTCGTAGGGCTCCACTTGCGTGCGTGGGCCTCGCCGGGGCGATCGTGCTCGGCGCCTGCGGGTCGAGCGGATCGAACGGATCAACCACGGGAACGAGCACGACCGGGGGTACGAACCCGCTGGTGTTCGCGGTCTTCAATCCCTTCAGCGGGCCCGACGCGAGCTTCGGGCCTGAGCAGCTCGCCGGCTGCCTGCCCGCCGCGGCCGCGATCGAGGCGGCCGGTGGCATCTTCGGCCACGTCGTGGTGACCTGCAAGACCTCCGACAGCCGCGGCGACCCGGCCGACGCGGTGCCCGCCGCGGAGCAGCTCATCGCCACCACCTCCAATCTCGTCGGGGTCCTCGGCCCGAGCTCCGACGAGGCCAGCGCCACCGTGCCGCTGTTCAACCGGGCGAGCATCCCGATGTTCGGCGACACCGGGCAAGCCATCTTCAATACCAGCACGTTCCAGTACTTCTACCGGATCACTCCGCCTGATGACGCGACGGGTTACGCGATCGCCCTCTGGGCCCATGACAAGGGTTACAAGACGGCCGCCGCCGTCTTCGGCAGCGACATCAGCTCTCAGGGCTCGTATCCGACCGTGATCGCCGGCTTCAAGCACCTCGGCGGGAACATCGTCCTCGCGCAGCTCATCCCCCTCGACCAGAGCTCGTACCGGACCGAGATCGAGTCGCTCATCGCCGTGCATCCCGACGTGATCTTCACCGAGGCCGATCCGCAGTCGAGCGCGACCTACATGGGTGAGCTCAAGCAGCTCTACCACATGCTCCCCATCATCGGGACGACGGGAACGACCCAGCCGCCCTGGTTGAAGGCCGTCGGGGACGCCGTCGGCGCGTCGGCGTTCAAGACGTATTTCACCGCGGCCCAACCGTATGCCCCTGTGACGGGCGCCACGTATGACCAGTGGCTGGCCGAGATCAAGGCGGTGAAATCGAAGGTGCCCCAACCGGCGAGCCAGTGGTACGCGGACTCCTACAGCATGGCGGCCTGGGACAGCATCAACATCATGGCCCTCGCGATGCTCGAGGCGAAGAGTGTGAACCCGGTCGATTTCAACGCGTACATCACCAAGGTGACCGCTCCCTCAGCCGGTGCCGTGCTCGTGCACTCCTATGCCGAGGGCAAGCAGGCGCTTGCGGCGGGGAAGAAGATCCAGTACATCGGCGCGGTCGGCGAGATCACCTTCGACAAGTACCGCAACTCCCCCGGAGCCTTCGAGATCGTCGCCTCGGACGGTACGACCGCGGTCCAGACGTACACCGCTGCGCAGATCTCTGCGGTCAAGCCGTGAGGCGAGCCCCGTCTCGCCTCCGAGCCCGTCTCGCCTCCGAGCCTTCTCGTTCGCCCAGAGGCGGCACCGAGCCCTGGCCGCGAGGGTTCGCGTCAGCCGTCGCCCGAGGGTGCCCGGGGTTGCTGTCCTGAACCGATTCCCGAACGGAACCCGCCGCGCATCCGGTAGAGCCCATGCGCGACAAGCCGAGTCCGCGGCTTGCGCCAACATTGGATCGGGTGATGTCCCGAGTGCATGAGACAGATGTTGCACGACGTGCATTCGACCGAGCCGCCGCGCCCTTGCTGGAAGCGGCGCACGAGGTCCGGCTCGCGGATGAACGGCCGGGCGAGGGCGACGAAGTCCGCGTCGCCGCTTTCGATGATGTCGGTCATGACCTCGGCCGTGCGAAGCCCGCCGGCAAGGATGAGCGGCGCATCCAGACTCGAGCGCAGCGCCCTGCACAAGTCCCGGTAGTACGCCTGGTCGGGCGGCTTGCTCCAGAGGCGATGCAGCAGCAGGTCCCCGAGCGCCCGGCGGCGGTCGACACCGACGTAGGGGACGATGTTGTCGGCGTAGGACCGCATGAGGTTGCACGACACTTCGATCGCGTCCACGCCCGCGGCGATGATCCGCTCCGCCCTCGGCACCGACTCCTCGAGCCCGAGCCCTCCTTCAGTCATGTCGAGGAGCCCGAGCTTGATGGTCAGCGCCACCGTCGAGGGCACGACGGCCCGCACGCGTTTGACGACCTCGAGGACGAAACGATCGCGTCGCGCGGCCGAGCCTCCCCATTCGTCCTCGCGTCGGTTCGCGATCGGAGAGGAGAACTCCGAGATCAGATATCCGTTGGCGGCATGAATGTGGACCCCGTCGCAACCAGCCTCGACGGCACGTCGCGCCGCTGCCGCGAACGCCTCCGTCGCGGCCTCGATGTCTTCGGTCGTCGCCGGTGGCACCTCGCGCCCGGTCATCGCGTTCGGGATCCGCGACGGCGCGATTGCCCTGTTGGTCCCGATGATCGACTGGCTTCCGGCGTGTGCTATCTGGCCGAAGATCTTGCCACCGCGGCGGTGGACTGCCTCGGTCGTTCGCTGCAGCGGGGCGATGGCGTCGTCGCAGTCGATCGCCGTCTGGTCAGCGTCGTACTGGCCTCTCCGGTCGACGAACATGTGGCCAGTGATGATCAACCCGACCTCGTTGCGCGCGAGGTTCTCGAGCAGGCTGGCGAATTGCGCCGTCACGATGCCACGGCCGTCGACCATGCCCTCGCACGTGCCGGCGCGCACGAAACGGTTGCGCAGCGTGACCGGACCGATCTGGCCGGGCTCGAAGAGCAATTCGATCGACATCACCGATACCGTTGGCAAGGGCGGGGACGTCGCCCTGCGCGCCGGGGGGCTGAGCGAGCAGTCGTCTGCATGGGACCACTCCGACGGTACACGCAACATGAACCAGCACTTTCGAAGGGAGCCTCGTCGACATGCTGAACGCGAGCGTCCTCGTCCCCTCGATCGGGTTCGGGCTGGTAACTGCGTCGATCCTGGCGCTCGCTTCGGTCGGGTTCACCTTGCAATTCGGGGTGACGAACATCTTGAACCTTGCCTTCGGCGACATCATGACCGCCTCGGCTTTCGTCGGCTATGCCGTCAACCGGGCGGGAGGCGACATCGCGGAGTCCATGCTTGCCGGCGCCGCCTTCGGCGCGGTCTTCTCCATGGTCTTGAACCGGTACGTCTACATGCGCTTCATTCACCGTGGCACCAACCTGTTCGGCATGGTCGTCGTGGCGCTCTCGCTCGGCATCGTCATCCAGAATCTCCTGCTCGCGATCTACGGCGCGACGTTCTTCACCTACAACTTCTCCGCCGGCGGCCAGGAGCACTTCCTCGGCATGATCTTCGACACCTCCCAGCTCGTGATCATCGCCATCGCTGTCGGCTCCATGGCCGCGGTCGGGCTGATCCTCACCCGGACGAGGCTCGGCAAGGCGATGCGGGCCACCGCGGCAGATCCATCCCTCGCCCGCGCCTCGGGCATCGCTACTGACCGTGTCATCGACGTCGCCTGGCTGATGTCCGGAGCGCTCTGCGGGCTGGCCGGCATCGTGCTCGTGCTCAACACGAGCGCCTTCCAGAGCACGACCGGCAACGACTTCCTCGTCGTCATCGTGGCCGCCGCCATGCTCGGCGGCGTGGGGAGCCCGGTCGGAGCGATGCTCGCCTCGATCGTGATCGGTGTCGTGACCGAGGTCTCTGCCGGCTTCATCTCGCCGAGCTTCAAGGAGGTGATCGCGTTCGGCGTGCTCGTGGTGGTCCTGCTCGTCCGGCCGCAGGGCATCTTCGGTCACGCCAGCGCCGTGAAGGAGGTCGCGGTGTGAGCCACGCGGTCTCGTTCTACCTTTCGACGATCCTCGTCTACCTCGGCGTCGACATCCTCTCGTGCTGGAGCCTCAACCTGCAGTACGGAGTGGCGGGGATCTACAACTTCGCCTGGGTCGCGTTCCAGGCGATCGGCGCCTACACGGCCGGTGTGCTCACCCTCGGGCCGTCTTCAGGCAACGGCGGCTTCCAGCAGTACATCATCGGCGCCAGCCTGCCGTTCCCGGTTCCGATCCTGGCCGCCGGCGCGGTCTCGGGTGCCCTTGCGCTGGTGGTCGGGCTCGTGACGCTTCGCCGGCTTCGGACCGACTACCAGGCGATGGTGATGCTCGTGATCTCCGTCATCGCGACGCTCGTCGTCACGAACGTCATCGGCTTGTTCAACGGCCCGGCTGGGATCTCGCTCATACCGCAGCCGCTCGAGTCCACGCTCAACCTGTCGCCTCTCGGTTACCAGTGGTTCTACGTCCTGCTCACCGCGGCCTTCACCGCTTTCGTCTACGTCTTCGTGCACCGGATCACCTCCTCGCCACTCGGGCGGGCACTGCGAGCGACGCGCGACCACGAGGACGCCGCTCAGGCTCTCGGCAAGGACACCGTCAAGCTGAAGCTGTTCGTGTTCGTCTTCGGCAACGCCATCGCCGGGATCAGCGGCGCCCTTCTCGTCATGTTCATCGGGGCGTGGTCGCCGGGCTCCTGGATGTATGTCGAGACGCTCGTCGTGCTCACGGCGATCATCGTCGGGGGGACCGGCAACGACTTCGGCGTCATGCTCGGTGCGATGCTCGTTCCCGTCGCCTTTAACGAGGCAACCCGGTTCTTGCCGCCGATCGGCCGCCCCGGTCTCATCGACGCCCTTCAGTGGATCGTGATCGGGCTGCTCGGTCTTGGCTTTCTCTGGTTCTGGCCCCGAGGCATCGTGCCCGAGCGGCGGAGGCGGTTCCCCTCTCGGATCGCCGCCCCCCTCGGGCCGCCCGTGGACCGCAGACGCCCGCTCGGCCGGGCACGAGTGGGCGCCAGCGCCAGCTCGCCCATCGCCGAACCGACGCCATGACTTCCCTGAGCGCCGCAGCGGTGCCCCTCGAGCACGCGCCGGCCGACCTGCTCATCGTCGAGGACCTCCGGCGCGACTTCGGAGGGGTCTGGGCTGTCGACGGCGCCACGTTCTCGGTCCGGCAAGGGGTGATCACGAGTCTCATCGGGCCGAACGGTGCCGGGAAGTCCACCGTGGTCGGCATCGTCGGCGGGGCGACGCGGCCGGCCTCGGGACGGGTCGTCTTCGAGGGGCGGGACATCACCGGCCTGGCGCCGCACGAGCGGGCCGCTCTCGGGCTCGTGAGGACCTACCAGCTGTCGAGCGAGTTCAAGAAGCTCACGGTGCTCGAGAACCTCGTCGTCGCCGCTCCCGCTCAGCGCGGCGAGAGGTTCCGGACCCTGCTCTACGGCAAGCGCTCTTGGCGCACCCAAGAAGAGGAGATCGTCGCTCGCGCACGGGGGCTGCTCGAGCGGTTCTCCATGACCGAGAAACAAGACGAGTACGCAGGAACCCTGAGTGGCGGCCAGAAGCGCCTCGTCGAGCTCATGCGGGCGCTCATGGCCGAGCCGAAGCTCGTCCTCCTCGACGAGCCCATGGCCGGCGTCAACCCGACGCTCGCAAGGAGCATCGAGGGCTACCTCACCGAGCTCGTGGCCGAGGGCCTCACCATGCTGCTCGTCGAGCACGAGCTCGACGTCGTCGAGCGCCTCTGCGAGTCTGTCGCGGTGATGGCCCAGGGGAAGATCATCGCCACCGGGACGATGGCCGAGCTGAGGAAGCACCCGGAGGTGATCAATGCCTACCTCGTCGGCTGACAGCCCTGCCCGGCCGCCGGCCGCGCTCACCGCCCACGAGGTGGTCGCCGGTTACGGCGGCCCACCCATCGTGCGCGGGGCGAGCGCCCAGGTCGGGATCGGCGAGGTCGTGACCGTGGTCGGCCCGAACGGTGCCGGCAAGAGCACCCTCTTGAAGGCGATCGCGGGGATCTTGACCGTCGAGACCGGCTCGGTCCTGTTCGGCGAGGTCGAGATCCGAAACGTCCGGACGGACCGCCTCGCAGGTCTCGGCATCGGCTATGTGCCGCAGAACAAGGACATCTTCGATCCGCTGACGGTGCGCGAGAACCTCGAGATCGGCGGTTACCTCCTCCCGCGATCGAAGGTCCACTCCCGCATCGACGACGTCGTCTCGCTCATGCCGGCGCTGCGGCGCCTGCTCCACCGGCGCGCCGCCAAGCTCTCGGGAGGGGAACGCAAGATGGTCGCCATCGGCCGCGCGCTGATGGCCGAACCCAAGGTCCTCCTCCTCGACGAGCCGACCTCGGGTCTGTCGGCTGAGCTCTCGAACCGGCTCCTGACCGAGGACATCGGCAATCTCGCACGCTCGGGGACGGCGATCCTGCTCGTCGAGCAGAAGGCCCTCGCTGCGCTCCAGATCTCCGACTGGGGCTACGTGCTCGCCACGGGGAGGACGGTCATCTCGTCGTCGGCAAAGACGCTGCTCGCGCGGGCCGATCTCGCCGAGGTCTTCCTCGGTCACGTCTCCGATGCCGATACCGACGACCTGGACGCCGGCGGCGCCGAGCTCGAGAGCCCCGCGTCATCCGAGACGAACCGGAGCAAGGTCGTCGGGCGATGAGCCGGATGGTCACGCTCGCCCTCGCGCAGCTCGTCCCCGTGGAGCCGGCCCGTAGCCGCGAGCGGAGCATCGCCGTCGTGCGAGAGGCGTTTCGGGGCGGCGCGGACGTGGTCGTGCTCCCCGAGCTCGCGGTCCCGGGTTACGACATCGTCGGGCCGGTGCTGCGAGCCGGGGCGGAGCGGCTCGACGGCCCGACCGTCGAGGGGTGGCGGGCGGCCGCACGAGAGGGCGGAGGCTATGTCGCCGGCGGCTTCTGCGAAGAAGAGAGCGGTCAGCTCTTCAACGCCGCTGTCCTGGTGGACGGCGACGGCGTGGTCGGCCACTACCGGAAAGCGCACCTGTTCTCCGAAGAGAAACTGCATCTCTCCCCCGGCAACCTCGGCTTCCCCGTCACGTCCACCCGCCACGGAACGATCGGCCTCTGCGTCTGCTATGACCTGCGCTTCGTCGAGGTCGTGCGCCTTCTCGCGCTCCAGGGAGCCGACCTCGTGCTCGTACCGACCGCCTGGGTCGCGGGCTACGACCCGGAGCTGGAAGCACGCTCCCCCGCGAGCCCCCGCCAGCCGGCTCGCCACGCCCCGGCGCTGTCGGGGCCCGAGGGGCTTGGGACACCATGGCCACAGCAGGTCGTGGGGCTCGCCGTGCAGTCCAATCTGAGCCAGGTCTTCATTGCTGCCGCCTCGTTCGCGGGCGCCTCGCAGTCGACGCAATTCCTCGGGCACTCGGTCGTCGCCGGCCCGTACGGGGAGGTCCTGGCGGGACCCTGTGCCGCTGACACCGAGGAGATCTGCTACGTCGCAGTGGATCTCGACGAGGCCGCCGCCGCGCGGACCCGTATGCCTCTCGTCAAGCCACGCGACGACCGTCGCCTGGACCTGTACGCGATCGATTACCTGGGGCGGCGGTTGTGAGCGCCATTGTTGTGAGCGCCGCTGTTGTGAGCGCCGCTCGGGAGCTGTCGTGAAGCCGGCACCTTTCTCCTACCACCGGGCGGACTCTCCCGAAGTGGCCGTCGCGCTTCTCGCGGAGCTCGGGGAAGACGCGAAGATCCTCGCCGGCGGCCAGAGCCTCGTCGCGATGATGAACTTCCGTCTTGCTCGACCATCCGCGCTCGTCGACGTGAGCCGGATCAGCGACCTGCGCTACCTCCGGCTGCTCGACGGCGGCCTCGAGATCGGAGCACTCACCTTGCACCGGGATCTCGAGCACCTCGAGGACTCGTTCATCGCCGCAGGCTTCGGCCTGCTTCCCCAGTCGGCCCGCTACGTCGGGCATTACGCGATCCGCTCGGCCGGGACGTTCGGGGGCAGCATCGCGCACGCGGACCCAGCCGCCGAATGGTGCATGCTGGCGCTCCTCTACGACGCCGAGATCGTCGCTGAGAGCCTCCGGGGCGAACGCGTCATCGCGGCCGCCGACTTCTTCCGGGGCTTCCTCGAGACGGCGCTCGCTCCCGACGAGCTGATCACGGCCGTGCGGCTGCCGAGACCGTGGCACCGGGCCTCGCTGCGCGAGTTCGCCCGCCGTCACGGCGACTTCGCGATCGTCGCCGCGGCGACCGCCGTCACGCTCGAAGACGAACGGTGTGCCGAGGCGAGAGTCGTCCTCGGTGGAGTCGGGGGTGTCCCCGTCCGCGTGCCGGCAGCCGAGGCGGCTCTCGTCGGCCAACGGCTCTCGCACACCGTCGTCGCCGAGGCCGCCCGCGCGGCGGCGGAGGCGATCGACCCGCCCTCGGACCTCCACGGAAGCGCCGCCTATCGTCGGCATCTCGCCGGGGTTCTCGTCCGACGTTCCCTGGAGGAGGCGCTCGGCGATGACCGCTGAGAGCACCACGGCACTCGGCGAGCGATGGGTGGGCCGCCGGCTTCGCCGCATGGAGGACGGGTTCCTCCTCACCGGTCGCGGACGATTCGTCGATGACCTCGACCTACCCGGCACGCTCCATCTCGCGCTCGTCCGGAGCAACTTCGCGAGCGCCACCATCGTCTCGGTCGACGCCTCCGAGGCCCTCGCGCTGAGCGGCGTCGTCGCCGTCCTGACAGCTGACGACTTCTCCGGCGTCGGCCCGATTCGGGGCGTGCTGGAGCGGCCTGAGTTCATAGCCACCGACATGCCGATCCTCGCACGCGGGCGCGTGCGCCACGTCGGCGAACCGATCGCCGCGGTGCTGGCGGAGTCACCGTATGTCGCAGAGGACGGCGCCGAAGCGGTCGCGGTCGACTACGGAAACCTGCCCGCGGTCGCGAGCATGGAGGCCGCCCTGGCAGCGGGTGCACCGCTCGTCCACGATCACGTTCCGGGCAATGTGGCCGTCGAGGTCGTCTTCGGCCCGAACCCTGACATGGCGCCGGTCTTCGCAACGGCGTCTCATGTCGTCGAAGCGTCCCTGTCCACGGGGCGTCTTTCGGCCTCCCCGATCGAAGGGCGAGCCTGCCTCGCGTTCTGGGACGACCGGGCCGGCCAGCTCGTCCTGCACACCTCGACGCAGGTGCCCCACACGGTGCGGACCGGCGTCGCGCTCTCGCTCGGTCTCGACGAGCACCGGGTGCGGGTGCTGTCGCCCGATGTCGGAGGTGGTTTCGGCCAGAAGTGCGTTGTCGCCCGCGAGGAGGTGCTCGTGGCTGCGGCCGCACGCCTGATGCGACAGCCCGTGAAATGGGTCGAGGACCGGCGCGAGAATCTCGTCTCCGGCTTCCAGGCCCGAGAGCAGCGCTACGAGCTCCGGGCCGCGTTCGACGACGACGGGACGCTGCTCGGCCTCGAGGCCGACATCTGCTGCGACCTCGGCGCCTACTCGTGCTTCCCCGTCACCTACGGCGTCGAAGTCCTGATGGCAGCGAACGAGCTGCCCGGGCCCTACCGCCTCCCGGCCTATCGCGCGAGGTCGCGGGGTGTGACGACGAACAAGACGCCGATCGCCCCGTATCGAGGGGTCAGCAGACCACAAGCGGTGCTCGCCCTCGAGCGGCTGATGGAGAAGGCCGCCAGCGAGATCGGCATCGGGCGCATCGAGCTTCGCGAGCGCAACCTGGTCACGCGCGACCAGTTCCCCTACCGCAACATCATGGGTGCGAGCTACGACGAGGGGACCTACCTCGAGAGCTTGCTGAAGTGCGCCGAGCTGCTCGGGTATGCGAACTGGCCGGAAACTCAGGCGAGAGCGAGGGAGGAGGGCCGGTTGGTGGGGCTTGGCTTCGGGTGCTTCGTCGAGCCGACCGCGTATGGAACCGCGTCCTTCGGCGCCCGCAAGATGAGCATCGTCCCCGGCTACGAACGCGCAAGCGTCCGGATGGACCCGAGCGGGACGCTCGTCGTCATGCTCGCGACCCACTCGCACGGCCAGGGCCACGCCACCACCTACGCCCAGATCGCGGCCGACGAGCTCGGGATCGACCCGTCACAAGTCCAGGTGCGACAGGGCGACACCGAGCTCGTGCCCCACGGTTGGGGCACGTTCGCGAGCCGGTCGATCGTCGCCGGCGGAGGCGCGCTGAGCCGGGCGTGCGCGTCGCTCGCCGACCAGCTCCGGCGCATCACCGCCCATCTCCTGGAAGCGGACCCGGCCGATATCGTGATCGAGGCCGGCCGCATCGGGGTCCGGGGCGTTCCGTCAAGCTCGATCGCGATCGAAGAGGTCGCCCGTGTCGCACACCACGGCGCCCATCGACTGCCACCCGAGCTCGGCCGAGGGCTCGAGGCGAGCGAGACCTTCGACCCGGAGGGGACCTACTCGAACGCCACGCATGGCGCCATCGTGGAAGTCAGCCCCGAGACCGGTCTCGTGCAGATCGTGCGCTACGCCGTCGTCGAGGACTGCGGGGTCATGATCAACCCGATGATCATCGACGGTCAGGTCTCAGGCGGCGTGGCCCAGGGCATCGGAAGTGCGTTGCTGGAGGAGCTCGCCTTCGACGGCGAAGGCCAGCCACTGGCCACGAGCTTCATCGACTATCTGCTCCCGACGGCCACCGACGTCCCGGTGCTGGAGCTTCACCACCTCGAGACTCCGACGAGCCGGACACCCATCGGCGCGAAGGGCATGGGCGAGGGTGGTGCCATCGGGGCGCCAGCCGCCATCCTCAACGCAGCCAACGACGCGCTCGTCCACCTCGGCGTCGAGATCGACCGCACCCCGATCCGCCCCGCCGACATCATCGCTGCACTCGACCGGGCGCCAGACATGCCGGCAACGGCAGCCGCTCCTGGCGCGCCCGGGGCTACAGGAGGCCGATCGCGATGAGGGACACGCACTCGATCGCGTTTCGGGTCAACGGGCGACGACACGAGCTCACCGTCGAGTCGCGGCGGACCCTCGTCGACGTGCTGCGCCACGACCTCGGCTACACCGGGACCCACGTCGGATGCGAGCACGGCATCTGCGGTGCTTGCACCGTGCTCGTCGATGGAGCGCCGGTTCGCTCGTGCCTCATGTTCGGGGTGCAGGCAGATGGCCGGGACGTCGAGACGGTCGAGGGGCTCGGCCAGCCGGACGCGCTCGGACCGCTCCAGGAAGCCTTCAGTGCCGAGCATGGGCTGCAGTGCGGCTTCTGCACGCCCGGTTTCCTCATGCTGCTGACCGCGTTCCTTCGCGAGTCGCCGGCACCGAGCGACGACGAGATCAGAGAGGTCGTCGCGTCAAATCTGTGCCGGTGCACGGGATACCAGGGGATCCTTCGCGCGGCGCGTGCGGCAGTTACGAGCTCGAATGAGGTTCGGCCACCCGAATCCGGCACCTCCTAGCCCATGACGCAGGTCGGACGCAGCATCCGGCGGCTCGAGGACCCGCGCCTCGTCACCGGTCGCGGTCACTTCGTCGACGACCTCGACCGAGCCGGGCAGGTGCACGCGCGGTTCGTGAGGGCATCGGTCGCGCACGCGGTGCTCCGCGGGGTCGAGGTCTCGGACGCGCTCGCGCTGGACGGTGTCAGGGCTGTGATCAGCGCGACCGACGTCGACCTTCCTCGGATCCCGCTTCGGGTCAGCCCGATGGTCGAAGGCCTCGAGGCGTATCTCCAGCCCGCGCTCGCCACCGGGCGCCTCCGCTATGTGGGCGAGCCGATCGCGGTCGTCGTGGCCGATGACCCCTATGCCGCCGAGGACGCGGCGGAGCTCGTCGAGGTCGACTTCGAGGTGCTTCCTTGCAACCTCGACCCCGAGCGATCCGCCGGCGGCGAGGCGAGCGAGCTCTTCGAGGGCCGACCGAACGAGGTCGCGACGCTGCGTGCGAGCTTCGGTGATGTGGAGGCAGCCCTTGGCCGTGCCGCGCACGTGATCGAGATCGAGGTCTCGATCGGTCGCCAGACCGCCGTTCCCATCGAGCCCCGGGGACTCCTCGCGGAGTGGGACGCCACGACGGGTTCGCTCGAGATCTGGGGGGCGACGAAGGTCCCTCACTTCAATCGGCGCGTGATCGCAGCGGCGCTCGGCCTCGACGAGGACCGAGTCCGCCTGCACGCCGGCGACGCGGGAGGCGGCTTCGGTGTCCGGGGTGAGCTCTATCCCGAGGACCTGATCGTGGCGTGGTTGGCGCGAGCACTGAAGCGGCCCGTGAAGTGGATCGAGGACCGCGCTGAGCACCTCGTCACGATCAACCACTCCCGAGACCAACGCCATGTGCTCTGCGCCGGTTTCGATGCCGACGGCATCCTGCTCGCGTTACGCGACGAAGTCTGGCACGACAACGGCGCCTACCTGCGCACGCACGGCCTCACCGTCCCCGAGCTCACCTTGAGCATGCTGCCCGGCCCGTATCGCCTTCCCGCGTATGAAGGTGTCGCCCACGTCGTCTTGACGAACAAGACGCCCTGCGGCACGCTGCGGGCGCCCGGCCGTTACGAGGGGACCTTTGCTCGCGAGCGGCTGTTCGACGAGGCGGCCGTCAAGCTCGGCCTCGACCGCCTCGAGCTTCGCCGGATGAACCTCCTTCGACCCGACGAGCTCCCTCACGACCGAAACCTTCGCGCCCTCGGCACCGATGTCGTCTTGGACCGCGGGGACTATCCGGGCCTTCTCGCCCGTGCCGTCGAGCGATCCGGGTATCGGGCCTGGGAGGAGGAGTCCCGCAAGCTTCGAGCGGCTGGGCGCCTCGTCGGAGTGGGTGTCGCGGTCTTCCTGGAAAAGAGCGGGCTGGGGCCTTTTGAGACGGCCAGGGTCCGGGTGGATCCCGCGGGGACCGTCCAGGTGGCAACGGGTGGAACGTCGCTCGGTCAAGGTATCGAGACCGTCCTCGCCCAGATCGCGGCAGATGAGCTCGGCGTCGACCCAGCAACGGTGGAGGTGACTGCGGGCGACACGGATGCGTTGGCCGACGGCGTCGGCTCCTGGGCGAGCCGCTCGACGGTCGTCGGTGGGTCGGCCGTGCACCTTGCTGCCAAAGAAACCGGGCGCCTCGCACGAGAAGCAGCCGCCGAGCTGCTCGAGGCGGCCGTCGAAGACATCGTGCTCTTCGATGGGCGTGCCGGCGTGCTCGGGAGTCCCGCCCGATGGCTCTCGCTCGGCGAGCTCGCTCGTGCCCGTCCTGAGGGTGCCACCGAGCTCGCCGCGAGCAGCAGGTTCACCGTCGAGCACATGACCTATCCGTACGGGGTCCATCTCGCCCAAGTGGAGATCGACGGAGACACCGGGGACGTCCGGGTTCCCCGATACTTCGTCGCCTACGAGGTCGGCCGTGCAATCAACCCGACGAACGTGGTCGGCCAGATCGTCGGTGGGGCAATCCAGGGCATCGGCGGCGCCTTGCTCGAGGAGGTCGTGTACACCCCGGACGGCCAACCGCTCTGTACGACTCTGATCGACTACATCCTTCCGGTCGCGAGCGGCTGCGTCGAAGTCGAGACCCTCATCACCGAAGACTTCCCCTCCGCGGACAATCCACTCGGCGCGAAGGGAGCAGGTGAGGGCGGATTGACGGCAGCGGGCGCGGCAGTCGCGAGCGCCGTCGGCGATGCCATAGGCGACCTCGGCGCGCCAAAGCGGCTCCCGCTCACTCCAGAGCGGGTGCTCGATCTCCTCGCCCAACGTGTTCGCAGCCAGAACACGGCGGTCCTTCCGGCGCGAGGAGCCCCGGGTTCGGGCGACTAACGAAGCCGCAGCAGGAGGCGGCCAGGCCGCAGGGCGCTCGGGCTGGCGCGTGGCGGCCGGGCTTGGCGAGGCCCTCGGGCTGGCGCGTGGTGTCAGCGCGTGATGTGGGGGATCGCTCCGAGGATGTGCTTCTGAGTGATCGTCTGGGCGGCAACCGCATCGCGGCGGCGAAGCGCGTCGAGCAAGGCCTTGTGCTCGGCGACCGATTCCTCACGTGGCCGATACATCTGCGGGCCCGCCGGGAAGGACTGCCAGAGCAACCTCATCAACGCGAGAAGCAGCGGCGACCGCGCCATCTCGTAGATCCGGAAATGCAGCGTCCGGTTGAGCTCGTTGACCTCGGCGGGGCTCAGCGACTCGTCGGCAAGTCGCCTGTTATGAGCTTCGAGGTCGGCGATGTCGTCATCGGAGATCTTCGGCACGGCCAGGCTCGCCGCAAGCCCCTCGAGGGCCGCCCGGATCTGGTACTTCTCCTCGACCGCGCTCGAGTCGGCCTCGACGACCGTGGAGCCCTTGTGAGCGTCGTAGGTGACGAGGCCTTCCGACTCGAGGCGTCGCAGCGCCTCGCGTACCGGCGTGGGACTCACGCCGAAGCGTTCGGCGAGCTCGCGCTGGCGAAGGGCAGAGCCCGAGGTCAGCGCCCCAGTGATGATCAGCTCACGCAACGCGGCCGCGACCAGGTCGCTCTTGCTCACGTAGATGCTGTGCCCGGGCGGAAAGCCTGCCACGTTCCCAGCTGGCGCCCGGCCATCCATAGGTCTTACATATGATATCTCACGCGCGCTCAGCTGGCCTGAAAGGCGCACGTACTTCCCCACCGAGTCTGCTGAACCTGGGGCGCTGCGCGGTGGTTGGAGTTGCCCGCCTGGTTGGTGTCGACCTTGCACGTGCCCACCGTCTGGAAGCTCACGACTCCGCCGGAGATCGAGCGCACCGAACTGGACGAGGCATCGATGGTGAAGGCCACCGCAAGGCCAGAGCTGGCGGCGGCCGTCGGCGTGTAGGTGGGGCCGCCCACCGTCGCGCTGCCCGGCGCCGTCGAGGTGAAGGTGATGGTCTGGAGCCCTGGTCCATCGAGGAGCTCTGCTGAAACCCTCCGTTCGCTGGCTGCGCACCTTGGCAAGGCACTCCGCCTGGTCTGGTCGGCATCGGGAGCCGGCGGCTATCGGGTGCAATGAGGTCAGCACTTGGGCGTTGGGTGTGGGGGGCTGGCGGGTGGTGTGAGGCGCTCGCCGCTTACCGCGAGGAACCCTCGGCGATCGTGCGTTCCGCCAGCGCCACCAAGCGCTCGGCAGCCACTACAGCCTTGCTGGCGTCAGCGGGGCTTACAGGGAGCGGGTCGTATTCAGCGCGGGTCTTGAGGGGCAAGAGCTGCCGAAGGGTGCGGGCCGCTTGCCGACCGTTACCGCCGATCGCACCCAAATGGGTCGCTGCGTCGCTGTGCTCACCAGTTGAGACGGTGCCGGTGAGGACGCACGAGATTGAGTCACCCGCGCTGGTCCCAGCGTGGACAGCGTTGCCTGCCGCTGCACTGAGGTAGCCAGCGTCGAGCATGAGCTGTGCAGCCGTGAGGAACTCCGGGGCCTTTGCCAGATAGGCACCCGCCTGGGTTGCCGCCACGCTTCGCTGTGGCCGGGGCCGCCGGGTGGTCATCTGTTCGGCTCAGCGACGTGCACGAGGGCTTCGGTGGGCAGCGAGGGCTCTAGTTGTGCCGGGACCGGAGCGAGGTACAGCCTGGCTCACGATCGTGGCGCGGGTGTGCGGTTCGGCGGCCAGCCGCTCGGGTTCCTCTCCGGTGAGTCTCATTGCCTCCCTCACGATCTTCTGCCACATCGGGCGCTTTTCCACTAGGTCGGGCAGCTCGTGGACCGACACGTCGAGCACATGAACAGGGTTCCCGGCGACCCTTTGGGCGATGTTCTGCCACTCACCGAAGGTGTCGAGCCACCGTTCGTCGTCGAGCCCGACGCCGTCGGGGCGAATCGCCAGCACGTCGAGGTCGCTCCCAACCCCGGCCGTCCCGCGGGCAAAAGACCCGAACAACGCAAGGCTCGCCGGCTGGGGGTCGATCATTTCCGCTGCCGCCACCAGTTGATCGACGACTGTGCTGCGCAGGTCGAGCAAGGCCAACAGGGGGCCGGCCGCCGCGCTCCCCCGCTCCAACCGTACGAGCACGGCCCCGGCAATCTCGCGGCGGGAGACGATGCCGAGGCTAACTAGTCGCCCGATGGCCACGCTGGTCCGGTCACGTGAAGCCTGCGCGAGCTTCGCCACTTGGGTGATCGTTAGTTCGGTCTCAGTACGTGCCAGCACTCCGAGCACTCTGCCGCTGGTGCCGGGGATGATGGCCTCTAGCGGTCGCGAGTAGTCCACGTGGCCATTGTAGTGTTTTCCGGCACTCCTGCCTAACTTCCCGGCAGGTTTGTCTAACTTCCCGACATCAGCTCAGCGACCCCGAGCCAGGCCATGAGATGATGCCCTAGCTGGGACCAGGCGCTGCAGGTCTCTTCGTCCCGAGCCGAGCGATCAGGGACTCGGGCTCGTGCTGAGCGACCAGGTATGGCCGTTGAAAGTCTCGACAAGGGTCTTCGTCGGGTTGTCCGAGAGAGGCGTCTGCCAGCCGACTGCGACACAGAACTGAGCCGAGAAGCAGAAGGCGCCGAGAAGGAAGTTATTGCCCGTCCCCGGGCTCGCCGTCGACGCGGCCTTCCACGAGCCGGCTTGGAGCATCTCAACGAGGCTCTTCGTGGGCCCCCCGGCGACTTTCCCGTCGTGCCCGACCGCCACACAGGTCGAGGCGGAGATGCACGACACTCCTGCGAGGAAATCGCCGCCGGCGCCCGGATTCGGGCTCACCGTCACCGACCAAGTGCTGCCGTTGAAAGATTCGAGGAGCGTGTGGCCAAGCTGCGACGTGGCACTCGGCTGCTCATAGCCGACCGCGACGCACGACGCTGGCGAACGACAGGAGACATCGGTGAGACTCGCCCCTCCGGCGCCGGGACTCGGGCTCGAGGTGACCTTCCAGCTGGCACCACTCAACGACTCGACCAGAGTCTTGGTCTTGGTGATGTTCGACGCCGTCAAACCAACCGCCTCGCAGGAGCTTGCCGAGGTGCAGTCCACGCCGCCGAGTGCATTGAGGCTCACTCCCGGGCTAGGGCTTGCCTCGACAGACGAGCTGTGGCCGTTGAAGAATTCGACGAGGGTGTGGGTAGGAAACCCCTGCGCGGATGAAGTCGACGTGCCTACCGCCGTGCATGAGGTCGTGGACCGGCAGAACACCCCGCTCAACCCGTTGCCCGTCGTTCCCGGGCTCTTGCTTGACTCCACGGACCAACTGGAGCCGTTGAACTCTTCGACGAGAGTGCTTGTCTTGCCGCTTGCGGTGAGGTTGCCGACTGCGACGCAGAAGCTCACGCCGACGCACGAGACACCGGAAAGTGCGCTGCTCGACCCCGGGCTCGGGCTAGCAGTGACTTTCCATGTCGTGCCAATCAACGACTCGACGAGCGTGTGTGACGTGGGACCGACGAGGTAGTACCCGACGGCGACGCAGCGCTCGAAGGCCGGGCACGACACGCTCGAGAGTCGCGCGGTCACTGGCTCGGAAGAGGGCGTCAGACCCACGGTCGAGAGACGAGTCGCGGCGGGTGCCTGGGTCGCGGAGACCGGCGCCGCGACCGCCAGCGCGATCGCTGGAGTGGCGACGACGAGAGCGAGAAGGGTACCGAAAGCCAGCCGCTTTCGCATGAGACACCTCCCCGCCTGTGAGTGGCGGACACTACTGCTTGTGTGATCGATCTTCAAGAAATCCAGGAAACCTGATCCAGTGCACAGGCGGTCCCACCACAACGAAGGAGCTTCCGCGGCCAGCTCTAGCGAGGCGCTCGGGACCTCGGGAGCCTCGAAACCGCCGAGAAAAGCAGGCCCGCCTACGGTAAGGGTGTCGTGCGGCGCGGCGTCTACAGCAATACGAAGGGGCTCTGCAGTGCGGCCTTCGCAAGTTGCGGCTCTGGGGCTGACGGCCCCTGTTGACCGGGCTCTCGCCGCTCATGACGGGGCGAGCGCCACCGCGCTCAGCTATTGAGCGATCTTCTCGGAGGCCTTCGCGCTCGCCTGCGCCGACCCGTTCAGACTGGCCGTCTGGCCGGTGAAGACCTGCCTCGTCGAGGTGCCGTCGGCGTCCGTCACCGTGAGCGTCACTAGGTAGGTTCCCGCCTTCTTGTACACGTGGTTCACCTTGTCAGAAGTGGTGGTGACGAGGGTGCCGTCGCCGAAATTCCAGCCGTAGCGTGTGACCGGCAGGTAGACGGGGCGGGATGTTGATGCGTCGAAGCTGGACTTGGCACCGGCCTTCGCGAGCTGCGCGGTGAATGCCGCCTTGGGCGCCTGGTCAGGCGTGATCGCAATGGCTACAGGACTCGTGGCGTTGATCGCCCTGAAAGGAGCATGGGCGATCAGACCGTGATGGCCGATTGGGATTTCGAGAATCTTGTTCGCGCTCGCGTCAGCTACGTACGCAGTCGTGCCGCTCGGCGAGATGGCGAGGCCATACGGCTC